>Ga0164313_10000541_pt1 | contig 30802 bp, 25 predicted proteins | sample GuaBasSedimGuay4_FD_113735 | JGI IMG/M metagenome (GOLD analysis project Ga0164313, IMG submission 113735) | Subseafloor sediment microbial communities from Guaymas Basin, Gulf of California, Mexico - Guay4, Core 4569-4, 0-3 cm | ecosystem: Environmental > Aquatic > Marine > Hydrothermal vents... | reverse complement strand
TCGGGAGGGAATTCTACCTTGGCGATATGAAGATCATCTATCCCGGTCAAGGCAGCCAGGATCCCACCGGGGATGATCCCATTGGGGGTGATCATAACGATGGTGTCAAATTCGGTTTCGAACTGGGGTGGTAACAGAGAAACCAGCTTGTTAACTTCCCGCCAGGATATGATTTCTTTTCGGGGCTGTTCCATGAACTGCTGCTCCTGCCTTGATTCTTGTTTTTATTATAGCAATATTCAAAGGTGGTGGTGAAACGAGTTACTTCCGCATCCGGGGAGATTAGGCGGGAACCCCGCCAGATTATTATGATTAGCTCTTCCCCCGACCGGTTTTCTGCGTTGGGCTGCTTTCAGCGGACTCAGGAATTTCACTGGCGGCTTTTTCCAGGATTCGGTAGCCTGAATTAACAAGATTTTCGATTTCATCGAGAGTGCAGTTTTCGCTGGCAAGGTGCTTCGCCAAGGAAGCCCGGACCCCGCTGGCCTGATGCGCCCAGGGGGAATCAGCGGAAATTCTCTCCAGGCGGGCCAAGAGCAGACAGGCTTTTTTCCGGAAGGTTTTATCCAGCATAATGATTTAATGGAGAAATGGGATCTATTTGCCTGAGTCCATGTCCCCGGTTAAAATGTATGATAAGGATATTTTACCCAGAGGTTGGAAATAATGTGGCAAAATAGTAGTAGAAGAAATTCGAACACGTTCGCACCCTAGGAGGAGAAATGGAATTCGGATTCATGTGTTTTGGAATAATTTTGGTGCTGGCATTTCTGGTGGTTGTCCGGGGTGTGCGCCTGCTTTATGAATATGAGCGCGGGGTGGTTTTCACCCTGGGTAAATATTCTGGCACCAGGAACCCGGGGCTTAATATTGTTGTCCCGGTCTTTCAGACCATGCAGAAAGTGGACATGCGAATCAAGACGGCAGAAATTCCCCGCCAGGAAGTGATGACCCGCGATAACATTCCCATGCTGGTGAATGCAGTGGTGTATTTTAAGGTCATCCAGCCCGAAGAGGCAATCATCAAGATCGAAGATTATGCTTTTGCGATCCGTCAGTATACCCAGGCGGCTTTGAGGGATGTGATCGGTAACAGTGAAATGGACTTCGTTTTAACCGAGCGGGAATCCATTGCCGAAGACATCAAGGAAATTGTGGATGCTGAAACCAACGGTTGGGGAATTGACGTTGAATCCATCAAGATCCAGGAAGTTGAACTGCCGGCCGAGATGAAAAGGGCCATGGCTCAGCAGGCGGAAGCCGAGCGAGAACGAAGGGCAGTGGTGATCAATTCCCTGGGTGAACTGGAAGCTTCTATGAACCTCCAGAAAGCAGCTCAAGCCCTGGCGGAGTCACCTGGTGCGATGCACCTGCGTACCCTGCAGACCATCCGGGCAATTGCCGCAGATCCTTCAGAGAAGATCGTCCTGTTTATCCCATCCAACTTTGATGGTATTGCGAAAACTCTGCTGGAATCAAAAAAGGGATAAATTCCCATGATTGGAAAGCTGGAACATAAAACCCGCTACCTGCAGATCGCATTTAATTATGAGGCCAGGATGGTCCGGCAGATCCTGCCTTCCATAGTCCACAGCAGCCGGATATTGATTGAAGCCGGGACTCCCTATTTAAAAAGGGAGGGGATGAACGGCATCCGGATGATCCGACGTTTATGGCCAGGCCATGTAGTGGCGGATATCAAGACGGTTGATGGGGCGCTGGGTGAAGTGGACATGGTCCACGCTGCTGGTGCCACAGCTGCCACTGTGCTGGGTAATTCTCCCGCAGAAACACTGGATCTGTTCATTGAGCGCTGTTCCCGCCTGGGGATGACCTCGATGATCGACATGCTGGGGGTGAAGGATCCCCTCAAGGTGATGATGCGGCTAAGTAAGCCGCCCGATGTGATGGTGCTGCATAAAGGCCGGGATGAAGAGACCACCCGGGGAAAGTTGATCCAGTTCCGCCATGTAAGCCGGGTGCGGAGCAAATTTGATGTCTTGATTTCTGCTGCCGGCGGAGTGGGCATCAAGGAAGCCCGCAGCGCGATCTTTAACGGCGCGAACATTGTGGTAGCTAACCTGGTCCAGCCCGGTGATCCCTGGAAGGGTATCTCTACTGCGAGTAATGTAGCTGCCATCGCTCAAGAATTTTTGGAAACGATTGAATAATCAGGGATATCAGCCAGGGAGATATCAATTCATGCCCCACGGTGGCTGCTAAATACTTTTGAAGCTCAACAACAACCTTAAGGAAAGCTAATCACCTCAAGGCTGTATTGTTAAAGATCATCCCAACTAGTATATAGGCAGACTGGGATCTACCTTGACCGCCCAGGCATTGACCCCGCCTTTGAGGTTCTTCACCTTCTTAAAACCTGCGCTGGCGAGGATTTCCAGGGCTCTGGCGGACCGAGTGCCTGATTTACAGATTAAAACAATCTCTTCTGCGCTGTCCAATTCCGAGAGGCGGCTGGCGAATTGACCCAGCGGGATCAGCTCGGCACCCTCCAGGCGGGAAATCTCCAGCTCATGAGGTTCGCGGACATCGATTAAACGCATGGGTGCGCCTGCCTTCAGCCTGGCGGACAGTTCTGATGCGGTGATATCCCATTCCTCGCTGGTATGGTCGCAGGCAGGAATCCCGCAAAATTCCTCGTAGTCGATCAGCTGGGTGACTTGAGGGTTTTCCCCGCAAATTTTACAGTCAGGGTTTTTCTGCAGCTTGACAGTCTGGAAGGATAGATCCAGGGCGTCATAAAGCAGCAGCCGGCCTATCAGGGGTTCTCCGATGCCCAGGATGAGTTTGAGCGTTTCTGTGGCCTGAATGCTCCCTATTGTCCCGGGCAGCACACCTAACACCCCGCCTTCGGCACAGGAAGGGACCAGCCCAGGAGGTGGCGGTTCAGGGAAAAGGCAGCGGTAGCAAGGGCCGCCTTCGGCATTAAAGACGCTGGCCTGGCCGTCAAAGCGATAGATGGATCCATAAACATTGGGCTTGCCAGTTAAAACACAAAGATCATTCACCAGATAGCGGGAGGGAAAATTGTCCGTCCCGTCAACGATGATGTCATAGGGAGCGGAGATCTCAAACGCGTTTTCGGAATTGAGGTACTCGTTGTAGATATCCACTTGAATTTCTGAGTTGAGGTCTTGCAGCCGATCCCGGGCGGATTCTACTTTTAGATCACCCAGCCGGGATTCGCTGTGGATGATCTGACGCTGCAGATTGGTAAAATCTACCACGTCATAATCCACCAGGCCGATCCTGCCTATGCCAGCGGCTGCCAGATAGAGTGCGACGGGTGATCCTAACCCACCTGTGCCGACCACCAGCACAGAAGCCGCTTTAAGTTTGCGCTGGCCTTCCAGCCCCACATCAGGAATAAGCAGGTGGCGGGAATAACGATGGATTTCCTCGTGGCTGAGTTCAGGGAGCATGGTCTCTCCGGTGTTCTTTTCCTCCAGCAATGGAAGGGATGATCAATAAGGTATCCCCTTCAGTAAGGGGTGTTTCCAATCCCTGGAGTTGATTGACGTTCTCTTCTTTCAGAAAAAGGTTTACATAGGGCCTGAGTTGGCCGTTATCTCCCAATAGATGTCTTTTAAGCTCAGGGTGCCGTTCAACAAGGGCCTTGAGCACCTCAGCTACGGTTTCACCCGGGAGTGTAATTGTACTCTCCCCAGAAGTGTAAGGCCGCAGAGGGGTAGGTATTTTCAGGGTAGGCATGGTTATTATGTCCTTGTCATGATTTTACACAATATGCTTTGTTTTGGCTGAGCTCAATCAGTGAGAATTATTTCTTCCGGAACAAACCCGGCACGGTTGTCCCTCAGCCGCCAGCATTTAGAGTCCACCACCTGTCCTCCCTGGACGCTGGTGATCAGGTAGGAATACCAGGGAAGGGCATATTCCCGATCGAATTCTGAAGGCTGGTTGGGGTGATCAGGATGGGAATGAAAGATCCCCAGGATGGACAATCCCAGGCGTTTGGCTTCCTTTTCACCTGCCAGCATATCGGCAGCTGTGATCAGGTAGCGGTTATGCCGGGCGGCATCCTCGCGGGCATTCTCCAAGATAAACAGGTATGCAACAGCCCTGCGATCGTCTTCCTCCTTTCCCAGCATCAAGCCTGCCCCTTCTTCTGGATAGGACCTCTCGCAATGGCTATGGATCTGTTCTAGAATTCCTCCCGGTATGTTGATTTTCAAGAAGCTATCCATAAGTCCTCATCACTCAAGTATTTAAAACCTGCGTCTGGAAAAATCGTCACCACAACGCCGTCTTTAATTTCGTTGGCGACCTGGCGGGCTGCCACAGCTGCGGCGCCCGAGGAGATGCCGACGAAGTAACCTTCCTCACGGGCCAGGAAGCGGACCATACCATAAGCGTCCTCAGTCCGGATCTCAATGATCCGGTCGGCAGCGGTGGGATCGTAGATCCCGGGCTGAATAGTGGTCAGAAGGTGTTTTAAACCTTCCAGCCCGTTTAAGGGTGAATCTGGCTGGACGCCGATCACTTCCACTTCTGGATAATAGTCTCTCAGGTACCGAGATACGCCTGTCAGGGTACCGGTAGTGCCCATGCCCACCACAAAATGGGTAATTTTACCCTGGGTTTGTTCAATTAGCTCGGGGCCAGTGGTCCTGTAGTGGGCTTTCCAGTTTTCAGGGTTGTCATACTGGTTGGCATAATAGTATTTTCCTGGATTTTCCGCTGCCATCTCCCGGGCAACCAGGATGGCGCCGTCGGAACCTTCCAGGGGATCGGTCAGCACCAACTCGGCTCCCAGGGCGTCCATGATTTTAATCCGCTCCGGGCTGGCGTTGGAGGGCATAGCAAGGGTGATAGGGATGCCCAGAGCCGTGCCGAAGGTAGCATAAGCTATGCCCATATTGCCCGACGTTGAATCCAGCAGGTGTATGCCGGGTAAGATCAACCCCTGGTGAAGAGCCTGTTGGATGATGCCCCAGGCGGGGCGGTCTTTCACCGAACCGCTGGGATTGAACCACTCTGCCTTGGCAAACACCTGGGCTTTGGTCCGTGTCCGATCTGTAAGCGTGACCAAGGGCAGCAGGGGGGTGTTGCCAACCAGCGAGGGCATGCCTTCATCAAGTTTTATTCTTTTTACAAATGGAATCAGGTCCTGCATACTGTTCTTGCCCTTAAAATAAAAAATGATCAAAATAACTTTGAAAGCTGAAATCTTACTGGTGCGGAAACCGCCTTTGCTTTCAAGCCTTTCGATCAGAGTCAGGCTGAAAGCAGTATTACGATCCCCGCTGTATACAGGAGCAGTTGAAAATCATAAACCAACCCATTTATTATGAATAGTTTGATATATATTTTAGCAAAAATATCCCCCTGGTCAACCCCAGCAGTTATGGGCAGGGTAAATTTGCCTGGTTATTAGATGAGTAAGGCAATTCAGTTCTTACCGGGTAGGAAAGGTATCAGGAATCCTTTTTCAATTCAGGGCGACCAGTGATAACAGCCCGGATCCGGTAGCTTTCCGCGCCGTCCGGGAGCCGATCCAGCTTGACCACCGGATCGTGCAGTCCAACTTTATCAGCTTGGGACATTGCCAGACTCCGTGTGATCTCTTCGGCATAAGCAAGAGCTTCCCGCAGGGTTCGGAAGCGTTGCCGTTCACCCCCAGACTGGACATAATAGCCTACCGTCCTGAGGTTTCTGGATTGGGGAATCACCCAGGCTTCCTGATAGGCGATCACGCTGCCAACTGCGGCGCCGACCGCATTGGCGACCTGATAGTGGGGCGGGGAGATATATTGTGTATGGAGCAGACTGGCAACCTGGGGGAGCAGCAGTGAGGCCGGGGCGCCAATGCCGACCAGTGGCATCTTCAAGGAGAGTTCACATCCCAGGTAAGGGTCTTTTCCAGTTGTGTTTTCGTTAAAAAGCCATAAACCCAGATCATCCGGACGGGCATAGAAGGGGGCTGGCTCAAGTGTCTGGCCGGTCAAGTAGGTGATGGTCTCTCTGGCAATCCTGGAAACCATCTGATCGATGACCTTTTCGATGAATTCTTCTGGGCTGATTCCCAGGTGTGTGGCCATCAGCCTTGTCCCGATTTCGGCAGCCTCCCGGTTCCAGGGTGCGAAATCTCCCCGGACATGGAAAAGGTCTGTTGGCGTGAGACCGGAAACACCGATGATTTCCTCCTGGATCAAGGAAGTGGCTCCGCTTTGCAGGGGATGGAAAATATCCAGGTTTTTAAGCAGCCGGGGTAGGCTCACTGGGCCTTGCTGGAGCATCTTAACCACCTTGTTCGCCCGCGGATTGGTGATGGTCCGGGGTGGCTGGCGGATCAAATACCAAAACTCAAGATCCCTGAGGTTGGGCTTTTTATGTCTTTCCGCCCCGAGCTTTTTTAAGGCATGGAGCACTTCGGGATGCGCCCTGGCCAGGGATGACAGCGGTTGTACACGGGAGGGGCCAATTTCCAGCTGGTCTTCCACGTTGATCTGGATAAAACTATCCCCGCCCAGCCCCAGGGAATGGATCCTGGCGGCTCGTACTGCGGTGCGGTAATTACCAACCGTGGTGCCTTCCTCCTGGATTTGTACCTGGCCGTCTTCGATGAGGGCGATATCAGTGGTTGTTCCGCCAACATCGATCACCAGGGCTTTGTCTACCCCAGCCAGAAATCGGCCCCCAATGGCACTGGCAGCGGGACCGGAGTGAACGGTTTCGATCGGACGGCGCTGGGCGCCTTCAGCCTCTACCAAAGCACCGTCACCTCGGACAACCATCAGCGGGGCACTGATCTCCCGCTCTCGCAATGACTCCTCCATAGCCTGGATGAATCCCTGCAGGTGGCTGAGCAGGGAGGCATTCAGGCTGGCTGTGGTAGCCCGCCGCACTGAATCCAGGCGGGTGGAGAGCTCATGACCAAGTACAACAGGCTGAGTTATCGTGTCGGATATGATCTGGAATGCCTGCTCCTCATGGCTGGCATTAAAGGGACTGAAGTAACCGGAGATTGCCACTGCCTCAACTTCCCCTTCGATCATTTTAGCGGTTGCCCGAATCCCCTCGATATCCAGTGGGGCTTGTTCATTGGCGTACAGATCATGCCCCCCCTGGAAATAATGGTAGCTGGTGGTAGAAAAACGGGAATCCAGCGAAAAACCCTGAATGAGTGCGGGATCATAACCCAGCAGGAACAATCCCACCGGTCGACCCTTCCCTTCCGCGATGGCATTGGTCGCCAGGGTGGTGGAAATGACCACAAGCTTGATTTGTGATGGGTCATCTGGTAAAAGATCATTCAAAACTCCCAGGATCCCCCCCGATAGGTCAGGTTTTGTGGTTAAGGTCTTGGAGGACTTGAGGATTTCCCGGGTATGGCGTTGGATCAGAACACCATCGGTGTAAGTTCCCCCGGTATCAATGCCCAAAATATACTCAGACATGCGGCTGCTCCTCAGAGGAACCGTTATCTTTTGCCAGGGAAACCAGGATCACCCCGGAAATGATCAATACTGACCCCAGGATCTGCCACCGATCCATTCTTTCATGGAGGAAAATATAAGCCAGCAGGGAGGCAAAGAAGATCTCGGAAGTAGCTGTGATCGATGCCACGCTAGCAGGGAGATTTTTCAAGGACTTGGTATAGAGCGTAAACCCCATGATAGTAGAAAAGAGGACAAAACCAATAAAGAGCGGCAGGAAATTCGAAGCAGATGGCCAGGGATCTGGCTGGCCAAGTTGCATGGCAAACAGGGTCAATGTGCCGAAAGAAAAGATATAGAACATGATGGTCCAGGCACTGTAATCCCTGCTGAGTTTCTTGCCAAACAGGCTCAAAGACCCATAGGTAATTGCGGACCCGAGAGCGATCAGCAAGCCTATGGGGATAATTTTCCACTCCCCAACTCTGGTGATGCCAGAGACCAGAATAGTGCCCATGACTGCAAGGATCACGGCGATGATTTTCCTGGCGGTGATCTTTTCTCCGAAGAGGAACCAGGCCAAGATCGTCACAAAGATAGGGGCATTGCACTGGACCACAGTCGCTAGCGAGGCTCCGAGCATGACCACGGCTTTATTCCAGAAGATATGGAAGATACCAATACTGATAGACCCCATGCCAACCAGCCAGGGCAGGTCTTTTTTCTTGATTACCAGCAGTTTGGGTTTGATGATCAAGATGCCAAGCAGCAGCAGAAGCGATGTGGTCAGGTCTCGCCAGAAGGCCAGGCCAACAGCAGATAACTCAGTTTCTCTGATAATGAGACTAATGAATATGCCAGATGTAGCCCAGCACGCTGTTGCTGCAATTACTAATAAAATTCCAGATAACCTGGTTGCAAGCGGTTTCTTGGATAGTTGAGCCAATATTTCCTCACTCAGTAATTATGGCGCCAGCTTCATCCCATCAATATAAAATTGGTTAAATTGAGCATCTGTATCCAGATCGATCTGTTCTGCCTTCCGGGCAAGTTTTTCTCCCAGGGCAAATCCTTCTTCGGTGAGAAACATCGCGGCCCCAAACCCCGCCCCATTCGCTGCTGTCTCGACGATCTCTGCCGCCACAGGTGGGATCATGCCAATATCCAGTATGGATTGGATGTCCACCTGTCCGCCAAAGGATCCGGTCAGGATCACACGGGTTAGATCCTCGGGTTTGAGGTCGAGGTTGGCCAGAAGCACATCCACCGCGGCCCGGATCGCACCCTTGGCTTTTTGCAGCTCCCGGATATCGAGCTGCGTGAGATACAGATCCTGGTCTTGGGCCAGTAAGATCCGTCGACTTCCCCGGTCATCACGGCTGATCTTTTTGAGATACTCCTGGCAGGGTTTGGGTATAGCGGTGCCATCCCATCCATCTTCAACCTGGTTGTGGTCCCCGTTCAGAATTTGCTCGGCGTAAGCCGCACATTCAGGATTTATCCTTCCTGATGCTTCGATAAGACCTGCCTGGCGGAAGGCGGCGACCGCTGCCAGGAGGCCTGAACCAGTCAATCCCACGGGCTCGGCATCCGAGATGGTCGTAAGGGTGAATTCACCCTCATTTAGGTCAAGATCGGTTATGGCACCGTCCACCGCCCGGGACCCACAGGAGATGTTGACGCCCTCAAAGGCTGGTCCAGCCGCAGTAGAGGCTGTCAGGATGCGTTCACCATCGGTGACCATCACTTCTCCATTGGTGCCCAGGTCAATGGCCAGCATGGGACCTTCCGGTTTATCAAAACCAAAAAAGGCCAAACAGGCCAGCGCGTCTGAGCCTACAAATCCACCGATCAGGGGTGGAAGGGACACATTAACATGTTCCGGGAAAATCCCATCCATCATTAATAAAGCATCCTTGATGGCACTGCTGTCATGGGGTTGGAAGGGAATGTAAGCCAGCTTGTCCACGGGCAGTTCAGTCAGCAGGTGGTGCATGGCGACATTCCCTACAATGGTCACCTGCTGGATCCGCTGCCAGATCTTCTCGCTGAGATTAAGGGAATCAACTGCCTGAATAATGGAAGCCAGGGCCAGGCGGTGGAGCCGGTTTTTGTTCTGGTCGTTGTCCAGGGCCGCGGCCAGGCGAGAAATCACATCGGAACCGAAAACGGTCTGCTGATTTAGGCCCCCGCCACCTGCGGCGACCTCGCCGTTATCAAGGCAGGTCAAGAATGCAGCCACAGTAGTTGATCCGAGATCAATTGCCAATCCCAGCGGCAGGTCCGTTTCTTTTTTATAGCGGCTGCTTCCTTTGAAAATCTTATTGGAATAAACCACAATGGGGGAAAGCACAATCCGGGTCTCCCCTTGCACTCGGGCACGGCAGGCTAAACGGTTGTTTAGGGCAATTTCGCCTGCAGTGAGGTTCTTTAATTCAATTTCGTCTGGCGGCGCTGTGCCTTCTTCTACCAACACCTTGCACTTCCCACAGGTTCCCCGACCTGCACAGGGTTGTTCCAGGGGCAAGCCGGTCCTCGCTACTACGTTTCCCAGGATTTCCCCCTCTTCAGCTTGGACCGTTTTGATTTCGGAGCCATAAATTACAGTTACTTCAGGCATTTGTCCTCCTGTTGCATCTACCTTTAAATTTAATCGTCATCCCTTAAAGATCCGTTATTTTTTCTCAACTAATTCTTTTTCTTGGATAACATCCTTGATTTTCAAGTAGAACTCTTCAATATGTTTCTGCATGATTTCCATGGACAGGGTTTCATCTTGGTGCCGGATCGCCTCTACCAGATTGACATGGGATTTAACCGCGCTGGGAAGGAAATCCAGATAGGGCAGCGCTAAAAACCACAATCTTTTTGATAATCCATACAGTTGTTGGAGAGTATCCGCCAGATAATTATTGTGCGCTGCTTGGGCGATGGCCTGGTGAAAGCGCTGGTCCAGGGTGAAGAGCTCCCGGGTATCCTGGGCGATTTCCTCACAAAGCATTTGCAGGATGACCAGGTCATCTTTCGTGGCGTGGCGGGCAGCCTGCTGGGCGGCCAGGGTTTCCAGGTTAAGACGGACTGTGCTGATCTTTTCCAGATCGCTGAATTTGAGACCAGCTACATAGAGTCCTCGGGGCGGGGCTTCCACCAGGTGGTCGTGAATTAACAATCTGAGTGCCTCGCGAATGGAGGTCTGCGAAAACCCCAGTTCGTCCGCGAGCGCAGCAATATCCAGGATCTCGCCCGGTTCCAGTTCCAGGGAGGTTATCCTCTCCCACAGCAGATGATAAGCTTTTTCCGTATCTACTTTATTCATTTTCATCTTAATCTTCCTATCCTTCCAGGCGTGGTTTGCCAACAGCCCGGGCTTTTATCCGGTAACTGTCCATGCCATCCTGGATCATTTCAATATCTACCTGGGGATTGTCCGCGCCGGATCGCAGAGCTGCGCTGAGCGCGTTTTCCCCCGCAATTTTCCGGGCTTTGTTGAGGGCATCTTCCAGCTCTTCAATTTCCTCCCTGCCATCGCGGGCTTGCAGGTAATACCCGATCACATCCACATTCCCGGCAGAGAGGTGGGGGTAGATCAAAATTTCCTCCGTTACCATGACGCTCCCGGCAACTGCTCCTGCGGCGTTGGCGACCTGATAATGAGGGGGCAGAATCAGCTTGGTATTGAACACCTGGGCTGTTTTTTCCAGCATTACTTCAGCTGGAGCGCCGATCCCGATCAGGGGAATTGTCAGCTTGATCTGGGTTTCAAGTTGATCATGACCCGGCAGGAGTGTGTTCTTGAGAAACCAGTTCGCCAGCGCCTGGTTGGGCTCATTTTTTGCCGGGATATCCTTCTCGGTCAAGAAGTGAATAACTGCCTTGGTAATTTTCTCAGCCACGCTTTCCCAGAAAACGCGTCTGAACTTATCTGGTTCCCAGTTAAGGTAATGGCTGAACACTGACAGGGCGGCTTGGCTTGCCTTTTCATCCCAGGGTGTATGCTTCCCTTCCACATGGAGGATATCCGTCGGGGTGAGACCTGACTTGCCTGTAATTTCTTCTCTCCAGAGATTGCTGAGGTCTATCTGGCTGGGATCCAACAGCCCCAGCGATTTAAGGACCTCTGTGGCGGGTTTGGGACCAGATTTCAGGATCTCAAGTACCTGCTGTTCCCGGGCAGTGAATGCGTTGGAAGCAGGCACTTCCCGCTGCAGGAACCAGTATTCCAATTCCCTGGGATTAGGGGATGGCCAGCCCCTCTTAGCCAATGCTTTCAACCTTTCCCTGACATTTTGATGCAAGTGAGCTAAATAAGCCAGCGGGACCACTCGTTCGGGGCCAATGGCGATTTCATATCCACGCTCCAGGGTGATGTGGCTGTCACCGCCCAGCCCAATAGAGAACAAATTGGCAGCTTTAACGGCTGTTTGATATCCTGATACGGATGCGCCGGTCTCAGATACCGTGACCTTGCCATTTTTGATCAATGCCAGGTCTGTGGTTGTGCCCCCAACATCCAGCACCAGGGCCTGGTCTTCCCCAGACAGGAATCTTCCCCCGATGGCGCTGGCCGCAGGTCCAGAGTGGATGGTTTCAACCGGCGATTGAGCTGCAAATTCATCATTCATCAAGGTCCCATCTCCCCGGACAACCATCAGGGGGGCGCTAATGCCCCGATTTTCCATTGCCCGACGCACAGCGATGATAAATTCCTGGAGAACAGCCAACAGAGACGCGTTCAACGAAGCTGTGGTAGCTCTTTCCACAGAGCCCAGGGAAGTGGAGAGCTGATGGCCGAGCACGATGGGGAGTTCACAGACACTGGCTATGGCGTTCTGAGCACGGATTTCATGATCGGGGTTGCGGGGACTGAAATAGGAGGAAACCGCGATGGCGTCGACCTTGTTCTTGACGGACTTGGTTATTTTCAGCAATTCCTGAAGGTCTAAGGGCGTTTTTTCCTGGCCGTGCAGGTCATGTCCCCCATCGATGTAGTAGTAATGCGGTGTAGCAAATCGTTTTCCCATATCGAAGGAATCGATCAGGTCAGGATCATATCCAATCAAGAAAAGCGCAACGCGCTTGCCCTTTCCTTCGGCAATGGCATTGGTTGCCAAAGTAGTTGAAATCGAAACCATCTGAATCGCAGAAGGATCCTCCAGCTCGATCTCCTTGATCACGTTCTCAATCCCAATTGAGAAATCCCGCTTGGTGGTCAGGCATTTATGAGTGGCAATAATGCGGTGGGTGTTGTATTCCAGGAGTACACCATCGGTGTAGGTTCCTCCAGTATCAATGCCCAATACTAGAGTTTTGGGTGGTTTTTTGTTGTTCACCTTCCTACCTCATGACAATCAAGGGGCGTGACCGATGGAGTTGATAGATCACGCCCCTTGTTTTTCCAGCGGATAGCAATCCTATCCAAACATGTCCAGATCCAGTTCCTGGTCCTTGTATTTCTCGTCGGCCAGTTCGCAGATGCGCTTGAGCTCCTTGAACATCTTCTCATCCAGGAGCGGTTCTTCTTCCCGATCAAGGATTTCCCGGACGCGTTCGTTGACACGCTGCCGGTGGGTCTTGCTGCCGGTGGCTTGCCAGCCCTCATAGTTCTGACGGTCAAGCAGTTTGGGCTGCCAGATAACATCCTTGAAGCGATCGAAGGTGTGGTCGTGTGCCAGGTAATGGCCGCCGGGACCGATATCGTTGATGACGTTCAGCGCTTTGCTGTCGTCATCGACAGGGATGCCGCGCAGGATGCGCTTGACCATATCAATGATCTCGTCAGCGGCAACCATCATTTCCGCAGAGCTGGTGAGGCCCTGCTCCAGGTAGCCGACATCGTGGATCATGTTGCCGCCGACCAGGGCGGCGGCGGCGATGTTCATGGTGGCTTCCATGGCGGCCTGCTCATCATACATCTTGGCATCCGAGCAGCCGGCGGTCTCGTATTCGGGTACGCCCAGCCATTTGGTGATCTGGGTGTAAGCCGCGCTCAGCAGTGCCATCTCAGGGGAACCATAGGAGTAGACCGCTGTGCGCATGTCCATGGCGGACATCAAGCCGCCGATGATCAGGGGGGTACCCGGGCGGCGCAGCTGGCTGAGCACAATGCCCAGCAGACTTTCCGTCAGGGCTTGCACCGCGGTGCCGGCCAGCGTGGCCGGCGCAGTAGCCCCGGCTAATGGACAGGGCGTATAGACAAAGGGGATGCGGTGGTCAGCACAGAAGAGCAGCTTGTCGATCACCTCGACGGAATGGCTGAGGGGGGAGACAGGCTCGATGTAGAGGGAGAAAATGGGGGTTTTTAACCATTCTTTCTCTCCACCCACCCGGATGTAGGCCATTTCCAGCTGGTCCTTCAAACCATCCTTGTCGACTGCGGTGATGTTGATTGGTTTCGAAGTGCCTTCCAGCATGGCCAGGTACTGCCAGCGGTCATAGGTTCCCACCGCGGTATCCTGGACGATGCCCAGGGACATATGGAAGTCCAGGTTGGGCAGCGCCTGCGCCAGGCGGGCAAAATTCTTGACGTCTTTGTAGGTTGCACGGCGGCGTTCAGCGGTGTAAGGATCAATGGTGAAGGGCGTGTCTGAACCAGCGCCAAAATAGATCTGATTTTTGAACAGCTCCATCTTGTATTTTTCGTGATCAGCGCCGTAAATGACAACTTTGCGGGGCAGGGTTGAAAGAGCAATATCCACCATCTCAGGCGGCAGTTTCACCAGGGCGCTGTTTTCTTCCCTGTCTTCCACTGTCGCGCCATGCGCTCCCAGCAATTCGTAACCCTCTTTGTTGTACACCCGGACACCGGTCTCGGAGAGGACTGTCAGCGCCGCGTAATAAATGGCTTCAATCTCTTCCTGGGTAAGCACCTCAAATGTCGGCGTTCTGTTGACTAGGTAGTTGGTTTTTTTAACTTGCATGTTTTTCTCCTCTCAGCTCAGTCCGACCAGTTGTTTAGCCAATTCGGAAGAGGAAGGGGCATTGGCGCCGTATCCATCCGCGCCGATCCTGTCTGCAAATTCCTGATCGACTGGAGCGCCGCCCACCATTACTTTGACCTTGTCGCGCAGGCCAGCTTCCTCAATAGCCTTGATGGTGTGGCCCATGGCGCGCATGGTGGTGGTCAGCATGGCGGACATACCGACGATTTCTGGCTGGTGTTCTTTGATCGCTTCAATGAATTTGTCGGGCGCGACGTCAAAACCCAGATTGACAATTTGGAATCCGGCACCTTCACACATCATGCTGACAAGGTTTTTGCCAATATCATGCAGGTCACCTTCCACAGTGCCCATCACGATCTTGCCAGCCATCTTGGTGTCGCTTTCAGCCAAAAGCACTCGAAGTAAGTTCATCCCGGAGGTCATGGCTTCTGCGGACATCAGCACTTCTGGGACAAACATATCGCCGGCTTTAAAGCGGACGCCGACTTCGTTCATGCCCACAATCAGCCCGTTGTTCAATAGATCGGCTGCGGAAACGCCTTCATCAAGTCCCTGCTGGGTGATGGAAGCGCTGGCATCGCTGTCGCCTTCCAGTATCGCAGTAGATAATTTTTCGAATATTTTTTCACTCATTTTTTTACGATCTCCTCATTAATCTTCTTGCTGCTTCACCCATTCTTCTGCTTCTGCTAAAACCTTGCCAATCAGTTTCTCGGTTTCAGGTTTCAGGGGTACTTGTTCGTATTCAGCCAGCATTTTTTGTACCCTGGCGACTGTCCGGTCCTTGAAGGATTTTTCGCCCATCAGCGTCCAATCCTCGTAGGAGGTCCTATCGATCAGATTGGGCAGCCAGTATTCGGATTTGTAGTACCGTAGGGTGTGTTCGTCTTTGAGGTAGTGTCCATTGGGACCGACCCGTTTGATGGCGTCCACAGCCAGCGTGTCTTCGTTGACTTCAATGCCCCGGGTGATGCGGCGGGCATAGCCGATGGCCTCATCCATGGCGGTGAGCTGGAATACCGAACCTGTCATGGCACTTTCGGTGTAGCCCACATCGTGGCAGAGGTCGCCGCCTGTGAGGGCGGAGAAGAATACCGATAGGGAGCCTTCGGTGATAGCCTGTTCGTCAAAGGTCTTTGAATCAGTGCATCCGCCGGTCTGCCAGAGTGGAAGGCCTGCATAATGAGCCAGTTCGGTGATGCCGGCCATCATCAGGGAGAGCTCTGGGGCCCCGTAAGAGAGGATCATTGCGCTCATATCCATCACGGATAACACGCCACCCATGATGAAGGGATTCCCCGGCTGGATATTCTGGGCGATGGTCAGTCCCATCCAGGATTCTGCTGCGGCCTGGATGATGATGCCCGCAGGGGTAACAGGAGCGGTGCCGCCTGCCAGGGGGCAGGGCGTGAAGATCAAGGGAATGCGTTTTTCAGCCGCGAAGACCAGCTTGTTGAGGGAATCCGTGGTGGAGATCAGCGGTGAAAGCGGTTCGCAGTAGTGGATATAAGTGGGGCGCTTCTCAAAGGCGTCCTGGCCCCCGGCTTCTTCAACCGCTATTTGGTGAATGGCATTGGAGTCATAATAATCAAATGACCAGGCCACGATCGGTTTGGTGGTATGGCGGAACATCTCTACAAACTCATACAGGGCGCTGAGATCGTAGGGGACATTGTCCACGGAACCCAGGGATTCACAGAAATCGATGTTGGGCAAAGAGTCAACCACTTTGGCGACATAAGGCACATCGCTCAATTGGTAAGGGCGCCGTTCCATGGTCTCGACGTCAATGAAATTCACACAGGTCGGGCCAGGGCCAAAATGCGCTCTTCCGGGACCAATGTGAATGTCGTGCTCGGGATTGCCGTCCCGGGCATAGATCGTAAAGCTGCGGGGGGCTTTGGCCAGGGCGTCTTTTACCATATACGAAGGAAGCCTGACGCGATCTCCATCTACCCAAGCGCCAGCTTTTTTGAGGACCTCCCTGGCACGTTCGTGTTTTACCTCCAGGCCTACATATTCCAGGATGTGGAGGACGCCATTAAAAAGCTCCTCCAGCTGATCATCAGACAGCATCCGGAACTGTACGCCGGAATTTACTCGGTAATTAGTTCTCATACTTTTGCTCCTTGAGGTTAAATTACTGTCTTAGCCGGCGAACCGTTTGGCCATTTCAGAAGCGGAGGCAGCGTTGGCTGCATAGCCGTCTGCACCGATCTGACTTGCAAAGTCCTGTGTGACCGGAGCACCCCCGATCATGACTTTCACGGTATCGCGGACACCAGCTTCTTCCAGGGCCTTGATGGTGCGTTCCATGGTGCGCATGGTGGTGGTCAGTAGAGCAGACATGCCCAGAATGTTGGGTTTGTGCTCTTTCACCGCATTGACGAAAGCCTCCGGCTCAACGTCTTTGCCGAGGTCAATAATTTCAAAACCAGCGCCTTCACACATCATCCCTACCAGGTTCTTGCCGATATCGTGCAAATCGCCCTTCACTGTGCCGAGCACGACCTTGCCAGCTGTCGGGGCATCGGATTCTATCAACATGGGGCGGATGATCTCCATGGCTTCCTGCATGGCTTTGGCGGAGCGCAGCACTTCGGGGACAAACATGTTGCCGGCTTTGAACTCCACGCCAACGTGGTCCATGCCTGGCATGAGCCCGTTGTTGAGGATTTCTTCAGCCCCCAGCCCTTCTTCCAGAGCCGCATTGGTTTTGTCCACCATTTCACCGAAATTACCTTCGATGACCAGGGTGGATATGGTGGATAAAATTTCACTCATCTGAAATAGCCTCCTTAAATATTTGTTTTGTTTGGTTCCCTCTGTTACAGGTAATTTTTAATGGTCCTGTGAAAATCACGGATATGTTTGGTGATTCTCTTGACAGCCAATTGCTCATCGTTGTTAGCGATTGCCTGATAGATATCGCAGTGCGCTTTGACGTCAATTTCCTCTGCTGCTGCCTGGGGCAGCGCCAGGTACCAGATTCGCAGGGACAAGTTGTAGTAATACTCAAGATTGGATATCAGAAAACGGTTGTGAGTGGCTTCCCGGATCAAGGCGTGGAAATTCCCATCCAGCTCTATCATTTTTTCTTTGATGGTTGTATCGGTTTTGACGTACTGATCGGCCAGGTATTTCAAGCGTTCAAGCTCTTCTTCTGTGATTCGCTGGCAAGCCAGGCGGACTGCCAGGGCTTCAAGCTCTACCCGGACCTCAAAGATCTGCGAGAGGTCAGTGATAGCCAGCTCAGCCACAAAGATGCCCCGTCTGGGTTTAACAACTACCAGGTCATCTGATTGCAGCTGTTTCAGGGCTTCCCTGATAGGCGTTCTCCCCAATCTGAGTTCGTCCATCAGTTCAGATTCATTAATTACAGAACCGGGGGATAACTCAGTTCTGATAATCCTCTTTTTTATTTCCTGGTAGGCTTGCTCGGCGTTAGTTTGATTCATATCTGTACTTAGGATTTCTTGACACGGGCACGGTAGGACTTGATCCAGTTCATGCCAAATTCATCTCTTGCCATGACCAGGTCTGCTGCCTGTATGCCCAGATTGACTTCTTCTTCCAGGGGGTTGGTGATGGGGCAGGTCAGTCCGGCCAGGATGGACATGGCGATAAAAGTGGCATTGATAATGGGTCTATTGGGAAGGCCAAAGGAAATATTGCTGGCACCCATGGTGATATTAGTGCCAAATTCTTCCACAATCATGCGGATGGTGTTGATGGCAATCATGCCGGCATTATGATCGGATCCCATTGTCAAGGCCAGGGGGTCAAAGACCAATCTTTCTGCTGAGATGCCCAGCTTGTCCGCCCGCTCTACCATTTTGGCAGCGATTCTGAAGCGGTCTTCTGCCGTGGGAGGAATGCCCTCGTCATCCATACAGAGGGCGATCACAGAAGCGTCATACTCCTTGACGAGGGGCAGAACAGCTTCCAGGCGTTCTTCCTCCCCATTGACGGAGTTGATCAGGGCTTTCCCTTTATAGATGGACAGGGCAGATTCAAGAGCGGTGCTATCTGCGGTGTCGATGCACAGCGGGGCATCTGTGACTTCCATAACAGCTTGCATCATATCTCTGAGAATAGGCTCTTCGTCAACGCCCGGGACACCGGCATTGACATCGATAATGGCTGCACCTGCTTCCACCTGGGCAACTGCATCCCGTTTGACAATATCAAATACCCCTGCTTTAAGCTCCGCCAGCAGGGATTTTCTGCCTGTGGGATTGATCCTTTCACCAATGATGACGGTGGGTTTTGAGCGGTGGATTTCTACAGTTTTGGTTTCTGAACTTACGATGGTTTTTAGGTTCTCTGTCATGATTTCTCCTTGCGTGGTTCGAAATTCTACTGAGTTACTTCTCTTAGTATATTACAAATATATCAGAGTTGGAAGGGATCGGGGCGGTTTTCGATATATGTAATCTGAAGAGGTGATTTTTATCGCCCCGATTCGTCTTTAACTGAGCTCTTTCTTGAGGTAATCCAGGACTTGTCTTTTAACTGTATGGTCCAGATCGGGCTCCTGGTAATTGTTGAGCAGTTTTTCCCAGCGTTGGGTGCAACGGGCGGTGGTGTCCTCCTGTTCACCTCCCCACCAGGCTTCCAGTCCGCTGCGGTCGCCGAGATCGGGCAACCAGAATTCTGATCGGCAGCGTTCAATGGTATGCGACTCACCCAGGTAATGGCCGTCGTGTCCAACGGAATTGATGACCTCCAAGGCCAGGGTCTCAGGGGTGACTTCCATTCCGTGGAAGAAGTGTTTCAGCATGCCGCAAAGCTCATCATCCATGACAAATTTTTCATAGGAAAAGGCCAGATAGGAGCTGATAATACCGGCCGCATGGAGCACGAAATCAATCCCGCTGCTGATCGTGGTGTAGAGGCTGAACATGGATTCATAGCCTGCCTGGGCATCCACAGTGCTGGAATCGGTCAGTGCGCCCCCTCCCCGGCTGGCTAATCCGTACTTGCGTGCCAGCTGCCCGTGAGCAGCGACGCATAGTGATAACTCCGGGCTGCCGATGGCCAGGCCGCCGGTTTTCATATCGACATTGGTGGAAGTGGATCCGTAGATAACGGGTACGCCCGGCCTGACCAGCTGGGAGAGGACAATGCCGGATAGCAGTTCTGCGTTTTGCTGGGCAAGAACACCGGCCAGGGTGATCGGTCCTGTGGATCCAGCCATGATCAGGCTGGCAATTACAAGCGGTTGATTAGACCTGGCATAGACCAGCAGGGCGTCCACCATGTCCACGCTGTAGCTCAGCGGGCTGAGCGGGTTGACCAATCCGGTGGTGAAATGGCCTTTAGTGCGGTCTCCAAATAGGATATCGATCAGATCCATGGTATGCTCGGCCCCGATCTTTCCCTCTGTGCTGCCGATGAAGGCTTTATCCGAGAGGAGGAGGTTGGCAGCCACCATTTCCAGGTGGGCGGTTGCGGCGGGGATATCCTGGGGTTCTACCAGCAGGTGGCCGCTCATGTCCTGGTTGGGCAGCATATGTGCCAGCTTGACCAGATTCTTGTAATCGAGGATGGAGGGGACGCGTTTGCCAGTTTTGGGATCAATCAAGAAGGGCGCTCCGTAGCCGGGCGCGAAGACGGGCAGACCGTCACCGACGGTGACGTTGTGTTGGGGGTTTCTGGCCTGAATAGTAAAACGGGACGGGATGTCTTTGATTTTATCCAGCACTTGATCTTCCTGGAAAAAAACCAGTTGGCCATCCACTTTAAATCCATTCTTCTGGAAGATTTCCAGGGCTTCCGGGTGAGGGAAGCGGATGCCTGTACCCTGAAGAATATCCATTGTGGCCTTGTGGATCCCCTCCAGGTCAGAGCCAGATAGCAATTCAATCGGTTGCATGGATGAAAAATCTCCTTATGAGCTGTTCGGAAAGAGAGAAGGTGAGATTGGAGTTAAAGACCGGACAGAGAAACATGGACCTCTCCTGCAAAAACCCCGGAACAGGACTTTCAACCTGCTGGGCTAAATAACCTCCGAGTGGGGTGAAAGATCTCTCTTCCGGGAGACTGTGGTTACTTATTCTTTTTTATCAGGGTTTTAACTTTAGCAACAGTCCAGAAGTAAAAACCGCTGAATCCCGCCGGGTAGTAAATCATGATCGTGACCATCAAGACTCCGTAGATGACCAGATGGAGTCCTGGTAAACTGGAAAGATTAGAGCGCAGGAACTCGATGAAGAACACAAATGGGAAGGCGATCGTCACCCCGCCCCACAGGCTGCCCCTTCCGCCGATGTAGGCAATTGCCAGCACTTCGACGGTCTTCGAGGTGTGCATCAATGTGCTCGGGGTCAGGGAGCCAAAGAAATGGGCGTAAAATCCACCCAGCAGCCCGGCAAAAAAGGCCGAAAGGGTGAAGTTGAAGACCAAATATTTGGTGGGGTTGATCCCAGAAGCCCGGGCGGCGTCTGGATTCTGCCCGATCGCCTTAAAAGCCAGCCCGATATTTGAACCGACAACTAATTTAAGGACGACGTAAATCATCACCATCATTGCCAGGATGATGTAGAAATAAGGAAGGTTGTTGGGTGTTTCAATAAATTTCACCGGATTCATTCCCAGTGGGCCGCGGGTGAGTTCAGTCAGGTTGTTGACCAACCCCATCAAGGCGATGCCTACAAACCAGGCCATCACTGCGGCAAAAATCCCTCTCAGGCGCAGGGTAAGTATGCCCAGCACAAAGCCCACCAATCCGGCCATGATGGCGCCTAGCCAGATGGTCAGCCAGGGATTGAGTCCCGGGGCGAAGAGCAAAAAGGGCGTAGTGTTGGCGAAAATCCCTGATGTATAGGCCCCCAGGCCCAGCAAGGCAGCAAAACCAAAGTTAACGATGTTGATATACCCGGCTGTAAAGTCAAACGCGACTGCCTGGGCAGCAAGGAAGGCTCCCATGATCAGCCAACGGACGATATATTCCTCCGAAAAGGGATAAAAATTCGGCAGCAATGCCAGGATAATCAGCAGGAAGAACCCCAGGGGGGAGAAGCCGATCTTGTTCAGGAAGGAGACAAATTTACCCCAGGCTGTTCCTTTTTCTTCGTAAGTTGCAGTTGAGTTCATTGTTTTCATCTCCTCGTTTATTGTTCCTGAACGCCTTTGACTTCACTGCCGAAAATTCCAGAGGGCGCCAGGATCAGCACCAGGATCATAACGACGGTTGGGACAACCGACTGCCAGGAGAGTCCGATAAAGAGCTGGGTAGCTGACTGCAGCAGGGCAACGATAAACCCACCAACAATGGCTCCGGCGACATTTCCCAAGCCTACCAGCATGACCACATACCAGGCAAAATAAAGCGGGGTAAGACCTACCGTGGGATAAGCCTGGAACATGAATAGCAAGGAGGCCCCAGAGATAGCGGCAGTGCCGGTGGCCAGGGAAAAGGTCAGGGTTTGGATGAAGTCCAGGTCAATGCCAACCAGCTGAGCGCCGGTTTCATCCTGAGAGACAGCCCGGATAGCGCGGCCGGTTTTGGTCTGCCGCAGGAAAAACCACAATGACCCAATTGTTATCAGGGCAATCACGGTGGCGACGATGCGGTCTACAGCGATGAAGGCCCCCATAAATTCCAGAGATGGAACGTCGAAGTAGCGGGGGATTCCGCGGAAATTTGGCCCCAGGGTAAGGGTGGTGCCATTAACCAGGATAAAAGAGAGGCCTACCGTCAGCAGGAAGGCGTTCATTACCCAGCCTTCCTTCGTGCGGTGGCGGAGGGGAGCGAATATGATGCGCTCAATGATAATTCCCAGCACACATCCCGCCAGTCCGGCAGCAATGATTGCCAGAATAGGTCCGGAATAGATCAGGAACTTACTCCCTGTAGTGAGGAAAAACTTATTTATAGGGGTAAACGTGAAATAGGCTACATAAGCCCCGACCATAAAGGATTCCCCATGGGCGAAGTGTGGAATGTTCATCACGCCAAAAACCAGCGCCAGGCCAGTTGCCAGCAGCGCCCACATGCCTCCAGTTACAAGCACATTGAATACTTGAGGAGCACCGCCCTTCAACCCAACTAAAACAAAGAGGATGATCGAAAAAACAGACACAACCACAACGGGCAAATTGTCTTTGACCCAGGTCATGAAATTTACCGTGGTCATGGGTGCCGCAGAGGTTTCATTTGTCATATACTTTTCTCCTTAGCCGTTCGCCTGCAGTACTTGATCGCTTGGCCAATCAGATGCCTAGATAAGCGTTCCGGACATGTTCATTGGCTTTCATGTCACGACTCAGTCCGCTCATGACAATCTTGCCCTGTTCCAGAATATAAGCCCGGTCGGTGATGTCCAGGGTGGCATTGACATTCTGCTCTACAAGCAGAATGGTGACGCCCTGTTTGACCAGCTTAAGCAAAGCCGCAAAAACATCATAAGTGAGGTTGGGCTGAAGTCCCAGGGAGGGCTCATCAACCAGCATCAGGGTAGGATTGGACATCATCCCCCTGGCGATCGCCAGCATTTTCCTTTCTCCCCCACTCATCGTGCCTGCCAGCTGGTCTTTCCGTTCTTTAAGACGGGGGAAGAGTTCGTAAATATAATCCAGCGTGTTCAGCTGGGTTTCCTTTTCCTTAACCGCATAAGCCCCCAGCATCAGGTTTTCCTGGACGGACATGTCTGTAAACAGGTTCAAAGCCTCAGAGACATAACTGATTCCCATCCTGCTGATGATGTGGGGAGGTTTGTTCTTGATGGATTCCCCATTAAAAAGGATATCTCCATTCATGGGTTTGATCAGCCCGGCGATTGTGCGCAAGGTGGTGGATTTACCGGAGCCATTGGGACCGATCAGGGCAATGAATTCGCCATCCTCTACAGTAAGGGAGACATCCCATAATACTTGCAGGAAATCATATCCGGAGTCCAGTTTCTTAAGCTCCAGCATTGGGGACCTCCTCTTCTCCTAAATAGGCTTCAATGACTTTAGGATTGTTAAGCACTTCATCAGGTGTGCCCTCGGCGATGGTAGTCCCATATTCGATTACCATGACCTCATCACAAATCCCTTTAATGACGCGCATGATATGTTCAATGGCAATGATGGTCACTCCGTCGTCGCGGATGCGTTTGATCAATGCCATCATGGAATCCAGCTCGCCAGGGGTTAAACCGGAAGCTAACTCATCCAGTAACAATAATTTCGGTTGGCAGGAGATTGCTCTTGCCAGGTCAATTCGCTTGAGCTGTACGGCATTTAATTGAGATGCCGGCGTGTCAATTGGCAGGTTGAACTCCACAAACTCCAGGGCTTCCTGTGCTCTGAGTTCAGCCGATTTCAATCCATGTGCAGAGGGACCAAAAACCGCGCCAACTTTTACGTTTTCGAGGACTGTCATTTTCGGAAATGGCCGTGGAATCTGGAATGTCCTGGCCAGCCCCCGTTTGCACATCACCTCTGCTGGCAGTCCAGTGGTTTCCTCGCCTAGGAAGAACACTTTGCCGCTGGTGGGAGGGAATTTGCCGGCGATGGAATTCAAAAAGGTGGTCTTTCCCGCTCCATTGGGGCCAATCAAACCGAAGATTTCTCCCTCTTCGATTTGCATGGATACCTGATTGACAGCGGTAAGCCCACCAAATCTTTTCGTCACCTCTTTTGTGTCTAATATCATGTGCTCTTTCCTCTCTAACACAAGGGGTGGCTGGTAAGGAACCCGGCCACCCCTTGTTAATCATTCGGGCATGATCACACTTTACGGAACTATCAGGTCCTGAACTGCACCTTCAACCGGGTAAATTGGTTTGCCGAGGCATTTGCCATCGACGTACTCATACTGCAGCACCGGGAAAGTGTAGTAGCCAGGGCCCACCACGGGATCGGGTGTGGTCTCTTCGGTGTACTTGTATTCCACCATCACGATGCCGTCAGTCATGGTCCATTCGCCAGTCCAGACTTTCTCTTCCACAAATTGCTGGATGAGCTCACTGGTGATCTCACCATGCTCGTCATAAACGGCCTGCATGATTTCCAGCATCATCTTGGTGCCGTCATGGGCAAGACCGGCGGAGGAGGTGCTGGGGATAAGGTTGTATCTGCTTTCAAATTCATCTGCGAAAGCAAAGCCTTCCTCGCCAGACCAGCCTGCGATCTGGTCCATGACCATGGTCGCGGAGGAGCCGGTCAGGCCGCAGAAGTCCACCCAACCCAGACCATCAGCGATGATCAAGCTTTCCAGACCAATTTCGTCAGCCTGTTTTATCAGGGAGGTAATCTGGGGAGGTGAGGTGCTGGTGCCGGCCAGAACTGCCGGGGCCAGGTCTTTCACCTGGTTCAGGTAGGCGGTGTATTCGGTCTGCTCGAGGGGGAAATACTCTTCTGAGACAATTTCCCAACCAGCGGCTTCGAAGAGATCAATCACGCCGGCGGCGAAGCTGCGGCCCCAGTCGGTGTCCTCGCCGTAGATGGCTACGGTTTTGGCTTCAGGAGCATAAACACCCTGTTCAATGTAGTATTCCAGGGCATCAACGTACTTGTTGCCGAGCTTAGCGGGGGTAGGCCAGCCTTTGGTGGACCAGTAGCCATATTTCTCGGGATCGGAGGCAAAGGTCTCATTCACCTTTTCGGTGGCTCCAAAACCAAAGATGTGCGGGATCTGGTGTTTGGCTGTCACTTCCATGACGGCAACAGCAACTGAACTGTGCCAGTTGAGGGCGCCGGCCTGGATGCCGTCCTGCACTACGGCCTGCTCGTAAGCTTGAGAGGCTTTGGCCGGATCGGACTGGGAGTCAATCCACACCGGTTCGATGGTGTAAGGCCCTATTTGATAGTCTACTGCTTCGAGGGCGATTTCCGCTCCGCCTTTGAATTGTTTTCCGGTCTGTGCGCTTGGACCTGAGTATGGGCCCAAGAAACCGACTTTAAAGACTTGTCCTTCTTCCACTTTTTCTTGGCAGGCAGATAAAAGCAATGCCAGCGAAATGAGAATTGCCACAACCAAGAAGAGCTTGGAATTTTTGATTTTCATGCAGAATTCCTCCTTATGAAGGGTAGTAAGAAAAATGTAAAGGGACTTGACTCATTAAAATATTGCTTGCGGCAGGCACCTCCTTGTCTTCTCCTTCTGAGCAGGCGATTGTTTTTTCCTGAAAAGGTTGCTGGACATGTACATCTCAAGCCGGATATTTTTTAGTTGGCAACGTTGTTGTGGGTGGATATTCCAGAGCAGATCATAGGGTGGTGTATCTGTACCCTCAAAGTAATATATTTGTAATATATCAGAGAGCTGACATCTTGTCAACTGGTCATCTGGACAACAACGAACCTGATTACTTAGTTAAATCATAGAATTTGAGTTTCCACTGCAATGGGGACAATTATAGGGAGTAACCTGGAAGCTTACACTATGACATGTGTCATGACTTCGGTCAATTTCATACCTGATTTACAGGATCAGCTCAGGATGAATTTTATTCCTTGCTCCCTTTAGCTTGAGATGGCGGGGAGGAGTTGGATCGGTCAGGAGAACTGCTTCAGGGCACCTGCCATGGCCTGAACATGGGCGGGCGTATTCCCGCAGCAGCCGCCTATCAATTGTGCCCCTGCCTGGTAAACCTCACTGGCATAAACCGCCATCACTTCGGGAGACCCATTGAAAAGGACCTCATCTCCAACGATCTTCGGAATGCCGGCATTGGCCTTGGCGATCAGGGTTGCCTCCGGAGCTTCTGCCCTCATGGCCTGGATGGTTTCAATGAGTTCATCCGATCCAGTCCCGCAGTTTGCGCCCAGGGCGACCAGGTCAAGTTGACCCAATTCTCTGGCAGCGCGGGCCGGGCTGACTCCCATCATGGTGTGGCCGTGGGTATCAAAGGACATTGTAGCGGTGATAGGCAGGTCGCTGATCTCCCTGATCCCGGCAACCGCTGCTTTGACTTCGTCCAGGTCGCTCATGGTCTCGATCCAGAACAAGTCCACGCCGCCATCCGCCAAGCCAGAGGCTTGTTCCCGAAAGGCCTCGACTGCCTTCTCAAACGTCAAGCTGCCCATAGGTTCAAAGAGCTGGCCGGAAGGACCGATCGAGCCAGCCACCAGGACTTCCCGGTCAGCAGCCTCAGCAACCTGGCTGGCGATCTTCCCTGCCGCAGCATTTAGTTCAACAGTCCGGTCCTCCAGGCCATGAGAGGACAGGCGCAGGGGTGTCCCGCCAAAGGTATTGGTCAAGAAGATCTGGGAACCGGCCTCAACATAGGCCTGGTGGATTGCCCTCACTCTTTCGGGATAAAGGACGTTCCACTCCTCGGGAGCATCCCCGGCTTCCAGCCCAGCGGCCATTAACATCGTGCCCATGGCGCCATCCAGCAGGATGGGCTTTCCAGATTGAAGCAATTGGGAGAGAATATCCATTAGAACTCCTGGGTGATGTCTGTCTACTTTCCTCTATTCTAACTTGAAATTGCAGGAATAATCCCTTTTGGCCAGGATCTCGAGGACCTCATCAGTGAGGATTTGCCGTTAAGGCTGTGGGTATCCGGGAGCGGTCCCTTCTTCTGTGGATTCTTCTGCGTTCTGGCGGGGCGCTAAGGGCCCCCCTGGGTCCGGGTTTAACATATTGCCCTAGCCTGGAGTAATGTATGTCCTTGGGGCGGGATTCCTGTCTGGTTGATAGTTTATAATGAGGCACGGATATACAATCCGTTTTGAGAGTAAGCGGATGGATAGCCAGCAAAAACCTGAAAGTATGACATCACAGATGGTCTTCTTGCCTTGGAGGACCTGAAGGAATTGTTCGGCATCCGGATTTTGTCACATCTTATAATATCAAGCGAGTACCAAATCTTCGATAGTGAGCTGGATGGCCTGAAAGCAGCACGTTAACCCAGCACTGAGGAGTATTCAATATGACTGACGTCTTCATCTCCTACTCCCGCAAAGATATCGCCTTCGCGCGTTTGCTGCACGAAGCTTTAATTGAAAACGGCCTTGAAACCTGGATCGACTGGCAGGACATCCCGCCCAGCGCGGACTGGCTGGCGGAGGTCTATGAGGCTATTGAGGGGGCGGACGCCTTCGTGTTCATCATCAGCGAGACCTCGCTGGCTTCGGAGATCTGCGGGCTGGAGATCGCCCATGCCGCGAAACATAACAAACGCCTGATCCCCATCGTGATCAAGGACGTGGAGGCGGAGCAGGTGCCCAAAGAGCTCTCGGTCCTGAACTGGATCTTCTTTGATGAGGCCGGGGAGAAGTTCGCCGAAGCCATGGAGGACCTGGTGACCGCCATCACGGTGGATCAGGACTGGGTCAAGGGCCACACCCGCTTCCAGAACCGGGCCCTGGATTGGGAGAAGAAGGAGCGCGACCGGGGTGCCCTCTTGAGGGGGGCGGACTTGAGCGAGGCGGAGGCCTGGCTATCGGGCAGCGCGGAGAAGGATCCAGGTCCGACCGCCTTGCAGACCGAATTTATCCTCAAGAGCCGGGAGGATGCTACCCGGCGTCAGCGGATGACCTTGATGGGTGTAGGTGCGGCGTTGGTGGTGGCGATCGGGTTGGGAGTCTTGGCCTGGACCCAGCGGGACCTGGCAGTGAACCGGGAAAAGGAACGGGCGACACAGCAGGCCATTGCTGAAGCTGCCAGCACGCAGGCAGTTGAACAAAAAAATGAAGCCGAACGGCAGGCCAGGATGGCCCAGGCCGGACTGCTTTCTGTGGAAGCCCTCTCTCATCTGGAGGATAATTTCCCCCTCTCCCTGTTGTTGAGTGTTGAAGGGGTGCGCACAGCGGAAACGCTTCAATCCCGGTCAAGTTTATTGACGACCATCAGCTATAATCCGCATCTGCTGGATTCATTTTACGATTACCCGATCTCGGCCACGAATGTGGCTTACAGTCCGGATGGATCTCTCCTGGTAACCTCAGGTTGCACAGACCCAGGCCCATCTTTACAGACCCTATCCTGTGAGTCAGCCGACCTGGTTTTTTATGACGCGCTCAGCGGAGAAATGATCGAACGCGTGGCTACAGAGCACCCTGTTTTCACCTCCCGGCTGGTATTCAGCCCGGACGGGAACCAGCTGGCTTCCAGTGATTGGTTGGGGAATATCATCCTCTGGGATGTGGCTTCCCGGACTCCCAAAGGGAATCCTCTGGAAGGTCCGGGAGGGAGGGTGCTGGATATCCTCTTCATTCAGGATGGGAAAACCCTCCTGGCCAGTTATGAGGTCTTGAATACCAGCGTGAGCCCAATTGGAGGGCAGGTGCGGTACTGGGATACCAGTACGCTGGAAGCGGTCCAGATCATACCTGCGCCGGCCACGTTGCCTTTCTCCAACATGGCATTGACAAAGGACGGGAGTGGAGTGATCGTTACTTATATGGGATCCTCCAGTCTTTCGCTCAGAGATACCAACACCTTTGACCGAATCCCTGATCATTTTGCTGAGAATGACCTCGCGCCTCGCAGCATGGCCCTCAGCCCGGACGGGCGGACCCTGGCTCTGGGCAATCATGTCGGCAGCATCACTTTCTGGAATGTATCCAGCGGGAGTCCCCTTCCAATTGAGATCGATGCCCATACGGAGAGCATCAGTGATCTTGCTTACAGCCCGGATGGGGCTTATCTTGTCTCAGTGAGCGCTGATCAGACACTTCGGGTTTGGAATGCAAAGACCTATGAGCAAGTCGGTGACCCCTTTGTTTATACGGATCGAGAAATCGCCGATATCGGGTTCATGCCCAACAGCCATCAGTTTGCGGCTGCGTCCGCGGATGGATCGGTCACGGTGTGGTCTTTGGACCCGGGTACTGCCGTCGCCAGGGCGCTCTTGGGCCACAGCGATGCGGTTTGGGATGTGGCCTTCACCTCAAGCGGTGAATACGGGGCTTCCGCCAGCGCAGACGGAACCGTACGGGTCTGGGATCTGGCTCCAGAACCGTCTTTTGAACGCGTGTTAACAACCGGCTCCGGACAGTTATATACCCTGGCTTTCAGCCCGGATGATGCCCTGCTGGCGATCGGAGGGCAGCTGGGCCTGGAGATCTGGGATTGGGAGAGAGGGGAGCGGCTTCACGCCAATCGGACAGCCCATAATGAACCAATCGTCAGCCTGGCCTTCAGCCCTGATGGAAAAACCCTGGCAACGGGTGGGATGGATGCCCAGATCATCCTCTGGGATTCAAATACAGGGGAAACAGTTGGGGAACCCCTCCTGGATCACCCGAATGTAGTGAACGATCTGGTGTTTACACCGGACGGGCGCAAGCTGCTCTCTGTAGGATGCTCCTATGAGGCGAGTTACATGTGTGAGACAGGTGCGATCCTTTTCTGGACTTTGGAAGAGTCGCCTGCCCCTGTAAAAAAGATAGATGCCCATGATCGGGATATCTATGCCATTGAGATCAGCCCGGATGGGAGCCAGTTTGCCACAGCCAGCACGGATGAGCTGGTCTTGCTCTGGGATCTAGAAAGCGGGGAGGGGATTGGAGATCCACTGTTGGGCCACGAATTTGGCGTGGTCAGCCTGGCCTACAGCAGGGACGGTGCCCTTCTTGCCTCCGGGGGGATCGATCAGAAGATCATCCTCAGGGACCTGGCCAGCAGGCAGCGGGTAGGACCGTTTATAGAAGGCCACCAGGGAGCGGTGAGTTCCCTATCTTTCTCTCCATCCGGGGACTGGCTGCTTTCCGGAGGCCAGGACGGGATGGTTTATCTCTGGCCGATGGATACTACCGCATGGATAGATATAGCCTGTGAACGCGCCGGCAGGAATTTAACGCGAGATGAATGGACCACCTATTTTGGGAACGAGCCCTATCAAAAGACATGCCAGGATTATTAATTGAGCTGATTTTGGTTTGAATGGAGGAGTAACATGACAGATGTCTTCATCTCCTACTCCCGCAAAGATATCGCCTTCGCGCGTTTGCTGCACGAAGCCCTGGTAGAGAACCAGCTGGAAACCTGGATCGACTGGCAGGACATCCCGCCCAGCGCGGACTGGCTGGCGGAGGTCTATGAGGCTATCGAGGGGGCGGACGCCTTCGTGTTCATCATCAGCGAGACCTCACTGGCCTCCGAGATCTGTGGGCTGGAGATCGCCCATGCCGCGAAACATAACAAACGCCTGATCCCCATCGTGATCAAGGACGTGGAGGCGGAGCAGGTCCCTAAAGAGCTCTCGGTCCTGAACTGGATCTTCTTTGATGAGGCCGGGGAGAAGTTCGCCGAAGCCATGGATGACCTGGTGACCGCCATCACCGTGGATCAGGACTGGGTCAAGGGCCACACCCGCTTCCAGAACCGGGCCCTGGACTGGGAGAAGAAGGAGCGCGACCGGGGTGCCCTCTTGAGGGGGGCGGACTTGAGCGAGGCGGAGGCCTGGCTATCGGGCAGCGCGGAGAAGGATCCGGGTCCGACCGCCTTACAGACCGAATTTATCCTCAAGAGCCGGGAGGATGCTACCCGGCGTCAGCGGA
>Ga0164313_10000540_pt1 | contig 30803 bp, 36 predicted proteins | sample GuaBasSedimGuay4_FD_113735 | JGI IMG/M metagenome (GOLD analysis project Ga0164313, IMG submission 113735) | Subseafloor sediment microbial communities from Guaymas Basin, Gulf of California, Mexico - Guay4, Core 4569-4, 0-3 cm | ecosystem: Environmental > Aquatic > Marine > Hydrothermal vents... | reverse complement strand
GTGAAGGGTGGTGGTGAAGGGGATGAAACCTCGATTATCTGCGGCGATAAAGTCTGAAATCCACGGCCCCAAACACACGCTGTCGGTATAGCTCCCAGTTTTCACTGGTAAAGCAGGTCGGCTGCTGGCCGTTCTCGCTTTCAGTGTAAATTAAGGTGTGCGGCGTTAACCAGTTGCCATACTCCAGGCTTTGTAGGGCTTGCGCCAAAAGTGCTGACTTAAATGGTGGATCCAGGAAGACGATGTCAAAGGACTGAGCAGAGAACCGGTTTTGATTAAGCCAGGTTAGTGCATCTTCGCAGACCACATCTACTGTACTTGCCGAAAGGTTTTCACAATGCTGTTGCAGAGCGCGACAGGCCTGATGGTTTTTCTCGACCATGATAACTGAAGCTGCGAGCCGGGATGCCGCCTCAAAACCCAGCGCGCCAGAACCGGCAAACAGATCGAGACATCTTGCGCCGGGCAATTCAGGCATAAGCCAGTTGAAGAGCGTTTCTCTCACCCTGTCGCCAGTTGGCCGCAGCCCGGCCGTGTCGGGAAAGTTGAGCCGACGACCACGCCATTGACCAGCGATGATTCTGACCTGGCGCGATTGGGGGCGATGTTTTGGCTGTTGTGACAACCTGTTGGCTCCTGATAGTGAGCCTAAAATGGTAGGATACACTGCTTTAAACGATTCGGGTCAAAACAGTTAATGGCAGCAAATGAAGATACATCAACACCTAAAGAAAAGACCAGGCTCTTTTCCCGTTGGCGGCGGAAAGCGGCCGACCCTGGGCCGGAAACGGAGGATGTCCAGGAACTGGAGGGCTTGCAAGATATTGAGGGTTCTCCTCAGACTGAAGGCTCTCAACCGGCTGAAGGCTTCCAACCAACTGAAGGCTCTGGGGCAGATAATTTAGCTAAGACCCATGACGATAGCAGCAATAGCAGTCAGGCCGTTGAGTCGGCGGTAATACAGCAGCCACAATTGGAGCCAGTACAGGAACAGGAGTCACCACCGTTATCAGCGGTGGAAGACCACCATAAACCTGGTGTAAGTAATGACGTTGCTCACGCGGTTGTCGACCAGGATTCTACAGTGGCGGATACGGATGAGCACCACAATATTACTCAGCAGGCCACAGCTGATATTGTGGAGAAGGCGGGTGCCCCCGCGCCTGAAGACACACCGAAATCACCAAAACGCGCTAATTTGTTTAGCCGGGCGTTATCAAAAACTGGACGTGGACTGGAGACCTTGTTCCTCGGACGCCGACAGATTGATGATCAGTTATTCGAGGAACTGGAAACTGAGTTGCTAATGGCCGATGTCGGTGTAGAGGTTTGTACTGATATTATTGAGGAGTTAACCGATCAGGTTAAACGTCGAGAACTCAGCGACAGCGGCGCACTGCGTGCGGCTTTGCATGGGATCATGGTGGATATGCTGGTGCCCTGTGAACAGCCGCTGGATGTGTCCACAGAGCAACCGTTCGTGTTGTTGGTAGTGGGCGTCAACGGGGTGGGTAAAACGACGACGATTGGCAAATTAGCGTGGAGTTTCAAAAATCAGGGCTATTCGGTGATGCTGGCGGCTGGCGACACTTTTCGAGCTGCCGCAGTAGAACAACTGCAGGCCTGGGGTGATCGAAATGATGTTCCTGTGGTCGCGCAACATACCGGGGCAGATAGTGCTTCGGTGATATACGATGCTATCGAATCTGCGCGCGCACGAAATATAGACGTGCTGATCGCAGATACTGCCGGCCGTTTGCATACGAATAGCAATCTCATGGAAGAACTCGTCAAGGTCAGGCGGGTCATGGCGAAACTTGATGACAAGGCCCCCCATGAGGTGTTGCTTGTTCTTGACGCAGGCACTGGGCAGAATGCTGTTAGACAGGTGCAGGAGTTTAGCGAGGCTGTAGCAGTGACCGGGCTCGCGGTCACCAAACTTGATGGCACGGCCAGGGGTGGAGTGGTGTTCGCTTTGTGCAAACGCTATGGTTTACCTGTTCGCTACGTTGGGTTGGGTGAAGGAGTTGACGATTTGCAGGTGTTTAACGCCACGGCTTATGTTGAGGGCGTGTTGTCAGAAAATGAAAATACAGATGACTCATGATCGGCTATAGATGATTCGTTTTGACAATGTTAGCAAGCGCTACGAGGGAGGCTTCGAGGCCCTGAAAGGCGTCAATCTAGCTATGGATGCTGGTGAAATGGCCTTTTTGACAGGGCATTCTGGTGCCGGTAAAAGTACATTGCTAAAGCTGATTATGTTGATGGAACGGCCCAGTCGTGGCCAGCTGTTAATCAACGGAAAAAATCTCAGTCGATTACATCGCAGTCAGATCGCTTATTATCGTCGGCATCTCGGCGTTGTATTTCAGGATCATCAGTTACTGTTTGATCGTAGCGTGTTTGACAACATCGCCCTGCCTTTGCTGGTATCCGGATACCAGCAAAGGGATATTGGCAGGAGGGTGCGTGCAGCGCTAGATAAGGTCGGTTTGCTCAATAAGGAAAAATCAAATCCCATGCAGTTATCGGGGGGTGAACAGCAGCGCGTTGGCATCGCCAGGGCGGTGGTGCATAAACCGCGAATACTCCTTGCTGACGAGCCTACAGGCAATCTGGATCCGCAGCTCTCCGCCGAAATTATGGCGTTGTTTCGAGATTTTTGTGGGGTGGGAGTGACCGTATTGATTGCTACTCACGACATTGACCTGGTTGGCCGCATGGGTGAGCGTGTGGTAACGCTTAATAATGGTGTGCTGACCACGGAGCCCCAGTGAACCGGTTCGGACGCAGCCGGGCTAGCGTGGTAAAGGCGGCAAAGACGGTAAAAGAAGGGCCGGTTGGCGCTGTGCAAAGCACCGTCCGCTTTAGTGAGCGAATCGAAAGCTGGTGGCGTAATCACCGTAGTAATGCTCGCGAAAGTTTATTGCGCCTGACCGTGGAACCGGTGCAGTCCCTCATGACTATACTGGTAATAGCTATTGCAATGGCCTTGCCGGCGGCGCTGATTGTTGCGGTCTCCAGCCTTCAGCAATTGAGCGGTAATTGGCAAAATAGTGCACGAATCAGTGTGTTTATGCATGTCGATGCCGCGCCGGACGTCGTCCAGCGATTACAGGATACGGTTCGGGCTATGCCACAAATAGAACAGGTCACCTATATTTCTCCGCAGGCTGCTCTGGAAGAGTTTCAGTTGGCGTCAGGGTTTGGAGAGGCGCTGTCATTGCTGGGCACAAACCCATTGCCAGCCGTATTGCTGCTATCACCTCGTGCAGACCTGATCAACGACATAAGCGGGTTGTCAGCATTGGTCGATGACCTGGAACAGATATCCGGCATCGATGGAGTACAGCTGGACATGCAATGGCTACAGCGTATGCAGCATATACTGGAGATGGGCCAACGGGTGGTCATATTGGTCGGCTTTACCCTGGCTTTAGGTGTATTGCTAGTGGTTGGCAATACGATACGCCTGGCTATTGAAAGCCGCCGCAGTGAAATTTTGGTAGTTAAGCTGGTTGGCGGGACCAATGCTTTTGTCAGGCGCCCCTTTCTATATACCGGTCTGTGGTATGGGCTATTTGGCGGTATGGTTGCCTGGGCAGGTGTCGTTTTGGGTGGATTCTGGCTAGCTAGTACAGTGGCTGTATTGGCTAACTTATACCAAAGTGATTTTGCCCTGGTGGGATTAGACTTTAGGGGATTGTTAGTGATGATGATATTGGGCGGGACTTTGGGCCTGCTCGGAGCGGCTTTGGCTGTGGGTCGACATATTGCTCGTATCGAACCATGATTAGTTCGATAAAACAGTGGCTTATAGTGAACTATTTGGGTGTATAGACATCTAATCCTGAAGTGGTAAACTATGTCGTCAAATTTTAGGCGACTATATTTCAGGAAGCTTTCACGAAGCGATGAATTTTCTGGAAGCTTTGAATAATACTTTGAGGAAATTATGAATAAAAGCCTTCAAAATATGCAGTGGATGGCCCCGGGGGGGAACCTGTCTGCCTACATGCAGGGTACCAGTTCTATTGCTGTATTGTCCGTTGAAGAAGAAAAAGCCCTCGCAGAGAGGCTCTATTATGAGGACGACGTAGAAAGTGCGCGTCAGCTAGTGATGGCGCACCTACGTTTTGTTGTTCATATAGCTCGTTCATACAATGGCTACGGGTTGCCACTGGCCGATTTGATCCAGGAAGGTAATGTTGGTCTGATGAAGGCAGTGAGGCGTTTTAATCCTGAAAAAGGTGTTCGCCTGGTGTCTTTTGCGGTGCATTGGATAAAGGCAGAAATCCACGAATATGTATTGCGGAACTGGCGTATCGTGAAAGTAGCAACGACAAAAGCGCAACGTAAACTATTTTTCAATCTCCGCGGATCAAAAAAACGTTTGGCCTGGTTGACCAATGATGAAGCAGCGGCTGTTGCTGAAGATCTGGGTGTTGATGTTAAGCAGGTTCACGAGATGGAGAAGCGCCTGTCGGCCCGCGATGCGGGGTACGATGTGGGTGTTGACGATGACGATGAAAGCGCTTATCAGGCACCGGCACAATACCTTGAGGATCGTAGTGCTGATCCGGCAATGATCGTTGAAGAAGCCGATTGGGAAGCAGATAGCCATGACAGGCTATCAAAGGCGTTGGCTCAACTCGATGAACGCAGCCAGGATATATTACAGCAACGCTGGCTTAATGAAGCGAAGGTCACATTGCATGATCTGGCGGCAAAATATTCGATCTCGGCAGAACGAATCCGGCAGCTTGAGCAGGGTGCGATGAAAAAAATAAGGATTGCTCTTGAAGCCTGACGCTTGTGTACCTGACGTTTATGTAAAAGTAGAAAGAGCTATTAAAAAGCCGCGTTTATCGCGGCTTTTTTGTGGGGTTTCATTGTGGGGCTCACATCAGGGACAATTTCGTGCGGATTGTGTTGGGTCATCTGTGTTGGGTCATCAACGCCTGTAAGTGAAAGGGCTTTTGTGCAAAGGTCTCAAAGAGCAACTCAGGCGCTAAAAATACCCTTGAGCAAGAAGAAAAACAGGATAGACAGGCCGGCTCCGGCGGGTAGTGTCACCAGCCAGGACATAAAAATATTGCCTACTACCCGCAGGTTAATGGCGGCTATACCACGAGCAAAGCCGACACCAAGAACAGCGCCAACCAGAGTATGTGTGGTTGAGATAGGTAGCCCAGTCGCCGATGCCGTCACCACGGTCGCAGCCGCACCTAGTTCAGCTGCAAAGCCGCGGCTAGGCGTCAACATGGTGATTTTTCGGCCCACCGTTGCCATCACTCGAAATCCGTAAGTGGCCAGACCGAGCATAATTCCGGCACCGCCGAGCAGTAAAATCCAGCCGGGCATTATGCTTTTGGCGGTGATTGTGCCAGTACTAACGACACTCACTATCGCTGCCAGCGGACCAACAGCATTGGCGACATCGTTGGAGCCATGAGCAAAGGCCATACTACAGGCAGTAAACACCATCAGTACCGCAAATACGCGCTCAACGTTGGCAAAACGATCTTTCCTTTCAGCAGAGGCGTCTTCCTTAATGCGCCGCAGAAAAAATAAGCCGATCATTGCTACAATCAGACCAATAAAGGCAGCATAAGCGGCGCACTCAATAAAACTCATATTAACGCCAGTGTCCTTAAACACATGCTTTAGGCCTTTCAGCATGGTGACCATGGCCATTAGAAATCCCACGGCAAACATATAAAAGGGAATAAAACGTTTGGCGCGGGCGAAAGGGTCGTCGTGATTGAGAATCAGTGATTGCACGCTTTTAAATAATGCATAAGAGATAGATCCCGCCAGTATCGGTGAGACTACCCAGCTGGCGATGATCTTCCCCACCTTGCCCCAGTAAACCGCATCGACTGATATGCCTACAGCTGCGAAACCGACAATGGCTCCGACGATGGTGTGCGTGGTCGAAACTGGCCAGCCTTTTATACTGGCGATCAACAGCCAGGTACCCGCAGCCAGCAGTGCTGCCATCATGCCAAAGACGAGGAGTTCGGGATGGGCACTAAGCGAATCGGGATCGATAATGCCCTTGCGAATAGTTGATGTCACTTCGCCACCAGCGAGGTAAGCGCCCAGAAACTCGAAAACCATGGCAATCATAATGGCCTGGGTGACGGTCAGCGCCCGCGAGCCAACGGATGTGCCCATAGCATTGGCGACATCGTTGGCGCCAATGCCCCAGGCCATAAAAAAACCGAAAACGCAGGCGAGGCTAAGGATTAGAAACCCGTGTTCAGCAATGATGGTCATAGACGAGGCTTACTTTGATTAAGGAGCTGTTTATTAACGGGCTAGCAACAATTGCAGCCTTCCGCCGACACGTTCCGCATGGTCGGCAAGGTCGCCGATTTTGTCGATAATTTTGTAGAGAAACATAACATCTATGGGTGGCAAACCCGCCTCGACTTTGAAGAGTTGCCCGCGAATTTGCCGTTCGAGTAGATCAGCTTCGTGCTCCTTATCAGCAAGCTCCTCGATTAATTTTTCAACAAAACCGATTTCGTTGCCGCTAAATCCGGTTTCTAGCAGCTCATCCAGCTCGTTGATGGCGGTAAGTGCCTGTTGCGTGGTGTCTACGGCCGCCGTAAGAAACTCCTGGCCCTTTTCGCTCACCGCGCTGGGAATAACGATTTTGCGGCCCACCATCAGCCCGGCAATATCCCTTGCACAATTAGCGATATGATCCTGTACAGATAGAAGTTCAAGCAGGTCACTGCGTGAGACCGGCATGAAAAAACTTTTCGGCAAATGCAGGCGCAGCTGTTTTTTTAGTTCATCGGCGCGGGTTTCACCTTCACAGATGCGCTCATATATGGCTTCGGCTTCAGGCCAGTCATTAGCCAGTGAGGCCTGAAAAAAATCATCGAGATATTCAGCGCAGCGCACTGCTTCGGTCATGTGCTCCTGCAAAGGCCTGATGGGCGATTTGCCGAGAAGTTTATAGAGAGGGTTGGTAATAGCCATAAAATAATGTCTGAGAGCGGTGTGCAATGGCGGTTAGTATAAAAGCCAGCGATGTGAATGTCATACTAAACCGGCGATAAATATCATCGCCTTGACTCGGCTCCAACGCTCGCTTTCATACCCGGTATGCGCGTTTGAACGAAGGTCGTAAATGGTGCCAGAGGATCCATTCAGACCTGGCCGTAGCGCTCATTTTCGCCCAGCCAACGGCGGATGATTGGTGCAACTTTGTCCGGTGTATTATGTAACAGGGCATTTGCCGTGGCCTTGACCTGATCCAGCAGGTAGGCATCTCGTGCCAGGTTAGCAATGCGCAGATTTAGCTCCCCGGTCTGACGAGTGCCCAGTACTTCGCCGGGTCCGCGTATCTTCAAATCTTCTTCGGCAATAACAAAGCCGTCATTGGTTTGCCGCATAATCGCAATGCGATCTCTGGCGCGCTGTGACAGGGGCGTAGCGTAGAGTAATACGCAGTGGCTGGCGATACTGCCGCGCCCTACCCGGCCCCGCAACTGGTGGAGCTGGGCGAGGCCCAGTCTTTCCGGATTCTCAATGATCATGAGGCTGGCATTAGGCACATCAACCCCTACTTCGATTACCGTGGTGGCGACAAGCAGATCCAGTTCTCCGGCTTTGAAAGCGTTCATGACCTGGGCTTTTTCGCCAGGTTTAAGACGTCCGTGCACGAGGCCCATGTGTAATTCAGGCAGTAATAGCCGCAGCTCGCTTGCAGTAACCTCCGCAGCCTGTGCTTCCAGAACGTCTGACTCTTCAATAAGCGTACACACCCAATAAGCTTGCTGACCCTCGCCACAGGCGCTGCGAATGCGATCAATAACTTCGTCGCGGCGTTGATCGGAGATGGCTACAGTATTGATCGGTATACGTCCGGCGGGTAGCTCGTCAATAACGGAAAAATCCAGATCAGCATAAACGCTCATGGCTAGTGTTCGCGGAATGGGTGTTGCTGTCATAATCAGCTGGTGAGGAATTAATCCTTCTGAAAAGCCTTTTTCTCGCAGCGCCAACCGCTGTTGAACACCAAATCGGTGTTGCTCATCAATAATGGTTAAACCGAGTTTGTGAAAACGCACATCCTCCTGAAACAGTGCATGAGTGCCAATAATGATTTGAGCACTGCCATCGGCGAGGGTTTCGAGAATCACCTGGCGGGCTTTACCTTTCTGCTTGCCGGTTAGCCACGCGATTTTAATCCCCAGGGGTGAAAACCAGTTATCGAAATTTAGGCGATGCTGCTCGGCGAGAATTTCAGTCGGTGCCATAATCGCGGCCTGGTAGCCACTATTAATAGCCTGCAAGGCAGCCAAAGCAGCAACTACGGTTTTGCCAGAACCAACATCGCCCTGCAACAAGCGCAACATCGGTATTGGCTGGGCAATATCAGCGGCGATTTCACGGCCGACTTTTTGCTGAGCAGCGGTCAGTTTGAAAGGTAAAGCGCAAAGAAACTTTCTTGTTAGTGAGTTGGCGGGCTTAAGTGCTGGCGCTCGGTGTTGGCGAATCTGCAATCGTAGCCGTAGCAAACTTAGATGGTGGGCCAATAACTCTTCCAGCGCCAGGCGTTGCTGTGCGGGATGCTTGCCTTCAGCCAACAGTTGCAGCGGTGCTTCGGCGGGGGGGGCGTGTAAAAACCTAAGAGCATCGGCCAGGCTGGGTTGATTCTTTCGCAATAAGCCGCCATTGTCTGTTTGGTCGCTGTTCAGCTCCGCGGGCAATAATTCAGCTAGATTATTGTCATCAATACAGGTCAGGGCTTGCTCTGCTATAGAGCGTAGGCGGTATTGGGTCAGGCCTTCGCTGGCTGGGTACACGGGTGTGAGGTGTTGTGCGAGGGGTGCTGGCGTACTGTCATCGAGCAATTGATACTCTGGATGGTACAGTTCCAGGCCTGCTTTACCGTGACGAACCTCACCGTAACAGCGTATGGCGGTACCTGCGGTCAAGTTGTTGCGTTGAGCGACATTAAAATGGAAAAACCGCAGGGTAACGATGCCGGTGCGATCCTGCACCTTGCACATTAGGCTACGCCGTCGTCCGTAAACCACATCGGTGCCCATCACCTGGCCTTCGATAACTACTTCGGCATTGGCCTGCAGGCTGCCTATGGGGCTTAGCCGGGTTCGATCCATATAACGTAACGGTAAGTGAAACAGCACGTCCTGAATTGTGGTGATGCCGATGCGAGCCAGTTTGTCCCGCATCTGAGCACCGACACCGCGCAAGGCTGTAACAGGGGTATGATCCAGAGCTGTCATAGCCGTCCAGTGTATTGTTTATTGGGCAAAAGCAATAGCCCAGGCCGCCATGCATCTGCAATGCCTGTACAATTCTGCTAATGGACAGGACGTATGATTTGGGATCGGTAGCTGATGTCAGGAACTTGTGCCGAGGTTCGATAATAGGAACCAAACAACGGCCAACATACTAGCAAGATAACAATCGATATAAGCGCTTACTCGTCTTATCAACAGGAAATATTAAATGAAATTAGAAGGTATTAAAGTTCTTGATTTATCTCTGTTTCTACCAGGACCATTGTTGACGCAAATGATGGCCGACCATGGTGCGCAGGTGGTCAAGCTCGAGCCTGTAAATGGCGGTGAGCCGAATCGGGAAATTGGCCCCAAGCGCGATGGCGAGTCTATTTATTTCGCCAATACTCATCGGGGTAAAAAGAGTGTTCAGTTGAACTTAAAGACAGATGAGGGCAAGGAGATGGCCCTTAGGCTTGCCGAGCAGGCCGACGTGGTTATTGAGGCTTTCCGTCCCGGTGTCGTTGATCGTCTTGGTGTTAGTTACGAAGCGATAAAAGCGCGCAATCCCGGAATTGTTTACGCGTCTCTCTCGGCGTTTGGTCAAACCGGCCCCTATATAAAAAAGCCTGCCCATGACCTGGCAACAGAGGGTTATGCTGGTATTCTAAGTACCAACCTGGGTTTTGACGGCAAACCGGCGATACCGGCTATTCCCAACGCCGATATGCTGACCTCCATGATGGGTTTGTCTGCTGTATTGATGGCGCTTTTGAGGCGCAAGGATACCGGGGAAGGTGACTATATCGACCTGGCCATGATGGACTCCCTGATTGCCTGTGTGCCAAACAATATGGGTTCGGTTTTCGCTGACAAGAAACCGCCTGTGGTCAAGGAAGAGCGAACCTGGGGTGGTTACGCCATGTACAATATCTATGAAACCAAAGACGATAAATACATTGTGCTCGGTGCTTCGGAAATGCATTTTGCAGTAAATGTATTAACCAAAATGGGTCGCACTGACCTGATTGAATTTTGTGAGCCACCACCTGGGCCAAACCAGAATCCGGTAAAAGCATTTTTGACGGAAACTTTTCTTGGCAAGACACAGGCCGAGTGGATCGAATGGTTTTCAGATGTGGATGCGGCCTTTGCCCCGGTCAACGATTTGCGCCAGGGAGCAGACGACCCGCAGATTCGGGCCAGAGAAATGATTGTTGAAGATAAGCAGGGTCGGGAACATATAGGCATTCCCATTAAGTTTAGCAATGAACCGGGAGCGATCAACTTCGAAGCCCCGGGGCTGGGTGATCATAACGAGGAGATGGCGTTAGCTGTGGGGTTTTCGGCACGCGAGATTCGAGAAATGAAAGACAAGGGCGTGTTTGGTAGTTAATAATTTATCGGCTGAGGCACTTTTTATTTATCTGGGCAAGCTTCGACCAACTATTTTTGCTGGCCGACCCAGGTTCCATCTAGCTTCAGGGCAGATTGCAAATGTTGCGCCTGAAGCTCTGCGGCTGGTTGTGAAGAAAAGCCACTGGCTCTGACTCGGTACAATACTCGCTTATCCACGGTTACGTTTTGCAGCTGAGCCTTTTTAACGATGGCCTGTACGGCGGCAAGTTGTTTTTCTGCTGCTGTGCGGTTTGAAAATGTCCCTATATTTACAAACCAGGTGCCAGGGGTTTGTATTGCCCCGACCACTGGTTTTGGCATCGAGCTAACAGTTTTCTGGGGCGTTGTGCTGGCGGTCTTACCTGACGCCCCTTTTGCGCCGGGTTGTCCGGTTTCCAGGGCCTTGACCCTGTCGGCCAGACTTAGTAGTGCTGAGTTAATTGACTCTGAGTTTGCCCGCGATGATTCTGATAAAACCTGTACTTCCGTCACCAGAGCAGCAACATTAACTTCGTTGTCAGAACCCTGCAAACTTACCGGGGCAGCATTACCCGCACCGCGAGCCAGGGACCGTTTAACTTCATAGAGTTCTTTTTCGACGGCATCTAATTGCGCTATCAACTGTTGCTGGTAATTACTGATCAGAGCGCCGACAGCCAGCACGATGACTGCTATGGCGATGAAAAGGAAAAAGTCGTTGTGGGTTTTTCGTTTGGGAGCGATGTCGGCCCATGATGATTTACTTTCACGGACGAGCTCTTTTAATCCGGAGAATTTTTTTGACGGATCCGAACTGGTAAGCATTTGCCAGTCAGGGGTCGCTGTGTTACCGATCTTACCTTCGAGTGGATATCGATCAGCTTTCATTATTGGAAGTCCTAGTCAATGAAACGTCGTCCACTAGTCGAGTACCTCATGATAACGCATTGGCAAAAGTGGTAAAGCTGAATTCGTATATCTGCGGGAAAAAGAATGCCGATTGCGGGATAGTTATTAAAAGATCTGTTATTGAAGACCACCCGGCATAATTTATCAGTCCGTGAATATTGTCTATAGTGATTGTGCGACTTGCTAAAGATGAGCGTGGTTATGGTGTTGCATACGATTGGTAAAGCGGGTCTCGGGGTTGGCGGCGCATTTGGTAATGGACAGGTATACAAAAGCGGCACACATGTCGGTGATACCTCGCTGACTCAGCTATCGATTGGCTTGCAGGCCGGCGGGCAGGCGTACAGTCAGATTATGTTTTTTGAGGATGAGAGGGCCTTTACCGAATTTACCAGTGGGGAGTTTGAATTCGGCGCTGGGGCGACGGCCGTAGCATTAACTGCTGGTGCGTCCGCTGCAGCCACTACTACCGGTACTTCAGCGGGAGCCAGTGGTGGGAAGAACGACGCTACCACCAGCGGTTCGTATCACAAAGGTATGGCAACATTTACCATAGCCAAAGGAGGCTTGATGGTCGAGGCGGTGCTAGCCGGGCAGAAGTTCAGCTACGATGCACTCTAAATGAGTAGAACTGAGCTCGGTTGAGATCAATAGAGCTTGTTACAAAAAAGCCCCCCGATTATTAGGGGGCTTTTTTGTTGTTACCAGCGTTTGGTAATAGCATAAACTTGTCCGACGTCTTCACGAAACAAATAGACTTGTCCAGGACGCAGGCGGCGATTTCTCCCTCCGTTGGCAACCGGGCTTCCTGTTATTTATCAAGCGCAAACACCCAGATAACTCCGCCCTGGGGTACATAGGTGCTTGTACCTTTGCTCAGATTGAGTAGCACCTGCTCCCGTTCGGCATCAACTCCATAGCCGGATTGCACAGCGATATACTGGACACCATCAATTTCATAACTTACTGGCACACCGATTACCCCTGAGTTTGTGCGCTGTTGCCACAAACGTTCACCGGAGCGAGCATCGTAAGCTCGAAAGTAACGGTCGTTGGTGCCGCCAGCAAAGACCAGATCGCCGGCAGTCGCCAGTATCGGTCCCCAGTTGTGGTCTTTAAATTTCACCGACCAGACTTTCTTTGCGGTATCGACATTCCAGGCCTGTAATTCGCCGATGTAATCCCTGGCATCTTCGTGCAGCACCACCTCGAACTCTTCTAGTGATGCGCCCATGTAGACCTGCCCTTCTCTATACTCAGCCTTTTCCCCTTTTAGTTTTCCGCAGACATTGTCGTTGGCGGGAATATATAGAAGGCGAGTTTTAGGACTGAACGCTGCCGGCGGCCAGTCTTTACCGCCCCATGATGAGGGGCAAAAAGTCACCACTTGTCCAGTTTTGGGTTTGCGATCCATGTTGTATTCAGGTCGGCCAGTTTTAGTATCGATACTTTTGAAGACATCTTGCTTGACGTAGGGTAAAGCGTTGACGAAATTGATTTTCTGGTCTTTGTTGCTGGCGCGCTCCAGAAACCACAGGTAACCATTGCGACCAGGATGGACCAGACCTTTGACTTTTTTGGCGCCTCGCTGGTAATCAATGAGCAGAGGTGCTGAAACCTCGTCCCAGTCCCAGGAATCATTCCAGTGATATTGGTAGTGAGTGCGGAGCTTGCCGGTATCGACATCCAGAGCAATAACCGATGTCGCGTACAGGTTGTCGCCGGGGCGAGCGTCACCCATCCACGGGCCGCCGTTGCCCGTACCCCAGTAGGTCAGTTTTGTTTCGGCATCGTAGGAGCCGGTAATCCACACCGGCACGCCGCCTGTTTTCCAGGTGTCACCGGGCCAGGATTCGCTGCCCGGCTTGCCGGGTGCGGGAATAGTGTAGGTCTTCCAGGCTGGTTTGCCGGTCTCGGCATCGAAGGCAGCAACAAAACCGCGTATACCAAATTCACCGCCGGAGACACCCACCATCACCTTGCCGCTGGCCGCCAGGGGAGCCAGGGTCATGTAATAGCCTGAGGCGTAATCTTCGACTTCAGCTTCCCATTCCACCTCGCCAGTGCGAGCGTTTAATGCCACCAAATAAGCATCGGTGGTGGCCATATAAACTTTGTCGCCAAACAGCGCGACACCGCGATTAGTCGGATGCATCTGAAACAGGTCTTCGGGCAATTCGCGCTCATAACGCCACAATAATTCGCCAGTGCGGGCATCCAGCGCTAAGAGATGATTGTGAGGTGTGGTGACAAACATATAGCCATCATTCACCACTGGGGGTGACTGGTGGGCTTCGCGCATACCGGTGGAGAACGTCCATTTCGGTTTCAGCTGTTTAACGTTGTCCGTATTAATTTGATCCAGCTGGCTGTAACCGTGGGAATCATAGCTGCCGCGATACATCAGCCAGTTACGTGACTCGGGTTTTGTCAGCCGCTGGTCAGTGACCGGGCTGTAGGCGGGCCGGTCTTTTAGCAGTGTGCCGGACTTGAGTGGCCCAGATGCATTGCCGAATAGATCATCAGCAAAGCCGGGCAGGGACAGTGAAAGGGTGATTAAAAACAGGGATAGTTTTGATCCCAAACCGATGATTTTATTCATACACTGCTCCGCATTTATTGTTGTTTACCTGGTGTTATCCGGGCTAAGCGATACTGGGTTTTGGCATTTTAGGTTCTCAGTCGGCAGATATTAATACCGCTGTTGCTGAAAACCCACTTTTCGTGAAAATTTTCCGGCCACTTCAATGCTTCCAGTTTTGACAGTGAGTGGCAATATGGCCAGTGGTTTCGGCGCTGGGCCCTTGACTACGTTGGCGCTATTAGCGGCGTCATACGTTGAGCCGTGGCAGGGACAAATCATTTGTTTTTTATCTTCGCTCCAGCCTTCTACGATGCAGCCAGTGTGGGTACATATTGCGGAATAGGCTACCAGACCATCGGCAGCGTTCTGCTTCAACGTATCGTTCAGGGATTCCGGCGACAGGCGCATCACCAATACCATATTGAGCCGGGAACGATTCCGTACAATATTGCCGGCAAGATCTTTTGGATAAGCCGCTACTGGGGCTGAATCCAGTTTAATATCGGCACCCTGGATTAGCTGACCTTCTTGATCACCAAAGGCAAAGACCAGTTGGTCGCCCGGCTGGGGCCGCATTTTTTCCGGCTTGCGTGCAGCTAATGCGTAGAACGGAGAAAATGTTGCTGCAAGCAAAGCAAACTTTAATAATGAGCGTCGCCTTCGATTCAGGGAGTTGCCCCCTCGGCAGGGACAGTCTTCTGGCGAACAATTTTTGTTTGTGGGAGGCTGGTTGCCTTTAATTGTCATAATGGATCAGCCTGTAATAGCAATAGCCGAAGAGCCTGGATGGCATCGGTGTAAGGCTCCCGTTGGTAAGCGAGTTATGCTTGCACAATTCTTAAATCAATACCATGGTAAGCCCGTACAGAAAACGCGTTAAACAGATCGGACATCAAAGATAGCCGAGAACGATCGACTATCTTTAAACCAGGCAAGGGATAAAATAATTGGACTTGATCAAAGCTTCCTTAAGCAATACCAGCACAACGCTTTTAAGGCCATGAGCATTTATAACGCGTCGGTGCCCGTATTCTTTTTGATCGCGAGTCTGGGGCTGCTTTCCTGGCTGATCAGTCCACCCGTAGTCCGTGCATCTACAGTTCATGCATCTTCAGTCAAGCCATCTTTAACCCATTCATCTTCAACCGATGCTCCGGGAGACAAAATGCAACAGGATCAGACTTCAGTGATTAACGAAGTCACTATTCAAGGTTCACGTACTGGGCAAAGTGCGTCATCCTGGCCAGGTTCGGTGTACACGGTGAGCGAAGAGGTGCTGAACTTAGTTAGACCCCGACACATCACCGAAGTGCTGGTGCGTACTCCCGGCGTATGGATTAGTCGCGGTAATGGCCAGGAGCATCTCACTGCCCTGCGCTCCCCGGTGTTGACCGGTGCGGGTGCCTGTGGCGCATTTTTAATGGCGGAAGATAATATTCCACTGCGTGCCGCAGGGTTTTGCAACGTTAATCAATTACTGGAATCGACTAGTGAACTCGCCGAACGTATCGAAGTGCTGCCGGGGCCCCAATCGGTGCTTTACGGGACTAACGCGCTACATGGCATGATCAATGTCATCAGCCCTTCCCCGCCGACATCAACAAACCAGCCACCCCTCACCACGCTGGCGCTGGAAGCGGGCAGCTACGATCATTACCGTACTCGTTTTATCAGCACAGGGCGTGCTGACGGGAGTATTGGCCGCAGCGGCGATAGCTGGTATATGGGTTTCGATGGGGTGAATGACAACGGCTACAAGGACGACGCTGGGTTTGATCAGCAAAAAGCGAAATTCCGTTACGACGCTAACTTCGGTGATATACAGGCCACAACAATTGCCGCCTACACCAACCTCAACCAGGAAACCGCGGGTTTTATCCGCGGGGACGATGCTTATAAAGATGGCTCGCATAAACGGGAAAATCCCAACCCCGATGCTTATCGCGATGTGCGTTCATGGCGTTTGCATACACGTTTCGAATACCCCGTCGACGCAGCTACGTTGTGGCTGTTTACGCCCTATACGCGCCATACGGAAACAGAATTCCGTATGCACTTCCTGCCCTGGCAGCCGGTCGAGAAAAACAAACACTACAGCTTTGGCTGGCAAAGTGCGCTGCAACATAGACTAACCGAGCAACTTGATATTGACCTCGGTGTGGACGGTGAATATACCCACGGGAAACTACAGGAAACACAATCTGACGGTTTTAGTCCGTCGATTCCCGCAGGTGTTCACTATGACTATAAAGTAGATGCACGAGTCGTTTCGCCTTTTGTCGCCCTGCGCTGGCAAATTAATGAGGCGGCACAATTGTCCGTCGGCGCCCGTTACGAATGGCTGCACTACGACTACGACAACAAAGCGCCCGGTTTATCGCCCTGCATGACCGGCGTAGATTGTCGCTTTACCCGTCCCGATGACAGCATAGATAACTTTAACAATCCATCCTGGCAACTGGGCGGCATTTATGAGTTTATGCCAGGGCACAGCCTTTTTGTTAATTTTGCTCGCGGTTACCGTGCACCCCAGACTACAGAGCTGTACCGTTTGCAGGCCGGGCAACAGGAGACTGACCTTGACGCGGAAACCCTGGATAACATTGAACTTGGCCTGCGCGGTGAAATTCCCGGATTGCAATACAGCATCGCCGCCTATCAGATGGACAAAGATCATGTGATTTTTCAGGATACCAATCGCCAAAATATCAGTGGTGCAAAAACCTCGCACCGGGGTATCGAACTGGCCGCTAGTTGGGCCCCGGCTGCAGAATGGTATGTCGATATTAATGCCAGCTACGCAAAGCATACCTACGATAGCGACATAGCGATTAGCGAAACGCCGATAAAAAATAACGATATTGATACCGCCCCCAGATATACGGGCAGTGCACAGGTGGGGAAGTACTTTGCTAATAACAGTCGTGTTGAGCTGGAATGGATCTATCTAGGTAGCTATTACACCGACCCAGAGAATGAACACAGTTATCGAGGCCATCGCCTGTTCAATTTACGCTGGCAATGGCAGGCGACAAAAGCCTGGCAGTTTGGCTTGAGGCTTAACAACTTACTGGATGAAGACTATGCTGATCGGGCAGATTTTGGCTTTGGTCAGGACCGATACTTTGTCGGGGAGCCCCGTACCGGGTTTATTGAAATAACCCGTCAGCTCTAAACCAGCCGACAGGTTATTAATAATAAAAACCATCAACGAAGGAGATAGCGTGAGTAATCTACCCCAATGTCCCGAATGCAATTCAGAATATACCTACGAGGACAGAGCAATGTATGTTTGCCCCGAATGCGCCCACGAGTGGCCACAAATTGCGGCGGTAGAGATCGACGAAGACGAACTCATTATTAAAGACAGCAACGGCAATATTTTGAACGACGGCGATACTGTGACGGTAATAAAAGACCTGAAAGTGAAAGGCTCTTCTTCTGTGGTCAAGGTCGGCACGAAAGTTAAGAATATTCGCCTGGTTGATGGCGATCACGATATCGACTGCAAAATCGATGGCATTGGTGCGATGAAGCTGAAGTCGGGGTTTGTTAGGAAAGTTTGAAACTAGAGGCGAGACGCTACATCAAACTATCGACATCAGTAGAAGCGTTCCGACTATCACTTTGTGGTAGTGTAAGCCCTTGAGATATAAACAAAAATGCATGATCAAGAGAACGCTTTTCCCCGATTACTATTGCTGTTCACACTATCATTTTTCGATAGCAGGCTGAAAGCTGAGCCAAGCCCTTGAAAGCTTATGTCAGTTGGTCGTTCCCCTGTTAGTAAGTAATGGTGATAGTGAGAAAAGTGGTAGTCGGAAGGGTTCTTCTGAATAAACTGTTATACGCTAAAAAATGAACAATAACATTCGTATGAAATTGGTAGCTATCGCACTTGAATGGCAAGAGCGTTATGGGGTTGCCCCACAAATCACGACGCCAATTTCTGAATATGATGCTGCCATGTTAGTAGGCATGCCCGACAATGAGTATTCGGAATTTATGCAAGAAATCACCGCAGTAAATCGCGGGTATGACTTTACATACCAAAATATACGTTATCAGGTCAAAGGCAATCGCCCTAGTGGTAAGCCTGGCAGTAAAGTAACAATGGTGCCAAAAGCCACTAACTATGAGTGGGATAAACTAATTTGGGTGCTATACGATAAGTATTATGTCATTCAAGAGGCATGGTTGTGGGATGTCGCAGATTACAAACAACGATTCCATACCGTAAAGCGACTATCACCAATTCATTATCGTGAGGGGACGCAGCTTGCGTAGAATACGTTTAACAAGGCGCTGCACTGGACTCCGGCGCTATCGCGCCTCCTCCAGTGAGCTTGGTCGTTGAGACTGTAGACAAACCCTCTAATTGGAAGGTCGGTATAAAATAATCGATTAGAACGATTTTAATTTGTTTTTCAGTGCATTTGGTTAAAGTACGCATTTAATGCCTGTATATAGGCTCTAGTGACGTCGAGGCAATATATGCGGTGCATATCTCGGAAAAGCAACGTTGCTCAAAAAATTCGAGTACTACGTAAATCCGAGGTTTTCTACCGCCTCGTTATAGACCATAATTTGCAGATGTAGCATCACAAGACCCTGAAGGCGCAGAGTTCAAGGATTCATTTGAATGGTTTCGAATACAAAGGCAGCAGTTAAGCTATTTACTCACCCAAACAGCCCATTTGGCGCAAAAATTTATTGGGCGCTTCAGTACAAACGCGCCGAATTCGATTTGATCTATGTGAACCCTCTAACTCGAAATGAGATTGCTTTCACAGAGCAAGGCGTAGTCCCAATTCTCAAAGTCGGCGAGGCTTGGCTGCAAGATTCTAGCGAAAACTGCCTGTGGCTGGACGATGTCTATCCCAAGCGCCCTTTCTCCGGAGAGACAGATGAGCAGCGGGAGGGTATCTTGGAAGCCGATCAGTGGGTAACAGATAACATTGTCGCCCTGCATTTTCGCGCGTGTATCGACAAGGGTGATGGCCAGACCACCAAGCGAAATGCCAGAAGGATGGCAACGTTATACTTCCAGTCGTAGAGAGTATGCCATCCTGGTTGAAGAAAACCGTTATACCTGTTTGGCACATCTTGCTGCGCAATACCGGGTTTGTGAAACGTGCCGCCCATAGGCTTGATCCAAAAAAAGATATTCAAATGCTCCATGCCGAGGTTATAGCTGGTTTTGAAAACCGTATTGAAAAAACGGGGTTTCTCGCTGGGACAGAGCAGCCATCATTCGCAGATATTGGTGCCTTTGCGGAGATAGCTTTCTGTACCACATACGGTGTTGAAGGCACTCTAAATAAGTCATCGTCGCAAGCGGTCAGTATCTGGTACGAGCGAATGAGTACATACCTTCCTTGTATGCCAACGCCCTCGCTTTTTCCCAAATGGCCGCCCAGTGGGTTCAAACCCCGTGAGAGTTAATAACAAGTCAAGCAAGAAGGACGTGGACTTCCCTAGGTCTGATAGACACCTCCGAGCCTCAAAATGAGGCGTTAGAAGGCTTTTCCATACCAACCAATATGCCAACTGTAGTTGACAATCCCCTATGTGTTAACTATGGTTAACACATGATAGAAGTCAGAACAACGGAAGTATTTGATAAATGGTTTGGAAGCCTCAAGGATCGAAAGGTTAAAGCCCGCATTCAGGCACGAATAGACAGAGTTGAAATGGGTAATTTTGGCGATGTTTCTCCTGTTGGAGAGGGTATTAGCGAATTACGAATATTTTACGGGCCAGGATACAGAGTATATTTTGTTAAACAAAATTCTGTTGTAGTAATTCTTCTATCTGGTGGCGACAAATCTTCTCAACAGGCAGATATCGCTAAAGCTAAAGAAATTGCTAAGCAATTGGAGATATGAATTATGGTTATTAAAACTACTCGCTGGGATTCAGCGGAACATTTAAAAAATGATGAAGATATAAAACTTTATTTAGAAGCATGCCTTGAAGAAGCTGGAGATGACCCTGCTTTTATCGTGCATGCATTAGGTGTTATTGCGCGTGCAAAAAACATGAGTCAACTTTCAAGAGATACCGGCATAACTCGCGAGGGTCTCTATAAAGCATTTTCTACTGAAGGGAATCCTACTTTTGCTACAGTAACAAAAGTTGCGAAGGCGCTTGGACTACAAATTACAGTTCAAGCCGCTCATCATTAAGCCTTCTAACAAACCACTCAACTTGACTCACGAAAGCACCGTTTCGTTTCACTACACTTTGCTTTCGTAGGCAAGTTAGCTCAACCGTTAGGTGGCCACATAGATGATTAACTGGGATGCGGTAGGAGCAATCGGGGAGATTCTTGGCGCCGCAGCAGTTGTGATTTCGCTTGGCCATCTGGCGGTTCAAATTCGCCACAGCGCCTCAATAAACAGGGCAACGATACGAACTCAGCTAACAGAGCGCGCTCGGCGCAAGCCATTGCATTTTACGCGGAGAGGTCTGAAATCGTGCGGAAAGCTGGTGAACATGAACCCCTTACCGATACCGAACGGATTGAGTTTTCTGCCATTCACGGAATTTTTTTTCGCGGCTTCGAAGACAGTGAATGGGAAGGGATGCTTGAAACGATCGGTGCGTCCCTGGCGAGTGAATATGCCCAGGAAGATTGGCGTGCTTACCGACGTCAATACTCGCCGCCATTGCGTGCAATTATTGACCCGTTGGTGCCGAACTATGACGACCCGTCACAAACACCGAAATACAACATCGGAATGCGCAGAAAGGAAAAGCAGTGAGTATAGTTTCCTCCGCTCTACTGGATGATATTGAACATCCAAATCGGGATAAATATCCAAACCAACGAGCTTTTGTTATTGCTGTAGATAGCTATGTGTATGTGGTTCCATATGTAGGAAATGGCAATGGAAATTTTTTTAAAACAGCCATTCCTGGCAGAAAGGCTACAAAGAACTATCTGGGAGAATCAGAATGAGTGACCCAAAACTCAGTAAAGAAGAGAAGCAAATTCTTGCGGATTTTGAGGCAGGCGAATTTAAATCAGTGCTTACGCCAAAGCGCAAGAAAATGTTGCAGGCAGCGGCTGAAGAAACGTTCAAAAAGATAAGCGCATAAATATCAGAATTTCTAGCCGCGACCTGGAATTGCTACAAAGACGCGCGCTGGAGGAAGGCATCCCCTATCAGACCTTAGTATCCAGCGTGCTCCATAAATATGTTTCAGGCGGCTTGCACGATGTTATGGCTAACAAGACAGCAGAGCGGGTGCAAAAACCCCGCAGTTAAACGTAGATATTACTGGTACACAGAGGTTCCTTAGGTGTTAATAAAAATATGAATTGGGAAAATGGTGGGGTAATAGCAGAAATCGCCAGCGCGATTGGGGTAATTATTACCCTCGCGTACCTCGCCCATCAAATTGCGCAAACCAATCGAATCGCGAAGGCGGCAGTTATCCGCGAGCTCGAAGAAAAGTACATTGATCTCTATGCTCAGATTGCTACGGACACTGAATTCGCAACTCTCGTCACGAGACTTCGGGACGCGAACTACACTGCTGAATCTGAGGTGGAGAAAGAACAGCAGTATAACTTTGCCATCTTGCTTATGAGTATCTGGCTATGTTGCCAGGTGGCCTATGACAAGGGTCAAATCGATCAGGCAACGTTTCAAATCTATCTTGACGACGTTGAAGCAAAACTCACCCAGTGGCCCGCAATAAAACCCTACACGAAGCAAGTTGTGGAAAGTTATTTGACATTGAAGGACATGGAAATTTTTAAACCGGTTCTTCGTTGAATAATACTGAGCTAGTTGTGAACAGGAATACGACAACAGCAATGGCAGAAACGATTGGGCCTTCGGGGTGGTTATTTAATTAAGCTTCATATTAAACGTGCAAGACCTTTAGACGAGTAAGATCTGGCAACGTGCAAGCCATAGAAAAACACTAATATAAATATAATCCATAAGGAGAAAACCAGCATGACGGACTTCACTCAGCACGGCTCCTGCAATTGTCAAAGCATTCGATACACGATCACAGATGCGCCGTTGTTTACACACGTTTGCCATTGCACAAAGTGTCAAAAACGCACCGGCAGCGCGTTTGTTTTAAATGCCATGGTTCTTGAGGATGATTTTGCCCTATCTGAAGGTGCCCTAGATAGCTTTTCAACCCTCACGGACAGTGGTGCCGAATTATCAGCATATACCTGCCCGTCCTGTCGTGATGTTTTGTACTACACCCTCCCCGGATTTCAGAGAATTATCATGGTCGCGGGAGGAACCTTTGATGATGCCAGTTGGCTTAAACCCGACGCCCATATCTTCACCAGGAGTAAACAGGCATGGGTGGAATTGTCAGATGAAATACCTGCCTATCGTGAGATGTATGAGCTTGAAAAAGCATGGCCACAAGCGTCCTTAGCGAAGTTAGCTGAAAGCTAAAACCTTCGGGTTGAGACGTCCGACTACGTTTGCGAAGGAACAGAGACAAGGAGAGCCACAATGGGTACGCCTATCGAGCAAAATAAACGATTGATCCAGCGATTCTGGGAGGCCATGAATAACCGGCAGTTTGAAGCTCTCGACGATATCATCGCGGGGGATGTCGTCCGCCATTGTCAGGCGACTCCAGATATTGAAGTTCGGAGTCTTGATCAGCTCAAGGATTTTTTAAGGCAGGACACAGACGTCTTTCCCGATTCAATTCAAACGATTACGTACCTTGTCGCTGAAGATAACCTGGTAGCCGTATGGGCAACGTACGAAGGTACACAGATGGGTGCAATGGGTCCGTTTCCGCCCAAAGGCGCAAGAGCACAGTTTGATTTCGCTGCTGTCTTCCGCGTAGAGAACGGCAAGATCGCGGAGTGGTCGGTGACCTGGGACAACATGGCGATGCTCCGATCCCTGGGACACCATCGCTGATGGTGCGAGCGGCGAAGAATAAGGAGGACGCACGCGGTGTCCCATCATTTGGTGAGAGCCTCTTTAACTACCAGGCCCCAAACGATGGGTCATTCAGAATTCTCGGAAAACACCTATACTAACCTTCGGCTACGCTCAACATAATCATAATTAACCCAGGAGAAAGACGATGAGTAATTCACTTTACGATATACCCCTCAACAAAATAGATGGTAGCGAATCGACGCTCGCCGAATATCAGGGACAGGTGGCCTTGATTGTTAATGTCGCGTCCAAATGTGGCCTGACAGCCCAGTACGAAGGCCTTGAAAAGCTTTACGAAAAATACAAAGACCAGAACTTTGTGGTGTTGGGTTTTCCCTGCAACGACTTTGCTGGCCAGGAGCCTGGCAGTGAAGCGGAAATTCAGGATTTCTGTACCGCTAATTTCGGCGTCGAATTCCCCATGTACAGCAAGGTTAATGTTAACAGCGAGCCGCGACATCCGCTGTATACAAAGCTTATCGACGCCAAACCCGAGGCCGAAGCCGCTGAGGGTGGCAAGTTAAAGGATGCCCTCGCTAAAAATGGCGTGCTGCCGAAGAACGAAACGGATGTAACCTGGAATTTCGAGAAGTTTCTGGTGGGTCGTGACGGTTCGGTGTTGGGGCGCTTTGCCCCTGATATGACACCGGAAGATGGTGTACTGCTCAGTGCTATTGAGGGTGCGCTAGCTGCTTGAAAGAACAGAACTTATTTGTTCAAACATGGCGCTTTATGCAGAGCGACCGATAGGCCAATGACACAAGGGGTAAGGAATGAACTGGGAAGCAATTGGAGCAGTGGGTGAAATATTTGGCGCTAGCGCCGTTGTGCTATCGCTCATTTATCTTGGTGTTCAGATACGCAATCAAAACACTGAGGCCCGAGCGGCGGCTGTGCATGAAATAGCGGAGGGCTTTCGCGATATTGTATTACCCTACGTTGATCCTGATTTTGCCCAGGTTTTCGTGCGCGCAAACGAAGATTCTGACGCACTGACGGATGCAGAGCGCGTGCAGATTATTTCAGCAGGCCAGAGAATGTTGCGGCTTTGGGAAGAAGCTTATTACCAACACGTCGCTGGTCGTCTTGACGAGCGCCTGTGGCATTCAATTGTAAGGCAGTATTCTGCTTTTCTCTCTGCAGGATCTTTTACGCGCGTATGGGCGTTGCGGCGTGATTTTTATACGGAGAGCTTTTGTGAGTTTGTCGACAACGTCCAAAAGCGCGCATTCGAAACTAAATAGTCAATGAAGGCGTTCTGGAAGCTTTTATTTGGCTAATCCTTGAATCAACTCTTCAATTAACTACCGGAGAAAACTCATGGCATTGCAAGATATAAGCCCCATCAATGATCAATTAGCCGACATCATCGTTCGTGCTGATGACCCCTGGGTTGAATCTGAACCCGGCGTAGCCTGGATCAAACTACTCTGGACCGGCCCAGAGTCGGGCCGGTGGGCCGCGCTATTTCGCTGGAAAAAGGGCTATGTAGCACCACGTCACAAACATCTCGCCGCTGCCCACACCTATATATTAAAAGGCAAACTACAGGTGAGGGGCGGCACCCTGGAAGCGGGTGATTATGATTACGAGCCCAATGGCGTACTTCACGACGCAACTACTGCCCTGGAAGACACGGAATATCTCTTTATTAGTGACGGCCATATTGTGTTTTATAACGACGATGGTCTGACTAGCTATTTAGGCTGGGAAGAATTACAGCGGATGAAAGATGCGGCCCAAAAATAGCGGGATCGAAAATACACAATGAATATTCAGGAACTGGGGTCACTCGGCGAATTTGTTGGCGCAATCGCCGTGATGGTGACGCTAGTTTATCTCGCCATACAGACCCGACTGACTCGAAAAGCCGCGGAGGTGACGCAAAGAGCTGCCGAAGAAACCGCTAAATACGCGGGCGTACAAGCCGGTGCCGCTGTAGTTGAAGGTTACTCCCGGTGGCGAATGCTTATGAGTAAGCCCGATATCGCCAAAATAATTGTCAAGGCGAGGGAGGATGAGAGTTTGACTGACGAGGAACAGGTGATTTATTCGGCCGTGTTTGAAGAATTAATTTATTCGGCGAGCGCATCGTTTGAAAGTTCCGTTGAGTCGGCCTCATTTCACACTGTATCGGCCGATGTAAAGAACCTGCTTGCCGTTTTTAAAGCCAACCCACGAGTAATAGCTGAATGGCATCGAGTGCACGATATAACAGTCGGAGTGTCTTCGAGGTTTGTGGAAACCATTGACAGCTTGTTAAAGGAACAGGAAATAGCCCAGCAAGGCGATTAGTCAAAGTAAAAACTCCATGTTAGCTAAGGCACCGTTATAGTGAACATGTTGAACCACAATTAGACTCCACGGGAAATAAATATGCACCAACGAATACCCCCGGACTGGACAATTCAGCGATCAACGCCGTTTTTCACTAAGGACAATGTCCCGGCGGCCCTACTTACGCATCACAACACTGCTGCCGGCGTCTTTGGCCAGATATGTGTGATGCAGGGTAGTGTCACTTATTATGGGTTTCCCGATAAGGAAACCATGGAGCCAGAGGTGGTGATAACTATCAATGCCGGTGAGTTTGCGACCTCACCACCGCAAATTTGGCACAGGGTAGAGCTAAGCGATGATGCCCAGTTTAATATTAACTTCTGGTCTAGCAAAGACAGCAATGGCGGCCCGCTCTTAAATACAAAATAGCTCGGGTGAAAAACGTATATTAACCCCCGCTGGGGTAACGGCAGCAGAATAAAGAGAGAACTATGGAAACCAGACTATATTTTTTGATCGGCGATCTTTTTGCCTGCATGTTGGTGGCAGTGCTGGTAGCCGTTGCTTGCTCGCTTTGTTTTTCAGCCGCCTGGCCGATGCCGGTGATGATGATTGCAAGTATGTTACTGGGCATGATCCTGGCATTGCTTATCGCTGTGGTGGCAGGCTTGATTTATTTCTTTGGGGCCATGGAAATTATGGTGCCGACCATGGTGACGGGCATGTTTGCAGGCATGCTGGGGGCTATGGTGGGTGCTGGCGTAGAGGCAGTGTCTGACATCAATTATCAGGCACTGGTTTTGCAGGCTGCTTTGCTCGGTGTGGCGGTAAACCTGGTTATCAGGGTGTATAGCATGGTGTTGAGTGGCAAGAAAACGTCTTAAGTTAATTTTGAAATAGAGCAGTCAACGCTTGCGAGGCAAAAATTATGGTGGATCTACTTACTAAAAGAAAATGGGATAGAGCCGCTAAAAGTTTTGATTTTATGGCGGCAAAAGGACCGGAACTGCGCTGGGCCGGTTTTAAAAAAGCGTTATTTTCTCATATGGACGGCAAAGTACTTTTTCTTGCGGTGGGCACTGGCCTGGACATTCAACATTTCCCACCCGACCAGAATATCACTGGCATCGATATCAGCTCAGCGATGTTAGAGAAAGCCAAAGACCGGGCTGATGCCTATCAGGGCAATCTTGAACTAATTGAGATGGACGTCCACGACTTGCCCTATGAAGATAACAGTTTCGACCAGGTTTATACCTCCTGCACTTTTTGTTCGGTGCCCGACCCGGTGAAAGGCCTGGAATCTCTTAAACGTGTGCTTAAGCCGGGTGGCGAAATAAGAATGTTTGAACACACCGGCAGCAAATTTTTCCCCTTCAATATCATGATGAACATCATGACGCCCCTCAGCAAAAAAGTCGGCCCGGAGATGAATCGAAATACTGCGGAAAATGTCCGGCTTGCTGGCTTTGAAGTTATCGAAGTAGAAAATCTGTTTCTGGATGTTGTAAAAACTATTTATGCGCGTAAGCCCAGCGCATAGTTGTTGCACATACTACCGAACGGGCAGGATGCGGGTTCAATGGACGATTTTACCGCTACGATATCAGACCTGGCATGCTGATTTTCTAGCGATTAGGGCCAGTCGTGAAGGTTTTTCAATCACCTTATGTCTGCAGTAATTCAGGCCTGTGTCCTATTCCGAGCCCAGACCAGGCCCAGGGTTAATATCGACCGCGCGTTTCCATTCTGCATACCAAAATTGATGTGCGATAACGGCCAGTACAACGGCTAGCCAGAGCAAAGCACCTACCGGGAGCAGGCCCACCACTTCGTACTGCAGAAGCACTGCTGAACCTGCGATGGTGATTCCACAACAGAGCATCAACAGGCGGGAAACACGATGTGTCCCGGCTTTGCCGGAAGCATCTGGATCAGCTATATATAATCGCTCATGTTCTCCGAACACAAGCCAGGCGGCGGCTGACAAAGTACTGCACACATACAACCAGAGAATCAGCCCATTACCGCCAATGGTCGACACCAGGGCAAAAAAGATAACACCCGGTAAAATCGGTGAAAGTGCATGGCGGGGTGAGAAAACAACCTTAATAGAGGCAGACTGGAGCGAAAGCGTAAACCAGTACATCAGTGAAACTATCGCCACAAAAACGCATTGTGATAAAAACAGGAAGCCTTCAGGGGACGATAGCCACGCACCTTCAAAGTCAATCATCTTGCCAATAAGCGTTTCGAAGACCAGTGCTACTATCAGACTGACCAGGGTCATCTGGATGGCCGGGAAGTTATCTCTTAACCGTTTTTCTATGGGTGTCATTTATCCGTTTCCATAACGTTGTGATCATTAAGCTTATTTTTGCGGGTTACTCTCGGTTCATATTATTCCGGCTCGTAGTAAGGAATCTCGAACATTTCTGGACGTTGTATCGATATCGTCCAGCACCGCCATGATATATTTTAATGTACTTTAACTCGTAGTCCGACAGATACTTACATAGTTGATATACAGTCCAGGGGAATCAGGATAATGCCTAAAGATCAAACTAAACAAAATGTCGCGTCTGCCAGCATAGATACGCTTGATGCAGTGGTTATTGGCGCAGGCTTCGGCGGCATGTATGCACTACATAGTTTGCGTGAAAGCGGCCTGTCGGTAAAAGTTTACGATGCCGCTGGGGGTGTCGGCGGCACCTGGTGGTGGAATTGCTACCCTGGAGCGACGGTTGACTTTCCCGGTGGCCCCTTTTATTGCTATACCTTTTCTGAAGAACTTATCCAGGAATGGGACTGGCCCGAAACTCAGCCCGATCAGCCTACAGTGCTGGCCTACCTCAATTATGTGGCTGACAAGTTTGACTTGCGTCGAGATATTCAACTAGAAACCCGCGTAAATGCTGCCCGATATGACGAAGCTGCTCAACGCTGGACGATAGAAACCAGCGACGGCGAGAAAATTAGCGCGCAGTTTCTTATTTGTGCCCTCGGCACCCTGTCGCAGGCCAACACGCCTAATATTCCTGGTGTCGAGAGTTTCACCGGTGAGTGTTATCACACCGGTCATTGGCCTCATGAGAAGGTTGAATTTTCGGGTAAGCGAGTCGGCGTAATCGGTACCGGGTCTTCTGGTATTCAGGCCATTCCACTGATTGCCAAAGAGGCCGAGCATCTCACGGTTTTCCAACGTACTCCGCAGTTCACCATTCCCGCGGGCAATGGGCCGCTTGACCCAGAGTTGGTGCGAGCAGCGCGAGAAGACTGGCCGGCAATGCGTGCCCAGATGATGAAGTCGCCCATGGGTTCACCTTATCCTGTATCAAAGCTCTCATCGCGAGACCACACGCCCGAGCAACGTCAGGCGATGTTTGAAAAGCACTGGGCCAAAGGTAGCCTTAGCATGTTGTTTGAGACCTACCAGGACATACTCACCAATAAAGACACTAATTTGGAGCTGGCGGAGTTCATGCGGGGCAAGATTCGCGACATTGTCGATGACCCCGCAGTGGTTGAAAAGCTGCTGCCAGATTACTACCTTGGCACCAAAAGACAGGTTCTAGACGACGGTTATTACGCCACCTTTAATCGCGATAACGTCACGCTGGTAGATTTGCGTGAGGATGCCATTGAGACTATTACTCCCACGGGCATCCGCACAGTGAGTGGTGAAGAGCATGCCCTTGATATGCTAACTTTCGCCACCGGTTACGATGCCATCACCGGCGCCTTTGAAGGCCTGAATCCCCGTGGTCGGGGCGGCATCAGCCTCAAAGAAAAATGGGCCGAACGCTTTAGCACCTATCTTGGTATGACCATCCCTGAGTTTCCCAACCTGTTTATGATCCATGGCCCAGAATCGCCAACGGTTCTATTCAATATGCCACTGGGAGCGGAGTTGCAATCCGACTGGATTAGAGATTGTATCCATCACCTGCATGAACACGGTCAGGGGGCCATAGAGCCGACCGTTGCTGCGGAAACTGCCTGGGGGCAGGAGGTGGCTGACATTGCTCGTCGTACTATGTTTTCAGACGATACAGATTCCTGGTACACCGGTGCCAATATTCCCGGCAAACATCGCCAGTTTGCCGTCTATCTGGGCGGGCCAAATTTTTACCGAAGGCTAGCCGATGTCGCTGCAAATAATTATGAAGGTTTTGAGATAGATAGATAAACGGGCCGACTTTTAAAAGTCGGCCCGTTTTTTTCGTTTAATTCGCTAGCTAACCAAGTTTAGCAATGGCTGCTAACACGGCGGCCGTTTGCTCAATAATTATCATATGCCCAGCCTCGGGTACCTTAACCAGCTCACTACCGGCAATGGCCTGGTTAAAGGCCTCACCGTAGGGCATGCCAATTAACTTATCAGATTCACCCCACACCAGAACAGTTTTTGCTTTGACGCGGTAAAGCCTTTCGCTCAGGCCGCGATCAGGCACCGGAAAGAGAATTTTCCCGGCCATACCCAGTTGCCGAGCATTTTGAATCAGAAAAGCAGTCAGAAATTCAGGATCAGAAAAGTCTGCCCCGGCGGTCATCATGGCGCCACCGGCTTCGGGATCGTGAAACAATAGTTCCGGCAGCTCGTAGGGCATAGTGGCGAAGACATCGGGAATCGGATGATCGTCGAGCCATAGTCCCGCAGAAGCAATCAGACACAGTTTGTCGATATCGTTGGGCGCGATGGCGGCCAGCTCGGCAGCGATCATGCCGCCCATGGAATGGCCCACGACAATAGGCTTATCCAGGCCCAAAGCCATCAGGGTATCGTGAGCATGGAGAGTGAAATCCAGCATGGTGCGAATTTCCGTTGATTCCTCCGAATCGCCATAACCCGGAAGCAACGGCGCGTAGACATGATATTTTTCTGCCAGCGCCGCCAGAAAAGGATCTTCTTTAGTGATCCCGCCTGCACCATGCAAAAATAGCAGGTCGGGACCGGAGCCGCCTTCGATCAGATGGATGTCAGCTTTGGGGGTTTTGAACGTTCTTAAGTCCATGGCTGTGGTTTCCATAATCAGGCCTCCCCAGCGGTTTTTCGTTCGGAGATTGGCCCCGGTGTTGCGCGTTTATCTATGGGATCAATCCAGAAACGGTTGTCATCTTCATATTCCGGCCACATATTGCGCAGATGGGGCATAACCTCCTCGGCAAATAACTTGGTGGAGTAACGGGTTTTCTCAATAGGCATATCACCAACGTGGATAAGGCAGAAAATATTACCCACTCGTAGGCCTTTGATCAGGTCTTCCATTTTTTCCCGCACTGTCGCGGGACTACCGGCAATCACATAGCCTTCATCAATCAGCTGTTTCCACGGCATATGCGCTGCTTCACCCAGGTCGGGGGTGAACTGGGATAACGCGCCGGACTTAATGGTTTTGATGGTGCGATAACCCGGTGCATCAGCAAAACCCGGGG
>Ga0164313_10000539_pt1 | contig 30818 bp, 21 predicted proteins | sample GuaBasSedimGuay4_FD_113735 | JGI IMG/M metagenome (GOLD analysis project Ga0164313, IMG submission 113735) | Subseafloor sediment microbial communities from Guaymas Basin, Gulf of California, Mexico - Guay4, Core 4569-4, 0-3 cm | ecosystem: Environmental > Aquatic > Marine > Hydrothermal vents... | reverse complement strand
CACATGGAAAGGAACGCGGCGGCGACCATGAAACCGAGAATGATGCGCTCGGGCCCGCCCCCGATCCGCCGGATGATCCACAGCGCGATTCGCTTGTGCAGCTGCCACTTCTCCATCGTTAAGGCAATCATGAAACCACCGATGAAGAGAAAGATCGTGCTGTTGACGTAGATCGGCGCACACTCTCGGGTCTTCATGATGCCCAGCACGGGATACAACACCAACGGCAGCAGCGCGGTCGCCGACAGGGGGATGGCATCGGTGATCCACCAGGTCGCCATCAGCACCGCCACCGCCGCCATGTTGGTGACCTCGGGGTTGGAAGGATCAAGATCCAGAAACAGGGTCACGCAGAACAGGATGAGGCCCAACAGGAGGCCGATTTTTTGACCGGTCGATCTGGCTTCGGAGGAGACTTCGACAGGCACGGCTCTAGCTTAGTACACCGCTGCGCAAGGTCGTTCATATTCGGCCGCCACGTTGCAACTACGCATGAAGAACAGCGCGCCGCCTCAAAAAACTCGATTCAAGCCGCCGAGATCACGGTCCGGGGGTCAGCTCTCCGTCCTGGACCGTGAAAGTGGTAGCTGTGAACAGATCGGCGAGGCCGTCCGGGTTGTCGTAGAAGCTCTCAAAAACGTGATCGGCCAGGATCTCATAAATGGTCACTTGGAGAGTGTCGGCCATTACGTCCACAATCACAAAGGCGTCGGACTCGGTGTCGGTGTAGATGATGTCCGAGGGCGACACGGCGTCACCGAAGACCGAGAGCTGGAGCAGCGGTCCGAGGAACGCCACCAGCTCCTCGAGGCCCGGGATCTGGCCGAGGATCGGATCCGACTCGATTCTCCGCCACACCTCCTCGGTGTACGACGACGACGAGATCGCGGCGCCGGTGAACTCGTATACCCCGTCGCCGTGATCGGTGACGAAGCTGGCGTGGATGTCGCCCGAGATCACGACCGCGTTCTCCACCAGACCGAGCACGGTCAGCAGCTCAGTCCGCTTCTGCGGGAAACCGTTGAAGTCCTCGGCCGAGAGACCGAGCCGGATCCGCAGCTGGTCCGGAAACCCGGGCGGCAGCATGGCGGCGATCACCGGGTGGGTGAAGTCGATCACCAGCGGCGTCATCATCACCGAGTTGGCGAGCACCTTCCATGTCGCCGGACTGCCGAGGAGCGTGCCCTGCAGCCACGCGTTCTGCTGACCGCCGAACGCCTCCTGGGCGGCGCCACCGGTCTCGAGCCAGCGGTATGCGGCATAGAGGTTGAATGTGTCGTACACCAGTTGGTTGCGCGAGCCGGTCGACGAGTACATTCCCGTCTTGCCGATCAACATGTACGACAGGCCGCGCGGCAGCATCGCCTGGACCTCCGGAGTGAACGGCGCCGGCAGCCCGGCGGCCGCGTACAGCAGGTTGACGAAGGTGGTGCTGACATTGCCGGTCAGCTGCTCCTCGGCGAGACGCACCGCGGCGAAGGTGTCGAGGGCCGGGTTCTCCATCTGGTAGGCGCCCGCTGAGATCAAGGTCGCGGTCTGGCGCAGGATCGGCAGCGCCGCACCGAGGAGATCCATGTCGACGTAGGGATCGAAGCTCGCCCGCACCTGCGCCCACGCCTCCTCGCCGAGCATCGCGGCCAATGACGCCTCGTCCACCACGACGGTACCGGGGTAGGCGTCCTCGGCCACCAGGTGGTCGGGACGGAAGGTGCGGTAGTCGCTGAGCACGAGGTGGAGCAGCGAGCCATAGAGGAAGTCGCGATAGATACCGGAGTTCGGATAGAGGTTGCTGTCGTCGATCTCGAGGATGCCGTCCTCGCCGAGACCTTTTTCGGTCGGGATCCACTCGTAGAATGCCTGCTCGGCGTAGCGGCGGCGCTGCTCGTCGAACTCGTCTGTCCGGCCGTTGAAGTAGGTCGCGGTGGCGCCCCAGCAGTCGTTGGAGTACTCGTGGTCGTCCCAGATGACAATCATCGGCCAGCGTTCGTGCACCTGCTGCAGCATGGGATCCGATCGGTACGTACGATAAAGATCGCGGTAGTTCGAAAGGCTCGCGGCGGCGTAGTAGCGGTTTTCCTCCGAGCCGAGGGGAATCGCACCATCGATGTCGTCAAACTCTATCTTGCGCTCGTCGGTGGGATTCTGGAAGGCCGGATCGCCGGTGGTCTCGTAAACATAGTCCCCGAGGTGAACCACAAAGTCGATGTCCTCGTCGTGGTCGAGCAGGAGCTTGAGGTAGGTGTTGTAGTAGCGGCCGATGTAGTCCTGCCCGTAGGCGACCGCGAAGCGGACCGGCACGGCCATCTCCGCTGTCGGAGCGGTCTTCGTCCTTCCCACCGCGGAGTACTCCATCGCGGCACCCGTGCCGTAGACGAACCGGTAGTAATAGGTGGTGTAGGCCCCGAGTCCCTCGGCCCGGACCTTGAGGCACCAATCGTTGTCCGCCGAGGCCGTCAGCTGACGTGTGAAGACCACATCCGTGAACGCCTCGTCGGTCGCCACCTCGACCTGGATCGCATCCGGGATGGCGGGGTTGTCGATCCTCGTCCACAGCACCACACTGTCCGGCCGCGGGTCGCCCGAGGCCACCGATTGAGGGAAGTAGTCGTTGGCTGTCGCTGCGCCGGCCACGGCACAGATCACCAAGATCAAACCCGCTGTAGGAAGAAAACCACGCATCACATCCTCCTTCCTGGCTGGACGCACGGCTGCCCAACCGGGACCCGTAAAGAATCTCGAATAGCCTTGAGACGACACCATCTTTCACCTCGAATGAAACGGAGGACTATGGTACACCCACCTGCCCACGAACCGGATACCGGATACCGGATACCGGATACCGGATACCAGATACCGGATGCTCGATCCGCCCACCCTCCCCCTCGGACAATTTCGGACTGCAGATTTCGGACTTGTCACAGCGTAGCTGAAAGCGAAGCCGGATTTCGGATTTCCCACTCAACCCCCCACCGTCCAGGTAATGTGCGGCGGAGGTGCCACTTTTGACATTGTTTGAGCCCCGATTCCTCAAGTCGGCACGATGTTTCGAGCAAACAATGTCAAGGGTGGCTCCTCTCGGGAAGCGCGTGCGGAAACGGTGGTGCGGCGGAGTTGCCCGCAGGATCACGTCGGCTTCGAGAGGAGTGGTAGGCTCGACCTCGAAAAGGGATGTTTCCTCCCCTGGGATAACTACGATGTCTATCTTGGATCGGTTGCGCCGCCGCCATCGGAGACCCCTGCGCGCCCTGCAGGTCGAGGTCACCAGCCGTTGCGTCCGGCGATGCGCGATCTGTCCGCGCTCCTCACTGGCCGAGACGTGGCGAGAGGGCGATCTGGATGACGCCCTGTGGAAGGTCGTGGCAGCGGATCTCGATCTGACCGAACACGTTCAGCTCCAGGGCTGGGGTGAGCCGCTGCTCCATCCCCTCCTTCCGGCCTGGGCGCGAAATGCCAGAGCGGCCGGTTGCACGGTCGGCCTGACGACCAACGGCGACCTGCTCGAGAAATCCGCGAGCTGGTTGCTGGAGGGAGACGTGGACCGAATCGTGGTCTCGGTGGCCGGCAACGCCGACAATCACGCCGCCCTGCGCGACGGATCGCAGCTCGAGTCGGTGCTCGCAGCCGCCGGGAACCTCGCCCGTCGCGCGCGTGAGGGGCGTGTCCAGCTGCGGATCTTGATCAGCTACCTCCTGACCCGAAGCAACGCCGCGGATCTTCCGGCGGTGGTGCGGCTGGCCGCCCGCGCCGGCGTGGATGAGCTCTTCGTCACTCACCTCGACTGCCCGACCTCGGCGGCCCTGGTGGAGCAGGCTGCCTTTTCTGACGGTGTCCTGAACGAGGGAGTCACGGCCCATCTCAAAGAGTCCGAGACGGCCGCCTCGGACTCCGGCATCGCCTTCCGAGACCAGACTCAAGGCGGGGAGGAGCAACTGGTGTGCTCACTGGATCCTCTCCGCTTCGTTTTTGTCGGCTGGGATGGTCGTGTCGTCCCCTGCGTGAACCTGCTCCTGCCCGTCGAGGGGCCGATTCCGCGCTGGTCCGCCAACGGATGCACCGAGGTCGAAGCGGTGAGCTATGGCCAACTCGACGCGACCGGCCTCGCCGATCTCCTGTCGTCCGATATCCGCACGCGCTTCGTGACTCCGTGGACACGGCGCCTCGAGGCGGAGAGGCGTTTCCTGGCCTCGGTCCCCGAGCTCTCCCTCACGGGGCTCCGGGAGTTGGACAGGGCCGACGCGATCAGGACCGCCGCCCTGAGCGCCAACCCTTTTCCCGACGCCTGCACACACTGTCCCAAGGTAAATGGGTGGTAGGTTTCAATATCCCGCATTTCTCACCGGGTTCCGTCGCGAGGGCCGCGAGATGTCGTGTTCGAATTCGGAATTCGGAATTCGGAATTCGGAATGCCGGCACGGATTTCGAATTTCGAATTTCGAATTTGCCACCCAACCCCCCACCGTAGTGTGCGGCGGAGGTGCCGTTTTTGACATTGTTTGCGCCCCGCCCCTCCAAGTCGAACCGATGTTGCGGGCAAACAATGTCAAGGGTGGCACCTCACGGGAAGCGCTCTGAGAAACGGGAGTTCACCGGAGGTGCCTGGCATCCCGATATGACGTTGTCCTCAACGTCATGTCGGCGTGCCTGGCATCCTCTCGCGGCAGCCCCTTCCCGGGGCACAATCATGGACGCGGGCAACAAAACAGGCAGAGCCGTCCGGGCACGGAGAGGGGTCAGGCGACGAGAAGCTCTTCGCCGGCGCGAACGAGCTTGAAGTAGAAGCCTTCGGCCGCCATCAGCTCGTTGTGGGTTCCCTGCTCAACGATGCGCCCGCGATCCATAACCACGATGCGGTCGGCGCGCTCGACTGTCGACAGACGGTGGGCAATGACGATCACTGTCTTGCGCTCGAAGATCCTCACCAGAGCATCCTGGATGAGCTGTTCGGTGAGCGAGTCGATCGACGCCGTGGCCTCGTCGAGGATCACCACCGACAGGTCGTGGGCCATCGCGCGGGCGAAGGTCAGGAGCTGACCCTCCCCCACCGACAGATCGGCGCCACGCTCGCGCAGTACGTGCTCCCAGCCGACGCGTTCGACGACCTGATCGGCATGGACCAACACCGCGGCGTCCTGGGTCGCGGCGGCATCGACTCCCGGGTTGCCGAGATCGACGTTGAATCGCACAGTCTCCGAAAAGAGCTGCGGATCCTGGCGCACGCCGGCGATGTGGCGGCGGACATCCCGCGGCCGCAATCCCGACAGCTCGCGACCGTCGAGCGTGATGCTGCCGCGGTAGCCGGTGTATGAGGTGTCGAGGATCCGGGTCAGGGTCGTCTTGCCTGAGCCGGTGGCGCCAACCACCGCCACGACCTCCCCCGGCCGCACCTTGAGATCGATGTCGCGCAGCACGTCGTCGGCTTCGGGCCGGTAGCTGAAGCTGACACCGCGCATGACGATCTCCCCCTCGACCTCCGCCATGGGTTCACCGCCGTCGGATACGGTCGCCTCGACGTCGAGGAGATCGAGGATTTTCTCCAAGGCCGCCGCTCCCCGCTGCAGCATCGCCACCCTCGACGAGAGCTCGCGCAGCGGGCGGAAGAGACGGTCGAGGTACTCGATGAAGGCGACCAGCAGTCCGGCGCTCAGCGGTTCGATCGGGGCCACCGGGAACCCCATCCGAGAGGCCAGGCCTGAGCCGTACCACAGCATCATGGCGACGGCGATCGATGCCGCGCCGTCGACGAGGGCGTACATGAAGGCGTCGTAGACGTTGGAACGGGTGGTGATGCGGCGGAAGCGATCGTTGCGTTTGTCGAAGAGCTCCTCACTGTACTCCTCATTCCCGAAGAGCTGCACCACCTCGACCCCGTCGATCCGTTCGGCGAGGAAGGCATTGACCGATGCCAGGGCCTCCCGCACCTCGAGGAAGAGCACACGCAACCGCCTGCGGATGATCTCGAGCACAACGAGGATCGGCGGCGCCAGCAGCAACAGTACGAGGGTCAACCTCGCGTCCAGCAGGAGCATCGCAGTCAGGGTGCCGGCGACCATCAGCAGGTCGAGGATGATGTTGATGAGCCCCATTGAGAACGCCTCACCGAGGGCATCGACATCCGAGGTGGCCCGGGTCAGCAAACGTCCGGCAGGCTGCCGGTCGAGGTAGCTCTGGGAAAGCCCGAGGATTTTCTGGTAGATGCCTGAACGCAGACGAACGATGCTGCGCTGGCCACCCCAGGCGAGAGAGAGAACATAACCACCCTCCAGCAGGTAGGCCGCAACCACGGCTCCCAGATAGAGCAAGGCCAGAGACATCAGACCGTCGGCCACCCCCGACACGATGTGTTCGTCGATCACCTTTTTGAGGATCCACGGCTGCACGAGGCTGAGACCGGCGGCGGCCGGCGTGAGCATCAGAGCCACGGCGAAAGTCCAGGCGTCCGGCCTCAGATAGGGCCACAGGCGGCGCAGCATCGCGACCTCCCTCACGATGCCACCTCCTCCCCATCGGCAGCGCGCTGACTCTGCACCATCCAGGTGTCGCGGTAAAGACCGGGCCGTTTCACCAGCTCATCGTGCGGGCCACTGTCAACCAGACGGCCGCCATCGAGAACCAGCACCTGATCGCAGTGGCGTAGGGCCGACAATCGGTGGCTGGAAATGATCACCGTCGGCGCCTCCGGGCGCCGCGCAAGCCCCGCTACGGTCTCTACAAGTTGAGCCTCGGTGTAGTGATCGACCGCTGACAGCACGTCGTCGAGAATCAAGAGATCGCCACCGCGATACAGACCCCGGGCCAGCGCTACCCGCTGTCGCTGGCCGCCGGAAAGCATGATGCCGCGCTCACCAACGACCGTCTCCAAACCGTCGGGGAGGATCTCCAGGTCTGCCTCGAGCGCCGACATCCCGATCGCCCTGCGGACCAAACGATCGTCGGGATCCTCCTCCAAGGCGACGTTGGACTCGATCGCATCGGAGAACAGAAACGGACGCTGCGGCACCACCGCCAGCCGCCGCCGCCAGCTTTCGAGATCGAGGGTCGTGAGGTCGGCGCCGTCGATAAACATGGATCCGCGAGGCGGGTTGTAGATCCTCGCCAGCAGGCGCAACAGGGTGCTTTTGCCACTACCGGTGCGACCGAAGAGACCGACAACTGCGCCCGCCGGAATAGTGGCCGTGAGCCCTTCGAGCACCAGCCGGTCCGGCTCGTCGGGGTAGGCGAATCGGAGGTCCTTGAGCTCGATCTCGGGACCATGCCCAACCTCGAGCACCCTGCCTTCCGCGCCTTCCGGCCGCTCGACCGGCGCATCCATGAGCTCGAAGATGCGCTCGAGAGCGGCCCGCCCACGCTGCACAACTGACATCATCCAACCCATCGAGCGCAGCGGCGGCAGGAAGACCGTGAGAAGCGCGGTGAACGCCGCGAGCTGGCCGACTGTCAGAGTTCCGTCGAGAACCATGGGACCGCCGACTGCAATCAGGACGAACATGGCGACGCCGCCGGCGAGCACGAGGAGCGGCAGGGCGATCGACCGGATCAGGGCCAGCCGCATCCCGGTGCGCAGCCAATCGCGGTTGCGCGCCTCGAATCGTTCGACAAATGCATCCTCCGCCGCGAAGCCCTGTATCGCCGCCATCCCCTGAAGGCTCCCCAGCACGTGCTCCGAGATCTCGCCGAGCTGCTCCTGGCTCCGCCGGGCGAGGTGGAAGAGACGCCGGATCCCGAACTGTACGAGGCCGACCCCGACCATGATCGGGAGCAGCACCATCAGCGTCAGACGAGGTGACAACGAGACCATTTTCCAGCCGGTCAGCACGATCGCGAGGGTTACGTTGACGGCCTGCAGGCCTGCGAAACCGACCAGGGTGCGCACCCAGGTAATGTCATTGGAAGCGCGGCTGACGATATCGCCGCGTTTGTGGGTTGCGTAAAAGGACGGCTGCAGGCGCAGCAGGTGAGCAAAGAGATCCTTGCGCAGAAAGTACTCGAGGTGGCGCCCAGGATTAAAGATCAGGATCCTCGACAGGCTGCGCACAACGACCACGGAAATTCCCATGATCGCGATGGCAGCAACGTAGCGGCCGAGGGGCTGGTCCGCACGCAGGGCGTCGATGGCGTGGCCGATCTGGCCGGGGATACTCACCGTCAGATAGTTCGTTACCCACAGGAACAGCACACCGGCGAGGTAACTCCACCGGTAGCGCCAGGCGTAATCCCGGAGCAACCGCAGGATCGGCCGCTTCGTGACACGGTCAGTCGAATCGTCGTTCTTCTTCACTTCCACGCACACTCTAACCCGCGCTCATCCTCGCATGTTTCCGGCCACTCGTGTTCGCAGCCTGCCAGCGGAGAAATCGGTATCGGTATCGCTATCGGTATCGCTATCGAAAGGCCGCATCGACGGAGATTCATTCGATAGCGAAAGCGATTCCGATAGCGATAGCGACAAACGCCAGTGGACCACATCCCCCTTCCGCGATAGGCTCCCATCGAAGTTCGAAGAGGGGGTTAGCAATGCCCGAAAAGATGCCCGAGGTTCTGATCAGCGAGGAGGAGATCCGTGCCAAGGTGGAGGAGCTCGCGCGCCGCATCTCCGCCGATTACCGCGACGTGGATGATCTGATCTTGATCGGGATCCTCAAGGGGTCCTTCATCTTTCTCGCAGACCTCGCGCGCCGACTGACCATCCCGCGAAGTATCGACTTCATGGCGCTTTCAACCTACGGCAACGCCACCGACACCGACGGCGCGGTGCGGATGATCATGGACCTGCGCCGCAACATCTCCGGCAAGCACGTGCTGATCGTGGAGGACATCGTCGACACCGGCTACACACTGGCCTATCTGGTGCGCACCCTGGCCGCCCGGCAGCCGGCGTCGCTCAAGACCTGCGTGCTGGTGCACAAACCCGAGCGGAGCGAGGTCTACGCCCAGATCGACTACCTGGGCTTCGAGATCCCGGACGCATGGGTCGTCGGCTGCGGCCTCGACTGGGCGGAGAAGTTCCGGGCACTGCCGTATATCGGGGTTGTGCATCCGGAGGAGTGAGCCGCCCACCCACCCACCCCCGGAGATTTCGAATTTCGGATTTCGAATTTCGGATTTCCAACCCAACCCCCCACTGAATGTAGGTTCTTGCGTCCTTCAGGGCAGGTGGGAGCGCGTGCGGCGGGGGGTGCCATTTTTGATATTTTTCAGACTCCGCCCCTTCAAGTCATCGGAATTCTTCGGGCAAACAACGTCAAGGGTGCCGATGCCGATTGAGGGTGCCGCCCCTGTTCATTCACAACCCTGACTTGGCGTGTCATGATGGCGGAGTGAAACTCTGTGCGCAATGCAAATCCGAGGCGCCGGAGGACAGCAGATACTGCCCGACGTGTGGCGCGCCTTTTGATGCGACGACCTCGGCGCCAACGGCAAGCGGTTTGCAGCACGGACCGACGGCAGGCGTATCGGCTTCTTCGACTGAGCCGGTGCGCTTCATTCCCGGAACGATCGTCGACGGTCGCTACCGCATCGTCGGACTCCTCGGGCGCGGAGGCATGGGCGAGGTATATCGTGCCGACGATCTCAAGCTCGGGCAGCCGGTAGCGCTCAAGTTTTTGCCGCGTGATGTGGCTCAAGACCGCGACCGGCTCGAGCGGTTTCTCAATGAAGTGCGCAGTGCGCTCAGAGTGACCCATGCCAACGTCTGCCGTGTTCACGACATCGGCGAGGTTGACGACCAGCACTACCTCTCCATGGAGTATGTGGACGGTGAAGATCTCGGTTCGTTGTTGCGGCGAATCGGACGGCTGCCGGGGGACAAGGCGGTACAGATCGCACGACAGATCTGCGCTGGTCTCGCGGCTGCACACGAACAGGGAATTCTCCACCGGGATCTCAAGCCCGCCAACGTGATGATCGACGGCCGGGGCAGGGCAAAGATTACCGATTTCGGTCTGGCGGGGCTTGCCGAGACCATCGAAGGCGAAGAGGTCCGCGTCGGCACACCGCTCTATATGGCGCCCGAGCAAGCCGAGGGACAGGAGGTTTCTACCCGCAGCGACATCTACTCGTTGGGCCTGGTGCTGTACGAGTTGTTCACCGGGCGGCGTGCGTTCGACGCGGCGACTCCGGCTGATCTCAAGCGGCTGCACGAGGAATCGACGCCAACCAGCCCGTCTAGCCACGTCCCGGATCTCGATCCCGCCGTCGAACGGACCATTGTGCGTTGTCTCGAAACAGATCCCCTCAGCCGGCCCAAATCGGCCCTTGCCGTGGCTGCATCCCTCCCGGGTGGCGATCCGCTCGCGGCGGCTCTCGCGGCAGGGGATACGCCTTCGCCGGAAATGGTCGCGGACGCGGGCGAGAGCGGCGGTCTGCGGCCCGCAATCGGCGTGCCCCTTCTCGCGTTTGTGATCGTGGGTCTCTTCGCCATTGCCGCGATCAGGGACCGGTTTGCTGTGGAGGGATTGGTCCCGCTCCCGAAGCCTCCCGAAGCACTGGTGGTGGATGCGCGAGAGGCCCTCGAGCTTGCCGGGCACGGAGGCGTCCCAACGGACAGCGCATTCGGCTTCATCTATGACGATGACTATCTCGACCACCTGCAGGCGCAGGAACCCTCAGCCACTCAGTGGGATAGCTTGTCCACCGAGCGCCCGGCGCCGATCCACTTCTGGTACCGGGCAAGCCCGGAGTACCTCGTCGCCTCAGACCTTTTCTCCGAAGACGATTTTCAGTTTGTCTCACCGTCCGACCCGCCGTGGACGGTAGAGGGGATGTCGGGGGTGTGGCTGGATCCGCAGGGACGGCTGGTTCGCCTCAATATCGTGCCGCCGCCGTATTCGATGGCTGATTCGACAGCTGGTGCCGTGGACTGGTCGTCCCTGTTCGAGGCGTCCGGCTTCGATGCCGCGAGCTTCACACCAACGACCCCGAGAAGAAACCCCCTGATAACCTGCGACGAGCGGCTGGCGTGGGAGGGCGCCGATCTCGAGGCCGGACCGATTCGCATCGAGGCGTGTTCCTTTGCCGGCAAACCGGCTCACTTCGAGGTAGTTCCAAAGTGGCGATTGGACGGCTCCAGCTCCCGCCGGTCGTCGTCGTCATTCTGGAATGCCGTTTTCTTTTCCACCCTGTTGTTGGGGGTGGTGGTCGGCGGCACCGTGGTCGCGCGCCGCAACCTGCGGCTGGGCCGGGGGGATCGACGCGGCGCCCTGCGGGTGGCTTCCTTTGTCTTCTTCCTCTCGGTCCTCGCCTGGGTGCTGCAGGCGCATCACGTGCCGACGCTCTCCGAGATCGGCCTCTTCTTCGACTTCTTGGGATACGGCCTGGTGGTCGCCGGGCTCGTGTGGGTGGTCTACATTGCACTCGAGCCCTACGCTCGCCGCCTGTGGCCGAACGGCCTCATCTCCTGGAGCCGGCTGCTCTCGGGCCGCCTTCGCGACCCGCTCGTCGGGAGGGACATGCTAATCGGAGCGGCTGCTGGTGTTTTAACCCCGTGTTGGTGGGGAGTCTACCGGCTGGTTCTGGACCATTTTTCCTTGCCGGTGAATCTACCAAGGGCCGCCTCGCTGATCTCCCTTTCCGGTGCGGGAGAGATGATCGGCAACTACTGCCAGCTTTTCGCGATGGCGCTCTATATTCCGGTCGGGTGGCTCTTCCTCCTGCTCCTCCTGCGGGTCCTGCTGCGGCGCCAGTGGGCTGCGGTCACCGTGATGATGCTGTTTGCCGTGGGGACCGCGCTGCCGAGCTGGGCCAACCCCGTGATTGGCGGCGCGTTCATGGCGGTCGCTTTTGGCGTATTCCTCTTCGTGCTGATCCGGTTCGGGTTGCTGGCCGCGGCGTTTCTGGTCGTATACATGTATTTGGGCAGCCTCGTCGTGCTGACCCTGCACTCGTCGGCCTGGTACGCCGGCGGGTCGTGGTTCACCCTATTGCTCTTCGCAGCGATCGCGGGCTACGGATTCTGGATCTCCCTCGCCGGCCGGCCGCTGGTGGAATCGCATTTGCTGGAAGGCTGAACAACAGGTGGCCACGTTTGGGGCGCCACGTTCCGCATTGTTGCATTGTGGAGTCGGCCGCGTGGGGTATTGTGCGCTCCCTCGAGCGATCTCACCTGCTGCTCGCAACAATGCGTCAATACGAAGGGCACCTATCGGGAAGCGCCTTCGGAAACGATCAAAAAAAAGCAAGCCCGCGAACGGGCTTGTGAAGGAGGAGATTATCCGGTGCGTCCAAGAACAATGTAGATCCAGAGCCGCCACTGTGTCGTGATCAAGGTCACAAAAGGAGGTCTTGGGTTCATTTCTCCCTGTGTCATTCGACATCGAGAGCGATGCGGATGGCACGGTGGAGGTCGCCGAGGCGCTCGAGCGAGAGGCGCCCGACGTAGTCGGTCAACGAGGACTTGAGGAGACTGACGAGGGCATCGCAGTGAATGCTCGATTCGTGCCTGAGCCCCTCGTCGACGCCGATGTCAACCTGGGTAGCGAGGCCGTCCCTGCGGCTCATGACCGGCGCGCAAATGACGGTGGAGAATCGGGAGTCGATTACCGCCTGGCGGCTCACCACGACAAAAACTCGCGACCGCTTGGGGTCGCCACCCCCAGGGCGGCGCACCCGGTAGAGATCGCCCCGAATCACGGAGCGGCCTGATACGTGAGCACGTCGTCGATTTCCTGATTCAGCTCGTCGGCCGAGCGGTTCAGGATCTCGAGGTCACGAATATCACGGAGCTGTCGACGGTGACGCTCGATGAAATCGGCGACGGCCCGCTCGATCATCTGAGATCGATTGGAATCCTCATCGGTCATTTCGTCGAGCACCTCGACGAGCTCTTCACTAAGTGTGATAGATGTCTTCACTTTCATACCAAGAATATACTCTACGTGGAGTATTCCGTCAAGCTGGTCATTCCTTTTATTATTCTCCGGCCGCGAGTTACTGACGGCCCTGGTCCGTCAGTAACTCGCGGCCGGAGAATAATGACTGCTACACTCTCGTCGATGACGGAATCGACACTCGATCTCGAACATTCGCCTCCTGGACGGCAGATCTACTCGAACCGGACGCTGAATCTGCGGACAATTCGGGCGATCGGCTACGACATGGACTACACCCTGGTCCACTATCGAGCCGACGTCTGGGAGCAGAAGGTCTACGACCGATTGAAGGGGCTCTTCGTCGCCGACGACTGGCCGATCGGGGACCTCGAGTTCGATCCGGATCTGGTGATCCGCGGGCTCGTGATCGACGCCGAGCTCGGCAACATCGTCAAGGCCAACCGCTTCGGCTACGTCATGCGCGCCGCCCACGGAACTCGCGCCATGAGCTTCGAGGAGCAGCGCGAGGCCTATCGCCACACCCCGGTCGACCTCTCTGAGCCACGGTTCTTCTTCCTCAATACGCTCTTCTCGCTCTCCGCGAGCTGTCTCTACTCTCAGCTGGTGGATCTCTACGACCGGCACGTCTTCCCCGAGGTCCACGGCTACGAGGATCTGTTCCGGCAGGTCCAGGCACGGCTCGACGAGACCCACATCGAGGGCTCGCTCAAGGCCGAGATCATGGCCGACCCGGAACCCTTCATCGTTCTCGACCCACAAGCACCGATGGCGCTGCTCGACCAACTCCAGGCGGGCAAGCGCCTGATGCTGATCTCGAACTCGGAGTGGCCCTACGCGCAGAAGATCATGTCCTACGCCTACGACCGGTACCTCGGCCCCGACCGCACCTGGCGCGACCTCTTTGAGCTGGTCATCGTCGGCGCCCGCAAACCGGGGTTTTTCAGCTACCAGCTGCCGCTCTTTTCGATTGCCGACGAAGAGGCCGGATTGTTACAGCCGGTAGCCGGACCGATCCCAGGACCCGGCGCATACCTCGGTGGCGATGCCACCAAGGTCGAGGAGTACCTCGGGATCTCCGGGGCGGCGATTCTGTATGTCGGCGACCACATTTTCGCTGATGTCAAGATGTCCAAGTCGAGCCTCCGTTGGCGAACTGCGCTGATTCTGCGCGAGCTCGAGGAAGAGCTGGCTGCGGTCGAGGCCTTCCGAGACACCGAGAAAGAGCTGGTCGGCCTGATGACCGAGAAGGTGGAGCTCGAAACCGCCCACAGCCGAGCAAGATTGGCGCTGCAACGGCTTCAGCTGGACTACGGCGAGCAGCCGGCTGCCGATCCCAAAGAGATCACCGCCGAGATCGCACGTCTGCGGACCAAAACCGAGGAGCTCGACGCACGAATCGCGCCCCTGGCGCGGGCGGCCTCCGAACTCGAGAACCCGAGTTGGGGCGCTCTCCTCCGCGCGGGCAACGATAAGAGCCACCTCGCCCGTCAGATTGAGGGATCGGCCGACGTCTACACCTCCCGGGTTTCGAACTTTCTTTTCGCTACCCCCTTCGCGTACCTCCGCAGCCGCCGCGGCACCATGCCCCACGACCCGTTGATCTGAAGGCGGCCATTTGCACACCGTCGCCGCCGTCAGCTTCCTCAACGCCCGACCCCTGGTCGAAAGGCTCGAGGACGAACCGGGTGTGAAGCTCATCACCGATGTCCCGAGCCGGCTGCTCGAGACCCTGATCCTCGGCCGCGCGGACGTGGCCCTGTGCCCGGTGATCGACTTTCAGCTCTCTCCCGATGAGCTGTGCATCGTACCGGTCGGCGCTATCGGCTCCGACGGCCCCACCCTCACCGTTCGGGTCTTCAGCCGGACACCGATGGAAGGAGTGCTGAACGTCCATGTCGATAGCGACAGCCACACGTCGGTGGCACTGCTGCAGATAATCTTCGCCGAGCTCTTCGGTCGCGACCCCGAAATCTGCGCCCTCGATTCGTCCGACGTCAACGGGTCAGACACCGCGCCTGACACCGTGCTCCTCATCGGCGACAAGGTGGTCCACGACGAGCCCGATCCATACCGCTACCCACACCAGCTCGACCTCGGCGAGGCGTGGAAGGAGCTGACCGGGTTGCCGTTCGTCTTCGCCTGTTGGATGGTACGGGCTGGACACGATCTCGGAGGCCTGCCGGAGACTCTCGCTCGACGCCGTGAGATCAATCGGCACCACATCAAAGACATCGTCACGGCCCATGGTGCGTCGTCGGGATGGCCGGAGGACCTCGCGGCCAGATATCTGGGCGAGATACTTCGCTACGAATTTGGTGCCCGCGAGCTCGAGTCCGTCGGGATTTTCTGGTCCCGCTGCTACGAGCTCGGCCTGTTCAACCGACTACGCCCAATGCGGCTCTACGACAATTCTCAATTCTCAATTCGCAATTCTTAATTCCCACCCACCCTCTCGCGGATCAGATCTTCGTGGCAGCTACGGCAGGAATCTCCGGTCACCTAGCCCGCATACCTCACCGGGTTTCGTAGCGAGGGCGGCGAAGCGCAAGTATCCGCTGGGATTGTCGCGAATCGGGCGACGCAGTCGTAGTAGCGCTACGTCGAGGAGCACGATTTGAGACAAGCACGGCGGGACGCCGCGATTCGCCGCCCGCAGTAGACACCCGGTGAGATATGCGTGCCAGTGCACACATTTGGCAGGCGGGACGCCTGCCCCACAAGCCGGCCATGAAGGCTGATGCCATCGTTGTGGGGCAGGCGTCCTGCCTGCCGTCCGGGTGGGCACGAATTAAGAATTGAGAACTGAGAATTGGCTATTCCGGCCACCAGCGATAGACGTCGAGGTCGAGGGTGCCGTTGGCGCGAAACTCCACCCCTTCCTCCTCGAGCAACGATCGCTGAAGACCCTTGGGAAAATCGGGAAGGCGGTCGGTCGAGCATCCGCCGGAGGCGTTGACTACTCGCTGCCAGGGGGTGCCGTCCGGACAGCGGTGTATCATCCAGCCGACCGCGCGCGGCGACAGCTGACCCGCCATCACCTCGGAGATCTGGCCGTAGCTCATGACCCGACCGCGGGGAATCCGGCGCACCAGCTCGAGAACCCGCTGCTGCGCGTTGAGGCGCTCGCCCTCGATGTCGCCGTGGACTCTTCCCGTACCCATTCGGCATACCGTACCATCCTTCCGTTTTTGGTGGAAGCCCGCCGCGGGATTCCACCAAAAACGGAACAAAGGCAAAGAATGGGGGGGACAGTACCAAGTTCTTTCCTTCTCCGCGCTACCATGTCCCGGTGTACGCCAAGGTAGCTATTCCCAAGAGCGCTCCCGAGGCGCTGACCTACTCCATACCCGAGGACCTTGAATCTTTTGCCGTTCCCGGTGTCAGAGTTCGGGTGCCGCTCCGAAAGAAAACGGTCACAGGTGTTTTGGTGGAAATCACCCACAGCACCAACCTCGACCCAAACGCAGTGCGCCCTCTGACCGAAGTCCTCGACCCCGAGCCCCTGCTGCCTCCACATTTGTTCTTTCTCGCCGACTTCATCTCCACCTACTACCGGTGCCCGCTCGGTGACACGTTGGCGACCATCCTCCCCACAAGCCTCCTGCGATCCGACGGCGAGGTCGCCCGTCTGACCACGGCCGGCGTGGGCGCCGACCCCGCCGCGCTCCCTTCAAAACAGGGCGCCGTCCTCGCAGCGCTCCAAGCGACGACCAGACTCCGGGTTCCGACCCTCCTCGCACGGGCCGGTGCCCGCGGGCGCGGCCCTCTCGACGCGTTGGTGGAAGCCCGGCTGGCCACCGTCAGCCGCCGGCGCCGCGATCGCGCGCCGGAGGCGGAGGTCGCCGCGGTGCAGCTGCCCCGAAAGCCAATTGAGGAGCTCCTCGAGTTGTGCAAGCGGGCTCCTCGTCGGCGGCAGGTGTTGGAGTGGCTCGCCGAGCAGGGCCGGCCCGCGCTCGCCGCCGAGGTCTGCGCGGAGGTCGGGTGCTCGCCGGCGACCCTGCGCGCGATGGATAAGGCCGGCCTCCTGCTCCGATTTTACCAGCAGGCGCCGCGCCGGCCGCGGTGGGTCCTGCAGCCGACCACAGAGCGTTTCACCCTCACCGACGAGCAGCGGATGGCGGTCGAGACGATCGAGAACGCAATTTCTGGGGGGCACTACACGCCGATCCTCCTCCAGGGTATCACCGGATCGGGGAAGACCGAGGTCTACCTGCGCTGTCTCGAGAAAGTGTTGGCCGGGGGCGGCAGCGGTCTCGTCCTGGTGCCCGAGATCGGCCTCACTCCGGCGGCCGCGGGGGCGGTCGAGCGTCGCTTCGGATCGCAAGCCGCTGTCCTGCACTCGGCGCTCTCGGACGGTGAACGGTGGCGCGAATGGAAGAGGATTCGGGCCGGAGAGGCGAGAGTCGTTGTCGGCCCCCGTTCCGCCCTCTTCGCACCTTTCGAGAACCTCGGACTGATCGTCGTCGACGAGGAGCACGACGCTGCGTACAAGCAGCAGGAGGCACCGCGTTACAACGCCCGCGACCTCGCGCTGGTGGCCGCCCGCCACCTCGAGATCCCGGTCCTCCTGTGCTCGGCGACTCCCTCGGTGGAAGCATCCGCCCTGGTCGAGCGAGACCTCGCTGAACGGCTTCAGCTGACCCGCCGTGTGGCCGGAGGTGAGCTGCCATCGGTTGAACTCGTCGACCTGCGCGGCGAGCCGCCCGAGCCCGGAGAGCAGGGGCGCACCCTGTTTTCCCGTCGGCTCCGCGAGCTGCTGACCGAGACCGTGGAACGGGGCGAGCAGGCGATCCTGCTCATGCAGCGCCGGGGATGGGCGCCGATCTACCTCTGCCGCGACTGCGGCCATCGCATCGAGTGTCCGGCATGCTCGGTATCATTGGTCGTCCACCAGCGATCGGGCGATCTCCGCTGCCACTACTGCGGCCATCGCGAGCGGGCGCCTTCGAGGTGTCCGGTGTGCGGTGGAGACCTCCTCGACGCGGTCGGCGCCGGCACCGAAAAGGTCGCCCACCACCTCCGGCACATTCTGCCCGAGGTATCGTCGGCAATTCTCGACCGCGATACCGTACGCCGGCGATCCGGTCTCCAGGACACGCTGGGGGCGTTCGCTGCCGGCACCGTCCAGGTTCTCATCGGCACCCAGATGGTGGCAAAGGGGCACCACTTTCCAAACGTCACCCTGACCGGTGTGATCTCGGCCGACGCCATGCTCGGCCTACCGGATTTCCGTGCCGGCGAGCGCACCTTCCAACTTTTGACTCAGGTCGCCGGCCGCGCGGGCCGCGGCGAACGGCCCGGACGAGTCGTGATCCAAACCTACTATCCGGAACACCCCGCGGTCCGCCTCGCCTGCAACCATGACGTGACGACCTTTCTCTCCGAGGAGCTCGTCTTCCGGCGCAGCTTCTCGTACCCCCCAGTCACCCGTCTCGCTCTGGTCCGTTTCGAGGCCACCAGCGAGCGTCTGGCCAGGGATGGCGCGGAAGCGGCCGCGCGGGCCGTGACGCCGGTCCCGGAGAGGGCCCGTCTTCGCGGACCTGCGCCCGCGCCGCTGGAGCGGATTCGCAACCACTGGCGATGGCAGCTTCTGCTCTCGGCGGCCAACCGGGAGCTGTTACGCGAGATGTTAGAGAAAATCGAGGCGCAGCCGGTACCGAGGAGCGTCCGCCGTGTGATCGACGTGGATCCGATCTCAACGCTGTAGGCGAGAAGAGTTAGGAAGTTAGGAAGTTAGGAGGTTAGGGGTTTGGGTTCCCACCTGACCTCCTCACCTCCTCACTTCCTAACTTCCTAACCCCATCAGCCTCCGGTAGACCCCGCCCGAGAACAGAGCCACCGCCGTGTTTGTTATGCTCTGGACTACCTGGAACCCGGAGGAGCACGAGAGACAGGGTATTCCAGGTTTACTTGAAGAAGAACACGATCCGGAATTTGTAAGGAGCCCCGTTGGTAGTCGTCAAGGTAATGGGATTGACAACGCGGCGGCGAACCTTTCAGATTCCGGTGCGTAAAACAGGAGCGTAGGGAGACCGAAGGAGGATCCAAGGTGAAAACGAGAATGAACGTGCTGCTCGCTGCAACTCTGTTGGTGCTGTCCGCCGCGCTCGGTAGCTCAGCAACTCTCGATATCTCTGCACTCCCGACCCAGGTTGGGAGTCTCCCGGCGACGCCCGGAGATACGTTGAGACTCGATCTTACAGGCGCCTATCAGCTCGCCCTGGCCCGCAATCTCAATCTCCACGTCGGACGCTACGATCTCGCCATCGCAAACACCGACGTACGCGGCTCCGGCGGCATCTTCGATCCCAACTTCAGCGCCTTCCTCAACTACGATTCGACCGAGGTCCCGACATCGACGATTCTCGAAGGCGCCAACGTCGCGGAGAGCGAGAACATGCGTTTTGGGCTCGGTATCAACCAGCTGCTGCCGAGTGGCACCGAGGTCGGCCTCGAGTGGTTTTCCCGGCGCAGCAAGACCAACTCGACCTTCTTCTTCCTCAACCCGCGCTGGGATGCCCAAATCCGCGCGACTCTCGCCCAGCCGCTGCTCAACGGCTTCGGAACCGTAGCGACCCGCTCGCGGATCATCATCGCCGAGAACATCCGCGACCAGACGGCGGTCGGCTTCGAAGTGCAGGTGATCCAGCTTCTTGCAGATGTCGAGCAGGCCTACTGGGAGCTCGTCGCCACGAGACTGGCGATCGGCGTCACTCAGCAGTCGCTCGAGCTCGCCGAGCGACTCCTCGAGGAGACCCGACAGCGGGTCGAGGTCGGAACATCGGCGCCGATCGACACGGTGCAGTCGGAAGCGACCGTTGCGACCCGCAACCAGGAGCTCATCTACGCCCTCAACGCCGCGGCCAACGCCGAGGATAGCCTCAAAGGTCTGCTCGGGTTCGACCAACCCCACGAGTGGCAGGTGCGAATCGAGACCACCGACTCCTATGTCATCGAGCCGATCCTCCCCGACCTCGATGAGTCAATCAACACGGCCCTCGTGAAGCGGCCTGCGATTCTCCGCCAAGAGCTGGAGATGCAGCGACTGCAACAGAACGTCAAGGTGGCGAAGAACCGCGCCCTCCCCCGCCTCGACCTCACCGGAAGCTACGCGTTCGGCGGTCTCAGCGGTACCTCAACGATCGAGGGTCCGGACGGTCAACCGATCACGATCCGCGATGGCTGGGGAGACGCCGCGCAACAGGTGTTCAACTTTGATTTCCCGGCGTGGACGGTCGGTCTGACCTATTCGGTGCCGATTGGAAACCACCAGGCAAAGGAGCTGCTCGCCCGTACCCGCTGGGAACGGGACCGCACTGGCGCCCAGCTCGCAGCCTTAAAGCAGCAGATCACGCGCGAGGTGCGCTTCTCAGTGCGCTCACTTGAGGACGGCGCAGCGGCCATCGACGCAGCGGTCGCCTCGCGCCGGCTCGCCGAGCGCAACCTCGAGGCCGAGCAGACCAAGTTCAACAACGGACTGTCAACCAACTTCCAGGTATCGGAGATTCAGGACGCGGCGGCCACGGCCCAGTTCAGCGAGATCCGCGCACGGGTGAATTACCGCAAAGCCCTCGCGATCTACTACGGTTCGACCGGCACCTTCCTCGAGTCGAAGAGCGTCGAAATCGCCGATCCCGGGGCTCCGGACTCGGCGCACGACTACTGGAAGGACGTGAAGTGGCTGCAGTTCTCCAGCTTCAAGGAATCGAACGAGCTGGTCACCATTCCTGCGGAGCAGGTGAATACCGCGACTGATTAATTCTCAATTCTTAATTCTCAATTCTCAATTTCCACCCGCCCTCCCCATGAACCGGGAGGGCGGTGGTGTATGTGCTCGATGCTCAATGCTCGATTGCTCGATGCGGCTAGAAATTTTATTCCTGGACCATGGTGTCAACGGGCAGGTGGGCGAATCGAGTGTTTCCACCTTTTTGCAGCAACGCGGAACGTAGCCCTTGGTGTAGGGCGGTTTGACCTTGAGGATTCCCTGTTCGAGTTCCTTGATCTCGCAGATGATCCTGTCGCCGTTGTCCATCACGATCTCGTCGATCTTTTCGCGCCCTTCGGCCGTGGGCGCGACGAATGCCACCGAGATCAGGATTGCCGCCCATGGTAGGTGCCGGTATCTCACGCTGAATCCTCCCGGCTAGCCGCTCAACCGCTGAACCGACCGTTCAACCGCCCGAAGCCCCGTTGGACCGTTGAAACGACCGGAAGTCGTCAACTGAAATCATGATCACCCTCGAAGACCGTATCCTGTTGCACCTGCAGGACGGGAAGCGCCTCCCCGGCGCACAATCACGGACTCGGGCACGGAAACGGGCAGAGCCGCGGGCCCTGCCCGCGGCCAGCGGGCGAATCGAGTATCGAGCATCGAGTATCCAGCATCGAGTATCGGGTGGGTGGGGTAAGATCTCCGGCCATGGACTTGAAGATCATCCGCCAGCTTCCCGGCACGCTCTACTCCGCGGTCACCATGGAACTCTTCGAACGCCTCGCCTACTACGGCATGGTCATGGTGCTCGGCATTTACATCATGGACCACCTCGGAATCCGTGCTGATACCTACGGTCTGGTGTACGGCGTCTTCACCAGCACGCTCTACTTCCTGCCGGTGCTCGCCGGCGCTCTCGCCGATCGCTTCGGCTACAAACCAGCCCTGATGCTGGCGTTTTCGACGCTTGCGGCCGGCTACTTCCTGCTCGGCGCCTCCACTGACTTCACGGTCATTTGCGTCGCCCTCGGCCTGATTGCTGTCGGCGGTTCGATCATCAAGCCGACCATCTCGGGCACCGTGACCAGGACCACCGAGGAAGGCAGCACCAGGCCGGTGGGATTCGGTCTCTATTACATGATGATCAACGCGGGCGGGCTCATCGGCCCGGTCATCGCGGCCCAGGTCCGCAACCGAACCGAGTTCCGCTACGTCTTCTGGGTGTCGGCCGCAGCATGCGCACTGATGTTCCTGCAGGCGGTATTCGCCTTCCGCGAGCCGGTGTCAGCCGAAGAGCGTTCCTCGGGCAAGAATATGGGAGATATTTTTCGAGAGATTGTGATGGTCCTCGCAAATTGGCGCTTCATGCTGCTCCTGGTGATCTTCTCGGGATTCTGGGGGATGATCAACGTCCTCTTCGGCTTCCTGCCCCCTTACGTCAATTCCTTCACCGATCTCCACGCGGCCGAGGCCGCTATCGACCGAGTCGTGCCCCTGACCCGCTGGGCGGGCCACTGGCTCAATGCCGAGGTTCTGGTGTCACTCGACGCCCTGCTCATCGTGCTCTTCCAGGCACCAATCTCGTACCTCACACGGCGCTGGCCGACACTGCGCGCCATGCTCATTGGTACGACGATCGCGACCTTTGCGTGGATTTTTCCAGCGATGTCGCCGGTCGCCGCCGTGGTCGCGCTCGGGATATTCGTTTGGTCGCTGGGTGAGATGATCTGTTCGGCACGGTTCTTCGAGTATTGCGGCACGGTCGCCCCGAAGGACCAGGTGGCTCTCTACCTCGGCTACTCCTTCTTCGCCATCTTCATCGGCAACCTCTATTCGGGCCCGTGGGCCGGATGGCTCTACAGACGCTTTATCCAGGCCCCCCACGAAGTCGGAGCACAGATCCAGCCTGGGCCCTTCTTCGCTGGGGTGATGCTGATGGGCGCATTTTCGATGATCGGCCTTGCCCTTTACGGGCGCTTCGTCAACCCTGATCATGCGCGTCAAGATCAAGCGGAGGCGTCATGATCGAAACCCTGCGTTCACTGGTTTCTGATTCTCCCTTCCCCAGCCTGCATGTGATGGTCATTCACTTTCCCATCGCCTGCCTGTTCCTCGCGCCCTTTTTCGACATCGGGTGCATCGTCTTCCGCAACCGAGTGTGGCTCGACCGCGCCGCCATCGCCCTTTACGTGATAGGGACGATCGGCGCGGGCGCCGCCTACCTCACCGGCCAGCGCGCCGCCGCGGCGTTGCAGGGTCTTTCTCCCACCGCCGAATCGGCGCTCGCCGATCACGAGAATCTCGCCGTGCTCACCCTGGTCGCGCTTTCGGTCGTCAGCCTCGTGCGCCTGGCCGTGAGCTGGCTCGGCCGAAACGACCGGCGCATCAACGTCGGCATTTTCCGTCTCCTGGCCATTCCGGTGGCACTCGCCGGTCTCGCCATGCTTGCCCTCACCGCCGATCGCGGAGGCACGTTGGTATACACGCACGGAGTCGGCGTCACCCCAGGAATCGTTGAAACGTTAGAACGTTAAACGTTGAACGTTACTACTCCGAGCGGGGGTGGGTGGGCGGAACGTTCAAACGTTTTAACGTTTAACGTTCAAACATTCTGGGCTTCGAGGGCAGTGGCGACGTTGTTCATCTCATCGAGCTCGCCGGTGGCGGTCACCATGAGCTCGTCGAAACGGATCGCTGAACGGTAGGCCGTGATCGCCTCCGCTTCGTAGCGGGCGCTCGCCTGCAGGAGACGCAGCCCGGTCACCGCCACATCGCGTGCCGCGGCGCCGCTGTGGAGGCGGGCACACGCCATCAACAGCTCCTTACGCGAGCTCGAGTCCTGAGCCGCCTTGCGCGCCAGTGCCACCGCGGTCTCCACCTCGGCCGCGAGCCGCGCCAGCTCGAACATGGCCCACTGCTCGCGCGGCAGCTTCCTGGTGTGGGCGGCAAGAATCGTCTCCGCCAACGCATCGGCCGCGAGCGCAGCCGCCTCACCGGTTCCCAGCTCCCGCAGCGTGGTCGCCATATCGCGGTAGAAGCCACCCTTGGTCTTGACCACCATCCGCCAACGGTGGGTGCCGATGATGTTCTGCAGGATCTCGGAGGTTCCTTCGTAGATGGTGGTGATTCGCACGTCGCGGCGGATCTTCTCGACCTCGTACTCGTGGGTGTAGCCATAACCGCCGTGGGCCTGGATGGCCGCGTCCGCCGCCGCGTTGCCGGCTTCGGTGGCGAAGAGCTTGGCGACCGCCCCTTCCACCTGGAGGCCCGGTTCACCACCATCGAGCCGGCTTGAAACCTCCTCGCAGTACGCGCGGGCAGCCTCCAACCGCACCGCGTGAGGGACGATCAGCTTGTGGGTAAAGCCCTGCTTGCGGTACAGGGGCTCGCCGAACTGAATCCGCTCCAACCCATAGGCAACCGAACGCTGGAGGGCTTCCTCACCGGCGCCGAGACCGAAGGCCGCAACCATCAGGCGGGTGAAGCCGAAGACCTCGTTGGCTTGGTGGAGCCCCTGGCCCTCCGTGAGACCGAGGAGGTGATCCGCCGGCACCTCGACGCCCTCCATAACGATCTGCGTGGTATTGGAGGCGCGGATCCCGTGCTTGTGCTCGGGTGCACCGACCGAGAAACCCGGTGTGTCGCGCTCGATCACGAAGAACGAGGGTCCGCCCGGAGTCCTCACCAACACGGTGTAGATCTGGGCAACCCCGCCGTTAGTGATGAACTGCTTGGTGCCGTCGATTCGATAGGCCCTGACCTCCCCGTCGTCATCGAGGATCGGCTCGGCCACCGTCTTGAGGCGGGCAACGTTCGAGCCGGCCTCCGGTTCGGTCACCCCATAGGCTACGATGAGACCCTCCTCGCCGATGCGCCCAAGCCAGTGACGTTTCTGCTCCTCGGTACCGCCGACGATGATCGGGTCGACCCCGAGACAGATTGCGAGAAAGGCGGTGGCGACGCCGAGATCCACCCGAGCCATCTCCTCCGACACCCGGAAGACATCGCGGCCTCCCCCTCCAAGCCCCCCTACATCCTCGGGCAGAAAGAGCAGGTGGAGTCCGAGATCTGGGCCGAGCATTTCGTTGACCAGCTCGAGCGGAAACTCCGCCTCCTCGTCCAAATGGAGTCGAGTCTTCTGGTCGAGACGCCGCTCGGTGACCGTCTTCAACGTCTGCAGTACGAATCCCAGGGTCTCGTCATCCAAGCCCGCGCGCGTCCTTTCCATCAAACCACCTCCACTGGACCGCGCATTATTACACAGGGCGTCAGCAACATGGGCCTGCATGCCCACCCAAAGAAATTTCGGATTTCGGATTTCGGATTTCGGATTTGCCGGTCACACACCGAAGAACCACAGAGGCACAGAGAGGACACAGAGGAGAACACAGAGAGTTTCTCAACTGGGCCTCGATGCGACCGTGATATGCCCACCAACCCTCGGAAGAAATATGAGTTTTGAGTTTTGAGTGTCCCCCCACCCACCCCCGACTTGAAACCTCCTCTCGGAGCCTCGAGTCGGCGTGGCGCTGTTGCGGAGGGCCTCGTCGCGAGGGCCGCGAGACGTCGTGAGCTGGCGGTCGCTTGCGACCGCCAGATTGCGGCGTATCGCGGGCCGCAGCAGAGGCCCGCAGCGGCAGTGCCAGGGGCGGCGAAGCCGCCGCACCGACCTCGGGGGTTACAGGACCGAACCAGGCCCCGCGAAACCGCAGCGCAGCGGAGGTTTCGCGATCGCGACGAGATTGGGCCTCTGGGTGCGTTTCTCCGACTGGAGCGAGGAGGGACAGATCTCGTGATCGTACCGACCGAGCGGAGGGAGGAAAACGCGGCCAGAGGTCCGGAATCGGCGCGATCCCATATAGGGAGGGGGGTGCGGCCTTGCCCGAATGCAGCCCGCCGGCGCGCCGAAGGCGCGTAGCGGGCGAGGTCGATCGCGACCGACGAGCGCTTGCGCTCGGAGGGCGCGGCGACCGAGGCCGCGCGGCCGCGGTCGCAGACCGCGGACGGCGGGCGGACACGAGCACGGGTCCCGCGAGTACAATGGTCATCTTTGGGAGGTCTGTGATGAGTCTGGATAGTGTTATTGAGGTCGAGGGCGTCGAGCTCCACCTGGCCCGGCCGGTGCGCGAGATCCCGCCGTGGATCGGCCAGCGCGAGGTGCTGTTGCAGCTGCTGGCGGCGTGGTCGTTGTTTTCTGACGACGATGTGCCGTTGAACCCGCGTCTCCTCGGCAAGCCAGGGGTCGGCAAGACCACCCTCGCCTGCGCCGCGGCGGTCGAGCTGGAGCGCGATATCTACATCGTCCAGGCGACCACCGACACCCGCCCCGAGGACCTCCTGGTGACCCCGGTCCTCAGTCCTTCTGGCGGCGTGCGCTACATGGCCTCGCCGCTGGCCACCGCGATGGTACGCGGCGGTGTCTGCATCCTCGACGAGGGCAACCGCATGAGCGAGAAATCCTGGGCTTCGCTCGCTCCCCTGCTCGACCACCGGCGTTCGGTCGACAGCGTGGTCGCCGGGATCACCATCCACGCGCATGAGGACTTCCGCTTCGCCACCACCATGAACGAGGACGCCTCCACCTACGAGGTGCCCGAGTACATCCACTCTCGGCTGATGCCACAAATCACCATCGACTTCCCCGAGGAAGACGAGGAGCGCGAAATACTCCGCATCCAGGTCGGCGGAATCGACGCCGAGGTCCTCAATTACGTGCTCTCCTTCCTCCGAGCCGCCCACCTCGCCGACCTCCGCTACTCGGTTCGCGACGGCATCAACATCGCCCGCTACGCCATGAAGGTCCTCAAATCTCACCAGGCCCCCGATGCCAAACATGCCGTCGACACGGCCCTCCGGCTAGCCCTCGGAGACGAGGAAGCCGAGCCATTTCGGTTTACCACTACATGAGTTAGGAATTAGGAATTAGGAATGATCCGCTCCCACCCAACGTGTACTCGGGAGGCTGTGTGGTAATTCCTAATTCCTCATTCCTAATTCCTAATTATTTCCGGCTGGCTTGAGCGAGGAATCATGGACGCGCGTTCAATCGACGTCATAGCACCAGAAGCCGTACCTGGCATCCGCATCATGCCGGTGCTGCATGAACGAATCGATCTCGCGCCGGTGGTGCGCCGTCTCTGCGAAGCACTGCGACCCGCCGCGGTGGCAGTCGAGCTGCCGACAACCCTCGCCGACGCTGCGGCCAAGGCCGTGGCGCGTTTGCCGAAGATATCGGTGGTGGTCTCCGAGGAGCCCGGCGAGGACGCCCTGGTGTGGGTGGTGACCCCGGGGGATCCCCTGGTCGAGGGCATGCGCTGGGCCACTGAGAACGAGCGCGAGGTCCTGTTGGTGGATCCGGACATTCGCTACCGGCACCGGCGGCACGACGTCCTTCCGGATCCCCATTCGCTGCATGAGCTGGGGGCAGAGAAATACCTTGATCTCATCCGCCGCCTCGCCGCCGAAGCGCCGTACGACGATCGCGACACCCTCCGCGAACGCGGTATGGCCTTCCACCTGAAGACGGCGCTCGAGCACCTCGACGGCCCCATCCTCTGTCTGGTGGGCGCGGCCCACGCCGGCCGTGTCGCCGAGTTCCTGGCAGGCCCCACCGCCCCGCCGCTCGCGAGGCAGCGGCGGAGCCGGGTGAATCTCCGCCACCTCCACCCGGAGAGCCTCACCGCTGTTCTCCCCGATCCTCCTCTCGCGCACGCGGTCTTCGAACTCCTGCGCGCGTCCGAGCTGCCACCAGAGCCCGACTTCGCCGCCACGATCGCACCGCGTCTGGATCTACACCACGGGGTGCTGACGGTGGTCACCGGTGGGAGAATCGAGGATCGCCCTGAGCGCGAGCGGGCGGTGGCCGCATATTCTGCTCACCGCGGAAGTCGCGAAACCGGAGCGGGCTCGAAAACCCCCGACCGCGCGGCCCTCACGCGGGTGGTGTGGCAAGTAGGTGCGGCTTCGTACACGGAGCAGACGCAGACCAGCATCGCGCGCTGGCAGCGGCGCCTCTTCTTCGATTTCGTCCGCCGCTACGCCAGGATCCAGGGGCAGCTCACGCCCGGGCTCTACGAGTGGGTGGTCGGCGCGCGTGGTGTCGGCGATGACAACCTCGCCTGGGAAATTTTCGACGTCGCCCGTTGCTATCCGTGGCAGGAGGAGTCGGCCGAGATCACCACCGCCCGGATCGACGGCGAGCTCCTCGATCTCGGGACCCGGTCCGTTCGATTCCGGCGACGGTTCATGCGCGTCAAGCAGCGACCGGTGGCGGTGCCGGTGCGTCGCCGGCCTACGCCTGACGAGCCCGGGGAGTGGCTACAGGCCTTCTCGGGCGACAGCATCTGCTCGTACCCGCCGGAGGACGTGGTGGTCGAGGACTGGGGCCGCCACCTCCAGCAGAAGGCGGTATCGATCCTCTCGGCCGAGAGCTCACACTCCGAGCCATTCACCACCAGCATGCTCGACGGCATCGATCTGCGCGAAACCCTGCTCCGCCACCACGACGGCAGGATCTGGGTGCGGGAGCGGGGTCGCGAGGCCGGGTCGGTGGGCTCGGTAGTAATTATCTTCGATGACGATCACAGCGGCGCGGAATTTCCCTACCTGATGTCATGGCTCGGCGAGCACGAGCAGGAGTCGGACATGGCCCTGTATGCCACCGATCCTCTGCAACAGGTGGTGGGCCCCGGAATCATGCGCGCCACCTACGGCGGCTTCATGCTCACCTACCCGCCGGGCCGTCTCTACGACGTGTGGCGGGACCCGGACTACGGCATGGCGAGGTCCAAGTCCGAGGTCCTCCTGATGGCGGCGGTGGACTACAGCACCGACAAGCTCGTGGTGCATGTCGGCGCGCACCCGCCGCCGCCGCGCCTTCGAGAGTACGCGGCCGCCCGGGTCAGGCGTATCGTCCACGTCCCGCTCGGCAGCTTGTCACCTGTCAGCCTGAGGAAAATGCGGGTCGTTCACATCCTCGCCGGCCGCGACAAGCGGGAGATCGCGAAGGATTACGTTTGGTGAATCGACAACCCGAATCGAACCGACAGGAGTCCATACGTTAAAACGTTAGAACGTTAAACGTTTAACGTTTCCACCGCACCGCCAGCAGACGCTAAAGCCCCTGCCCGAAAGGCGGTTCTCGAGGTACGGGGGAGGGAGGGCGGAACGTTCTAACGTGTAACGTTCAAACGTTCCAACGACCTAAAGTGCTCTTCGCCGCTGCCCCGGATACGACTCGAACGTCGGCTTGTCGTCGAGAGTCTCACCCGATTCCATACGGCCCGCAACCCCGAGATAGGCTTCGCCGCGGGGCCCGTCGGCATCCTCGGCTGCGCACTGCTCGAGGGCGATGGCATCTTCGACGGAACCCGTCACGTAGAGCAGACGGGCAAGGGTGTCGGCAGTCTCGGGATCTGGTTTCGTTGCGTAGGCCCTTCGTGCGATCCCGATCGCAGCCTCGAGCTCGGTTCCCGCAAGGTAGAGTCTCCAGGCAACATCGTTGAGGCTGTCCGGTGAGGCTGAACCTCCCTCGGACTCATACCAGCGAATGTAGAGATCGGCCGCGAGATCGAAGTGGCCGTTGCGGAATGCAAATCCCGCGACCTCGAGGAGACTGTCCGAATGAGCCGATTCAAGATCCGGAATCTCGAGTAACCCAGCCGCGTCCTCGTACCGCGCCTCGCGCAGCAGCGCCGCCTGATCGTCGGGGGGAAGAGTGGGCAGTCCCTCAGCAACCAGCACATGCAGCGCGGCAGTACCTTGAGTGTTTGGAACCTCGAAGCCCCGATCCCAACCTCGGCGGTAGAGCTTGGCCGCGCGCTGGTAGACACGCGCGTGGAGCTCGACCCTCGCCGTGAACATGAGCCCGCGGCAGATTTCCAACTGGTTGCCGTCGGTGGCCCGATGGAATGCCTCGATCCGGTTGATCGCCCCCTCCGGATCAGATCGTTCGAGAAGACCGTCGACCGAGCGTTGGATCGCCTCGGCGTTTCCGGGATCTTCCTTGAGGTTCTTGAGACAGGCTAGGAAGGTGTCACCGGTGCGGATCCTCTGCACACGTCGCAGGAACCTGTCCGGTGGCAAATACCCGAGAATACGATCCATCTCGTTACCGTCGGGGTCGAGGAAGATCAAGGTCGGGTAGCTGTCGACGCCGAAGGTCGCGGCTAGATCGGCACCGCTTTTTTCGCCGTTCAGCTTTATCGACACGAGCTTCGCGAGCTCATGCTGAACCTCCGGAACCGAAAATGTGTCGGCATCGAGCCGGCGGCACCAGTTGCACCAATCGGCGTAGAACTCGATCATGACCATGGTGTCGCGGGTCCCGGCTTCGGCCCGGGCGGCCTCGAGACTTCCGCTGAACCACGTCGTCGATGAGTCCGGCCGACAGGCGGCGAACCCGAGGGCCGCCAACACCGTCAAAAGAGTAAAAACTCGCTTCATCCGATCCTCCGGTGGTGGGCGGCATGAACCGCCCCCCTGCAATTCACTGTGCCGAAGATTCACTCCTGGTTGCACAGCAACTCATCACAATACCTGGGCGGGGCGTATCGCCGACAACCTACAACAAAATCTACGTTTCACGGGCCCGTGGGTTGCAGCCACCTTTTTGGAGAACCGAAATCAGGCCGAGATTCTTCCGCCTCATTCCGTGCGCAGCGCCTCGACCGGATCGAGCTGGGCAGCCCGACGCGCAGGCGCCACACCGCTCACTACGCCGACGACGAGGCACATGGCGAGGGCGGCAGCCACCGCCGCCGGCGGCGTGCTCAGGGGGAGACCCGGCACCGCCGCCCGCCCGAGACCGATGAGGGCAAACCCGGCTATCAGCCCGATGGCGCCGCCAGCCACCGCGAGCAGCACCGACTCGAGCAAGAAGAGGCCCTGTACCGTGCCCTGCTGCACTCCGAGAGCTCGCAAGAGGCCGATCTCGTTGGTCCGTTCGTGGACCGAGATCCACATGATGGTGAAAATGCCCATCGCGCCGACCAGCAACGAGACACCCGCAATCCCCGACACAGCGATAGTGATCATCCCGATAATCTTGCCGAAGGTGTCGAGCATCTCGGTCTGAGTCGTAATCGTGAAGTCCTCTTCCCCGCGGTGACGCTCCATCAGCATGGCGCGGATGCCGGCAACCACCTCGAGGATAACGTCGCTGCTGGTGGCAACCAGATCGATTTCGTTGAGCTCGTCGACGTCGAAGAGATCCATCGCCGTCGCGACCGGAATGTAGACGGTGTCATCGAGATCGAAGCCCATCATCTGCCCCTTGGCCT
>Ga0164313_10000538_pt1 | contig 30901 bp, 26 predicted proteins | sample GuaBasSedimGuay4_FD_113735 | JGI IMG/M metagenome (GOLD analysis project Ga0164313, IMG submission 113735) | Subseafloor sediment microbial communities from Guaymas Basin, Gulf of California, Mexico - Guay4, Core 4569-4, 0-3 cm | ecosystem: Environmental > Aquatic > Marine > Hydrothermal vents... | reverse complement strand
TTGATCGAAACAAGATTCAACCAGGGAACCTGTGTGACTTCACAAATTTCAACTTGTTCTTGATATGTATCATTTGTCTTCGTCGCCTGTCCTGATATAGTTCATTGCGCATTACCCTTCCACAGGATTCCATGAAATCACTGCAGGCAATACTCACATCATTGCTCGAAAGCCTGCGGGATCTACTGCCCATCATTTTAGTCATCGGTTTTTTTCAGTTTGCGGTTTTGCAGGAACCGATTCCAAACTTCGGCGAAATTGCGCTCGGAATAATCTTTGTAGTTATCGGCCTGACCCTGTTCGTACAAGGTCTCAATATGGGCCTGTTCCCGATTGGCGAAACCATGGCCCGCTCTTTCGCCAGCAAGGGCAATTTATTCCTGTTGCTGGTCTTTTCCTTTGCCCTTGGATTCGGCACGACGATAGCCGAACCCGCATTAATCGCAGTCGCTGATGAAGCTGCTATCGTCGCTGCGACGGGCAACATGATCGAAAATAGCCTGCAGTCGATGGAATCCTATGCACTTGGTTTACGTATTACGGTTGCATTTTCTGTCGGCTTTGCGATCGTCATCGGCGTATTCCGAATTATTAAAGGCTGGCCCGTCCAGTACCTGATTATCATCGGCTATAGCGGGGTCGTGTTAATGACCTTTTTCGCGCCCAGGGAAATTATCGGTATCGCCTATGACTCTGGCGGAGTAACCACATCAACCATTACCGTACCCCTGGTAACCGCACTCGGCGTGGGCCTGGCGAGTTCCATCAAGGGGCGCAACCCGATGATCGATGGTTTCGGCCTGATTGCCTTTGCCTCGCTTACGCCGATGATATTTGTGATGGCCTACGGCATGGTGGTTTGAAATAGCCATGCTGCAGATTTTCATCGATTTGGTGCTAACCATACTGGATACCATCTGGGACGTGCTGCCTATTGCGGTTATTATCTTTGGCTTTCAACTGCTCATCCTGCGCAAACCAATCCCTAACCTGAAAAAAATTATCACCGGCTTCGTGCTGGTGCTGTTAGGTCTGGGATTTTTTCTCGAAGGCCTGGAAGCCGCGTTGTTTCCACTCGGTAAACTAATGGCGCAACAACTAACCGACCCGGCATTCATTGCCGCCGGTAACCCCGACGGTATCATCGACTGGTGGGATTACAAATGGATTTATCTTTTCGGTTTTGCAATAGGTTTTTCTACTACTATTGCCGAACCAGCCCTGCTCGCAGTCGCGATCAAGGCTAACCAGGTTTCGGCGGGCAGCATTGGTATTTGGGGCCTGCGTATCGCGGTAGCGATTGGGGTTGCGATCGGTATTGCCCTGGGTGTGTTTCGAATAATCACCGGCACGCCCTTGTACTGGTACATTATCACCGGTTATGTGTTCGTGATGATACAAACCATATATGCTCCACGCCTTATCATCGCGCTCGCCTACGACTCGGGCGGCGTCACTACTTCAACGGTCACCGTGCCGCTGGTCGCGGCACTCGGCCTCGGCCTTTCCAGCACGGTACCCGGTCGCAACCCCCTGCTCGATGGTTTTGGCCTGATCGCCTTTGCCAGCCTGTTTCCAATTATGTCTGTGATGGCTTACGCTCAATTATCTGAGTGGTCTGCCAGACGCAGTAAACCTACACCACCAACCTAACGAGAGTTTGCCATGCACTTTAAATTAATCATTGCACTGACCGAGGATTCGATCACCGATAAAATTGTAGAAGCCGCCAGGGAAAAAGGCGCCACCGGTTCAACCGTTATTCCCAGCGCTCGAGGCGAAGGCATACAGGTCGCCAAAACCTTTCTCGGTTTAAGCCTGGAGACACAAAGAGACATGATTCTACTGCTGGTGGAAGAACACATGTGTCGGGATATTCTTGAAACCATTGCCAGTGCCGGCGAATTTGAAGCGAACCCGGGTACCGGCATCGCCTTTAGCATCGATGTCGATGATGCCGTTGGCATATCGCACCAGGTCAGCCAGTTATCTGAAATTGTTGGGGAAGAAATATGAGTATTAAACCAATTGTCCGAGTACGAGACGTGATGCGACCAGATTTTGACCTGATAGAAGGAATGGATACCGTGGCGACGGCTTTGAGAAATTCAAAACACCCGGAATCCAAGTGTTTTATCGTGGATATGCGTCATGATAACGACGAGTATGGCATCGTACTGTTATCGGATATTGCCAAGCATGTTCTCGCTAAAGACAAATCACCCGATCGCGTCAATATTTACGAAATCATGTCGAAGCCGGTAGTCAGCGTTGACCCGGATATGGACATTCGTTATTGCACGCGCCTATTCGAAACCTTCGGCCTGAGCCGGGCGCCGGTAATAGACCACAGGAAAGTTGTTGGCGTGGTCGGTTACACCGATATCGTGCTACGCGGGGTTCGCGACCGTTTAACATAGCGGTCTTTGTATAAAATAAATTAGTTGATTATTAATTTAAATTTAATTGACAATTAGTTGACAATTGCTAGTATTTATTGACAATAGTCATTCGAATTAGTTGATTATAAATTGACAAAAGCTGCCACCATTCATCACCACATGGCGACCAAAGACAAAATAGTTGAATTTCTGAAGCGTCATGAAACAGCAAACTCCAGCGAGTTATGTGACTTGCTCGAAATCAGCCGTCAGGCGCTGAATGTCCATCTACGCAGCTTAATTAATGCTGGTACGGTTTTAAAGGCGGGTTCGACCCGCTCATCTTATTATTTCCTGCCTGGTAAGATGCTAGAAACCCATCATTACAAAAAAACATTTACGCTTTCAGGGCTCGATGAAAGCCAAGTTTACCAGCAACTTGCGATCATACTGAATCTAAAACAATCTTTGTCGGAAAACCAGGAATCCATTGTCAACTATGCATTTACGGAAATGCTGAACAATGCAATCGATCATTCCGAAGCGGTGAAATGTCATGTTCAGGTTAGTCTGGATGCGGCGCAGTTGAAATTTGAAATCCTGGATAATGGAATAGGCGTATTTGCATCTATCGCAAGCAAATTACTACTTGAAGACGAGCATGCCTCGATGATTGATCTCATTAAGGGAAAAACAACTACTATGCCGGAGGCTCATTCTGGAGAAGGCATATTTTTTTCATCCAAAGCGGCTGATAAATTTTCCCTGCGGTCGCACGCAATCCAGATCGAGTGGGACCGCGCCCTGGATGATGTATTTGTCTCGAAACCACGATTTCAAAAAGGCACAAGGGTAAGTTTTCTTCTGAGACGAGACTCAAAGACAAAACTGGAAAAGGTATTTTCCGAATTCGCTCCGGAAGAGTATGACTTCCAGTTTCAGAAGACAAAAGTCATGATCAAATTGTTAAAAGAAGACTATATTTCACGCTCCGAGGCAAAGCGCCTGCTGTCGAATCTCGAAAAATTCCGCGAAGTTGAACTCGATTTCAAAAGCGTGAAGCAGCTTGGGCAAGGATTTGCGGATGAAGTATTTCGAGTATTCGCCGAAAAAAATCCTCAGATAATAATTAAAACATCGAATACAATCCCGGCGATCCAGGCGATGATCAATCATGTCAGCAACATGAAGTAACCGGGTGACCAGGCATTTACTCATTACATGAATTTTCTCAAGTATGTCCCGTTAACTTTCGTTGGATTAGCCTAGAAGCCCTGTTAATTGATCCATGTCAACTTATGTGTCTTTTCTATCGTTGCGCTATTGACAATATTAGTCATAATTAATACGCTAATGAGAATTATTCTCATTAGCAAAGAACATGGATCAAGCACTCAATCTAAACCATCCTGAAACGGGATTTCACGGTCTCATCTCCCATATCGGGGGCGGTAAAGCCCTGCAAAAAAAGTTGATGAGCCTGGGCCTTCGCAAAGGCCAGGAAATATTGGTATTACACCAGCGCCATGGAGGTGTCGTGGTATCAAGCAATGGCAGCCGTGTCGCCCTGGGCTCCAGCATTGCCGCGAATGTTTTTCTCAGGCCCACGCCTGCGCAAGATACAGACACGCTCACCTGAATTCCTGAAAGATGACCACGATCGCGATAGCCGGTAATCCCAATTGCGGGAAGTCCGCAATATTTAACTGCCTGACGGGAATTCGCCAAACCACCGGTAATTGGCCGGGAGTCACGGTAGAACGTAAACAGGGTAGTTCAAACCTGCAGGATAATCGAAAGGTTTCCGTTATTGATCTGCCGGGTATCTATACCCTCGATGCACTGTCGCTGGATGAACATGTGGCGCGCCAGTTTTTACTCAGTCGAGAAGCGGATGTCATCATCAACGTGCTCGACGCGGCCAACCTCGAAAGAAACCTCTACATGACCGTGCAACTGCTTGAAATGGGTGTACCCGTTGTGCTTGCTTTAAACATGATGGATGTCGCGCAAAAGCGCGGGATTTCAATCGACGTGGATTTGTTAGCACAAAAACTGGGCTGTCCTGTGGTCGCCGTCATTGCGGTATCCGGACAGGGCATCCCTGAATTGAAACAGGCGCTGATCGCCGTGATCGATAAGGACATTGATAGTGGTTTCAAGCTGACCATGGATACCGAGGTGGAGACTGCTATCGCGGATATAAGACAACATCTGCCGGCCCAGGAATACGAATACAATGCCTATTGGCTCACTTTGAAATTGCTTGAGGGCGATAAAAGTTTCGAGCATGAACTCGTGGACAAATCTATCCTGGAACTGGTTGCCCGTTGGCAAAAGCACATACAGGATATTTTCGGTGAGACCGCGGATGTATTTATCGCGGATTCACGCTACGGTCACGCGCACGCTATTACCCAACTGGTGATCAAACGAAGAGGCAAGGTCAAAAGATACCTCTCGGATCGTATCGACCAGGTTGTTTTGCACCGTTTCCTGGGGGTACCGATATTTCTCTCGGTGATGTATCTGATGTTTATGTTCACGATCAACTTCGGTGGCGCTTTTATCGACTTTTTCGACGGTGTGGCCGGCGCGCTATTTGTCGATGGCTTCTCCGAAATTCTGACACTGCTGGGTTTACCTGAATGGGTGACGCTAATCCTCGCCCGGGGGATTGGCGGTGGTTTGCAGGTGGTGGCCACATTTATTCCGATTATTGCCTGTCTCTACCTGTTTTTATCGTTCCTGGAAGATTCGGGTTACATGGCGCGCGCCGCCTTCGTGATGGATAGATTCATGCGCGCGATTGGATTGCCGGGCAAGGCTTTCGTGCCGATGATAGTGGGGTTCGGCTGTAATGTGCCGGCGGTAATGGCGACCCGGACCCTGGAAAGCGCTCGTGAGCGCAAGTTGACCATCCTGATGAACCCGTTTATGTCCTGTGGCGCGCGGCTACCGGTCTACGTGCTATTTGCCGCCGCCTTTTTTCCGGCGAATGGACAGAACCTGGTGTTCGCGCTGTACCTGATTGGAATTTTGATGGCCATCCTGACCGGTCTTATCATGAAGCACTCGTTGTTGTCGGGAGAGAGCAGTGGCTTTCTGATGGAAATGCCAACCTATCATATCCCCACGCTAAAAGGTGTGTTACTGCGAACCTGGGACCGGGTTAGATTATTTGTCCGCGATGCCGGTCGCGTGATTATCATCATGGTTCTTGCCTTGAATGTGATGAACTCCATCGGTACCGACGGATCGATTGGCAATGAAGACAGTGAGCACTCGGTACTCAGTGCAATCGGTAAAACCCTGACCCCCATATTTATACCGATTGGAATCGAGCAGGACAACTGGCCCGCGACGGTTGGAATATTTACCGGCGTGCTGGCCAAGGAAGCCGTGGTCGGTACGCTTGATTCTATATATACGCAAATATCCGAACAGAACCTGCCAGACCAGGAGCAGGGTTCGTTTGATTTTCTGCTTTCGATTTCGCAAGCTGCCGCCACTATTCCACAAAACCTGTCGGGCCTGACTGAACTGGTACTGGATCCCCTGGGTTTGAATGTCGGTGATATTGAAAATAGCGGATCTGCTGCCGAACAGCTAGCCGTCAACAGCGGGATATTTGGTGTCATGGCCAGTCGTTTTGACGGCCAGGCTGGCGCCTTTTCCTACCTGTTGTTTATATTGTTGTATTTTCCCTGTGCCGCGACGATTGGGGTCATAGCACGCGAAGCCGGTGCACCATGGGCTGGATTCGTGGCTTTCTGGACTACTTCGGTTGCCTATATTTCGGCGACCCTATTTTATCAGATTGCCCGAATCGGCGAGAATCCGCTGCAAGCCATGACAACGATTGGCCTGGTATTGTTGTACGCGGTCCTGTTATTCATCGGGATACGGGGCTATGCCGGTAAACGTCAGACAGGAGGGTTGCAAACCGCATGATTTTGAGTGACCTTAAAAACTACCTGGAGTCCCGTCGGCAAGTCAGCCTGAGCGATGCGGCGCTGCATTTCGATGTCGAGCCCGAAGCGATGAAAGGCATGCTGGAATTCTGGGTCAGCAAGGGAAAGATCAGAATCGATGCTAATCAACTGACTTGCGGCGGTAGTTGCTCCTGTAGCCAGGCAAAAGAGGAAACACTGTACGTATGGAATCCCCAACTCGGGCAGATATCTATCGAAATCAGCAGAGAATCTTTTCCCGTTTCGGATCGTAGATCGCTCCCTTCACGATCGACGCCGAACTACGCTCGCCGAAAGCTTCGACCATAAAATCACTACAATCAAGGATATCGACCGGCAAATATCCGAGCACGAGGCTCTTGCCCGTCGAGTAACCGAAGTTGCCGCTGGTAGTCTGCGCAACAACCTTGTCGCCGCAAAAAATGGCTTCACCGCCGAATACATGCAAAGGATCATCCAGCGCAAGACATACGAGTTTTTGCTTAACGCCTTCCTGTTTGATCCTGGCGAGCGCCTCGGCGCCAATAAAGTCTCCCTTATTCCAGTCAATCAGAAACTGCAATCCTGCCTCGAAAGGGTTGTAGTCGGGAGTAATGTCAACGCCCCAGGCCAGATATCTTTTTTCCAGGCGCAGGCTGTCGATTGCACGGTAACCGATATTGGTGATGCCGAATTCTTCACCAGCCGCCTGTAGTTGCTCGTATGCGTACTGAAGGTATTCAGATGGAATGTAGAGTTCCCATCCCAGTTCACCGATATAGGTAACCCGGTAGGCAAGGGCCGGCGCATAACCGATCCTGATTTCTTTTGCGGCCATGAACGGGAATGCCTCGTGGCTGACATCGTCATCACAGACCTTCTCTAGCACTTTACGAGCCAACGGCCCGGCCAGGTTTATGACGCCATGGGCCGAGGTGATATCCCGGATTTCCACATTGTTGAACCTCGGTGGATTCGGTCGCATCGATTGTTCACCCGTCTGAATCCATTGCTCGCCTGATCGAGTCCATTGCTTGCTGCTGGTGTGCCGATCGAGATTGTTTTTCAGATGGCTTTCGATCCAGTGCCGGTCGCGAACGCCAAGGCCGGATCCTGTGATCAACCAGAAGCAATCTTGCGAACGACGAATGATAGTAACATCGGCCTCGATGCCGCCGCGTTCGTTGCACAGCTGTGTATAGGTTGCTCCACCCGGCTCCCGGTCGACATTGGCCACCGCCAGGTATTGAAGGAATGCGCAGGCCTGGGATCCGCTGATTTCAATTTTGGTGAAGGATGACATAACGATCAGGACCACCGCCTCCCGCGCCGCGCGATGTTCGCGGCCAACGGTGATGTCCTGTTGGGGCCGGTCGAAGCCATAGACTTCCTGTTGCGGGATATCGCCGTAACTAAACCAGTTAGCCCTCTCCCAGCCAAACTTCGAACCGAATACCGCACCCTGTGCTTTCAAAGTCGCGTACAGCGGACTGCGTCGCACGCCGCGGGCCGATTCGAGTTCCTCACCCGGCCAGTGGATCGCGTAGTACTTGCTATAGCTCTCGACAGCCCGGTCATGCAGGAAGCGCGCACCGGCATGCAGCGGACCGAAGCGACGGATATCAAATGCCCATAAATCGAGGCCGGGATCGCCATACATGATCCAGTTGGCGGCCGCCTTGCCGGCACCGCCCGACGCGGCAATGCCGGAGGTGAAGGCGCAGGCCGCGAAGAAATTACTCAGACCCGGTACCGGGCCCATGATTGGTTCACCATCGGGCGAAATTGGAATCGGCCCATTGATGATGGTGCGCATACCCAGTTCACCGAGCACCGGCAAACGATGCATCGCGGGTTCAAAAAACTCGGCCAGACGATCCATATCACCATCGAATAAAAAGCGTTCATTCGCCCATGGAAAACCCTCTATCGGATTAACCGTGTTGGTCTGCCGCTCCCATCCGCCGATGGCCAGCGCACCAGGCTCGGGTTTCGCATAGAAACCGCCGTCAGGATCACGCAGGGCTGGCAGGTACGGAGGTATCAGGTCAGATTTCTCGGTCACCAGATATTGATGCTCGACCACGCCGGCAGGAATCTCGACCCCGGCCATCCAGCCAACCTGGCGCGCCCAGAGTCCCGCGGCATTGACCACTGTTTCCACCGCAATGTTGCCCTGATCAGTCACCACATGGGTGATGCGGTCACCGTCACGCAATAGATCCTTGACCATGACACCCTCGATGATACGGCCGCCGTTAGCGCGAACGCCCTTCGCGTAAGCCTGGGTCAGGCTATTTGGATCTATGTATCCATCTGCCGGGATAAAAGCGGCGCCAACCAGGTCGCTGGTTTCGATAAGCGGGTGAACATCGCGGGCCTCGTTGGGCGTCAGCAGGTTCATCTCGAACCCTACCGCCTGCGCGGCGGAATAAGACTTGAGTAACTCCTTCCAGCGGTCTTCGGTTTGCGCAAGCCTGAGGCTGCCAAATTTGCGCCAGTCTGGATCCTGGCCGGTTTCATCGGCGAGAACGTCAAATAGTTTGACGCTGTCGTTCATCAGGCTCATCAGGTTTTGCTGGGAGCGAAACTGGCCGACCAGGCCGGCCGCATGCCAGGTAGCACCCTCGGTCAACTTCGACTTTTCGAGTAGTAGCACATCCTTTTCACCCGACCGGGTCAGGTGATAGGCGATACTGGTACCAATCACGCCACCGCCAATGATGACGATGCGTGCGCTTGTGGGAAGTGAAACCGCCATGATCTAGTGCTCTTTACAGTGTGATTTGCTAGTGCTTTTTTTGTCGACGACGATTTTGGCGCCGACCGCGCTCGGGTACCTTGCTGCCAATATCCAGCCGCTTCCAGCCTTCCTGAAGCCTGGCGTCACCAGCGACCATGCCTTCGAATTCGGCGCGAATACGCGCATCGACATCAGGATCGAATGCGATCGAATTCGGCTGCGAAAGAATATCAAACGCCTTATTCAGCGCGCGCTGATGAATAGTCGAACTGCCCTCCAGCTCCCAGTGCTCGCGTAGCTTTCGATCTGCCAACTCGGGCATAAAGGTGGCGGTATGCATACGTTCCAGGGTCGCGGGATTTGCCGCGAACATGCCGGCCGGGCCGGTGTCCTTAATCTCCTGCACCGAGGCGGCTTCCTTGCTAAATCCGAACCCTTCGCGTACCCGTTTAATCATCAATGCAATCTCGTTGTCGATCGTGACCTGGCCAAAATCGAAGGACATGAGCGCATCCTGCAGGCCGCCCATGACGATAAAATCAGCCCCGGACAAGGCCCCCATTAGCGGTGACATGCCTTTTTCGAAACCCGACTGGGCATCGGCGACCTTGGAATTGGTCAGGCCGAGATAGCCGCCCGCGGGTACATTATAAAAACGTGCCATTTGACAGACGGCAGAATTCATCATGCCGATTTCGATCGCGCCCGGCGCATAGGCGCCATCGCGCATATCGGCAAACACGGGCAGGAAGTTATATATCTGGGCCGTACCGGCTTTGGACATTTGCGCCAGCGTTGCGGCCGCGAGCCATTCGGCGTTCATGATGACCAGCATACCCGGCAGGGTAAGCGGTGTACTCAGTCCGCCCATCGGCGCGATCGTACCGTAGGCGGTAATACCTTTTTCGGCAAAGTACATCATCGTATCGGTACTATCAAAATCCATCGTCAGGGGCGAGACAATCGAACAATATCCGAAATTGATAAAAGGACGTTCCCAGAAGGCCTCCTTCGAACCGGCAATGAGTTCACCGAGTTTGATCACCTGTTCCGCTTCACCGATATTATAAACAGAGGTACGTACCGGTTTGACGCAGTTCTTCAGTGCCGTGTAGAAACGGGTCAGGCTGAATTGATCCTTTGGCGCATCGTCGGCGAGAGTCGAGATCGAAAACAGATCGAAGCCGGGTAACTCGTTGACCAGGTGTGCAATACGCGCAATATCATCGGATCGCGATCGGCGTGTTATTCCAGTAACAGGGTCGACAATATCCGGTGCCGAACTGGCTGTTGCGATAACCGGCAATTTTCGCGGGAAGGTAACATCAAAGGCGGGATCTCGGCCGCGCAGGGTAATCGTCGGCGGTATCTGGACACGGTACTTTTCGACGACGGCTGAAGGTATGCGCACCATCTCGGTTTCGTGGTCGACAATTGCACCGTGCTCGGCGAAGCGTTTGCGTGCTTTTTCATTGCGAACCAGCAGACCAACCTCCTCTAAGATTTCAAGAGAAGACTCATGTACGTAGCGGATATCGTCGTCGGTCAGGAAGGAAAAGAAGTTCATTATGGCTAGATCCAGTTGTGTAGTTCTAACGCAAACTTTAGGCAGGCGTATAGCTTGCGTCAAACAATAAATGCTGCCACTATATATAAGTAAAACTTATGCGAATAGAAAAGCTTGAAACGCCCACGTTTAAATATTTTGCGAACTTTTGAAGCAGCCGGCCAGCGCCTGAGTTTTTCCCTGGCCGCAGAGGATCTCAATATTTCCCAGGCCGCCGTCAGCCAGCAGATGCGCCAGTTGGAAGGCTACCTGAACACCGCCCTGTTTATTCGCCATCACCGCCGATTGTCCCTGACCAACACCGGCCAGACTTACCTGGATGCAGTGCACGAAGCACTGGATCGGCTGGACTCGGTTACCGACCAGTTATTTCCAGGCCAACATCAACAAACCGTGTCACTTCACTGTACCTCTGCCGTTGCAGCGCTATGGCTAGCGCCTCAGCTCAAGCCCTTCCAGGCCTTACATCGTAATATCCAGCTACGCATCAAAACCCTTGATCAAACCCAAAACAATCATAAATTGCGCCCCTCGGACCTGGAGATATTTATAACCGGGGATGCCGGTATCGATCCAGATACGACCAGGCTTTTTACCTCGGTAATAACGCCGGTATGCTCACCGGACCTGTTTGCAGATGGGGAATGGCCGAAGCAGGCAGACGACCTGCCCGAATTCGAACTGATTCATGTGCTGGGTTACGACGACGACTGGCACCGATGGTTTCACAGGTACTTGCCGAATGATGTCGATGTTTCTCATGGATTAATGGTTGACGGTTCGTTAATCGCCATCGGAGCGGCACAACGCGGTGACGGCATAATGCTGGGCAGACGTCCCTTTATTGATAAGTATCTGCAATCCGGGGAGCTGGTAGAAGTTTTTTCCAGTCCATACCATCTGCACACAGATTACTATTTACGACAGCCGCCAAAAACCACAATACGACGCGAGTGTAGAATAGTGGCCAACTGGCTTATCGAACTGGCTGCAAAAGTGTCACAGTCACCGCCGCTGACTGATTCAGGCAACACTGCTAAAATCGGAAGCTATGAGTAAAGTAAGCGCAGTGGAATTTACCGATATCATCCAGGCCGAGCTACCCATGGCTGCCGAATCGGGAATTTATCTACAGACAATGGAGTACGGCACGGCTGATATAATATTGCCCTACAACGATAATTCGTTACGCCCGGGCGGGACGATTGCCGGTCCGCAGATGATGATGCTCGCCGACGTATGCATGTATGCCGTGGTACTGAGCATGATCGGAGAAGTAAAACTCGCGGTTACGACGAATTTCAATATTAATTTTTTACGCAAACCCCGCGCCTGCGACCTGATCGCGAGAGGTAAAATTATAAAACTTGGTAAACGCCTGGCAATAATCGAAGTGTCGATTTACAGCGATGAAGATATAGTCGCGCATGCAACCGGCACCTATTCGATACCACCCATCGAACAAACCTGAATCATCGATATTTAGTTTTATTGGCTCTGCATGAAAAAAATAGTACGTCATTCCGGCATGTTTTTAGCCGGAATCCATGTTTTTCAACGGCTTACTGGATACCGGCCTGCGCCGGCATGACGATTTCTATTTTTACAAGCTATATAGCATTACATGATTTCCATGCAGAGCCATTTAGTTTTAAATTTCGGTCGCCAGGTCAGTAAGGCTCCTTATCGTAACGCTTGGCTGAAATTCGCTGGGATCAAAAACCATTTCATCAAACCTTTTTAACCAGGCCGCTTTCATGCCAACCGATACTGCGCCGATAACATCGAAGGCATTACTCGACACCAGCCAGCATTGCTCGATTTCGCTATTGGTGGTTTCAACAAAATGGTGATAAACATCGGGATTGGGTTTAAAGGTCCCTATGCTATCGACGCTGACCACGCCCTCGAAAAAGTGATCGATTTCGGCATTCTCGAGTAGCTGTTGTATTGCGTCGGCCATACCATTGGAAAAAGCAAATAGCCGATAACCTTTGTCGCTAACCACTTGCAAGCTCTGCTTTACATCTTCATAGGCCGGCAATACCCGGTAGGCCTGCAACAATGATTGTTTGGTCGCATCGTCAAGCCTGGTTTGCAACAGCATGTCGGTGTAATCGAGCGCGTCCCGGGTACAGACTGCGAAATTTTCATAACGTCGCATCAATCCTCGGCGAAAAGTGTATTCGAGCTGTTTTTGACGCCAGACCTGGGAGAAGTCGTTGGCACGATCACCCAGAACCTCTGACAACTGCACAACGACCCCATGCGGATCGATCAAGGTACCATAGATATCAAAACCCAGTGTCAAGCTCATGATTGCGTCTCATTGTTTTGGGATGGCGTGTAAAACTCAGGCCATCGATTTTTTACTACCTCTCCACCACTGTCAAGTGCCAGACAGGTATCCAGGATAGGCGGTTTCCGGCGCGAAGGCTGCTTTGCCTCTCGTTCTTCGAGTGCAGCATGCAGGGTTTGATAGGCTGTCGCGGCGATGGGGCCGAGCAAATCGATTAAGTGCGTACAGCTATTACGAATCGGGATACGCTCTCGTACCTGTTTCATCCACCCTCTGCCAATCCTGAGGCCAATCAGGGTTTTGATTTCACCCGCAGCCTGGCTGCATATTGCAAATGGGGTGTGATCCGACGAAGCACGCGCATCGTGAATTTTAAAATCCAGATCGATGGTCAGACACAAGCGCATTTCATGCACTGGTTCACCGGCCTTTATCATGCCGCCGCGGTGAAATTCATCATAAGCACAATCGTAAGTTCGAGTGTCGGTCATGTGTGCCTCGATATCCCACAGGGCATCGTCACGCAGATAACCCTCGCAATCGACACGACGGTGGTGCATTTTCTTTCGTGGCGGTGATGATTCGAGTAGCATGATTTTTACTCCAGAGAAAGCAATTGTTGTCCCTCTTCCACCTGGTCTCCTATCGCAAAGAATATTTCACTCACGGTAGCCTCGGCGGATGCGACGATGCTGTGTTCCATCTTCATCGCCTCTAACACCATCAACAGGTCTCCGGGTTGAACCGTATCACCGACAGCCACCTGCAGCGCTATGATCGACCCCGGCATCGGTGCAACCAGTTTACCCTGTGTCGCGGCGGTGTCGTCTTCACCCTGCCCCGCTACATGCAGTTCAAATTTCCATTCTCGTCCCTGCAGACAGAGGGCGATACTATCCTGCCCGATGATTACTGGCACGATAATGCGTTCGCCATCCAGTTCAAGTTGTAAGCGTTTACTATCCAGCCATCCGGCTTCGACAAGATGCCGATTATTTTCGTATACAAGCGCCCAGCCTCGATCAAGCCGGGTTGCGCTCAGCTCGTAGCTGGAGTTGCCATCACTGATACGAATGCTGTGTGCGGCAGACGCATTCATGCGCCAGCTGTTTTTTAGCGCCCAGGGTGATTGTGCCTCGAATTCAACGACTTGCGTGCGCGGGTTTCCAGGCAACCCGGGAATCAGCGCCGTGGCCGCGATCAGCACCGCGCGCTCGCGTAGCGACGCGTCTTCGGCGAACAATTCATACCGATGTTGTTCGATGAAGCCGGTATCGAATTCGGCCAGACGAAAGCTGTCGGTCGATACCAGCCTCGATAAAAACGCGATATTAGTTTGCAGGCCCAGTACCTGATAATCCAGCAATGCCTGCTGCATGCGCGCGATTGCCTGCTTACGGTCGTGTCCATGCACGATCAGTTTGGCAATCAACGGGTCGTAGTTGATGCCAATATCATCGCCCGCACGCACGCCGGTATCGACGCGTACCGAGGCACTGGTATTGGGCGCTGACAGGTATTCGACGCGACCGGTCGCGGGCATGAAATCACGTTCAGGGGATTCGGCATAGATACGCGCCTCGAGTGCATGGCCGCTGATAACAAGCGCATCCTGGGACATCGGCAATGGCCCGCCTGCTGCAACTTGTAACTGCCATTCTACCAGGTCCAGTCCGGTAATCATTTCGGTCACCGGGTGTTCTACCTGTAGCCGTGTATTCATTTCCATGAAATAAAAACTACCGTATTCGTCGAGCAGGAACTCAACGGTTCCGGCACCAACATAGTTAATCGCCATCGCACAGTTAACCGCAGCTTCTCCCATGCTATTACGCAATGCCGCGTCGATACCGGGTGCCGGCGCTTCTTCCAGAATCTTTTGATGGCGGCGCTGAATCGAACAATCGCGTTCAAATAAATGAATGCAGTTACCCGCGCGATCGGCAAAAATCTGCATTTCAACATGGCGTGGATTGCTCAGATAGCGTTCGATCAATACCCGATCGTCGTCAAATGACGCCCTCGCCTCGCGTCGTACAGATTCGAGCGCGACTTCAAATTCACTCGCCTGCGATACCACGCGCATGCCTTTACCGCCGCCGCCGGCGCTGGCTTTGATTAGTTGTGGATAGCCCAGTTGATTCGATTGCGATAAAAGTGTTTGATTGTCCTGGGCATCGCCGTGATAGCCGGGAACCAGCGGCACGCCGGCGGCGGCCATCAGTGCCTTGGCCTCGCTCTTCGAACCCATCGCCTCGATTGCACTCGCAGGTGGACCGATAAACACGATTCCGGCCTGTTCACAGCTTCGAGCAAAAGTCGCATTTTCGGAAAGGAAACCATAACCTGGGTGGATGGCCCGGGCGCCGCATTGTTGCGCGACCTCGAGAATTTTATTTCCACGCAGATAACTGTCACTCGCAGCCGCGCCGCCGATGCACCAGGCTTCATCGCAGGCTTCGACGTGTAAGGCATCGCGATCGGCACTCGAGTACACCGCGACACTGACGATACCCAGCCGCCGTGCCGTACGCGCTATCCGAATCGCTATTTCGCCACGGTTGGCGATTAATATCTTGTTAAACATCGCGTTATTCTGGCCAGTTCGGTTTACGTTTTTCGAGGAAAGCGCTGAGGCCTTCACGCGCCTCGCCGGAAGCCCGGATGCGGGCGATTCGTTGCGCACAATCCCGGATTAACTCGTCATCGATCGGCTTGTTCGAAACCATTCGAATCAGTTCCTTGACCGCAGATTGCGCCGCCGGGCCAGCCGCGAGCAAAGATTCGACTATCGAGTCAAGTTTGGCATCAAGATCCTGCGCTTCGACCACTTCGTGTACGAGGCCAAGCCGACAGGCTTGTTCCGCGTCAAAGTGTTCCGCAGTCAACATGAAACGCCGTGCAGCGCGCGCACCAATCGCCTCGATGACATAGGGTGATATCACCGCGGGAATCAGGCCGAGTTTTACTTCCGAGAGGCAAAAAGAGGCCGCTGGCGATGCAATCGCAATATCACAACAGGCGACTAACCCAACTCCGCCACCATAGGCGGCACCCTGTACTAGCGCAATCGTCGGTTTAGGGAAACAATTGAGCCTGCGCATCAGTTCGGCGAGTTGCATCGCGTCATCCTGGTTCTGGGCGAGATCGTAATCGGCCATGCGCCGCATCCAGTTCAGATCGGCGCCGGCCGAAAAACTTTTGCCCGCGGCGCGCAACACCAATACCCTAGTACGGTCGTCCTGCTCGAGTTTACAGAGCAATTCGATCAGCTCGGCGATCATGCCATCATCGAATGCGTTGTGCTGCTCGGGTCGATTGAGGATCACACTGGCGATTCCACGATCACTGGTTTTGAGGTTATAACTTTGCATAGTTCGGCTCACATGCGGAAGATTCCAAATTCGGTTTTTTCCACCGGCGCATTGAGCGCTGCGCTTAAGCCGAGCCCCAGCACCATACGCGAATCCGCCGGATCGATAATACCATCGTCCCACAGACGCGCACTCGCATAATAAGGATGTCCCTGAATATCATATTGTGCCCGAATCGGTTCTTTCATCGCCGCTTCCTCGGCGTCGCTCCAGGATTCACCCCGCGCCTGCTTGCCGTCGCGGGTGACTTGCGCGAGTACCGCCGCAGCCTGCTCGCCACCCATCACCGAGATGCGCGCATTGGGCCACATCCACAGGAAGCGACCGCCGTAGGCGCGACCACACATGGCATAGTTGCCGGCGCCAAAGCTACCACCGACCACAAGCGTTAACTTTGGAACTTTGGCACAGGCGACCGCGGTCACCATCTTCGCGCCGTCGCGCGCGATACCGCCATGCTCATATTTTTGCCCGACCATGAAACCGGTAATATTCTGTAAGAAAATCAATGGGATTCGGCGCTTTGCACAGAGTTCGACAAAATGTGCACCCTTGAGCGCGGATTCCGAGAATAGAATGCCGTTATTAGCGATGATGCCCACCGGATACCCATAGAGATGGGCAAACCCGCAAATCAGGGTGGTGCCATATAGTTGCTTGAATTCATCAAATTCGCTGCCATCCACCAGCCGCGCGATGATTTCACGAATATCGAACGACTTGCGCAAATCATTCGGCATTATGCCGTATAGGTCCTGCGACGGATAAAGCGGTTCACGCGCCTCGCGAGTGTTGACATCGACCTGCTTACGCAGGTTCAGACCGGCAACAACGTCACGTGCCATCGCCAGCGCGTGGTCGTCGTTATTAGCGTAGTAATCGGTCACCCCGGAAATACGCGAATGCACATCGGCGCCGCCAAGCTCCTCGGCACTAACAATTTCGCCGGTTGCCGCTTTTACCAGCGGCGGTCCGGCGAGAAATATGGTGCCCTGTTGCTTGACGATGATCGACTGGTCACACATCGCCGGCACGTAGGCGCCGCCCGCGGTACAGGACCCCATCACCACCGCAATTTGCGCAATGCCCTGGGCGGACAGGTTTGCCTGGTTATAAAAGATGCGGCCGAAATGCTCGCGGTCCGGGAACACTTCATCCTGGCTGGGCAGGTGTGCACCGCCGGAGTCGACCAGATATATGCAGGGCAGGCGATTCTCCAGCGCGATCGCCTGCGCGCGTAAATGTTTCTTCACCGTAATCGGGTAATAGGTACCGCCTTTTACGGTGGCGTCATTGGCGACAATCACGCACTCGAGGCCATTCACGCGGCCGATACCGACAATCAGGCCACCGGCCGCAATGCGATCGTCGCCGTACATGCCGTAGCCGGCAAACTGGCCAATTTCGAGGAATGGCGATCCTGGATCGAGCAAGCGCTCGATACGCTCGCGCGGTAATAACTTGCCGCGGCCCAGGTGTTTTTCGCGGGCGCGCTCACCGCCACCCTCGGCTATGCCCGCGACCTTTTCGCGCAGGTCCGCCACCAACGCCGCCATCGACTCGCGATTCCCCTGGAATTCATCCGAGCGAGTATTGACCTGGGTTTGTAGGCGACTCATAGCTTATTTCCCGAGTTCTCTGGCGATGACGATACGTTGGATATCGCTAGTACCTTCATAGATTTGAGATACTCGAACGTCGCGAACGATGCGTTCGAGCGGGAAATCAGACAGGTAGCCGTAGCCACCCAGCACCTGGATCGCCGCGGAGCAGATTTTTTCCGCGGCCTCCGAGGCAAATAGCTTGGCCATGCTGGCTTGCTTCAAACAGGGCTCGCCGGCATCGCGTAAACTGGCCGCATGTAAAACCATCAGGCGTGCCGCTTCGAGCTGGGTCGCCATATCGGCAAGCCGGAATGCGACCGCCTGGTGCTCGATGATTGGTTTCCCAAAGGTAATGCGCTCACGCGCGTATTCGAGCGCACATTCATAAGCAGCGCGCGCCATACCCACGCACTGCGCGCCAATACCGATGCGGCCACTCTCGAGGTTCATCAGCGCAATCTTGTATCCCTCGCCTTCCTCACCCAGCAAATGATCCGCCGGGATACTGCAATCCTTGAGGAATATCTGCGCGGTATCCGACGCGTGCTGACCCATTTTTTGCTCCACCTTACCCACCTGGTAACCCGGGTTGTCGGTCGGCACCACGAAAGCACTAATGCCTTTCTTGCCGGCATCGGGGTCGGTGACCGCAAATACGATAGCGACATCGGCATTCGCTCCCGAGGTAATAAAACTTTTGCTGCCATTCAAAACATAGTCATCGCCCTGCTTTTGTGCGCGTGTTTCGAGTGCCGCGGCATCCGATCCAGCCTGGGGTTCGGTCAAACAAAAACATCCTAGTTGCGCGCCCGAGGCGAGTGGTTTCAGATAAGTCTGTTTTAGAAAATCGCTGCCAGAACCCAGCAACGACCCGCACACCACCGAGTTATTCACGCTCAGGATAGTCGAGCAGGCGCCATCCCCGGCTGCCACTTCCTCGATTGCCAACGCGAATGAAACATAGTCGGCGCCGCTACCGCCCCAGGCTTCCGGAATCGCTATGCCAAACAGGCCCAGTTCACCCATTTGCTTCAGTTCCTGCGCGGGGAAATGGTTACTTTTATCCCATTCGGCCGCAAACGGCGCGATACGATCCTGCACGAACTCGCGCACGGAATCTCGAATCAGTTTTTGTTCTTCGCTGAGATTCATCACTTTAGCTATAACTCAACCGTGCGGCAATAGCACTTAACTTAAGGCCAAAATCGCCGTCATCCCGGGCTTGACCGAAGCGTCGGACCGCCGGTATCCATAGGGCGCTGGATTGCGGCTCGGAGGCCGCAATGACGAGTTTTAAAAGGTTAAGTAAGTGCCAGTGATCATTGTCAGGTAGATTGAACACTATGCAGTCTCGTTGAATAATTCACGCCCAATCAGCATGCGGCGGATTTCAGAGGTGCCGGCACCGATTTCGTATAACTTGGCATCGCGTAGTAGGCGTCCGACCGGGAAGTCATTGGTGTAGCCATTGCCGCCAAGCGCCTGGATCGCTTCCAGTGCCATCCAGGTTGCCTTTTCGGCTGCATAAAGAATCGCGCCGGCCGAGTCCTTGCGCGTGGTTTCGCCGCGATCGCAAGCCTTGCCAACCGCGTACACATACGCCCTGGTCGCATTCATCGTCGTATACATATCGGCGAGCTTGCCCTGCATCAGTTCAAACTCTCCAATGCTCTGGCCGAATTGCTTACGCTCGTGAATGTAGGGAACCACGCTATCCATGCAAGCCTGCATAATACCGATGGGGCCGGCGGCCAGAATCGCGCGCTCATAATCGAGACCGCTCATCAGTACCGCGGCACCGCGATTCAGTTCACCGAGAATATTTTCTGCGGGTACTTCGACGTTACTAAAAATCAATTCACTAGTATTGGAACCACGCATACCAAGCTTGTCGAGCTTTGGTGCAGTACTAAAGCCGAACGACTTTTCTACCAGGAAGGCGGTAATACCCCGCGAGCCGGCATCGGCTTCGGTCCTCGCGTAAACCACGATCACATCGGCATCGGGACCATTCGTAATCCACATCTTGGTGCCATTCAGAATATAGCCGGCACCGGTTTTTTGCGCCTTCAGCTGCATACTCATGACGTCGGAACCAGCGCCCGACTCGGACATCGCGAGCGCACCAATATGCTCGCCGCTTACCAGTTTCGGCAGGTATTCCGCTTTTTGGGTCTCGTTGCCATTACGGTTGATCTGGTTCACGCAAAGGTTTGAGTGCGCCCCGTAGCTAAGCCCTACCGAGGCCGATGCGCGGCTGACTTCTTCCATCGCGACGATATGCGCGAGGTATCCCATATCGGCGCCGCCATAGGTTTCGGGCACGGTAATACCGAGCAATCCCATGTCGCCTAGTTTAGGCCAGAGTTCGTTGGGAAACTCATTGCTGCGATCAATTTCGGCCGCGATTGGGGCGATTTCAGCCTGCGCGAAATCCCGCACCGCGTCGCCTAACAGGTCGACGGTCTCGCCGAGATCAAAATTTAACGATGGGATGTGAATCATTGCTACCTCAACCGGTTTTTATTTGATGCAGTGCACTTTGGGCATTGCCGACGATGCGTTCGAGGTCTTCCAGGGCATTTTCGATATCACGCTTTTGCGCCTCGAGCATTTCACGACGTTGCTCGAGCTTGCCCAGCATCAGTTCCAGTTGCGCCTCTTCTCCATGGCTGGAATCGTACAAATCAAACAGTTCCTTTATTTCCGCCAGGGACCAGCCGAGCCGCTTGCCGCGTAAAATCAGGCGCAGACGCACACGGTTGCGTTCGCTGTAAATTCGACGCGTACCCTGGCGCTCGGGTATAAGCAAGCCTTCTTCCTCGTAAAGCCTGAGTGTTCTCGAAGTCACTTCAAATTCTTTTGCCATTTCGCCAATGGTGTAGGTTCTGGAATCACTCATTTCGGCAACCTGGGATAAGCACTCTAATCATTGTTAATCGCCATCAGCGTGCCAACCATGGTGGCCACCAGTTTCCTGCCCTGATCGGAAAAAGCGTAAAGCTCGGCTTCCGCGACACTGATTGTACGCCCCGCCTTTTTGACTTTCCCATAACCTCGAAAACGATCGCCTTTTGCCGGCGACAACAGGTTAATCTTGAACTCGATGGTGAGTACCGAGGCATCTTCCGGCATCAGTGAAAATGCGGCGTAACCGCAGGCGCTATCGAGCACAGTTGAAACTATACCCGCATGAATAAAGCCGTTTTGTTGCGTCAGGCTCGATTGATAGGGAAATTCAATTTCGATCTCTCCCGCGCCAATTGCCTTTATTGACGCCCCAATAGTTTTCATAACCGCTTGATCAGCAAAGCTTTTCTTAACCTTTGCCTGGTAGTCCTGGTATTTTGGTTCAAACTTTGGTTTCATTTCAGTCTACAATATAAATTGACGTTAACGTAAACGTAAGGTAGTTTAATACGCTTTACATTGCAACCAAAAATTGATTTGCGAGGCTTGACTAGTCATGGGTAAGGCGCAACAAAAAGTTATTACCATCCCCACAGCGGCGCAAACCAGGATAAGACCCCGGTTTGTCACCGCGGCCAGCCTGTTTGACGGGCATGACGTTGCGATTAACATCATGCGTCGGATTCTACAGGCGTCGGGCGCCGAGGTAATCCACCTTGGGCATAACCGCTCGGTTGCCGAAATCGTTGACGCGGCCATCCAGGAAGACGCACATGGCATCGCCATCAGTTCCTACCAGGGCGGCCATGTCGAATACCTCAAGTACATGATCGACATGTTAAAGACGCGGGGTCGTGCCGATATGCGCATATTCGCCGGCGGCGGCGGCGTTATTATTCCAGCGGAAATCCGCGAACTCGAAGCTTACGGGGTAACCCGTGTTTACGCGCCCGCGGATGGCCAGAAAATGGGCCTGCAGGGAATGATAACCGAGATGATCGAACACTGTCAGTACGACCCGGGCGCACAGGCGCCCGACTCGATCGACGCATTGCAGGATCATGATTTGAACGCACTATCCAGCCTCATCACCGCGCTCGAAAATGGCTCGGTGAAGAAATCACTGCTCGCGCAAATAAGACAGGAGCATCCCGCGCACTCTATTCCGGTACTCGGCATAACCGGCACCGGTGGCTCGGGAAAGTCGTCGCTAACCGATGAAATCATTCGCCGTTTTCGCCTCGATCAACAGGACCAGTTGAAAATCGCGGTCATCGCGATCGATCCAACACGCCGAAAAACCGGCGGCTCGCTGCTCGGTGATCGCATTCGCATGAATGCGATCGATCACCCCAACATTTACATGCGTTCAATCGCGACGCGCGACTCGGTTGGCGAGATTCCAGAAGTAGTCGGCGACGTCATCGCCGCCTGTAAACTCTGCGCTTTCGATTTCATCATCATCGAGACACCCGGGATCGGCCAGGGGGATGCCGCGATCGTACCGCTGGTCGATACCTCGCTTTATGTGATGACGCCGGAATTTGGCGCCCAGAGTCAGCTTGAAAAAATCGATATGCTCGATTTTGCCGACATGATCGCGATCAATAAATTCGACCGCAAGGGTGCGGAAGATGCGTATCGTGATGTCTGCAAACAGGTACAACGCAACCACGAGGCGTTTACCCAGGCAACCGACGAAATGCCGGTATTCGGCACTATTGCTTCTCGCTTTAACGACGACGGTATCACCGCCCTCTACCAGGAAATTCTGCTTAAACTACAATCACTGGGTCTGCGCACTACCGATAGTGCACTGGCTTCGGTATCCACGCGTAAATCGACCGCAGGGTCGGTCATCGTGCCCGCCGAGCGGGTGCGCTATCTCGCCGAAATTGCGGCCACCGTGCGCGATTACCATAGCGAGGCTTTGCAGCAGGCCGACATTGCACGCCAACGCCAACAGTTAACCGCGTCAAAGGCGATGCTGCAGGATTCTGCAGGCGATAGTAACGACGATATCGAAGCCCTGATACAGGATCGCAACAACGCACTCGATAGCGACTCGAAGCAACTACTCGAACAATGGCCCGGGATTTGCCAGCGCTATGCCGGTGACGAGTATGTGGTCAGGGTTCGTGACCGCGAAATCCGAACCGCACTTAAATATGAAACCCTGTCGGGACTCAGTATTGCAAAAGTATCTCTGCCGCAATACCAGGACGATGGCGAATTGTTGAAGTGGCTGTTACTCGAAAACCTGCCCGGTAGCTTCCCGTTTACCGCGGGTGTATTCGCATTCAAACGCGAGGGTGAAGACCCGACACGCATGTTCGCCGGTGAAGGCGACGCCTTTCGTACCAACCAGCGCTTCAAAAAACTATGCGAACATGCCGAGGCCAAGCGTCTGTCCACCGCCTTTGATTCGGTAACGCTTTACGGCTGCGATCCGCATGAGCGCCCGGATATCTACGGTAAGGTCGGTAACTCGGGTGTATCGATCGCAACCCTGGCTGACATGAAAGCACTCTACGATGGCTTCGATCTCTGCGACCCATCCACCTCGGTATCGATGACGATTAATGGGCCGGCGCCTATCATCCTCGCGATGTACCTGAATACCGCGATGGAGCAGCAGCTTGACAAGTTCGAAGTTGACAACAAGCGCCCTCCCTCCGACCAGGAGATTGACCAGATTCGCGCCTGGGCGCTGGAAAATATTCGCGGCACCGTGCAGGCCGATATCCTCAAGGAAGACCAGGGCCAGAATACCTGCATTTTCTCAACCGAGTTTGCACTCAAAATGATGGGTGATATCCAGCAGTATTTCATCGACCATCGCATTCGTAATTTTTACTCAGTATCGATTTCCGGCTACCACATCGCCGAGGCTGGCGCGAATCCGGTATCACAACTCGCGTTCACCCTCGCAAATGGATTTACCTTTGTCGAAACCTATCTCGCGCGCGGTATGCATATCGATGACTTTGCCCCCAATTTATCCTTCTTCTTCAGCAACGGCATGGACCCGGAGTATACCGTCATGGGTCGCGTCGCGCGGCGTATCTGGGCCACCGCGATGAAGAACAAATACGGCGCCAATGAACGCAGCCAGAAACTGAAGTATCACATTCAGACTTCGGGTCGCTCGCTGCATGCGCAGGAAATGGATTTCAACGATATCCGCACCACGCTACAGGCGTTGATCGCGGTTTACGATAATTGCAACAGTCTGCATACCAATGCATTCGATGAGGCGATCACCACTCCAACCGGTGATTCGGTACGCCGCGCACTCGCGATTCAACTGATTATCAACAATGAATGGGGCCTGGCCAAAAACCAGAATCCAAACCAGGGTTCGTTCATCATCGAGCAGCTCACCGACCTGGTAGAAGAAGCGGTATTACAGGAGTTTGATCGAATTTCCGAACGCGGCGGCGTACTCGGGGCGATGGAGACAGGCTATCAACGCGGTAAAATCCAGGATGAGTCGATGATCTACGAACATCGCAAGCACGACGGCAGCTTACCCATTATCGGCGTCAATACTTTCCTCAACCCGAATGGTAACGAGGAATATGACATCGAGCTCGCGCGTTCCACCGAACAGGAAAAGCAAAGCCAGATTAAACGCCTGGCAGAATTTCAGGCGACTCATGCAGATACCAGCGCCGGGGCACTGAAGCGCGTGCGTCAGGCCGCAATCTATAATGACAATATTTTCGCCCAACTGGTAAACGCGGTGCGCCATTGCTCGCTCGGCGAAATCACCAATGCACTATTCGAAGTAGGCGGACAATACCGCCGGAACATGTGACGATCGCCAAAAGCGATTGTCATCCCGACTTCCAAACCCGTCATACCGGCGTAGGCCGGTATCCATTTCATAGTGTTTACTGAATTTTCTAAAGGCTCCCTGGAATGGATACCGGCCTGCGCCGGTATGACGCTATTTTGGGTATCGAATCGATGCCGTCGACCTCGTCGGTAAAATTTTCCACTGGCCTGATAATGAACTGCGTTAGCTAAACTATATCCAGTTAAAGTATGGTATCGTTGTCACCGTCAAGATTTGGTGCAATATCACTGGCTGCTCGCGAGATAATGCTTCGACAGGAAAACGAACCCTTGCCAGGATGCGTTTTTTAGATAAATTTGAACTCTCGGGCTCAGATTTGTCGATAATAATAAGCAGTCAATTGATCAGGCAGTAAAGACACGACAATAAGAATAATTATTAATAACCATATGAACCAGACACTAAACGACGCCGAGCTCGATACATTTCCGAAGCTGATGCTCAGTCATGCCCAATTGCGGCCGGATCGCGACGCGATTCGAGAAAAGGACCTTGGTATATGGCAATCGTGGACCTGGGCACAGGTTGCCGTGGAAGTTCGCGCGCTTGCCTGCGGCCTTGCCAGTCTCGGCCTGGCGCGCGGTGACAAGCTTGCCATTATTGGCGATAACCGGCCACGGCTTTACTGGGCTATGTGCGCAGCTCAGTCGCTCGGGGCAGTCCCTGTGCCGCTTTACCAGGATGCGGTTGCCGACGAAGTCGCCTATGTGCTCGATAACGCCGATGTCAAAATCGCACTGGTTGAAGACCAGGAGCAGGTCGACAAGATTCTCGAGATAAAGGATCGCTGCCCCAAAATTGAACATATCATTTTCGACGAGATCCGGGGTCTGCGAGACTACCAACAGGACTATTTACACGACTTCGAAAAAGTACAGGCGGCTGGTCGTGAATTCGACCACGACAACCCCGAATTTTATCAAACGCAGGTGGATTCATTCAGCGGCGAAGACATAGCCATCATTCTCTACACTTCGGGGACTACCGGGGACCCGAAAGGAGTCGTGCTTACCAACAACAACGTGATTATTACCGCGCGTAACGGGATTATACGCGAAGGATTGAGCGCCGATGAAGAAGTCCTCGCTTACCTGCCAATGGCCTGGGTTGGCGACAACCTGTTTTCATATGCGCAGTCCTATGTCGCTGGATTTTGCGTGAGTTGTCCCGAGAGCGGTGAAACGGTTGGCCAGGATTTACGCGAAATTGGCCCAACCTATTACTTCGCGCCTCCGCGCATTTATGAAAATATGCTTACCCAGGTGATGATTCGCATGGAGGATGCGAGTAAGTTGAAACGCCAGGCTTTTCACTACTTTATGGACCATGCCCGAAAAGTCGGCGTGCGCATACTCAACGGTGAGACCGTATCGCTGAAACAGTCGTTACTTTACAGACTAGGCAACCTGCTGGTTTATGGACCGCTCAAGAATGTACTCGGCCTAAGCCGCACCCGGCTTGCTTACACAGCAGGGGAAGCCATCGGTCCCGAAATTTTCGACTTTTATCGCTCGCTCGGCATCAACATCAAACAACTGTACGGCCAGACCGAGTGCATGGTATTCATCTGTGTGCAACCCGATGGCGAAGTGTTTGCCGACACCGTGGGCACACCGGCGATCGATGTTGAAATAAGAGTCGATGACAATGGTGAAATTCTCTACCGAAGCCCGGGCGTGTTTGATTCCTACTATAAAAATCCAGAATCTACTGCAAGTACCAAGACCGAAGACGGCTGGGTTCGTACCGGCGACGCTGGTTATTTCGACGACAATAACGGCCATTTGAAGATCATCGATCGCGCCAGGGATGTCGGCAAACTCAACGACGGCACCTTGTTCGCACCTAAATATATTGAAAACAAGCTCAAGTTCTTCTCATTTATCAAGGAAGCGGTTCTGTTCGGCAATGAACGCGATTACAGCACGGCCTTTATTAATATTGACCTGGACGCGGTGGGTAACTGGGCCGAGCGGCGTAACCTGGCTTACTCGGGTTATATCGATCTCGCCGGGCAGCAGGAAGTTTTTCAATTAATCAAAGATTGTATCGACAAGGTAAACCGGGACCTCTCGCAAGAAACCCATCTCGCTAACTCCCAGATTCGTCGGTTTTTAATCCTCCACAAAGAGCTCGATGCCGACGATGGCGAACTAACGCGGACACTCAAAGTAAGACGAAGTTTTGTCGCCGATCGTTATGACAGCCTGATAAACGCGCTTTATTCCGATCAATCTGAATGCCACGTATGTACCGAAGTCATTTTTGAGGACGGCCGCAGCGGCATGCTTGAAGCCGACGTAAAGATATCGGAGGCCGAATTTTATCCGGTCAAAGCGGCAAGCCGGGAAGCCGCCGCATGATTGATAAACACAACGATGATGTGATCCTCGCGGTCGACAATATCAGTCTTTCCTTCGGCGTCATGAAGGTTCTGGACAATATCAGTTTTGACATCAAGCGTGGAGAAATTCGCTCTATTATCGGTCCCAACGGCGCCGGCAAGAGTTCGATGCTGAATGTAATCAATGGCTTTTACCATCCCCAGCAAGGATCCATTACCTTCAAGGGAAATACCCGCAAGGCGATGGCCCCACACCAGGCCGCCAGCCAGGGCATCGCGCGAACATTTCAAAATATTGCACTGTTTAAGGGTATGAGTACGCTCGATAACATCATGACCGGGCGAAATTTGAAGATGAAAACCAATCTGTTTTGGCAGGCGCTGCACATCGGGCCGGCGCGTGCCGAAGAGCTTGAAAACCGCGAGGCCGCGGAACGCATTATCGACTTTCTGGACATTCAGGCAATTCGCAAGAAGCCGGTGGGTAAACTGCCTTACGGGCTGCAAAAGCGGGTGGAACTGGGACGAGCGCTGGCCGCAGAACCCGATCTGCTATTGCTCGACGAACCCATGGCGGGTATGAACTCGGAAGAAAAGGAGGATATGTCGCGATTTATCATCGATGTGAATACCCAGTTTGGTACCACCATCGCATTGATCGAGCACGATATGAGCGTGGTGATGGATTTATCGGATCGCGTCCTCGTGCTCGACTATGGGCAGCAGCTAGCCGATGGCCCGCCTCATGAGGTTCGGGCTAACCAGGACGTTATCGATGCCTACCTGGGTGTACCCCATGAATGAGAGAGTAATCATCAACCTGAAGGAGTGCCTGTGACCTTTTTTATAGAAGTTGTGCTCAGCGGCCTGATGGCCGGTATCATGTATTCGCTGGTGGCACTGGGCTTTGTACTAATTTTCAAAGCTTCCGGCGTATTCAATTTTGCCCAGGGGGTAATGGCGCTGTTCGCGGCGCTAACCCTGGTCGGTTTCATGGAAAAATTTGGCATGCCGGTCTGGTTGGCTATCGCCGGCACCATTGCGGTGATGATTGCGCTGGCGTGGCTCATCGAAAGATTGATGCTACGCCACCTGGTCAACCAGGAGCCTATTATTCTGTTCATGGCAACCATCGGACTTGCCTATGTGCTTGAGGGTGCGGGCGATATTTTGTGGGGTTCCGATGTCAAGCTGCTGGATATCGGCATCCCGCAGGGAGCCTCCGACTGGATGCTGGATACATTCGATATTTATGTCGAAAAACTGGAAGTCTTCGCGGCGGCAACGGCGGCGATACTGGTTATATTTCTCGCTGTCTTTTTCCAGAAGACACGTATCGGGCGCGCCTTACGCGCGGTTGCCGATGATCACCAGGCGGCTCTTTCAGTTGGCATTTCGCTCAATACTATCTGGGTTATCGTCTGGTCCGTTGCCGGCATCGTCGCGCTGGTGGCCGGCATCATGTGGGGTTCCAAATCCGGGGTACAGTTTTCACTCTCACTGATCGCGCTGAAGGCTTTACCAGTATTAATCCTCGGCGGCTTTACCTCGGTACCCGGTGCGATAATCGGCGGCATGATTATCGGCGTCGGTGAAAAGGTTGCCGAGGTATATTTAGGACCATTCGTCGGCGGCGCCATCGAAAACTGGTTCGCCTATATGCTGGCGCTGGCATTTCTGCTGTTTCGACCGCAGGGATTGTTCGGCGAACGCATAATAGAAAGAGTCTAAATCTATGATTTACCGAGAAACTGGACAATTTAAAACAAACTACAGGGATGACCAGGCGCTGTTTCCAATTGCGCAGGACCGTTACGTTATTTATGCGGTCCTGTTTGTAACCTTCGTGCTGATACCGCCGTTCCTAAATGAGTACTGGCTCAATGCCATCTTGTTACCCTTCCTGATCTACGCGCTGGCGGCACTGGGTTTAAATATTCTTACCGGTTACTGCGGCCAGCTTTCGCTGGGTACCGGTGCATTCATGGCGGTAGGCGCATTTTCGATCTACAAACTAATGGTTGCGGTACCCGAACTTGGCTTTATTCCGCTGGTTATTATTTCCGGCTTAATCACCGCCGCGGTCGGCACCCTGTTCGGGCTTCCATCGCTGCGGATCAAGGGCTTTTATCTCGCAGTTGCGACGCTCGCCGCGCAGTTTTTTCTAATCTGGCTGTTTAACAAGGTAGGCTGGTTTTTCAATTATAACGCGACCGGAATGATTACCTCGCCACCGATGACCCTGTTCGGGGTGATGATAACAGGTCCTCGAGGAGATCCCGTTGCGAAATACTTGCTGGTCGCCGCTTTCGTTGCCGTGTTTGCACTGTTCGCGAAAAATTTAGCGCGCGGCCGCATCGGCCGCAACTGGATGGCGATTCGCGATATGGATATTGCCGCCGAGTTAATCGGTGTACGCCCGTTGATTGCCAAGTTATCCGCGTTTGCGGTTTCTTCGTTTTATATCGGTATGGCGGGAGCATTGTATTTTGCGGTGTGGCTTGGTTCCGCGGAGCCAACCGAAGCATTCGATATCAACCAGTCGTTTCTGGTACTGTTTATGATTATAATCGGTGGTCTGGGTTCGGTGCTCGGTTCATTTTTAGGCGCCGCCTTCCTGGTAATGATGCCGATATTACTAAAAAATATACTGGTCGGCGGATTCGGTACCAACAGTGCGTTAGCCGCGCATATAGAAATTATGACTGTCGGTACCCTGATTATTGTATTTCTGATTGTCGAACCACACGGGCTTGCACGCCTGTGGCGGATCGCCAAGGAAAAATTGCGTCTATGGCCGTTTCCCTACTAGTTTATACTGACAGGGAAATTAGTCGAAACGGCTGATGACGTATTAATGAAATGTTGTTTGATACATAACCGGAGGAAGCAATGAAAATAAGAAGTTTGACTAAAACCATGGTGGCTGCTCTTTTTGCAGTACCACTTTTAAGCGGAATTGCCAGTGCTTACGAATTGACGATTCCGTCATTTGACTACCGCACAGGTCCCTATGCGCCGAACGGAATCCCGTTTGCGAATGGCTATGGCGATTATATGAACATGCTCAACGCGCGCGATGGCGGCATCAATGGCACAAAACTTGCCCTGCTGCCATGCGAAACCGCTTACAACACCAAACGCGGCGTCGAGTGTTACGAGAGCGTTAAAAATGAGGGTGAGTCGGGTGCGATCGCAATCCAGCCGCTGTCAACCGGAATTACCTACCAGTTGATCCCCAAGGCCAGCGTCGATGAAATCCCCATATTTTCGATGGGTTATGGGCGTACCTCGGCGGCTAACGGCAAGATATTCCCGTGGGTATTCAACTTCCCTGCCACCTACTGGAGCCAGGCAACCGTATTCGTTCAGTACATTGGCGAGAAAGAAGGCGGCATGGACAAACTCAAGGGCAAGAAGATCGCGCTGGTTTATCACAACTCGGCCTATGGTAAAGAGCCGATTCGTACGCTCGAAAGTGCTGCTGCGAAGTATGGCTTTGAATTCATGGCGCTTCCCGTTGACCATCCCGGTCAGGAGCAAAAAGCCACCTGGTTGCGGATTCGTAAAGAACGTCCCGACTGGGTATTGATGTGGGGCTGGGGCGTGATGAACCAGGTCGCGATCAAGGAAGCCTCGTCGATCCGCTATCCGATGGATCACTTTATCGGTGTATGGTGGTCAGGTTCCGAGAATGACGTATTGCCCGCCGGTGATGGTGCTGACGGCTATCTCTCGGGGGCATTTCATCAACCGGGTGATAATTTTCCAGCGCATGACGACATCAAAAAGTATGTTTATGATGCCGGCAATGGATTGGGTGATCGCGATCGTATCGGTGAAGTACTCTACAATCGCGGACTG
>Ga0164313_10000537_pt1 | contig 30902 bp, 22 predicted proteins | sample GuaBasSedimGuay4_FD_113735 | JGI IMG/M metagenome (GOLD analysis project Ga0164313, IMG submission 113735) | Subseafloor sediment microbial communities from Guaymas Basin, Gulf of California, Mexico - Guay4, Core 4569-4, 0-3 cm | ecosystem: Environmental > Aquatic > Marine > Hydrothermal vents... | reverse complement strand
TCGTCGTCTTCGTCGTCTTCGTCGTCTTCGTCGTCTTCGTCATCGTCATCGTCGTCGTCAGGCTCGACGATTTCGTCCAGCATCTCGGCCAGCCCCTCGGGCAGCTCGGAGCGCCAGGCCAGGGCCGCGTTGGCCAGCTTGACGGCGCGCTCGTGGTCGTCCAGCGGACCGTCGCACCACATGGCGGCGGAGCCCAGCAGGCCCGCGACCATGGCCTCGTCGTGCAGCCGGTCCAGGGCGACCAGCTCTTCGACCGCGTCGGTGGCCGCCTCGGCGGTGTCCTGGCTGCTGACCGACGCGAACTGCGCCGCGACGATCAGCTCGAGCAGGCCGGCCTCGTTGGCCGGGTCCATGGCGCGGGCGTCGGCGGTCAGCGCCTCGTCGCCCTGACCAGCGCTGAGCAGCGCCTTGATGGAGCGCAAGCGCAGGCCCTGCGAGTTGTCGGCGTCGGCCGCCATGGCCTCACGCGCCATGTCAGCCACCACGCCCACGCCCGTGCTGTCGCCGGTCATGCTCTCGAGCAGCGTGACGGCGCGCTCCAGCACGGGCAGCTTGTCGTCGGCGGCGGCCAGATCGGCCTGCAGCGTGGCCAGCTCCGCCAGCACGCGCTTGCCTTCGGTGCGCGCGCTGAGCATGTCCTCGATGTACTGCTCAGGGCCGCCCTCCTGATAGCCCATGCGGCCCAGCACCTGGCCGTCGGCGGACATCACCAGGCAGGTGGGAAATCCCTTGATGCCGTACTGCTCCTGGAGTTCCGCGTTGCGCTCGGGGTTGGGCACCTTCGCCTTGATCTCCTCGTCCCGCGGGAAGTCGAGCGCCACCAGCACGAACTGCTCCTGCGCCGGGATCAGGAACTCGTCGTGGTCAAAGACCTCCTTGTGCAGGCGGATGCACCAGCCGCACCAATCGGAGCCGGTGAAGTCGACGAACAGGTCCTTGCCCTCGGCCTTGGCGATGGCGACGGCGTCATCGAAGTCGGGAACCCAGACATCGTGGGAGTCGTCGTCGGCGGCGGCGCGCGGTGCGCTCGCGAGGAGCAGGCAGGTGGCCAGCAGAAAGGTCTTCATGGGAATACGCTTCGGAGGGGGAGAGTAGGGGTGACGGGCGCTGTGATCGATGCGGCCGGTGGGGCATCGCTGGCACCATAACGCAGGGGGCCTGCGCGGCCGGGAGTCGGGCGCCGGAGTGCGGGGCCGTCCGGGCCGCTACGGGGAGGGCGTCAGGCGGTGCCAGACCGTGAGATTCTGCGAGCGATCGGGCCCTCCGGCGGCTCCGTTGCGGATTTCGAAGGCCACGCTGGTCCCCGCGGCGGAGAGCCCGACGCGCTCCGGGCTGGTGGCCAGGTCGCGCAGGAAGACCAGTTCGTAGAAGCCGCGCTGGTGACGGCTTGTGATCTGAACCGGCGGCGAGCTGTAGCGCTGGTCGCCCTGCTCGGCGTCCCAGGCCCAGGCCTCGTTGGTCTCGCCGGTGCGTCCCGGGCAGAAGAACTGGGGCGTGTGGCGCGCCGAGAAGCGCACCAGGGCCGTGTCCGGCGACAGGTTCTGCCCGCCGCCCTGGGCGCTGGCGTCCTCCCACACCAGGCGCAGGCCGAGCGAGGTCTCGTCCCGGGCCAGCTGCAGCAGGAAGCCGGGCACGCGCTGCTCGGTCCACTGCAGCGGCGCCAGGGGCACCCAGTGCGCTGTGACCTCGTCCCAGATGGCGGCGCCGGGGTCGGCGCTCAGCAGGCCCTCGACGCGCTGGGGCGAGAAGTCGGTGTGCACCTGGGCGAGCCGCTGCTGGGCGCCCGGGGGGATCAGCGATGCGACGTAGCTGGCCAGGGCCTGGGCCTGGCGCGGGGGCAAGTCCAGGCTGGGCATGGGCGAGCCGGGCATGCCGCAGGCGATGCGGCGGTGGATGTCGAGCGGCTCGCTGCCGCCTTTGAGCACGCCGGCGGTGAAGTCGCGCGGAGAGACCAGCTGACCCGTGTCGTCCCGCATGTCGTCGCGCGTGCGACCGCTGCCGTCCTGGTCGTGGCACGCGGCGCAGCTGCTGACATACAGGCGCCGGCCCTCGGCCAGCAGCTCGGGCGTGGGGGGCAGGGGCGCGGGCAGCTGCACCACCGCGCCGGGCGCCTCGGAGGCCGCCGCCAGCGCCTCGGGCCGGCTCATGGGCGCGCCGCTCTGCGCCGCCTGGGCCTGCAGCACGTCGGCGCGCGTGGAGCGCGACAGCCCGCGCACGAACTTCACCAGGGCCTGACGCTCGGGCACGCTCAGGTGCTCGTGGGGCGGCATGGCGGAGCCGACGATGCCGCGCGTGATCACATCGAACAGGTCGGCGTCGGTAGGCACGCCGTTGTCGGTGGAGACCAGCCGGAAGGTGCCCTGGCTGAAGTCACGCGGCTTGGGGTCGAGCTGCGCGGCGCCGGGCCCGTCGCCCAGCCCCGCCGGTCCGTGGCACGACATGCAGTGGCGCTGGTAGAGCATGCGCCCGCACACGCGCGGCTGGGGTCGCGCGGCGCCGGCGCGCAGCTCGGCCGGGTGGCAGGCGGCGCCGAGGCCCAGCGTCAGGCTGAGCAGCCCGAACGCGCCGACCAGGCTGAGAGAGGGGGCGAGCAGGGGAAGACGGCGATTCGGTCGGACGCTCATGTTTGGCCGGGGAGATCGGGGAGAGGGGATCTCAGTATACGGAGATGGAGCTCGGGTGATTGGCGATCCACCCGCGTCCCCGGCGCTCGTCGGTGGTAGGATCCTGAGCGCCATGTCGAACGCGCGCAAGAAAGCCAAGCAAGAGAAGAAGGCCCGAGCCCGCAAGGACAAGGCCAAGGCCGTCCAGGCCCGCAAGATCGTGGCCAAGAAGGAAGCCGGAGCGGACAGCTCCAAGGACTCCGTCCCGGGCTTCCGCAGCGACTCCCGGCAGTCCAGCGCCAAGCCTTCGGCCCGCAGCGAAGGCAAGATCCGCCGCACCCAGGGCAAGTAGCGCTCAGCTCCCGGTCGGTTCGCGTGTCGGCAGGGGCAAGCGCAGCGTGCCGGCAGTAGGGATCGGTGGATGAGGCACGGTCACGCGCCAGCCGCGGAACTCCGACAGCTCGTGCCCCGCGTAGCTCAGCGCCGTCTGCACCAGCTCCGGGTAGTCCGGGATGTGAGGCGTGGCCATGGCGGGTGGCGCTTGGCCCAGGTCGAGCACGGGCTCATCCACAGGCAGGCGATGGCGCTCCTCTGAGCGCGGGGGCATATCGACGCCGGTCTCGAGTCGGCTGAACATATGGAAGGCAGGCGCCCGATGCAGGGGCAGATCGCGGTGCACCAGCAGGTCGAGCAGCAGCACCTCCTGGGGCGTGTGCAAGCCGACCATGGCATCGGCGTACTCTCCTTCAGCGCGGGCCAGCGCCGGGCCCAGGGCTGTTGTGAATCGGCCGAAGACACAGTCCACGGCGGCGGTGAGGCCCACCGGGCCCTCCGCGAGCTCCCAGATCTGGCCGCTGGCGGTGGTCGTTTTGAGCAGGGCGTCATCGGGCACCGTGCTGAAGGCCCGCAGCAGGTGCGAGCCGTTGACGGCGGCGGGATCCAGGGGGCGTTCGAGCAGGCGATCGACGTCGCCCGTCTCGTGCTCGCGGGACACGGCCTGACGCACCAGGGGCCAGCTCGTCCGGGGGCGCAGCCGCTGTAGGCCCAGCAAGCCGCTGACCGCCAGGGCGTCGACCCAGCCCGGCGTCTCGGCTGAGGGCAGGAACACGCTCAGGTTCAGGCGCACGCGGGCATGCACACCCCAGACCGAGGCGTTGGCCTCGAAGGCGGCTTTGCGGCTGGCGTGGCCGTGGTCCCCGCCACTGAGCGAGCCGAGCAGCCTACGCAGGCCGTGCCGATCTCCCGCGTGGGTGGCCACCACCTCGTCAAAGCAGGCCAGCGCTGCCTTCCAGTCGTCGAGCAACGCAGCGGGCACGTTGCGCTTGGCGAAGGCGGCGGAGACCATGCGCACGCCGGTGGCTCCGGGCAAGTGCTCGGCCACCTCGGCGGGGCGCTCCCCCAGGGCAATGTGCGTGAGCTTGCGGGCCAGGTGGCGATCGAGGCCCAGTTGCTTGGCGATATCGATGGCTTGGGAGGGGTCGGCTCCCACCGCTGCCATGAGCTCGAGCAGGGCGCCGCGCAGGCCGCGCTCTGCTGCGGCGAAGGCCTGCTCGAAGGACGGTCCGGGGGCCGCTGCGGAAGCGGATGGCGCGTGGGCTGTAGGCTTCACGTCGGTTGGCTCGGCAGCTGGATCACGAGGCCCAGGGCGCTGGGCATGGGCGGGTGGCGCAGCACGATCCGCCAGCCCAGAAAGTCGGCGGGCGTGAAGCCGAGGGCCTCGATCGAGCACTTCACCAGCTCGCTGTGGCGGGCTGCGTGGGGGCTCGCCAGGGACGGCGGGCAAGACCCCAGGTTCAACAGCCGCTCGGTCACGGGCAGGCGCAGGGCACCGCGGTCGTGTCCGCTGAGTGCAGAGCTCGTCTCGACCATGCTCTGGAGGCGCACCTCGGGTGTCTGCTCGCCGACGAGATCGCGGTGCATCAGCAGCTCGAGTTGGGCCCGCTCGACCGGGGTGCCGAGGTTCACGATCGCCGTGGCGGTGGTGATGTCGCCCTCTGCGAAGGCCGGGCCCAGCGCGTTCACGCGGCGTCCGAAGACGATGTCCGAGCTCCCGGTGCGGCCCACCGGCCCGTCAGCCAGCTCCCAGACGATGCCCGAGTCGATGTCCACTCGCCGCAGGGCCTCGGGAGCGATCGTGCTCCAGTCGCGCATCAGGGGCGCGGCCTGCGGGTCCGACGTCGCCATCAAGGCCTCTGCCGTCACGGAGTGGCGAGCGTCTCCGCTGGCATCCATGTGGCGCGCCACGGGCCAGCTGGCGGTGGGTCTGAGGCGGCGGAAGTCGAGCAGGCCACCGACAGACGAGACGTCGACGAGGCCCGGCTGCTCGGCGCTGGGCGTGTGGATGTGGGTGCCGAACTGCAATCGGGCCCTCACGCCCCAGATGGCGCTGTTGCCCGCGAAGGCACGCTGGCGACTGGCCTCAAGCCGTGCCGCGCCAGCCTCGCCGGCGACCATGGCGCTCAGCAGCATGTCGAGGCCGGCGCGGTCGTCGGCGTGCCTCGCCGCCATCTGATCGAAGCCGGCCATGGCGTCCGTGACCCGCTGGCAGACGGCCGGGTCGGCCCCGTGCCGGCTGCAGCTGCGCAACAGGATCGCCAGGCCGCTCGCTCCCGGCAGGTGCCCCGCCACCTCGCTGGGGTCGGTGGAATGGACGATCTTGGAGAGCTTCCACGACAGGTTGCGGTTGATGCCGAAGGCCCGCGAGTTGTCCTGGGGGCAGGCAGGGTCGGCGCCGATGGCGGCCAGCAACTCGGTGAAGGCGGCTCGCAGCCGGCGCACCGACTCGGCCAGGTCGGAGGCGAAGTCGCCCGCCGCTTGGGCAGGCGCATCAGCAAGTGGGTTCAAGGTCATGGTCAAGCCCGCGACCGGGGGGTGAGGCGGGGTATTCGGCAGCCCGTGGCGAGGGCGGCCCCTCGTGCAGGCGGCCTTCACCGGTGAGAATCCTAGCAGGAGCGCCCGCAGGCACCAGAAACAGCCGCTGCGAGAGGCGACCGGGTGGCGCGCGCCCGGGCTCCAGCCCGACCCGGCTCGCATCCGAGGAGGAGGGCATGAACCGACTCATCACTACCGCACCTGCGGCCCTGTTCTCCCTGGCCCTGCTCACGCCCCTCGCTGCGGCCGAGGGCACCTCACCCGACGCCAGCGACATGCTGTTCCAGACCGAAGGGAGCATGGTGGCCAGCATCAAGAAGCTGGGCAAGCTCAAGCAGCAGCGCAGCTTCGGCTTCTATCACGGCAGCTTTGACTTCGAGATCGACAACGACGAGGGAGCCGGCATCACGGGCTACCTCGACCCCGACTTCAACCCGCCGCCGCTGCAGGCGGACGAGCCCAGCGCGGAGGATTGGTTCCGCGAGCGTTTCGCGGAGTGGGCCGTCGATCAGGAGCAGGACATCAGCCTCGACGCCATCGCCATGACGATGTCGAAGGGCAGGGTCAAGGTGCGGCCGGCAAAGCTCACGCTGGCCATCAGCTGGTCGCTGGTGATGAGCTTTGATTTGGCGCTGACGGTCGATGGCGAAGAGCTGCTGACCACGGCCAAGCTGGTACTGAAGGGCAAGGGCGCGCGGGCCTATCAGCTGGGTGACACCAGCTGGGAGCTCACGGGCAAGCTGCGCGCCAGCGTGCCCAAGCTCGGCTCCTACGCCGACCAGGACGACTTTGACCTGAGCTTCAACCCGGACCACACGCTCGAGATCGACGACCCCATCGCCGGCCAGTTGGACGCCACCTGGGTGGCGGACGAGATGGGTCGCGTGACCGTGGAGCTCAACACGGACGAGATCCAGTTCGTGCTGGAGGACATCGCCTCGGAGGTGCAGTTCGAGACGTTCAAGTTCCTCGACGACGGCGTGCTGGAGTTCTCCAGCGCCGTGATCAAGGTCAAGGTCAAGGCGGGCGTGTCGATCACCTACAGCATGACGCTCAAGTTTGCCGTAAGCGGCACCACCGAAGTGAACGACACGACCAAGCCCGTCAACGGCATGGCGCGCTACACGCTGCGCGGCAGGGGCTGCCTGGGTTACTGAATCGGGCCAGCGCGCGCTCGCGGTCGATTCGGGGACGTCTGTGCCCGCGGCTCAGCGGTCGTCGCCGCCTGCAAGCCCGAGCCGCGCCGGCGCCCGCTTCCCGGCACCTGCCCCCAGGCCCTGCCCCCACGCCCCTGCCGGGCGTCTCGCCCACGAACCTCCCGCGCGGCGGTGTTGCGATGCCCGGCGATATGTGGAACGCACGCGAGAAGGCAAGCTAGAGCAGAAGGCACGGGCCCGGAAGGAGAAGGCCAGGATCCACCGCACCCAGGGCGAGTCGCGCTCAGTCGTTGCTCAGGATCTTCAGCTTGCCCTTGTGCTTGCTGACGATGTGGGCGCCGCCGAAGCCGTCCCCCGGCACCTTCACGTTGATCTGCACGGAGAGGCTCTTGAGCGGCGGGAAGCCGGGCACGAACACGTTCAGCGTGGTCTCCTGCCCGCTGCCCACCGGCCAGTTGAAGCTGCTCTGCAGCTCCTGCCCGAACTTCTTGCCCTTGAGCTTGCGGTAGATGGTCACGGGCAGCGTGGGGCCGGGCGGCGTGAACAGCAGGTCGTACTTGAACGTGATGGTGGCGTTCTCGCCCTGGCCCAGCGGGTCGCCGAAGTCGACCTCCTTGATCTTCAGGTAGGGCGCGAAGGCCTCGGCGGTGTAGTCGGTCTTGTCCGTGTCGGGGAACTCATACGCGCCGTCCGTGATGACCAGGATGGCCTTCTTGGGCTTCTTGAACTTGTCGACGTCGTTCCAGAAGCCGGGGTTCACCTGCAGCCGGTGGTTCTTGTCGTGGATCAAGATGCCCGTGGGCGTGCCCGTCATGCCTGCGGTGAGGCGCACGAACAGCAGCTTGGTCTTCTGTGAGCTCGGCGCCGCGATCTCGTAGGCCACGATGCCGGTCTTGACGATCTGTCCCGTGGTCTCCCAGCCCAGGTTCGCGACCTTGGCCTCGAGCTTCACGTCGGGCAGCTTCTTCTTGGAGAGGCCCTTGATGTCCTTGGCCACCAGGCGGCCGGCGAAGTCGATCCAGAAGTCGTCGAAGAAGTCGAAGTTCTCGATGAACAGCACGGACTCGAGCACGTTGATGGGGTCGTTGGACTCGGCGCCCACCTCCCAGAACGAGACCAGCGCGTGCTTGCCCACGCGCTGCTCCAGATAGGCCCACAGCGGCGAGGTGCTGTACTTGTGGAGGCTGTCATCCCAGATGGGCAACTCGGGCCTGTTGACCAGCGAGTCGTCGCGCTCCAGGAAGGCGAAGAGGTCGGTGTCGACGCGGCCCCAGCGCTTCTCGGCCCACACGGCCTGACCCTCCAGGCCCCAGCTCGCCATGTACGCGTTGCGCGCCAGCTGCACGCAGTGGAAGTACTCGTGGAACACGGTCGACTTGAGCTGCTTCTTCCAGCTGGTGCCGGCGGCCGCCGAGAGCGTCTTCAGGTCGTGGTCGATGACCATGTACACGGTCTGAGCCTTCTCGTTGCCCTTGCCCTCGACGTCGTCGGTGGGATTGACGAAGCCCAGCACGGCGTCGTCAAACCCATCCACTGTGGATGTGTCCATGACGTAGATGTGCAGCAGCTCCTTGTCATCGACATCACGCTCGAAGAAGGGCTTCTGGAAGCCACTCTTGGCGAACTTCTTGACGGCGCCGTCGATGGACTTGGCCAGGACCTTCACGAAGCTCAGATCGGGCGCGGCGTGGATACCGGTGAGCGTGTAGTGCACCACGCAGCTCTTGCCGGCGAAGGCCTCGGTGAGCAGGGGCTCGTTGGGCAGGGACGATCCGCCCTCCTGCGCTCCGTGGGTCACGCCGTCGGTGCCCGCCAGCTGCTGCGCCAGGTGCGGGTCGAGCGCCGCGACGGCGGCACGCTGCGCGTCGGTGAGCTCGTGGGCCGCGTCGCGCAGGCGCATCAACAGCGGCAGCAGGCAGGGCTCGTCGGCCTCGGCCCAGGCGTTGCGGTCGCCGCTGAACCCGGGGTCGAAGCGCGCGCCCAACTCCATCAACAGCGCGTTCAGCGCGGGCGCCTGGGCCTGCGGGGTGCCGGCCGCGAGGGCGCCTTGGGCGGCCAGCGGCGTGAGCGGCGCCAGGGCGGCCAGCAGCGTGAGCGCTGCCAGGGCGCGGCACATGCGACGGGTCGATCGAGCGATGGCAGAGGGCGTGAACATGGCTGCAGGGCCTACCGGAGGCGGTTTGAGCGGGCCGACACGAGGCCGCGCAAGTGCCCGAGTATAGGTTGCCCCGCGTCCGAGGAGGAGGGCGTGAAGCAACACCTCAGCACCGCTCTCGCGGCCGTCTGTGCTCGCGGTTCAGCGGTCGCCGCCGCCTGCAAGCCCGAGCCGGGCTGAGGCTCAGTCGCCGTCGCCGCCGCCGTGCTTGACGTCACCCAGTGGGATCCACACGGCGCCGCGCTCGATGGTCTGGGCGAAGCCCTTGCCGCCGCCGCCCGAAGCGATCACGCGCCAGCGCGCGCCCACCGGCACGGGCAGGGTCATGGAGTCGCTGGCCACCGAGCGGTTGCCGTTCATGGACACGCGCGACAGGGGCATCCAGGGGCCGCCGGTGGAGATCTCGCCCGTGAGCGTGAGCGAGGCGTCGTTGCGGCAGGTGACCCAGAGCATGAGCAGGCCGTCGCTCTCGACCCCGGCTGGCGAGCCCACGGACATGCCCTTGGCAGGTACGTTCACGGGCACCGGCTTCCCGAAGCGCGAGGTGGGGCCCACGGGGCCGCTGGGGCCCACCGCGCCAGTGGGGCCCACGGCGCCGGAGACGCCCAGCATGCCGGCCACGCCGCGCAGGATGTCGGTGGAGGCCGCCATGATGGCCGGCGCCTCGTTGCGCTCATGGGACTCGAGGCGTCCCAGCCGCTGATGCGCGGCCCCGGCCCAGATCAGGGCGCCGAGTCCGACACCCAGGGCCGTCGTCCAAAGCCTGCGGTCCATGTTGCTGACCATCTGTCTCGCTCCTTCATGAATGTCGGCGGGGTGTCGAGGGCCGCACCGCGACCCGTTCACTCCTGCTCAGGCATCGGCGCCCCAGGGGCGCGACTGGAGCATGACTGGAACGCGTGCCGCCCGCGCTCAGGCGCCGGCGGGTGCCGCCGCACAGCCGATAGCGGCCAGGATGGTGTCGGTCAGGGCCAGCACCTCGCCCACGCAGGTGGGGGTGTGGTCGCCCATGTGACCGATGCGCCAGTGGGTGGGCTTGGTCTTGCCGTAGCCGCCGGTGATGAAGTACCCGGCCTCGCGGTAGCCCGCCACCAGGTCCTCCATCTTGAAGCGGCCCTTGGCGTCGATGCTGGTGACGGTGGGGCTGCGGAAGCCATCCCGCGCCAGCACGCCGAAGCCGCGCGCGGCGGCCCATTCGAGCACCTGACTCTGCATGGCGCGGTGCGTGTCGAAGCGCGCCGCGAAGCCGCCGGCCGCCTCGATGTCGCCCAGCTGCACGCGCAGGGCCTGGATCACAGGGATGGCCGGCGTGGTGCTGGTCATGCCCTTGTTGTCCTGGTACTCGAGCGCCGAGGCCAGGTCGTTGGTGTAGCCGCGGTGGGGCACCTCGGCCATGCGCGCCAGCGCCCGCGGCGAGACGGCCGCCAGGGCCAGGGCCGCCGGCAGGGCCCAGGCCTTCTGCACGCCGCCCACGGCCACGTCGAGATCTCGCGCGTCGAAGTCGATCTCCGTGCCCGCGGCGCTGGAGGTGACGTCCACGCAGACCAGCGCCTCGGGGCAGCCGGCGCGCACGGCCCGGGCCACGCCCGCGATGTCGGACAGGGCGCCGGTGGAGGTCTCGCAGTGCGCCACGAAGACCGCGTCCACCGGGCCGTGCTGCGCCAGGGCCTCGGCCACGTTGGCCTCATGCCAGCCCTGGCCCCAGGGCAGCTCCGCCACCAGCACGTCGAGCCCCACGGCCAAGCTGAGCTTGCGCCACAGGTCGGAGAAGTTGCCGTTGACCAGGTGCAGCGCGCGCTTGCCGGGGCGCACCACCGAGCGGCTGACCGCCTCCATGGACCCGGTGCTGCTGCTGCTCAGCACGACCACGCTGCCCTCGGTGCCGAAGGCGCTGCGCACGCCCGGCAGCACGTCGGCCAGCAGCTGCTTCATGAACGGGCTGCGGTGCCCGATCATGGGCACGGACTGCGCCTCCAGGATGCGCCTGCGCACGTGGGTCGGGCCGGGAATGAACAGCTTGAGGTCGGTGGGATCCTTCACGGCGCGCGTGTCCAGATGGGGGGAGGGGCGAGGGGGAGCGGACCGCTCGACGCCTCATGGCTCGTCGGCCTCGCTCCCGGGCGATGCTACCGCGCCGCGCACGCGCTTCCACACGCGCTCTCAGCCCAGCTGCTACTGGGTCAACTTGCGTGGCAGCTTGCCGTGCAGCACCCAGTCGATGGAGCTGCCCACCAGCTCCGCCACACGTCGCTCCTTGATGGGCGAGGCCAGCATGCGCACGGCGGCCAGCACGGGCACGTCGGCGTGATGGGGCGCGCGGGCGGTCCGTCTCAGTGCGCTGCGGCCAGCTCCAGCAGCCGCCCCTGGCGCGGGTCGCGACGCAGGCGATCCAGCTCGTCTGCGCTGCACAGCAGCGGCAGCATGGCGGCCAGGCTGGGCGTGGTCAGCACCTCATCGGCCAGGGCCGCGACCTCGTCGCGCAGCACCACGCCTCCGAAGCACAGGAAGTCGTCCACCACGTCGCGCGTGGCGGCGTCCGTCATGCCGTCGCCGATGAAAAGCGTGCGCGCGGGGGGCAGCGCCTGCAGCACCGTGACCTTGCCGTCGGCGCGGGTCAGCGGGCAGCTGCGGTCGAAGTCGAGGTACTTGCCGTTGTGGTCGAACAGCACCTTGACGGCGTGCACATGCTGGTCGCGCAGCCCGAGCCAGGTGGCAAAGGACACCACCGCCAGGTGCAGCCCACCGGACACCACCAACACCTCCTTGCCCAGCGAGCGCAGGCCGGCCACCAGCTCGCGCGCGCCGGGCAGGGCGCGCTGGATGTAGAGGCTGCCCACCTGCATGACGTCGAGCTGTCGCGGCGCCACCAGGGACAGGCGCTCGCCGTAGACGTCCTCCAGCGGTCGCTGTCCGCTCATGGCGGCCTTGGTGAGCGCCTCGATCTGCTCGCGCGCTCCGGGCGAGGACGCGCACAGCTCGTCAATGCCCTCGATGGCCGTGAGGGTCGAATCGCAGTCGAAGACGATGCGTTCGTAGGGCGGCTGGAGTGGCAAGGCGCTGCTCCTCTCAGGGTGAAGGTCCGACCTGTGGCCGGCACGGGCCTGCCGCGTCGCTGGCCAGGCCCGGCTGCCGTGGGCACGATCAGCGCCAAGGCCGCCTGGCCGGGCCGCTTCTCACGGCTCGATGGTGGCACCCGTCTCGCACGCGAACAAGCTCGGCCGCGGACCGGCGCCGATGATCGACCCGGCACCGCAGCACAAGCCGGGTATTCTTGGGTGCCCTGTGGCTGAGGGCGCCGGGTGATGGCTGCGCCGACGCCTCGCGGGCGCGGCAGCGGCAGGCGGCGGCGTGCAGCTCACCAAGTGCAGTGTTCACCCATGGAGAACCGGAATGACATCGCCGACGTGCCACCTCCGTTCGACGCGAGCCGCCGCCGCCGTGCTGCTGCTGTGCGCGCTGGGGCTGTCCAGCACCGGCGCCCAGGTGCTGCCACCCGGCTTTGAGCTGCTATCGCTGCCCGGCGAGCTGAACCGACCCACGGACATGGCCGTGGCCAACGACGGTACGCTCTACATCGCCACCAAGGCGGGCGAAGTGCATCGGCACGACGGTCTCGAGCTCCAGCTGGCGCCGTGCATCGATCTGCGCGACGAGATCAACGACTTCGGCGATCGCGGCCTGCTGGGCCTGGCCCTGCACCCGGGCTTCTCGCCCGATGGCGGCGCGCGCAGCTGGGTCTACCTGCTGTACACGGTCTCGCCGCTGCCGGGCCAGGACGTGGTCTACAACTTTGACGACATGTTCAGCTTCGGCCGGCTCACGCGCTATCGCGCCGGCAGCGTGGCGGGCGAGGTGCTGCTGGAGGAGAGCAGCCGCCAGGTCCTGTTGGGCAACCAGCTCCCCGACGGTTCTGTACCGGACGCCATCGCCTCCGTGCACCTGAGCCACGCCAGCGGCACGCTGGCCTTCGCGAGCGACGGCTCGCTGTACGTCACGACCGGGGACGGCTCGCACTTCGACCTGGTGGACGCCGGCGGCAACGACGACGCGGCCTTCGACGACTGGGTGCACCCGGACACGCTGCAGAAGGGCCCCACGCCCAAGGCGCAGGACAGCGGCGCCTTCCGCGCGCAGAGTCTGGAGAGCCTGGCCGGCAAGCTGCTGCGCATCAATCCCAGCACGGGCGCCGGCTATGCATCCAACCCCTTCTTTGACGGTGACGTCTTCAGCAATCCCAGCCGGGTCTGGGCCCTCGGTCTGCGCAACCCGTTCCGCGCGGCGCTGCTGCCCGGCAGCGGCGAGACCGACCCGTCGGCCGGCGACCCCAACCCCCTCATCATCGGCGACGTGGGCTGGGGCGACCGCGAGGAGCTGAACCTGTGCCTGGGTGGCGAGAACTTCGGCTGGCCCTGCCTGGAGGGCTTCGCGCCCAGCTTCGGCTACCCCGGCTTCGACCCGCCTGCGCCCGGCTTCCCCAACTGCAACACGGCCATGCCCGGGCTCGCCACGCTGCCTTTCGCGGCCTGGGGCCACTCGGATCCGGCCGACCTGCTGCCGCCCGACAGCCACGTGGACGAGCAGGGCGTGCCGCAGCAGGGCATCTTCGGCTCCACCGTCATCGGGGGCGTCTGGTATGCCCGCGGGGACTACCCGCAGCAGTACCACGAGCGGCTCTTCTTCGGCGACTTCGGCTGGAGCTGGCTGCGCACGCTCTCCTTCGACGAGCCCCAGGGTCCGCTGTGGATGCGCGACTTCGGCGAGGGCGTCTTGTTTCCCGTCGACCTGGAGCGCGATCCGCTCAGCGGCGACATCCTGGTGCTGCACCTGTTCACGGCCACGGGCAACGGCGGCATCAGCCGGCTGACGTTTGCCGAGCCGTGGCAGGACCTGGGCCAGGGGCTCGCGGGTTCGGGGCCGGCGCCGAACCTGACCGGCACGGGCTCGCTCGCGCCGGGGTCCCCGTTCGTGCTGGAGGCGGCGGGCCTGCTGCCCGACTCGGCGCTGACGTTCTTCGTGGGCTTCAGCGAGCTGGGAGCGCCCTTCAAGGGCGGCGTGCTGGTGCCCGACCCGGCGGCGCCCGGCTTCGACCTGAGCCTGCCCTCGGGCGACGGCAGCCTGAGCTTGCCGGGCAGTTGGCCCCTGGAGATTCCCCCCGGCCTGCCGTTCTGGGTGCAGGCCTGGCAGGCCGATCCTGAGGGGCCTCAGGGCGCCGCCGCCAGCAACGCGCTGTTGGGCACCTCGCACTGACGCTCCGAGCGGCGCGGGTCCTCAGAGCTGGATGCAGCGCGCCTCGACCAGCACCGACAAGCCAGCCAAGCCGTCGAGCTCGTCGCTCTCCAGCGGGCGAGACAGCTCCCACAGCGCCAGGGCCGAGTCGGTGTCGTCGCGGCGGGCGCTCATGTGCAGGCCGCCGATGTTGACGCCCGCGTCGCCCAGCAGGATGGCCACCTTGGCCAGCACGCCGGGCTGGTCGCGGTGGCGCGTGAGCAGCAGACTGCCCGAGGGCACGAAGTCGACCCGGAAGCCGTCGAAGGCCGTGAGCCGCGGCTGTCCCTCGTGCACGGTGCCGGTGACGCTGTGCTGGGCGCCTGACTTGGTGACCACGCGCAGCTCCAGGGTGGAGGCGCTGGCGCTGCCGGTGGTGCCCGCGCGTTGCTCGAGCACCGCCAGCCCGCGCTCCTCGGCCAGGGCCGCGGCGTTGACGGCGTTGACGGGCACGTCCAGGCAGGGCGAGAGCACGCCCGCCACGGCCTCGGTGCAGATGGGCGCGCTAGGGCGCTCGGAGAGCTCGCCGCGGCAGGCCACCTCGAGGCGCACCACGGGGTCGTCGGAGACCTGTCCCAACATGAGCCCGCCGTGGCGCGCAAACGTCATCCAGGGCCGCAGCAGGGCCAGCTCCTCGGGCGCCACGCTGGGCGCGTTCACGGCGCAGCGGCCCTCGTCACGCAGCAGGTAGTCGGCCATCTGCTGTGCGATCTCGGTGGAGACGCGCTGCTGGGCCTCGCTGCTGGAGGCGCCCAGGTGCGGCGTCAGCAGCAGGTTGGGCACGCCGCGCAGGGGGCTGTCCGCGGGCAGGGGCTCGGTCTCGAACACGTCGAGGGCGGCGGCGGCGATGGTGCCCGCCTTCAAAGCGGCCAGCAGGTCGGCCTCCACCACGATGCCACCGCGGGCGCAGTTGATCAGGCAGGCGTCGGGCCGCATCTTGTTCAGGGCGTCGCTGTCGATCAGGCCCACGGTGTCGTTGCTCTTGGGCACGTGCAGGCTCAGCACGTCGGCGCGCGCCAGGGCCGTGTCGAGGTCCACCAGCTCGACGCCGGTCAGGGGGCTGTCGCCGGTGAGGAAGGGGTCGTAGGCGATCACGTTCATGCGCAGTCCGAGGCCGCGCTCCGCCACGATGCGGCCGATCTTGCCGAGGCCGATGACGGCCAGGGTCTTGCCCGTGACCTCGCGGCCCACCAGCGCGGACTTGTCCCAGCGCCCGGCGGACATGGAGGCCTGGGCCTCGGCGGTGTGGCGTGCCAGGCTGAACATGTGCGCGATGGCCAGCTCGGCGGTGGTGGTGGCGTTGGCCAGGGGCGTGTTCATGACCAGCACGCCGCGACGGCTGGCGGCGGTCAGGTCGATGTTGTCGACGCCGATGCCCGCGCGACCCACGGCGCGCAGGCGCGGGGCGGCCTCGATCACGTCGGCGGTGACCTTGGCGGCGCTACGCACCAGGATGCCGTCCACGTCGGCCGCGGCGGCGATGAGCTCGTCGGCGCTCAGGCCCGGATGCACGCGCACCTCCACTCCGGCCGCTTCAAGGATGGCCGCGCCCGCCGGGTCGAGCTTGTCGGCTACGAGGACCACGGGCGTGCGAGTGGCGCTGAGGGCGGCGGTGGTCATGTCGAACTCCGGGATGCGTTGGGGGGCGGCGCGGATCGTGCCGGGTGTCGGTGCGGGTGCGCGCCGCGGGGCTCGGGCTGCCGGCGGGCCGACTCGCACGTCCACGCGCCCTCGGTGCACACGGGCACAGGGTCGCAAATGGGGACCTGTTCGTCGCACGCATTGTGGGCTTTGTGCAGCGGCATGGCGGCGGGAGTCGGCGCGGCCTGCAGGCTAGGATGGGCGGCCACCTCAGGCCCGGGAGCTGACCATGACGACCGCTTCGCCGCTGCTCGCCCTCGCGCTGCTGACGGCCGCGTCCGTGCCCGCGGACCCGGCCGCCCGCGAGCCTGCGCCCGCTGCACTTGCGCCCCTTGCCCTCGCGCCCGCTGACGAGCCCTCGCCACCAGCAGCCGGGCAGGCGCCCGCCGGTCTCGACCGGGCCGAGGCCGCGGCCCGCAGCCTCGCGTACCTGTCCGCGCTGATCGCCATCGACAGCACCAACGCCCAGGATCCGGCCCAGCTCGGCGGTCGGCCCAACGGCAATGAGCTGGAGGTGGCCGAGTACCTGGAGGCGCGCTGCCGCGAGGCCTTTGGTGACGATTATGAGGAGTTCGAGGCGCAGGTCGCGCTGGACGACGGCGGCAGCTACAGCCAGCGCTCGCGCCTGTGGGCCGGGGGCGTGGCCGAGACCCACGTGCTGGAGGTGGCACACCGCCGCGCCAACTTCGTGGCCCGGGTGCGCGCGCCCGCGCGCCCGTCCGCGCCGGCCTCGAGCCCCGTGCTGATCATGGGGCACATGGACGTGGTGGGTGCTGACCCCGCGCGCTGGGACAGCCCGCCCTTCGAGGCCACACGCATCGACGGCTACGTGGTGGGGCGTGGCGCCATCGACTGCAAGGGGCCTCTGGCGGCGGAGCTGACGGCCGTGCTGGCCCTGGCCCGGCAGCGTGAGCGACTCAGCCGCGATCTGGTGCTGTTGGCCACCGCGGCGGAGGAGGGCGGGCCCTCGCTGGGCGTGGACTGGATGCTGGAACACGCCGCGCACCTGCTGGGCCAGCCCGAGTTCGCGCTCAACGAAGGCGGTCGCGTGCGCCTGGCCGACGGGCGCGTGGCGTCGGTCAACATCCAGACCACCGAGAAGCTGGCCTACAACGTGCGCGTGTCGGCGCGCGGCCCGTCGGGTCACGGCTCGGTGCCCTTGCCCGACAACGCCCTGGCCGCCCTGGCCCGCGCCGTGGCCCGGGTGCATGACTGGCGCGCGCCGGCGCGGCTCAACGACACCACGCGTCAGTGGCTCATGTCGGCTGCGCTGCTGCAGCAGGACCAGCGCGTGGCCGGCGCCATGGTGGCGGCCGCCAGCTCGTCCGGTTCGGGCGCGGCTTTCGACGCCGCAGTGGACGTGCTCTCGCGCGACCCGCTGGTGAACGCCGTGCTGCGCGCGGGCGCCTCGCTGACCATGATCGACGGCGGCTTCCGCTCCAACGTGATCCCCAGCGACGGTGGCGCCACGTTCAATCTGCGCGTGCTGCCCGACGACGACGTCACGGCGCTGGTGGCCGCCATGAACGAGGCCGGCGGCGAGCCCGCGGTGCGCTTCGAGCTGCAGGGCGAGCCGCGCGCCGCGCCGCCGCCCTCGCCCACCAGCAGCGCGCTCTACCGCTCGATGGAGCGGGCCGCCCGCGAGATGGCGCCGGGCGTGGTGGTGCTGCCGTTCATGAGCACGGGCGCCACGGACGGCGCGGCCCTGCGCGCGGTGGGCATCCCGACCTACGGCATCCTGCCGATTCCGTTGCGGCCCGAGGACGAGCTGCGCATGCACGGCGACAACGAGCGCGCCCCCGCGGCGGGCCTGGGCTGGGCCGCAGAGTTCATCTACCGCTCGCTGGCCGGCGTGGCGCTGGAGTAGCTGGGCCGCGGCCTGCGAGAACAGCCGGCGGCGGGCCCCTGCAGCGGCGGGCCCCTGCAGCGGCGGGCTCCTGCGGCGGCGTGCCCCTGTGGCGGCGTGCGAGGTCAATGGGGGACGGGGATGGGCGGCTGGCTGGGTCGTCTGTGTCGGTCCCGCCACGCTCGCGTTGTTGTCGGGCGGCTACCATGGGCGCGCGTGTCGGCCGGACCTGCACGCGTCTCGCCAGGGGAGCACCACGATGATCCGATTCCGTTGCAGCCTGCATGGGGCGCTGGCCGCGCTGTTGCTCGTCACGGGCTGCGCCGCGCCCGGGACGTCATCGCCGGACGCGTTCGGCGATGACGTCGTGCTGCAACCCGCTGGCGACCCCGCGTCGCTGCCCGCGCCGGTGCACGACGGCGATCACTGGCGCGTGACCCACAGCGCCGTGGGGCAGGACGAAGCCAGCGCGGCCGGCGCGGCCCTGGCGGGTGGGCGCGCCCTGCTGCTGGCCCAGCGCGAGGTGCACGTGTCCGAGCGCATGCAGACGCTGACTCGCTTCCGCCGCTCGGGCGTGGACGTGCTGGTGGACGAGGCGGCCTTGGAGCAGTCGGTGGTGTCCGCCACGGCGGGCGTGCTGCACGGCTCGCGCGAGCTGTCGTCGGCGCGCGCGGTGACGCTCCTGCCCGACGGCCGCGTGCGCGTGGACGTGGTGCTGGAGGTGGGCGACGCGGACCTGTTCCCCGAGCGCCGCATGCAGCAGCTGTTGGCCAGCCACCCGCCGCGCGGCCGGGCGCAGGGGCTGGTGCAGCTGGCGCGCGACTACGCCCTCGAAGGCCAGCCTGGGCTGGCCGCCATGGCGCTGGATGCGGCCGAGTCCGACGCCGCCGGCGACGCGCGCGCGCTGCTGGACGTGGCCGATCTGCTGCTGGAGCTCGGGCACCGCGGCGAGGCCCTGCGCGTCAATGACCTGGTGCGGTCCGGCGTGGCCCGCGGCAGCGAACAGACGCAGCTGGCGGCGCGCGCCGCGGCGCAGCACGAGCGCCTGGTGTCAGGCGTGGCGCCCCTCTCGCAGCAGCTGTTTGCCCTGGAGCGGGCCACCCGCGGCGCCGAGCGGCCGGAGCTGCTGTCGGTGGCCGGCGCCGAGTCCGGCGCGCGCCCGGGCGGCTCGCGCGCGCTGGGGGTGACGGTGCCCGGGGGCAGCGGCCGCCTGCTCATGCTGCGGATGGAGGGCGGCCTGCTGCAGGCCTGGCCCCTGGGCGAGGGTCCGCTCAACCGGCGCAAGCTGGCGCTCTCCGTGGGCGCGCCGCGCCACGAGCAGGGCGCCATCGTGTTGCTGTGGTTGCTGCCGGAGGGCTCTCCGGTCTGGGCCGCGGCAGAAGGCCTGCCGCCCGACGGCGTGGCGCCTGGCGCCGACGAGCGCGAGCGCATGCTCGTGGCGGCGTTGGAGCGGGCCCTGCGCGAGGCCGCGGCGCGCCCCGACGTGGGCGCGTACGTGCTGCACGTGTCGCGCTGAGGTGCGTCAGCGTCGTCGTTGCCCGCCCGGTTTGCCCTCGGCGCGCTCTTCTTCCTCGGTCAGCACGACCACCTCGCGGCCGGCGTAGGCGCGCAGGGCGCCCGGCGGGGCGGCGCGGTCGGGCAGCGCGAGCAGCCCCGCGATCAGGTCGTGACGTTCGTCGCCGTCAACGTCACCGAGCGCCAGCAGCGAGCGGCCCAGGCGCATGCCCGGCGCGTCGCCGTCGATGCGCAGCAGCAGCCGCGCGTCGCTCGAGCGCACCAGCAGCACGCTGCCCGCGTCGTAGCCGCCCCGATCGCTGCCGGGCGCGCCCAACGCGAGGTCGGGCTTTCCGTCGCCGTCGACGTCATCCAGCGCAGCCACGGCCGAGCCCAGCAGAGCGCCGGGAAAGACGCTGTCGTAACTCAGCAGCCGCTCGCCGGTCTTGAGCGAGACGACATGCGCCGCGCCCGCGTCGCGACCGCCCAGGCTGGCGCCCGGCGCGCCCACCAGCAGCTCGCCCACGCCGTCGTCGTCCAGGTCGGGCAGGGCCGCGATGGCGCTGCCGAAGCGCTCGCCCGGCTGCCCGTTCAGGGTGAGCAGGGTGCGCGCCGTGCGCGTCGAGATGATCAGCACGCGGCCCGCGCTGTGCTGCTCGACCAGGGCGGTGGGCGCACCGACCGCCAGCTCGGGCAGGCCGTCGTCATCCAGGTCGGGCACCACCGCCAGAGCCGCGCCAAAGGACTCCTCGCGGGTCTCGCCCCAGATCTCCAGCAGCGGCTCGAGTGTCTGCGCGGACAGCACCAGCACGTAGCCGGGGTCGAACGAGAGCGAGACGTCGCTGGGAGCGGCGGCGGCCAGATCGGCCACGCCGTCGCCGTCCAGGTCGGGCAGCGGCACGATCGCGCTGCCCAGCAAGCCAAAGGGCTCCTGGCCCAGCAGCTCACGGGCCTGGGGTTCGGGGATGGGCTTGCCCGGCACCGAGCGCGGCGGCGGGTGCATGAGCGCGCTGCCGTCGCGACCCGAGTGCAGACGCAGGGCGCCGGCGTTCACCGCCAACTCGTCGTCGCGCGGTGCGCCCAACACCAGGTCGTCCACGCCGTCGCCGTCCACGTCGCCCACGCGGCAGGCGGCGCTGCCGAAAGCCTCGCCCACCCGGCGGCCGCTGACCCGCAGCAGCGTGTGCCCGTCGGCGCCCGAGACCACGCGCAGGGCGCCCGTGTCGGTGCCCGCCTGGGTGCGCAGCTGGGGGATGCAGACCCCGATGTCCGGCACGCCGTCGCCGTCCAGGTCGCCCACCCCCGCGAGCGCGACGCCGAAGCCCGTCTCGCCCGGCGCGGCGGCGGCCTGCCAGAGCATGTCGTCGGCGGCGACGGTCGTCTCCTCGGCGGCGACGGCCGTGCCTTCGGCGGGCGCGGCCGTGTCCTGGGCATCGGGCCGCGGCGCGAGGCTCACGACCGACACAGCGAGCAGGCACGCCATGAGCAGCAGGGGGCGTAGGGTCACGGTGGGCTCCCAAGGAGAGGGCGCGGGCAGGCGCGAGGGGCTGGAGAGTCTAGCAGCGCGGCGCGGTCCGCACGGGATCGGCCCGCCGAGCGGATCTCCCTGGTGTGGGAGTTGACCAAGACGGCACTGGCCTTCAGCGGGCGGACGCATGTTGAACCGAGACTTCAGCGAGCTGTTGTCCGCTTTCGCCGACTGCGGGGTTGAGTACCTGCTCAGCGGGGCGCACGCGCTCTCGGTGCTCCCGCGGAGATGTTCACCGAGGACGATCTGATGCAGCCTGATCAGGAGCTCCAGCTCGGTGTAGCGCCCGTGCGCATCGACGTCCTGACGAGCATCTCCGGCGTCACCTTCGACGAGGCCTGGGCCGCTCGCAGGGCGGTCCTCGTCGATGGTCAGACCGTGCCTGTGCTCTCGCGTGAACACCTGATCATCAACGAGCAGGCTACGGGCCGCCCACAGGATCTGATCGATGTGGGTCGACTCACTCTAAGGAGGCTCCTACGGCGGCGAGCGGGGTGGCAAGTGACCTGGCCCATCCGCTCCCGCGATCCTGCTGGGTGCGCACTCGACTCCATCGGTCCGGGGGCCGATGACAACGCCAGCGGCGTCGCCGCGCTGCTCGAGCTCATGCTCAGCCTGGAGTCGATCGGCTACTGGTCGGACGAGCCAGAGAGCCAGCACGACCCGCCGCTGCTCGCTGCCAGCTATCCCAGCACCGGGGACTTCGTGGCGTTCGTCTCCGACCTTGAGCATGGCGGCGCTGGTGCGCGGTCTGAAGCAGGCGCTGGTGGAGCTCTCCCAGAGCCCTTGATCGTGGTCGCGCGGGCTCGCTGGCAGGGCACCGCCCCGGATCGGCGGGATGGCGTCATACTGTCCTGACTCGGCGCCGCGTCTCTGCACCCCTGCGAGGCGGTCGGATCGCCTGTGTCTCTCCCGCTCTCTTCCCCGTTTCCGAGGCTCGATCTTGTCTCTCCGTGTCTTGCCGTCGGCCCGCTTGCCGGTCGTGATCTTCAGCCTGAGTCTGGCGCTCGCGGCCCCGCCCGCCGGTGCCCAGCAGTTCGTGTCGCGTGACCTGCCGGGGCCCGTGGTCTGGAGCGAGTCGGCCGCCGCGCTGGACGCGGATGAGGACGGCGACCTCGACCTGTTCATCGTGAACGCCAACGGCTGGTCCATGCCCGGCGACCTGCAGCCCGACAGCCAGCCCCTGGCGCCCACGCTGCTGCGCAATGACGGCAACGACCTCGACGGCTTCCCTATTTGGACCGACGCGAGCGCGGCCCTGCTGCCGGCCGGTCTGGTGCTGCACGGCAAGAGCGTGGCGGTCTTTGACGCCGACGGCGACGGTCGCCAGGACCTGGCCATCGCGGTGGCGTTCGGCGGGCGGCAGCGCCTGCTGCGCAAGGACCCGCTGAGCGGCACCTTTCTGGACGAGAGCGCGACGCGCCTGCCGACGCTGGTGCTCAACGCCATGTCGGTGGCGGCGGGCGACGTGGACGATGACGGCGACCTCGACCTGGTGTTCTCCGACGCGGGCGCCAGCTCATTCGGCGCGCCGGGCGGGCTGGCGCGGCTGCTGCTCAACGACGGCGCCGGGCACTTCATCGATGCGCCGGAGCAGCTCGGGGCGGCGCTCAAGATCGGCGCGCAGAACGCCAAGCTGATCGACCTCGACGGAGACTGTGACCTCGACCTGGTGGTGGACGGCAAGTCACCCACCACGCAGTTCTATGAGAACGACGGCGCCGGACAGTTCGAACTCAAGCTCAACGTCGTGCCGGGCTCGACGCAGCCCGGCTACGCGTCGACCTACGAGTCGGACTTTTGCGACCTGGACGGTGACGGCGACTTCGACGCCGTGATCATGAACACGGCCTTCCAGTTCGTGGACTCTGTCACGACCAATCAGCTGGCGCAGATGGGGCAGCTGCGCTTCTCCCTGCCCGACGCGGCCGTCTTCGACGACAACAACTGCCACGACGAGAACGACTTCGCGTTCCTCGATGCGGACGACGACGGCGACCTGGACCTGCTGGTGGGGGCCCTGCCCTTCCCCGGCTCGGGCTGTCCCAATCCCGACACGAGCGAGAAGCTGTTCCTGAACATGGGGCCCGTGGGCACCGGCTCCATGAGCTGGGTCTCCGGGGCCTTCGACGCGGGGCCGGACGCCACGCTCGACCTGGAGCTGGCCGACTTCGACGGCGACGGCGCCTACGACGTGGTGAGCGTGCAGGGCGAGTACTTCCCCCCGTTCATCAACCGCTACTACCGCAACACGGGGCCGGCCGACAGCCAGCCTCCGTCCGTGCTGGCGACCTCGGCCACGCCCGCCACCGTGCCGCTCTCGGCGCTCGCGGGCGGCTGGCCCCGGCGCGCGGTGTTGCAGGACTCGATCATGGACGATGGCGTCAGCTACCTGCAGGCTGACCTGGTCGTCTCCACCGACAAGGGCGGCGAGACGTCGATGACCTCCAGCGCCATGGCGCACGTGGGTGGCTCGACCTTCCGCGGCGTGGTCGATCCGGCGCCGTCCTCCACGGGCCTGGTGGGCATGGACGTGAGCTGGCATGTGCGAGCCGAGGACCCGGCCGGCAACAGCGTGGAGTCCGCGGCGCAGACCACGCGCCTGTGCGGCGTGGAGGCCTACGGCGCGCCCACGCCCACGTCGGCGGTGAGCTTCGGCGCGGCGGGCGAGCCCACGGTGGGCGATGTCTTCACGCTGCAGGTGGCGGGCGGCCCCGCGGGCGCCGGCGCCGTGTTGCTGGTGGGCTTCGGTCGCGTGGAGATCGCCAAGAAGGGCGGGCTGCTGCTGGTCGATCCGGCCGGCCTGATCCTGATCGACGTCACGCTCGACGGCGGCGGCGGCCTGGCGCTGCCGGTCAACCTGCCCACGGGCCTGGGCTGGGCCGGCCTGGGCCTCAGCGCGCAGGTGGCGGTGTTCGACGGCGCCCAGAGCCACGGCGTGTCGTTCAGCAACGCCCTTGAGCTGGTGGTCTGCGGCGAGCCGTGAGGGGCAGGGCGCGGCTCCCTCACTTAGACGCCGCCCCGGGCGCTTGGGGCGGCACGCTGGCCGGGGGCAACGTGGCCCTGGAGCTGTTGGTGACGCACACCCACGGCCACGGCGACGACTTCATCATCGACCCGCTGGGTTGATGGGGGGCGGTCCCGGCACGATCTGAGGCGCCAAGCGCAGCGGCAGCAGCGTGTCCGGCAGCGGGCGCGCCGCGTGGGCGTTGACCAGGCGCTCGGCGCGCAGCAGGCAGGCGCCGTCGTCGGCCACCCCCCGGCCCACGACCAGCACGGACGAGAGCGCCGAGAAACGCTCCGGGGCGCGAGCCCAGGCGCCGTCGTCGCGTCCCCAGCGGGCCACGACACGGCCGAGCTGGCTGTCCGTGTCCTCGTAGAGCAGCACCACCAGGGGCAGCTCGTGCTGCGCGGCCAGCGCGGCGTAGGTGTCGACCTTGACGCTGACCGCCTGGGCCACGGCGCGCGAGAGCTCGCGGGCGTCGTCGGCGGCGGCCTGGGCGCGCTCGCTGGCGGCCACGCGCGCGCGCCGGCGGGCCTGCTTCTCGCGCCCTGAGCCGTGGCCTCGCAGCGGGCGCACGGGAGCCCGGCGACGGGGCGCCGCGTCCCGCGTCCAGGGCTCCTCGCCGCAGCCCGTGAGCGAGCGCACCTCGACCAGCGCGCGCTGCTCGCCACGCGCGATCAGCAGGTCGGGGTTCTTGTCGCCCAGGCACGGCTCGCAGGTGAGCGAGAGCTGGAGCTGCGCCATCAGCGCCAGGCTCAGCAGGTGCGCGCGGGCGCCGGCGTGCTGGCCCCAGCGCTCGTGCGCGAGCCCCTTGGCGAGCACGTCGCGGCTCGCGCCGGCGTGGGCGAAGCCGGCCTCGAGCGCGGCGCGCAGCCCGCGCGCCTCGGGCTCGTCCGAGCGCGCCAACCAGCGGAAGGCGGCGTCGCGCCCCTGGTCCTCGGCCAGGGCCAGGGCCCAGGCGCCGAACAGCGGCTCGTCGGCGGGGCGGTCGCGCAGGCTGCTCATGCTGGCCTGCCGGGCGGCTTCGGCTTCAGGGCCGCCAGCTGCGCGAGGCTCCTGCGCTGGCAGCGGAGACTCCACCCGCGGGAGAACACGGCCAGGGCCGTCGCGGCCAGCAATGACAGGCCCGAGCGGCGCCTGGCAGCGCGCGGCCGGCCCACGCGCTCGGCGCAGCCCCCGTAGTAGCGCTCGGTGAACAGCAGCATGAGCAGGGCCGAGGCACGGGTCAGCGAGAACAGGCCGCCGTCGAGCAGCTGCAGCAGCTCGGCGTAGGACGGGGCGTGGGAGAGGGCGATGTCCAGCAGCTCGGCCCGCGCGGCGCGCACGGTCTCGGCGGCGTTGGTCGTCCGGGAGCTGCCGTCGCTGTCGTGCGTCTCCCCGCTGCCGGGTGTGCTGCCCGGCTCGGCCGCGCCCGGCGGGCGGGCCGCGACGCGACCCGGCCGCGCCACACGCGCTCCCAGCAGCGGGCGTAGCGACTCGCGGAAGGCCACACCGCGGGCCAGATCCTTCTCGACGTCGCGGGTCACGTTGGCCAGCTGGATGAATTCTCCCGCGCGCATGCTGGCCTCGCGTTGCTGCGGCGTGAGCTGCGCCGAGCCCGTGCGGCCCAGCAGCGTCATGCGCGCCACGAAGCGCACCGGCTCGCCCAGCACGGCGCGGCAGTAGCGGGTGAGCTGCTCGTTGCCGCGCAGCACGCCGCCCTGCTGGTCGAAGCTGTGCGCGGCCCAGGCCATGCCCGCCGCCATCTCGCGCACCAGCTCGGCGATGATGACCTGCACGGTCGGAGGCAGGTTCAGGAAGACGCGGTCCACCAGCTCGCAGCGCTGCACCAGCAGCAGGTGCGCGCGATCGCGGGCGTCTTCGGCGCGCTCGTCACCGGGTGGCGGGACATGGGGCAGGGCCTGCGAGGCCGGGCCTGTGCTTCGGCTCGGGGCGCTCGCTGACGCGTCGTGGGCGTGGGCGCCCGACGCGTTCGTCAGGGCTCCGGTCGCGTCCGTCAGCCCGTCGAAGCGCGCGCTGAAGGCCGACAGCGACGCCACCGCCTCGTCAGGTCCGGCGGACAGATCCTCGTACGTATCGAGGATGCGGCAGTAGAGGTAGGCCACCGCCGCCGCCCGGGCCGAGCGCGCCGGCAGCATGGCGATGCAGGCGCTGAAGGTGCGCGCGGCGTGGGGCAGGATGGCCCACACGAAGCGCTCGGGGTCGTCGATGGCCGCCAGCGCGTCCAGGTCGGGGCGCTCGCGGTCCGCCAACAGGTCGCGCAGCAGCAGCGCGGGGCGTCGCAGGGCGAAGGGCAGGGCGGCCATGGCGGCGCAGGATACGTCGTGGACGTGGCGTGGCGTGACCCCTCGCCCGAAAGAGCGGAGGCGAGACCCGCTCGGTCGCGCCGGCGTGCGCCCTGGGCGGTCCGCCGCCACGTCCGCCGCCACGTCCACAGCGAGGTCGGGAGCGAGGTCGGGAGCGAGGTCCGCCGCTCGCCATGGGCGCCGCGGCGGCTTCGGGTTAGGATCGTCCGCTTCAGAACTGGAGCCCACCATGCGCATGTACGACCTTCCTCTCCTGTTGCTGTTGGGCCTGGCGCCCGGCTGCGTCATCGCTCCCATGGTGAAGGTGGGCAACACGCCGCTGATGCCCGGCGTGCACGAGGTCGAGCTCTCCAGCGCCCACAGCGTCTGGACCGACGAGAAGATCGTGGTGATCGAGGTCGAGGGCGCCATCTCGTCCCAGACCAAGGTCGGCTTTCTGAGCGAGCGCAACATGGTGGCCGACCTGGCCGCGTCGCTGGAGCGCGCCGCACAGGACGACGACGTGGTGGCGGTGGTGCTCAGCATCGACTCGCCCGGCGGCGGCGTGACGGCCAGCGACCTGATTCACCGCGAGCTGCAGCGCTTCCGGGCCAAGACCGGGCGGCCGGTGGTGGCCTGCATGCTCGGCACGGCGGCGTCCGGCGGCCTGTACGTGGCCATGGCGTCCGATGAGATCTGGGCCCATCCCACTACGGTCACCGGGAGCATCGGCGTGATCGTGCAGTCATTCGGCATCGAAGGCACGCTGGAGAAGATCGGTGTGGAGCCGCGCTCCACCATGAGCGGTCCGCTCAAGGACATGGGCTCGCCCTTCCGGCAGCCCACCGATGAGGAGCGCGAGCTGATGCAGGGCATGGTCGACTCCATGCACGGGCGCTTCGTGCAGGTGGTGGACGAGGGACGGCCCAAGCTCTCCACCGAGACCGTGCGCGGGCTGGCGGACGGGCGCATCTACACGGCGCAGCAGGCGCTGGACAACGGGCTGGTGGATCACATCGGCTACCTGGACGACGCGATCAACTCGGCCATGCGCAGGGCGCGGGTGGCCGACGCCAACGTGGTGGGCTACCGCATCGGCTTCGGCACGCCCAAGAGCCTGTACGGCGCCGAGAGCAGCGCGGCCGGCGACGGGCAGATCCGCGTGGACCTGGGGCTCGATCGCCTGCTGGGGCAGCGCATCGCCGGCGAGACGTTCCTGTACGCGTGGCGCCCCGGGCTCTGATCAGCGCCAGGGTGTCAGACCCGCGCGGCGGCCGCGACTCAGCGCCGGCGGGCACGACGCAGCGCGGCGCGGCCGGGCGTCGGTTGCGCCGCGTCGCGGGTCCTGATCAACGCGGCGCGGCGGGCTCCTCGCTCAGCAGCGGCGCCAGCAGCGTGGCCACGGCGCGGGCCACCGCCGCGCGTCCGTCCTGGCCCATGTGCTCGTTGGGGATGCGCTGCCAGCTGAAGCGCTCTGCCGGCGTGCTCAGCGAGAGGTCGAGGGCCGCGCCGCCCGCCTCGCGCACGATCTTGGTGAGCAGCGCGGCGTTGGCCGCCACCTGGCGGCGGAAGCGGCCGGGGAGCAGGCCCTCGCCGGCCTCGACGTCGACGGGCGTGACGTAGAACAGCGGCTCGATGTCGTGCTCGCGGCAGAGCGCGACGAGCTCGCGCAGGGCCGCCACGCGCTCGTGCTGCGGGTCGATCGCTCCGAGGTAGTTGCAGCTGAGGCGCAGGGCCAGGTCCTCGTCCACCAGCTCGGGTGTGTCGAGCGCCTCGGGGTCGCCGCGCAGGTAGTCGCCCACCACGCCGGCGGGCTGGCCGTCCAGGACGATGGGCGTCTGGCGGAACTCGCGCTCGGTGACGAGGTTGCCATCCAGCACCCGGAACACCGCCAGGGGCTGCCACAGCCGGGCCAGCCAGGGGTGCGCCAAGCTGAAGCGCAGGCGCTCGAACTGCCAGCCCGGTCGCATGCTCCAGCCCGGCAGGAAGCTGCGCGTGTTGAGCACGAACACCGCCGCCCGCGGTCGCGCGCCGGCTGACAGCAGCGCCGCCATCCAGTCGCGATAGACCAGCGGGTGGTAGGCGGCGTGGTCGATGGAGCGCACGACAGGCGCGGAGCTGTGCCGCGCAGTGCGGGGCGCGCCGTCGGTCGGCGGGCTGTCGTTCGGCGGTGCGCCGGGTCGTGGGGTGCCGGGTCGTGGCGTGTCGAGGGGCGGCGCCCCAGCCTGGGCGGAGGCTGTCTCTGCTGCTGCTGCCGACGCGCCGGCCAGCGCGTCCTGCAGCATGGCCGAGATCCAGCGTCGGTCGCTGTCGCCGGGGTCGTGGGCGCGGTTGGTGCTGTCGGCAAAGAACAGCACGTCGGGCGCCTCGGCCACGACGTCGTGCAGCAGCGCGAGCTCCTCCGGCAGGGTGGCGGAGCCGATGGCGAGCTGCAGCACGAAGGCCGACGACGCGAAGATCAACACTCGCCCGAAGAACGAGGCCGGCGTCAGCGAGGTGGGCTGCTGGTCGGCCTGAGAGACGGGCTCCCCAGCGCCGCCGCGTGCGCCGTCGCGCTCGCCGCTCTCCCCCGCGAAGGGCGTGCGCGACTCAGCGGCGCAGGCGGCGGCAAAGCGGTCGGTGAGGGACGGGCGGGTCATGAGTGGCGCTGTCGCAGGTCAGAACTGGAAGTAGAGGAAGGGCACGCGCTGCACCACGCCCTGGTTGAGCAGCAGCAGTACCAGCGCAGCCAGGGCGGCCCAGCGGCGCGCGGTGGGCAGGCCGCCCAGCCAGGCGCTGCTGCGCAGGCGTCCGCGCAGCAGCTGCGCCGCCAGCAGGGCCAGCACCAGGGCGGCGCCGAGGCGCACGTCTGCGCGTGAGGTGCCGGCGGCCTCGATGGCCGACGACCAGGTCGGGCCGCTGAGCGCCTCGCTCCACCCGGCACCGAGCCTGCGCAGCACGGTGAACGCATCGGCCGCCGTGTCGGCGCGGAAGAAGATCCAGGCCAGGTCCACCAGCACGAAGGTCGTGATGCACGAGAGCACGGCCAGCGCGGTGGGGCGGCGCACCAGCCCGGTTGCCCGCGCCAGGGCCGCGCGCACGGGAGCCAGCCACTCGCCCAGCAGGTAGTACATGCCGTGCAGCGCGCCCCAGATCACGAAGCACCAGCTGGCGCCGTGCCACAGGCCGGACACGGCGAACACGATCAGGATGTTGCGCCAGCGTAGCCAGGGCGCCACGCGGCTGCCGCCCAGCGGGATGTACAGGTAGTCGCGGAACCAGGTCGAGAGCGAGATGTGCCAGCGCCCCCAGAACTCCGGCACCGAGCGCGCGAAGTACGGGCGCTCGAAGTTCTTCATGAGCCGGTGTCCCAGGATCTCCGCGCTGCCGATGGCGATGTCGGAGTAGCCCGAGAAGTCGCAGTAGATCTGGAACGCGAAGAAGACCGTGGCCAGCGCCAGCATGGGGCCGTCGAAGCGCGAGGGGTCGGCGTAGACGCCGTCCACCAGCAGCGCCAGGCGGTCGGCGATGACGACCTTCTTCACCAGGCCGCAGACGATCAGGCGCAGGCCGTCGGCGGCGCGGTCGGAGCACCAGCGCGTCTCGGCGCGCAGCTGCGGCAGCAGGTTCACCGAGCGCTCGATGGGCCCGGCCACGAGCTGCGGGAAGTAGCTCACGTACAGCGCGAAGATGCCCAGGTGGCGCTCGGGGCGTTGGTTGCCGCGGTAGACCTCGATGGTGTAGCTGAGCGTCTGGAAGGTGTAGAAGCTGATGCCCACCGGCAGCAGTACGTCGAGCGTGGGGCTGTCCCAGCCCACGCCGGCCCAGCCCAGGGCCTCGTGTACCGCGGTCGCGAAGAAGTCCCAGTACTTGAAGGTGAACAGCAGGCCCAGGTTGCACAGCAGCGAGATGCACAGCAGCGCCCGGCGGCGGGCGGGGCTGCGGCGAGCGTCGCCGGGCGCCGCGCCCATGCCCAGGCCGCAGGCGTAGTCCACCAGCGTGCTGGCCACGATCAGGATCAGGTACGCGGGCTCCCAGCAGGCGTAGAAGACGTAGCTGGCCAGGAGCAGCAGCAGCCAGCGCTGGCGAGCGGGCAGGGCAAAGTGCAGACCCACCACCAGCGGCAGGAACAGCACGTACTGCCACGAGTTGAAGGCCACGTCGACTCCTGCCGGGGCTGGGCGGGCGCACGGGCGCGCCGCTCCACTGGGCGCCGATGATAGGGACCGGCGCGCCGTCGTTCATGGGGCAGGCTGAGGCGGCGCGCTTTCGTAGACTCAGCCCACCCCGAGGAAGACCGCACATGTCGAGTTGCCGCGCCATCCAGCTCATCCTGTTGGCCGCTTGTGTCCTGCCGCTGGCGGCCGCCTGCGCCGTGCCCGAGCAGGTCATGGCCTCACCCGATGAGCCGGTGCGGCTGCGCCCGCCGGCCCGGGCCTTCGTCGGTCGAGATCCGCTCAGCTTGGTGGACCGTGCCCAGCGCACCGTGGCGGATCTGCCCCTGACCACCGCGCTCATGCGAGACGTGGCGCAGCGCGCCGAGCGGGCCGTGGTGTCCATCTACATCGAGGGGGACAACCCCCACCGGCTGTATCCGCTGGGGCTACGCATTCCCGGCACCAGCTTTCGCGTGCACCTGAAGGGCGACTCCCTGGGCAGCGGCTTCTTTGTGCACGAGTCGGGCCTGATCCTCACCAACGATCACGTGGTGCGCTACGCCAAGCAGATCCGGGTGCTCACCAAGGGCGGGCTCGAGCTGCCGGCCACGCTGGTGGCGCACGATCCGGTGTACGACCTGGCCTTGCTCAAGGTGACGCCGCCGCCGGGCTTGGCCTTCTTGACCATCCCCATGGGTGACAGCAACGCCATGCAGGTGGGCGAGCCGGTCATGGCCGTGGGCAACCCGCTGGGTCTGGGCTTCACGGTGACCGCCGGCGTGGTGAGCCAGACCGACCGCAACCTGATGGGTGTTCGCCCCGGCGACGGGCGCGGCGTGCACTTCCTGCAGACCGACGCGACCATCGCACCGGGCAGCTCGGGCGGTCCGCTGATCACGCTCACTGGCGCGTGGGTG
>Ga0164313_10000536_pt1 | contig 30921 bp, 29 predicted proteins | sample GuaBasSedimGuay4_FD_113735 | JGI IMG/M metagenome (GOLD analysis project Ga0164313, IMG submission 113735) | Subseafloor sediment microbial communities from Guaymas Basin, Gulf of California, Mexico - Guay4, Core 4569-4, 0-3 cm | ecosystem: Environmental > Aquatic > Marine > Hydrothermal vents... | reverse complement strand
CTAAAAAGAAAGTGACCAAGAAAAAGGTAGCTAAAAAGAAAGTGACCAAGAAAAAGGTAGCTAAAAAGAAAGTGACCAAGAAAAAGGTAGCTAAGAAAAAGGTGGTCGAGAAAAAACCTGCCACAATATCAAAGAAGCTAGACCCTAAAGAAGCTATTTTAAAATATCAAGAAGAACAAAAAAACACTGTAGTTAAAGAAGCTGTCACGATGCCTCCCTATATGGATGACCTAGAAGAAGAGACCGAAGAAGGAAAAAGCTTCTCTTTTGAGGATAAGGATAAAGTAGAGTCGTTTGATGAAAATAAGACATTAAAAAAAGAACAAAAATTGAACGATGAATACAACACCGATGATGAAGTTGAAGATGGGTCCTCTGGAGAATATGGCTATGGTTGGGGTTACAGTGATTCATTTGATAAGCCTGATGAAGAATTTACAGAAGAAGAAGAAATGGATGAAGATCTAAAATATGCTCAAGGCAAAGATAAGGAAAACTAAATTAAATTAGAATTATATTATTATCCCAGTTGTCCCTTTTGTAGAATTGTCATCGAAGTCATTCATCAGCTTGAATTAAAAGTTGATTATAAAAACATTCATGAGGATTTTTCCAATATGGAAAAGCTCAAAAAAGATACTGGCCGAACAACGGTACCCTGCCTTTATATTGATAATAATCCAATGTTTGAATCTTATGATATTATGGAATGGTTAAAAACCAACAAGGATAAATTGGAAAAAGTGTATGGAAGTTAGGGACCCGGTTCATGGATTGATCCAAATTTACGACGTTGAAATCCCTATTATAACAAATGACTTTTTTTGTCGGCTTAGAAATATAAAACAGCTTGGATTCTCTGAGTTCATCTTTCCCGGTGCCACCCACTCAAGATTTTTACACTCCCTAGGAGTAATGCATGTAGGATCATTGGCATTTGATAAACTATTCCCAGGAAACAATAAAAGTAAAGATTTAACCCGCCTGAGAGAAACTTTTCGACTGGCCTGCTTGCTTCATGATATTGGGCACGCCCCTTTAAGCCACTCTTCAGAGATGGCCATGCCTCCAGTTAAAGATTTAAAAATACCTAAAGAATTTTTTCGCGGAGATCAAAATCAAGACCGTCAGGCCACGCACGAAGATTATACAATTAAATCTATTGCTGATAGTTCATTTTCCTCAGCTTTTAAACAAGTAGAAGATAAATTTGGTGTTGATAGAAAATGCGTGGCCGATTTGATGACAGGATTTGCCCGAGACCCTGGATATTTTACCGTTGAAGGAATAAATTACTTCCCTATTCTCCATCAGTTAGTCTCTAGTGAGCTAGATTGTGATCGCATGGATTACCTCTTAAGAGATAGTTATTTCTGTGGTGTTAGCTATGGAACTTTTGACCTAGACTGGCTCTTAGATAATATAAAAAAGTGCATTATTGATGATACCGTTTATTTAGGTATTACAGAAAGGGCAGTGCTCACTTTTGAAGATTTCCTTCTCTGTCGATATCATATGTTTATAATGGTTTATTTTCACTACCGTGCCGTATGCCTCGAACAACTCCTTTGTAAATTCTTTCAAACCTCCAAAGAAGAATATGTAATTCCTGGAAATATTGAAGAATATATTGAACATGATGATCATTTTCTAAATAAGATCTTAAGAAAAAGTAATAACCCTTATGCTAAGGCAATTGTAAAAAATCAGATCCCGGAAAAGATTTTTGAATCCTACAATGGAGAGCAACATAAAAAACTTGAGATCATTGAAAAATACCTTAAAGATCAAGATATAGATTTTATCAAAGGCTCAAGTGAGGGAAGAATATCAAAGTACTATGATGATGGCCGAGAGAATTACCTTTTTCCCATGAAAGTTGTGCGTATAATCTCAGGAAGGGATGAAGCAGAATATTCAGATATTAACCAGGCCACGGATTTATTCAATAAATTCCGCAAAACCCACTCTATCATGCGACTTCACTGTGATGTGCCCAGCTTGAAAGCTAAAGAAAAAAGTGACCTTTTTGATTTCATTGCCCATGTAAACTCAAAATGAGATGATAGGCCAATGGGAAAAATCTCACTTTATGTCCTTTTAATCTTGATCTATCTAGGTCTTTCAAAAAGTCTCAAGACAGACGAGAAAAGATTCTATTATAAAAATTATGAAAGTTTAGATCAATCGACCAGTTTATTAAGGCCCCCAACCTCTCTCATTTTACTTGATTCTTACTCTGAGGGATTAATCCTAAAAACCTATCTCCTAAAGATTCGTCTTATTAGAGTCTTCTCTGATAATAAAGATATCACTATAAAAACATCTCATGAGTTTTGGAAAAAGAATGCGCCCAATATAGGAATGTCGATTCTAAGATTAGATGAAGGACATCCCAAAGCAGAAATAACCCCACTACCACCGGGCAGCTATTTTATCGGTTCTTTTACTTTTGGCTCTTGGCGACTTTTAAATTCAGGAAAGAGAGTTTGGAAATTTCACCGCAGTTATCGTGATCTCCCTGAACTTCTTGGCTGGGGAAAATGGCAACCAACTAAAGACTTTTATAAAAAGATACTAATCCATAGAGAACAAAAACTGCCTTTTTATGGCCCAAATGATGAATTTGGAACGAAGGGGTCTATTACTAAGGCCAATTTCAAACGCTCCAAAGAATTAAGAAAGTTTAAAAAAGAAAATTTTCTTCTTCATCTAACGAAACTTTTCTCTCTCCCTGGAAACGCTGGAGAGCAAAATGAATGAAATAATTGATAAACTTATAATAAGAATATTTCTCTTAGTTTTTATTTGTGTAATTATCGTCCTATACAAATATTCCCATTTCCTCTTATACCCATCGAGTAAGGGTCAATTTCTAAAGCGCTTTTATCCTTCCAAAAACCCTGCTGAAACTGTTCACCTCTTTGGCCGAATACTAGGACTCGGACTTCTTTTTTCTCAATTTCAAATTTATTTAATGGATGGATTTTTTTACGCCTTTTTTGATTTTTTTATTACAGCAGTCATCACCTACACTCTCTATCTTGTGGCCCTCTATATAATGGAGTCTATCGCTTTATATAACTTTGAATATAATGATGAAATTTCTAAAAAGAAAAACATGGCCTATGCCTTGGTGACCATGGCCCATGCTCTGGGAGTGGCCCACCTTTTACAGGTTTCCATCAATGTCTCTACCGAATCAGGCCGTCACGTAATAATTTTAATTATATTTTTATGGCTTTTCACTGTAGTTATTATTGGGTTTGCCAGCAAGACCTTTAAAATAATTTCAAAGTTGCACTTCAATCAACTCTTAGTACAAAAAAATCTCGCTATTGGTTTTTCTTATTTAGGCTTTTTTCTTGGTTGGACCATCATTGTCGCCAGTGCTATCAACCTACCCATCGGTGATATCAAAAATTATGGTATACAAGTTATTTTAAAAATTCTCCTAAGTCTTATCATCTTCCCCCTTTTTAGATGGGCCTTAATCTATATTTTTAAAATTGAGCAAGACCCGGAAGAAGTGCAAGCAGAGGGGGCCATGGGGATTCGCACCATCTCAACTGGATATGGTATCTATGAAGGAATTATTCAGCTAACTTCGGCCTACTTAACTACGGTTATTACTGGAAATATTCATTTTTCTTTTTAAAACAAGGTTTTTGCATTACTGATAGAAGTTGCAAGTCCCACGCAGATCCCAAAGGTTAAGAGACTAGAGCCTCCATAAGACATTAAAGGTAGAGGAAGCCCTACAATGGGTAAAAGTCCCGTCACCATCCCCATATTAACAATGGTATGCCAAAAAAAGATCGACATAACCCCAATAACTACAATGGAATCATAGACATCCGTCACCGACTGGGCAAGCCACAAAAAGCGAAAAAATAATACCAAATAAAGGCCGATTAAAAACAAGGAGCCAAAAAAACCATGTTCTTCATTAAAAATAGAGAAGACAAAATCTGTATGATTTTCAGGTAGATAATTTAACGAGGCCTGAGTGGAATTTTTAAAACCTTTACCAAAAAACTTTCCTGAACCAATGGCAATTTTTGATTGAATAGCATTATAACCAAGTCCCTTAGGCTCCATACCAGGGTTTAAAAAGGCGGTAATTCTCTTTTTCTGATATCCCTTAAGGCCAAATTGATACATGCCCAGACCTGAAATCAACCCAATAATTCCCAGAATCATAATGGTCTTCCATTTTAGTCCCACATAGAAGGCCACCATAAAAAAGATTAAAAGAAGAACTAGTCCAGTCCCAAGGTCTGGCTGCATAATTACCAAAAGAGCAGGAATAAAAGCAAAGAGAGATGGAATAATAAGAGTTTTTAAATTTAGCTCACTGTAATATCTCTTACTGGTAAAAAAACGAGCTAGACCTAAGATAAGAGATATTTTCATGATCTCTGAAGGTTGTAATCTAAAAGGCCCAAGCAGAATCCATCTTTTTGCACCCATTCCCTGTATGCCTAAAAATAAAACCAGCAAAAGGAGCCCAATATTTACCCAATAAATGGGCCAGGAAAAACGGGCCAGGGTGGAAGGCCTTAAAAAACTAATTAAGAATCCAATAAAAAGAGAAAATCCAAATAAAAAGATTTGAGTTTGATATAAATTAGAGACCACGCCAGAGTTAGAGCCATGAGTGGCGGAGTAGAGATTTAAAATCCCCACCACAAAAATGGCCGAAGTAATAATAAAAAAAGAAAAATCATATTTTTTAATAACTGCCCAAAAATTCGCTGTAATCATTGTTTACTCACCCTTTGTGCCATTTTTTTTTCTTCTGCTAAAATTTCAGATCTGGTCTCAGGTTGATACGTTCTCATATACTGATCAATAATATTTCTTGCCACAGGGGCCGCTGCAGTAGACCCATGACACCCATGTTCTACCACCACAGACACTGCAATTTTAGGATTCTTAACTGGGGCAAAAGAGACAAAGATTCCATGGTGGCGAAATTTATATTCCATTTTTTCACATTTATTATAAATTTTATCCGAGGCAATTCTTATAACTTGTGAGGTCCCAGTTTTTCCTGCCATATTTAATCCTCTACCTCTAAACCAATAGGCCGTTCCTTTTTTCTCATTAACAGCTTTAAACAATCCCTTTTTCAAAATTTTTAAAGTTTTAGGTTTGAATTTTAATGAGCGGATTAATTCCGGTGAATTTTTTTCCACCACCTCACCATCATTATTAAAAATTTCTTTGAGGTAATGAGGTCTATAAACTTTTCCACCATTGGCCAAAGCAGCGTAGCTCATGGCCAGTTGAATGGGGGTAGTCAAAGCAAAAGATTGGCCAATGACAACAGATAATGTTTCTCCTCTTTGCCATTTCTCACCAGTGTATTCTTTTTTCCATTTTTTCGTGGGCATAAGGCCTGGAATTTCCCGTGGCAGAGATATTCCTGTTTTCATCCCCAGTCCTAACATATTAGCGTATTTGGCCAGTACATCGATATCAAGAATTTGTGCCAGTTTATAAAAGTAAATATCGCAAGACTCTTTAATTGCTTTATAAATATTTACCTTGCCATGACCACCTCTTTTCCAACAATGAAATCTCCTATTCCCAAATTTAATATGTCCTTTACATTTAACTTCGGTTTTTTCATCGATAAGTCCCTCTTCTAATCCTGCCAAAGCGGTTACCGTTTTAAAGGTTGATCCTGGTGAGTAATGTTCTTGGATATTTCTATCAAGCAAAGGATTGTTTTCATTAGTTATCAAAGAATTCCAGTATTCATGAGAAATTCCCCGGCCAAATTGTGAAGGATCAAAAGAAGGCCTAGAAACCATGGCCAAGATTTCTCCCGTCTCCACATCAACAACAACCGCACTACCAACCTTTCCCTCAAGCGATTTATAGGCCACCATTTGAAGATCTTTATCGATGGTCAGTCTTAAGTTACTTCCCCTTTTAAAGGGCCTATTAATAATACCTTTAAAGAGCTTATCTGCGCCAACATGGCGTCTGGCACGGCCTAGAGCATCCACTTCCACAATTTGATGGCCGTTCTCGCCTCTAAGATGCAAATCAAGGACTTCTTCTATACCTGCTTGGCCGATGTGATCTCCCGGCCTATATACATAATTATATTTTTTTCGAAGCTTAGGGATTTGTTTTCTATTGATCTCAGAAATATAACCGAGCAGATGCGCTCCCACTTCTTTTTCTGGATATTCTCTGCCAATAAATTGCCTTACCGAAATCCCTGGAATTTTAAAGTTTTCCGTCTCTATAATGGCAACTTCTTTCATTGATATATTTTTCTTAATTACCACTGGCATATAGCGAGCTTGAATAGAATTCTTTTTTAAAATCTTTTCAATTCTAGAGACTGGTAAATCAATAATCTTTGCCAATTTTTTAAGCGAGGTATTTTTATTACGTAAATACTGAGGAATAATAATGGCATCAAAACGGGGTACGTTGTGAATTAAAATTTTATTGTTGCGGTCAAGTACTAAACCCCGAGGTGCTCTAAGATTCTCCTTACGAAGAATATTTTCTAAAGAATATTTTAAAAATTGTTCACCATTGTGAATTTGTAAAAACCATAATCGGGCCAAAATGATGGCAAAACTAAAAACCACAATATTACCTATTATGGTGACCCTAGATTTATAATCTTTAACTGGGTTTTCTTGTTGTAACATCTAACCTACGCCCCGTAATGAGGCCTCCTCATCCTGTTTCCAAATGCGCTCTAAAACAAGAAATAAAACGGGTGCAAGAAGAGAGGCCATTAAACTTTCTGGGATGAAAATCCAAATTCTGCTCCATACAGGCCCATTTTGAAAATAAAGAAATAGAGAAGAAAATAAAAGCCACAAAAAGAAACATCCCTGGACAACAAAGATAACTAAAGGAAAAGCAAAAAATTGCACTGTTTCTTTGAATAAATAAATAATACGTGAAATTAAAACACCAATAAAAGTTCCTATCGCCCAACTCTCTATGGAAAATAGTGAGTGAAAAAACTGAACCATGAGGATGAGCACTGCTAAATAGGGACTATCTAATTTAAAGCTCAAATAAAGAACAATAAGGATATTAAAAGGAATTTGATAATCTTCAATTCCAATGAGAGGTAAAACTGTAGCAGTTATTACTTCTAAAAGAATTAAAAGAAGTAAGGTCAACCCCATAGAACGAAGTAACTTAAGAGTTGATATATTCAATTCTTACTCCCTAATTTGAGTGGGCGATTAAGTATTTCCCATTCTTTTTCTTTTTTATTCCTATCAGGGAGAATAAGTACAATAACCTCTTCTAAATTCCCAAAATCAACACTTGGAGTAATCTCAATATGCTGAGTAACGCTATAACTCTCTCTCTCTATTTTACTTATGCGACCTATCCTAACCCCCTTAGGGTACATATTACCAAGGCCCGAAGTTAAAATAAGATCATTTAAAATTACGGGCACCACATTAGAGACGTACTTCATAAAAATTTTGCCCTTTTCATATCCTTCTAAAATTCCATGGGAACGGGACCTTGCAACAATGGCATCAACTTTATTATTGGGATCAAGAATAGTTAAAACATCAGCAAAATGATCAGTGAGTCGATAAATATATCCTACCAATCCTTTAGATGTTACGACCGGTGACTGCAACCTAATGCCATCTTCAAGCCCCTTGTTAATTCTTAAAACTTTAAAATTACTAGAAGAATTCCATCCTACAATTTGCGAAAGGATTGGTCTTTTTGTCTGCTTTCTACCAAATGCCAGTAATTGCTTTAGCCTTTTATTTTCTTTGGCCAATTCTTCAAAATCAAAAATTTCGTTTTCTAAGTCCGCTATTTTATTTTTTAAAAATTTGTTTTCCTTGCTGGCCTCAATATTTGCCAAGTAATTATTAAAAAGACCTGAAACTTTATGATTAATTGATGTAACTCCTTGCTGGATGGCAGCAAAGTTAGTCATAAAAAAGGATTTAGCTGGCGATACTTTTTCATACTTCCCACTCCATTGCGACACACCATATAACGAGATAGCAAGAATCAGAATATCAAGACCTAACCTAAGCCTATTGTTTTTAAAATCGGAAAAATCCATAGAATCAAGAGTAACCAATTATCTCTTAAATCGCCAATATTCTTTACTGTTTTAGGCCGCAAATGGTAGGTTTTCGATACTATAAAAATTTAAGGATTAGCTCTATGTCAAAAAGTTTTTCAGAAAAGACCTCAGGATTATTTGTAACTCTCTTTATAGGATTTATTGTTATCTCATTTGTTGTCTCAGGGTATCAAGGCAGTAAAGGCAACAACAATATAATCGGTAAAGTTGGAGATTATAAAATAGAAAGAGATGAGTACCAAAACGCTTATCAAAGGCAGATGACCTTCTATAAACAGATCTACGGGGGCAAAGATCTTACCTCTAAGCAAATCAAGCAATTAAAACTCCGCGAAAATATTACTCAACAATTGATAAACCAAAAACTTATGCTGATTTTTGGAGATGAAGTTGGAACTTTTGTCTCTGAATCCGAAGTGAAAGATAGCATTAGAAACTATGCTCAAAATGGTAAAAAAATATTTCAATCCAGCGGAAGATTTAATGTAACTCTTTATAAAAATGCATTAAAAAATGCTGGTATTTCTGTCTCCAAATTTGAAGAAGATAATAAAGCAATGCTGCAAAGTAAAAAGTCATTTGACCTCGTCGCCCAATACCCATTATCAAATAGCTTCCTTAATGACGTAAAAGAATTTCGAAAAAATGCCGTTAAGGCCCAAGTGGTGCAACTGAATTCAAGAACTCTTGAACAATTCGTTAAAGTTAGTAAAAAGGAACTGAACACTTTTTATGCTAAGGAAGAGAACTTAAATTTAACTAAGGCCAGATATGAGGCCAAGAAAAACATTTTTGCTCGCCCTGAAGAAATTAAGGCCAGACATATCCTAATCACCCCTAAACCGGGAAAAGACAAAGATGCTGAAAAAGAAATCAAAAGATTGGCAAAAAAGGTTAACACTAAAAACTTTGTTCGAATGGCCAATAGATATGGTGATGGGGCCAAGAATAAAAATGGTGGAGACCTAGGCTGGTTTTCCAAAGGCCGAATGGTTCCAGAATTTGAAAAAGTTGTATTTTCACAAAAAGTTGGCGCTATCTCAAAACCCGTTAAGACGCCATTTGGTTGGCATATAATCTTTGTTGAAAAGAAAAGAGCTGAAGTTGTTCCAACTTATGCAGACTTTAAAGATCAGGTCGCCACAGGGATCATTCAAGAAGGAAAACAAGATGAGATACTAAAGCTGGCAAAAACTTTACAAACAAAGCTGGTAACGCTGCTAAATAAGAATAAGTTTAAAGCAGTAGAGAAATTACAAAAAAAATATAAATTTCAATTTTTAAAAGACTTATCTTTTAATCAATTTGATGGAACTGCAGGAAAAATAAAAATTTCTGGAGAGGGATTAAATAAAATTTTTCAAGATAAAACGGGAAAGACTCTAATCTTAAGAGAGGGAAATATCATGACCCTCGTAAAGGCCAAAAAAACCTTGAAAAGAAAATCTGAGACAGAAGAGAATATGGTTATCGAACGTTTCAAACAAACAATCGGCCAGATGTTCACCGTCGACCTCTCTAATCAGATGAGATCTAAAACCGATATCAAAATTTATAAATTCTATTAGATGGCCGATAAAAGTCTCAAATGGTCAGAGAATGTCTCTGGCCAATTTTATGTGGATGAAAATTGTATTGCCTGTGATGCCTGTATCGTTGAGGCCCCTAAATTCTTCATCATGAATGATCAAGATGGACATGCCTATGTCTGCGCACAACCACAAACAGAAGAAGATATTAAAAGTTGTATGGAAGCACTAGAATGTTGCCCCGTCGAGGCCATAGGCAACGACGGAGCTAATTAATTATCTTTTAAGCGTTAGAACTTCTTGGGCCATTTCATCCGCGGTGGTGATCACCTTCCCATTGGCCTTGAAATTTCTCGATTGAGTCATTAGAGCAACAAATTCTTTTGCTAAATCCACATTAGAGAGTTCTAGAGACTTAGATAAAATCTCTCCTCTACCGGCCTCTTCAGGCCCTCCAACAGCTGCCTGCCCTGAGGTTCGAGTTCTTTTATAGAGGTTTTTCCCCATTTTAAAAAGTCCCTCTTTATCTTCAAATTTTGCCAGAGCTACTTGAGCAATTTCCCGTAACTCTCCATTAGTATAAGCAGCGGTCATAACCCCTTTATCATCAAAGGCCAAATTCGCTAAAGTTCCCGCTGAAAAACCATTTTGGGTATGTCTGGCAACATTTGATTTAATTCCATATTGAGTAATGGCACGAAGTCCATCTCCTCCTTCCGTCAACGATTTACCAAAATTAATTTTTATTTTCTGACCAGGCCTGGCACCATCACTAAAATTAAAAGAGTTTTTAGATTCTATCTCTTCCTTTAACAGGCCATTATCATCAAATTGTAATCTTCCTGCACCCATCTCTACTAATTCACCCTTCTTTCCATCTGCAGCGTCAGTTCCATCTACCATCGCATGGTATTCCCACTGATTATCCTCAATCTTATTGAAATACAAAGTTACAAGCCTTTGCGTCCCTAAATTATCATAGACCGCCAATCCAGAAGAAAAATGAGAGGTAGCTTCAGCGTCTCTGCTATCAAATTCTAAAGGCTTTACTCTCGTATCAAGGTTCATACTAAGTTCTATTTCTTTGGTGGCCTTTGCCTGAATATTGGCATTGGTTAGAGAGATAGGTTTAAGTAGGGTGGTCTTTTTACCATCTCTATACTCAAAACCTAAAACCTTATATCGATCACCGGTAACCAACTCTCCGGACTTATTAAAATGAAAAGAACCATCCCTTGTATAGCCACTGCCAAAAGGGGCATCAACTATAAAAAATCCTTCACCGTTAATTGCAAGGTCGGTATTAGAATCTGTTCGGGTAACATCTCCCTGGCCATGTAACACTTTAACATGTCCTAGACGTGTACCTGCCCCAATCTGACCGCCAGCTGCCACACCTTTTAAAGACACTGCTAGTATGTCTTGAAACTCTGCTCTTGATGCTTTAAAACCTGTGGTTCCCGCGTTGGCGATATTATCACCTGTTATCGACATACTCTGCCCGTTAGCGGCAAGACCTGTGATACCAATATTAAAGGATCTCATAATACTCATGGCGTCCCTCCTAGACTTCTAATGTTGAGATTATTTAAGTAACGACAGACTTAAATTAAAGGCCTCCAGAAAGGACCGGCCAATTCTCAATTAACTTATAATAATTGTCGAATCAATTTTCGTAAAAATATTATTGTTTATGCTTTTTTTATCCATTGCAGTCACTACCGTGTTATTTTTCACATCGATAATATAGGCGGCCTTATCAGTTATAACCAGGGAATCCTTCCCCCCTTTTTTTCTAAGTTGGTTAATGGCCTTTTTAATTTTAGCAAATTCCTTATTATCCATATTCAGTTTTCTTTCCTTTAATCGCTTTAGTGCATGAGTTGATACTTTAACTTCATTTTTAGTATCTAAATTTTTTTGCAGGAGTCCTTTAAAATCAGAAACAAGTTCTTCTTTTTTTACCTTGGCCTCGGTCTTAACGTTTTGTGGCCTTTTAAGGTTTGAAATAGCTATATTGTTTTTAACCATCTAGTTTTTTTGCCGGTTCTTTTGGTTTGTATATCTTATTATCCCTCGGCAAACTAAAACTTTCAACATCGCGCAAAAATACCCGTGTCCCACCGTCTATCTTTAAGACAGTTTCTCCATTTTCAAATCTAACATCGGTAACGAGACCTTTGGTTTTGGTCTCACCCTTAAATGATTTATGGGTGTTATCCATCGCCATCACTGAAATATTATAAATACCAGATTTCGCTTCAACCCCATCCTGTCTCGTTCCATCCCATTTTATAAGGTGATTTCCCCGGGACAAATTTTCCATATCAATTTGCTTTAGCATTTGTCCTTTTGCGTCGGTAATTCTAACCATCACCTTTTTTCCATGCTGTGGTAGTGAAATCGGGATATCCATTGTACTGCCTTGCCCAGCATGTTTTATGGTGGTTCCAGCTGTCATAACTTCCTTGCCTAAAAATGAGGCCGCGTAAAATTGACTTTCAGTAGCTGAATTTGGATTCATGCGATCTAAACTAGCATTCATCTTGGTCATCTGTTCAAGTTGGCTCATCTGCGCTAAATCTGCCGTCAGCTGTTTTTGATCCATAGGGTTTGTGGGATCTTGATTTTTAAGTTGATGAGCAAGAATTTTCATAAACCCATCTTTTCCTAATTTAGTTTTTTCAGAGGCATTCACAAATTTAAGACCACGGGAATGTTTATTACCGGCAATACGATTTAAATCCGTCTGATCTTTTCTATTTCTAATAGATATATTTTTATTGAAATTATTTTTAAAATCGGGCCTACCCATTTTAGTCATTTAGGCCCCCCTCGATCTTTTATCCATTATCTCTTCCCAAATTCGTTGTCGCCTTCTAGAATCCTGATCAAGCTCTTCTCGTTCAAACATATTTTCTTCAAAACGCTCAGCTATCGCCTCTTGGCCATCACTTATTAAGGTGGCCATATCATTATTTAGAAAATTATTACTTCCCGCTAATTGCACTGTAAATTCCGAGACCTTAAGGCCTGCCTTTTCAAGTGAGTTCATTAATAGATTTTCATGTTTATTAAAAAAGTCTTTTCCTGCCTCAGATTGAGTTAATATCTTCATATTTAGCTGTCCCTGCTCGCCTAGAGACTGGGCCACGATATTAAATTGTCCAAGAGTTCCATCTTTAATTGCCAGGTTAAGCGCCTGTCCTTTATGGATAGAATTTTTCGCTACTATTTTAGAAATCCAATTAAATAATTGTTTAGTGTCTCCAAATTGTAATTTATTTTCTTTAGGGGCCTCACTCTTTCCAATCTCACCTAGATCTTTTTTACCTTCCATCAAAGTAAGAATATTTGCCTCTTCTGTGGCCGCTTCAACCTTATTATCTTTTTTAATATTATATATTTTATTAAAATTATTTAATCCCTCATTTTTACCTGAAGTCTTTGAAATATCTCTTTGAGATAAGAATAAATCGTTTGACTCTAGCTTAGCGATCTTTTTATCACCTTTAAGTTCTCTTAAGGACTCATTTTTAAAAGTTAAAACATTACCTTCTTCTTTTTTCACTAATTTATTAGGTACTTCTTTTAAGTCAAATTTCATCTCTTTGACTTCTTCTACCGTTTCTTCAATCTTACCATCTGGTAGAACTGTTAATTGTAGTTTCACCATTCCTCTGTTTTGCATCTCATCTAAGAAGTTTAAAAAATCATTAGGGATATCTTCAGTTGCTTCCTGGGAATTATTATCCGTTTGAATTTCAACAGGGATTAAAGTTTGAATTCCACTCGCAATCATTTTCTATGGCCCTTTTCAGTTGTGCTCCTATCTTTTCATAGTCAAAAACTGTTTTTGTAGTCGGGCAGATATTTCCTTATCCATCTGATTGAATAATTTTGAGACCTTAAGTGGGTCAAGGCCTCTAAGTATTTTTATGGTAATCTCAGGTTCTTGAACTGATAACACTTCGGCCGCCTTAGAGGCCTTCATATTGGAAATAATTTCCACCATATTGTTTATTCTGTCCTCTTCACCTATTTTTATATCATCTAAGCAGCCTAGTATTTTATTCTGCTTGCCGGTCAAAAGCTTAATTCTCTTTTCAAACTGTTTAACAGACATATTTAGCTTTCGTTCTCTTTGTATTAATTCGAGCTCTTTTTTATCGATTGCTTCTTCTTTTTCAAGCAACCCTTTGAAATACTTCACTAATTTATTAGCATCAAGATTACTTAATTCCTTTTTTACCGCCCGTTTAAATTCTTCTTCTGTATAGGTCTTTGCTTTTTCCTGGGCAGAGAGAGTAAAGCTCATCAATAGCAAAGATAAAATCCATCTATTCATGACTTCCTCCATATTTCATTATGGTGTAATCATCCATATCTTTTTGTTCCTTCTGGGCAATTTTTTTCTTAAATCGCTCAAATTGTTTCTCTTTTAGTTTATCAATACTTTTATATTCACCTTCGGCCTTTTTAAGCTCTAGTTTTCGAAACTTAAGCTCCTCATTTAACTTGGACATCTCTTCTTCTTTTAATTTTATCATCGCTCTCTTCCCCTCTAAGTAACTGGGGAAAAAATGTAGCATTTTCCCAGAAACTGTCTTTTGTAAAAGCGACCCCATCTCATCATATCCCATGGTTATTTCTTTATTTAATTTTTCTATTTCTCTTTTTTTGAGTTGTATTTTAGTTATTACTTTTCCTAAATTAAGTTTTGCTTTCTTTTCTTCGAATTCTCTTAATTTTAAAATACTATCTAATCTAAAATTAAATTTTTTCATCTATTCGTTGTTCGCTATTTTCTTTTCAGCATTTAAAACTATCTGTTCCAACTCATCGTAGAGTTCATCAATAGAAACTGAATTTCGATCCTCTAAATCCTGTTTCATAAGAGTTTCAAAAGCTTCAATTAATTCTAAGGCCACATCCACCTTGGGATTGGCGCCACTCATATAAGCACCTACATTTATCAGATCAATGGTATCCTTATAGGACGCAAGCAAATCTCTAAGTTTTGATGCTAGTGCTTTGTGATCAGGTTTAACCACTTGATTCATCACTCGGGAAATAGAACTCAAGATATCAACGGCAGGAAAATAATTTTTTTGCGCCAACTCCCGAGATAAAATAATATGTCCATCGGCAATCGCTCTAATGGCATCAGCAATGGGTTCATCCATATCTCCACCTTCCACTAAAACGGTATACATTCCAGTAATAGTTCCCGAGCCTCGTTTAGTACCGGCCCTTTCTAAAAGTTTTGGCAATCTCGAAAAAACTGTTGGGGTATAACCTTTCTGACCTGGTGGTTCTCCTGCTGCTAAGGAGATCTCACGATTTGCCATGGCAAATCGTGTTATTGAATCCATCATAAACATCACATTTTTATTTTTATCTCTAAAGTATTCAGCAATAGTTGTGGCCGTATAGGCCGCTTTCATACGAATTAAAGGTGAACAATCAGAGGTTGCCACTACGATAACCGATTTTTTTAATCCTTCAGGTCCTAAATCTCTTTCTATAAATTCTAAAACCTCTCGTCCCCTCTCACCAACTAAAGCAATTACACTCACATCAGCATTGGTAAATCGCGCCATCATTCCCAGCAGCACAGACTTACCTACTCCCGACCCTGACATGATTGCCAATCGTTGTCCCTGGCCTGCAGTCATAAAAAAATCAATTGAATGAATACCCGTTGTAATAGGAGTCGCAATAGGAGGTCGATCAAGAGGATTAATGGGATTGCCATAAATAGAACGGGTCTCAAAACTTCCCATCAACGGGCCCTTGTTATCAAGGGGTTTTGCTTGAAAATCCAGCACTCGACCTAACATCGAGTCATATAATGGTATCTCTGTGGTCAACTCTCTTAAATAAACCTTAGTTTCAGAGTTAAGTCCTGATATTTCGTCATAGGGCATGGCCAGACATTTTTTTCCTTGAAGTGCTATCACTTCACCAAAAACACGCGGTCCATAATCAGTAACAAATTCTACTTGGCTGCCGATTATCGCCCTGGGCAGACTTATTTCATATACCATTCCCTTATTGGAATGAATTTTTCCAATTTTCTGGTAAGGCAGAGTATTTTCAAATGCCTTATTAAGAGGATTTAGATCTAAATTAGTTTTCATCTATAAAGTCTTTATTAAACACGCCTATTTTCTCAAACAATTTATCTAAAGCGTGAAATTGTTCTGTTTGAGAACATTTAATCATTCCATTATCTGAGTCCACGACAATCCCCTTTTCAGGAAGGTCATAATCCACTACAAAGCGAACATTTTTTAACTCGCCTATTTTTTTCTGCAGTGATTCTAAAACTTCTGGCATTTTTTCAAAGTCATTTTTATTAACCTGAATATTAAAATTTGTCTGAGTTTGTAGTTCTAAAATAAGTTTTTCTAATAAAGATTCAAGATAGTTACCATCATCTTTTAACTCTCGCATAATAACCCACTTGACTAGGTTTTTTACCATGAAGAGAAGTTGAATTTTTTGTTCCTCAAATAATACTTCTTTTGAGGCCATTAAATCTTCTAATAAAGTAGTTAAAACACTTACCTGTGCTTCAGAGTCTATTTTAAGCTTGGCAGTTATTTCATCTTTTCCTGCTTGAATGCCCTCTTCATGGGCCTTTTCAAAGGTCTCTTTTTCTAGCAACTTAAGTCTGCTTTGGATTTCGATCTGGATTTTATCTTCTTGCTCTCTCTCTCTCTGATTTTTTCGCTCATTTTGTTCCTGCGCCAGTTCTAAAATTTTAAAACCTTTAGAATCGGCCAACTCCGCTTCAAATTTCAATTCTTGATCTCTTTTTTCTACTAGATTTAGGGGAGTAAAGGCCACTGATTCAATTTTATCAGAATCTGGTTGCTGCCCTGAAAGGGAGTCAAAAACAAAATCTCTAACTTCTATTTGTTTTTTTTCCATGCCTATTCCTTAGGCTATTGCTTTATCAGACTCGATCACATGAATCATTTCATGTATAACCTGAGCTGCTTTGGCCGGGTTCGTTTCTATTTCTGAAACAATTTTTTCTCTCAAGAGATTCCCTTCTATCTTTTGCGGATTAATCTTCTCTTCAATTTGTGGCAGGGCATCTTCAAGTCCTGGCAATTTCTGTGCCTTTTGCACCTTCTCTAATTCCTCAAGTGTTCTTGGAAGGAAGTCTTCAATGGACTCTACCGTATTATCTGTTACCCACTGAATAAACGGTTTAACTACAAAGAAGAAAAACAGGGTTATCGCCAGACCGATCGCCAAATATTTTATGATATTTTTAACAAGTTCCCGATTGGCCCTCTCTCTAAATAAGATATGTGCTGCTTCCACATCTTCTTTGATAAACTCCATACTTTTTATGGTTAGATCATCCCCTCTTTTTTTAACCAGGCCTAAAGTTGATCCCACGATGGCACTAAAATTTGCTAAGTCACTTTGGGACCAGGCCTCATAGACCATTACCTGTTTCCCATCTTTCATTATTGGTTTTCCAGCTTGGTCTACCTGAGCGACTCTTCTGCCATCAATCATAACGGCAGCACTAATCTTAGAGATTCCTGCTGTTGGCCTTTTTTCTTTGGTAACAATGGATGGAATACTATAATTTCTGGTAGTCAGTTCCTTACTTACGGTATTACTGGTTGCTGCAATTCCTCGTTGAGGTATTTTTCCTGGAAGGTTACTTCTAGATCCTGGAATACCCTGAGCTGATGGCCTTCTACCGTCAAGATTTTGTATATTTTTAACTTCTGATACTATTGCGGGGTTTTCGGCATCAAACTGGGTCTTCGTTGAAACGGACTCAGTAAAATCCATCACCACAGCGACCTTGGCCACTACTTTTCCTGCACCAACAATCTTAGATAAAATCGCTTCAATTTTTTCTTCATATTGTCTGGATATTTTTAACTCTAGGGCCATCCTATTGGCGGTATACTCGGTCATACGATCGCCGATATTTTCGGAAAGTTTTTTTCCACGAGCATTTAAGATGACAACATTTTCCTGCCTCATGCCTTCAATTGCCGCAGAGACAAGAGACCCGATTCCTTTTATTTCTTGTGGCGTAAGACTTACCCCGCGCGCGAGTTCAACCACAACGGAGGCCGATGGTGCTTTTTTTTCCACAACAAAGGGACTGGACTCGGGAATAGAGAGATGGACCCTGGCGCGATTAATCCCCCGAATATACATGATGGTTCTAACCAACTCACCTTCTAGCGCTCTTTTACGATTAATTTTTTGTACAAAGCTGGTGGTGCCAAATGTTTGCTTATCTAATACCTCATAACCTAGAGTTCCGGAAAAATTAACTCCTAAAGTGGCCAGATGAAGTCTCCATTGATCAACCATATCTTTTTGTATCTTTATGGTTTTTCCATTGTCACCCACTTGGTAGGAAACTTTTTTTTCCTCAAGAAGTAGACTAATTTTTTTTGAATCTTCCTTGTTTAAATCGGTATATAAAGTGGCATAGCGTGTTTGTGCCGCCCACATAATGATACCAACCATACCTGCCAGGATAAAAGCAGAAGTTACGACAACTCCAACTTTTCTGTTGTTATCCAATCTCGAAAAGAAATCAGTTAGATTGCCAATCGCTCTTTGTATAAAATCTTGCAACGGTTACTCCCTTATACCTGCATTTTCATAATCTCTCGGTATGCATCGATCACTTTAAGTCGAATTTGATTCATGGTTTTAAAAGCAATCTCTGCTTTTTCTACCGCGAGCATAGTCTCATGAATATTTTTGCTTTTTCCTGTGACTAATTTTTCAATCGCCTTATTGGCCTGGCCTTGTAGATCATTCACTTCGCCAATATAGTGGCCAAGCACCTCGCCAAAGCTTTTGCCTTCTCCTGATGGGACCTGTAGTTCTCTGAAAGCTTTAGAAGGCTCAATTTTGGCCTTTTTAACCCATGTATTTCCATCCACGTTTTTTAAAATGTTAGACATTGCTGCTTTTGTTTCAATAGGCATAGATCACCTCACTTAGTTTATCTTCCAATTTCTAAGGCCTTTAGGGCCATTCCCTTGGCCGTATTTAAGGCCGTAATATTTGCTTCATAACTTCTTGTAGTTGAAATCATATTGGCCATCTCTTCCATTACATTTATGTTTGGATAGGCCACATAACCTTGCTCATTAGCATCTGGATGTCCCGGCTCATATTTAAAAATAGGTGGTCTATCGGTTGAGACAACTTCCACCGCCTGGACTTTTTGGGCAGTCTCACCAAGTTCCCCTTCAAGTATTTCAGAAAAGCTTTTGCTGGCAGGCATAGCACCATAAACCACTTCTTTTCTTCGATAAGGGCCACCTTCTACCGTTCTTGTGGTTTGAGCATTGGCAATATTTGAAGAGATCGCACCCATTCTTTTTCTATTGGCCGCTAGTCCTGATGCACTGATTTTCATGCTTGATAATAAGTCCATTTACTACCTCTCTGTTCCAACGGCATATTTCATAAGGCCCAACTTCTTATTTAAAAGCTGAATCGAAGCATCGAATAAAATTTTATTCTCTGCCATTTTTGCCATTTCATCATCTCGGTTAACTGTATTTCCATCGTCACTGATCACTCCGTTAGGATCATCAAAAACTTGTGCCTGAAGGTTATCAAAACCTCCACCGCCAACGTTATAGTGTCTAGGATCGTCTCCCTGAAGAGTTTGCATTTCATCAATATCAAGTGCGCGTGCTAAGGCCTCTTCAAAGTCAATTCTTTTGGCCTTATAACCTGGAGTCTCCGCATTCGCGATATTACCAGAAATGATTTCTTGTCTCATCTGCCGCAAATTTAATGAGGTAGATAGAGCTTTTAGTGTCGAATCTTCAATATTCATTACTACCTCAAATTGATAAAAAAGGCCGACCCCTTGTTTCTATACTCATTAATCTTATTTCTAAGAGTTCTAATGGAAACACCTAGGATTTTTGCCGCCTGAGTTCTATTTTCACTGGTATGAATAAGGGCCTTTTTTATTAGAAGTTTTTCTGCTTCTTTTAAAGACATCAAACGAATTCCGGTATTATCATCATCGTTTACTAAGCTGACCGCTTTTTTCTCTCCGATTTCTAAATCTTTTTCTGAGAGAGAAATTTGATCTGAATTTTTAACAGAGCTCTCAATAACAGTTTGTAGTTCCGCTAAGTTGTGGGTCCAGTAATGTCCTAGAATCTTTTCCATCGCCGGAGGATTAATCTCCATAGTTCCTGTGTCGTTTTCACAGTACTGGCCTATAAAATACTTGGTTAGCATTTCTAAATCTGCGGGTCTTTCTCTTAGTGGGGGAATTAAAAAGGCCGTTCCTGAAATAAAAGTATAAAGGCCTCGATAAAAGCGTCCTGCTCCAACCAGCTTTGATAAGTTTTTAGTCGTTGTAGCAACAATCCTAACATCTAAGTCATAGTCATCTAAATCTACTAAAATCTTATGGATTCTTTTTTGAAATTCATCTTCTAGCCCATCGACGTTGGCCAAAATAACCGTACCACCGTTAGCAGCTTCAAGCGCTCCTTTGGTAAAACGTCCTGTCTCTTCATCTCTAAAGCCTAAGATGGCATTTTCAACATCTTTATGGCCTTTAGTACAATCGACTACCAAAATTGGATTATTGGCACGATTTGAATTCATATGAATCAAATTGCCCAAAGACCTTTTTCCGACACCAATTTCACCTACGATAAGTATGGTGGCCTTAGTAACTGCGACGTTTTTGGCCATCGAAATCGTTCTTTCTACTTTTGGATCCTGACCAAACAATTCCACGTTTATAGTTTCCATTAGACCTCCTGTCTTTCTTGCTCCATCCTAGAGCAAGAAACTAAAGTGTTTTACTTTTTATATTTATCAAGGAAATTTCTGACCTTGCTAACTCCTTTATATAACTCGACGTACTTTCTGCTTCAACCAGCTCTTCAAATATGCCTTGACCTTTTTCAAGTTGATTTCCTTCAACATAGGTCACACCTAAAACATATTTTATTCGCTCAAGATATGAAGATTTATTAAAATCTTTTAAGAAACTAACAACTGCAAGCTCAAGCTTTTTTAAATCTTTGTCTGCTGCTAAAAGTTCAATATTTATATATTTAATCCATTCTTTAACAGCTTTAAGATCCTTATTTTCTTTACTTGTCCTTTTCGTATCTTTTAGCAATGCCTTAGAAACCTTTTTGAATTTTTCAATAAATCCTTTTTTATACAGTGAGTCCGTATAAGACTTCAACAAGGAGGCAATCTCAGAACTTGAATGCCCTCTCTCATCTGTTTTTTTTGATAAATATTTTTCAAGATATTTGATAGAACTTAAATATTTGTTCTGTGAATAGGCCATTATTCCTTTAAAGAAATTTGCCTTATTGTCTCTCGGATATTTCTTTTCATATTCCACGATTAAATTTCGTGCCTCTTGATCATTTTTTAATTTCAAATTTTTAGTAATACGCAAATCAAGAAGATATTTTTCAGGATAAAACCCCTTCCCTCTTTCAATCCATATAGGAAAAGATCTCTTAGGTTTATTTTCAATCTTTTTAAAGTGATCATAAACTTGATCAAATATTTTATAAAACCCTAAATTAACCAATGCCTTGCCAACAAAATAGCTCATCAAGGGATCCGGCGCGGTATTTTTCTCGTAATCCCCTTTATGCTTTTCATATAAAAGGATTAATTTTCGATACTCCTCTTTATGGAAATATTTTCTAATAAGCCCATTAGTGACTTCCGCCCCATCGGCCATAAAGACTCTTCTTTTTGAAGGTTTTAAAGATTCCAGCGGAATCACTTCAAGGTAGGCCAAGGCCTTATTGAAATCTTTATCCACAATAAAAGTTCTAAGTCTGGTAAGCCATAAAAGGTTTTTTAGATTCTGAGTGAGAAATTCATCCTCTCTATCTCTCACTTTCAAAAATGCTCTAGTTTCCAAGTCATCTTCATTTAATTCTTTTTTCCTTACCGTTCTTATCCCCACGTAGCGAATTCGGGCCTCTAAACTACTGGTATAATCCGATGAGCGATCAATGGCATTTTTATAAAGCTTAATGGTTTCTTCTGGATTCCCTCCCATTAGTTCATGAGATAGGGCAATTCTTAAACGGGCCTTTGATGAAACTTTGTGAAAGGAGTAATATTTAATAAACTTTTTAAACAGTTTAAATGATTTTTTAAATTTTCCTTCCCGGAAATAGGACTCAGCGACATTAAATAATATTGCTTCATGAATAGGATCTGCCAGAGATCTTCTATTTTTTTCAAATAATTTAATGGTCTTATAGGAATCGTTTTCTTTTAAAAGGAGTGTTGTTTTTACTGCTAGCATTTCCTGAGCAGAAAAGAATTTACTAAACTCACTATCGGCGGTTATTTTTTTTACTTTTTCTTTTTGCCAAAATTCAGTCACTAAATATAAAAGTGTCTTGGCCGAAAATCTCGTCACTTCAATATCAGAGTATTTTTTACTGTAAAAATAAAGTTGCTTGGCCGACTCTACTGCATTTACATAATCTTTTTCTGCCATGTAAAGGCCGGTCAAATACTTTAAGATGGCCCGTTTGAGGGGATATCTATCAGTTCTTTTATAGATGTTCTTTAACATATTTAGCGCATACTTAGCAGCTTCAGAGTCTTCTTGTTCTAAATTAAGTTTAAGAAAAGCATTGGCCTCTAAATATTCATTGAAATCAACTTCTGAGTCGGGCCCATATTTTTTTCGATACAGATCGATTGATTTTTTCATCAATCCAAACTTTCTTTTCCTGTAGAGATTTATAGAGAGTTGAAGATGGGCCTCTCTTTCATCTTTTATGCTGGTTCTATCTGTTATGGGATAGAAAAAATCAGGGGTTTTTCTCTTAAGATTAAGAGCTTTTGGTGGTGCTAAGCTAATTGCCGGGTAATTCCAAATAAAAGAGGCCCCATAGCGAAAATCACGATAATTTGTATCGCTGATTTTTAAAACGGGGGCCTTCTTAGGAGGTTTAACAGAGGCAATTTTACGACTAGGTCTAGTTTTGTACTTTTTTGTGATGATTTTTACCGGTTTAATATCCGGTGAAATCATCTCTTCATTGATCCAAAAATCCAGAATAAATTTTTTCTGTCTCTCTCTATAGAAACTAAAGATTTCAATCGCCTTACCTGAGAGTTTTACCTCAATAGAGGGATTGGCCTTCTTATGAATTGGTGCGTGGACTTTGATGCCTAAAATATAGTCTTTATTAAGTGATAAGGCGGTCAGCTCCTCGCTTAAGGTATTAAAGATTTTAGGGGAGATACTTTTAAAGAAGACTGAATTTCTCTTCTTATCAATAACCACTGAATTTTTAGGTACATTAATATCCCAGCGTAAATTACGCTTCATTTGTTTTTGTACCAAAAGGCCTTCTGCAAATGCAAAATTTTCCCCTAGGGAAAATAAGGCCAGGGTGAATGTCAAAAATACATTATATTTTAGGGACATCTGTTGAAACTTCCTGTTTCAAATTACCTTGTTAATCGGCATCCTATTAAAAACACTGCCGTGTGTCTAAATTTTACTATCTTTTGAATTTATTAAAAGGAAAATATTTCTAGGGGAAATATTTGTCAGTTAGAATTTTGACGGTTGAAATTTTTTAAATATTAACAAGGCCTTAGGGTACCTGATTATTTAATTCTCGTTTTCTTTTCTTGAGTTTTTCTACCAGAGTAGTTCTGTTTATTTGAAGTAACTTAGATGCACGGTTTTTATTTCCACCAGTTTTGTCCAGTGCCTGCTTGATCAGCGAGTCCTCAATATCTCGCAGCAGCTGCCGCAAATCGATTCCCGTTTCCGGAAGTTGGTAGGGTGTACTCTCGAGGATTTGTCCTTTGAAAAACTTATCTAGCAGATGATGAGTTTCTATTAAACTTCCAGTATGAAGTATCACTAACTTCTCAATTAAATTTTCTAACTCGCGAACATTTTCCGGCCACTCATACTCTCTTAAAAGTGAAAGGGCCGACTCATCAATACGAATCCCCTCACAGCCATGAATGGCCGAGTATTTCTCATTAAAATGAGTAATTAAAAGCTCTAGGTCACCCTCTCTATCTTCAAGGGATGGAAGAATAATCTTTGCTCCAAAAAGGTTTAAAAGGTCCTTTCTAAAATCTCCTGCATTTGAAAAATCGATTAAATCCTTCCTAGTCGAGGCCACTATTTTAACCGCATCGACACTTTGATTTTTTAGGTGTTTGATCAGTTTGGCCTGAGAGAGCAGAGGTAGTTTGTCGATATCCTTAAAATAGACCACTCCTCCCTGTCCTAATTTGCCATCATCTGGGCCAAACATTTCATTTTCTAAAAGGCCTGGAGAAAGGTGTCCACAATTTATGGTATGGCCGGAAATATTTTTATTTATCGCCTCGGCCACGGATGATTTACCCGAACCCGCAGGGCCTGAAATTAAAATGGGCCTTGGCCCTGCATTTTTAATTTTACTGAAAACTTCTTGCATTAAGGTGCTATCACCAATTAATCCCCCAAAAGATTGCTGCTCTGGTCTTTTTACAGAGGTACCAAAAATATTTTCCACTAAAACTTTTAAGCGATCATAAGAAATCGGTCTTGAGAGCTCTAAATGATCTCCAGGCCTTGGCATATCAGTTATAAGGATAGTTTTAAAGGCCAAATTCTTTTGCTTAAGCTTGGCAATTAGCTCTATTCCCGCAAAGTTACCATCGATTATAACCAGAAAAAGTCCCTCAGGTGCTTTAAACTCTTGCCAGTAATGAGTGGCGTCTTTGAAGTTTAAAACTTCAACCGGAAATGCCTTTTCCAAATAATCTTTAACCGTCCCACTTGTATGGTAATCCGCAAGAACTAAATGAATAGAGGGTTTAGTACAGACTTGATTATCAAGACTTGAGTGAAGAAAATTTAAATCTTCTAGCATATCTAAAATGGTAGCTTTTATTTTTTTTCGGTGTCAATTATCTTATGAGTTTTAAAAACATTTGAGGTGTATTATCTGGCCCGCCGGCCCAAATATAAAATAAGGTGACAACAAATGAAATTAATACTAGGGAGGCCAAAGAAAGCGAAATCTTACGATAACCTTTTAACCAATAGATATAGGAAAATTGTCCTGCGATAATAAAAATAGGCACCGACCAAAAGGGAGTGTACCTAAGTAAAAACAGAATCGGTTCAGTAACCATATATTAAAAGAATCTAGCTCGAAGCTCATCTAGCTGATCTAATTTTTCCCAACTAAAGCCATTTTTTGAAGTTCTTCCAAAATGCCCATAGGCAGAGGTTTCACCATAGATTGGTCTTAGCAGGTCTAATCTCTCGATAATGGCCTTTGGTCGCATATCAAAGATTTCATTAACTGCTTGATTTATTTTTTCTTGATCAACTTTATTGGTGCCAAAGGTATCTACTAAAAATGACATTGGCTCTGCCACACCAATAGCGTAGGCAACTTGTACTAAACATCTAGAGGCCAGTCCTGCGGCAACTACGTGCTTGGCCACATGCCTTGCTGCGTAGGTAGCAGATCTATCAACTTTTGATGGATCTTTTCCCGAGAAGGCGCCACCACCGTGAGCTCCATGTCCTCCATAAGTATCAACAATAATTTTTCTACCGGTAACTCCACAGTCACCCATAGGGCCACCAATAACAAATTTACCAGTTGGGTTGATATAGAGTTTAGTTTCTTTAGTCCATAAATCGGCAGGAACAATTCTTTTAATAACTTCTTCCGTGATTCCTTCTTTAATTTCTTTATGAGTAATTCCATCTTCATGTTGTGAAGAGACAACGATGGCATCAATTGAGGAAATTTTTCCATCAATATATTTAGCAGAAACTTGGGTTTTTCCATCAGGTCGAAGGAAAGGAAGAATTCCTTGTTTTCGTACATAGGTTAATCTTTCAGCAAGACGATGAGACATATCAATAGTTAGGGGCATGAAGTTTTTTGTTTCATCATTGGCGTAACCAAACATGAGTCCCTGATCTCCAGCACCTTGATCTAAATAAGCACCTTCACCTTCATTTACCCCTTGGGCGATATCTGGTGATTGCCTATCAAGAGAAAGTAAAATAGCACAAGTATGGCCATCAAAGCCTTTATCACTATGATCGTATCCAATATCTAAAATCTTGTTACGAACAATATCTCGCTTATCAATTTTTGCCTCAGTGGTGATTTCTCCAGCGACGATGGTCATGCCGGTAGTAATCATTGTTTCGCAGGCAACACGAGCGTTAGGGTCTTGCTCAAGCAGCGCATCTAAAACAGCATCCGATATTCCATCTGCCATTTTATCTGGGTGCCCCTCAGTTACTGATTCTGAAGTAAAAATATAATCCTTAAGCATTGGATATCTCCCTCTTATTTTAAAATTATCCCGAGACTATACCCTCTAGAGACCCGGCCTTCAATCTCTTATTTACATTGATTTCAAGTGCTTAACAAAATCTGATTCCCATAGACCCAAGCAGGTGCTGTTGCTTAAAATTAGAAAGAGCGAGTTGTCTTGCGCTAGTTTATCAAGGGCACTTCGAAGAGCGGTTAAATCCTCAACTACGGAAGCGTTGCCATGGCCTGCGGCCAGTTGGTAGCAATCTAAATTATTGCTTCCCTCAACGGTGGTCGCTGTCTGGGGTTTTGCTAAAATCACCTGTGGAATCTCTTTTAGGGCATGGGCAAATTCGCTTTGGAAAATATTTGATCTGGCGGTGGCGGAGGCGGGCTCTAAAACCACCACAATATTTTGCTTAGGGTACTTGGTAGATATTGCTTCATAGGTCATTTTCACCGCACGGGGGTGATGGGCAAAATCGTCAATAACCATTGAGCCTTTGTAATATCCTCTGACCTCTTGCCTTCTTTTTACCAAGTTTAAATTATAAGTAGCTGTCTTTAATTTATCAGCTGAAATGCCATTATCGAGAGCAAAAAGCAACGCGGAAATGAGATTTAAAATATTGTGATGTCCCACTAAGTTGGTTTTATAGGTTTCACCTCTTAAGCTAAATTCACTGCCTGCTCGGTGCATTTTTAGATCTTTAGGCAGAACTAGCTCGACCCAATCGCCACCAAATTCCTCTCTTAACTCACGCAAGGCGGGATAGCTCATATTAGCGATAATAGGATTTTTTAATTTAGGAATCTCAGATCTAAACTGATCTTTTATTTCTTCCATGCCCTTAAAAATATCAGCGTGATCAAATTCTAGGGAGGTAAGCATAAGGTGATCTATTTCATAAGATCTAAACTTAGAAAATTTTTCAAAATAGCTACTATCATATTCATCGGCCTCAATAAAAAAGTAACTTCCATCTCCTAAATGTGATGATGGCCCCTTTGGTAGAACCCCGCCGATTAAATATCCTGGATCAAAACCTAGTTTGTTAAATATTTGAACTAATAGGTAAGTGGTGGAGGTTTTGCCATGAGTTCCCGCCACTCCTACGACATTTTGGGTATCCAGTACCAAAGCTCCAAGTGCTGTGGGGAATGAGGTAAAGGGTGTACCAGTTTTTTCAATCATGCGGGCATCATCAGATTTTTTACCCACCACATTTCCCACAATGATGAGATCAAAGTCTTTTAAGTTAAAATCAGCTTTATCATAAAGTTTGATGCCGCTATTTTTAAGGTAATCGCCCATGGGAGGGTAGAAATTTTTATCAAAACCTGAGACCTCATATCCTTTTTCTTTTAAAAGCATGGCAGCGGCACCCATTCCAGTGCCACAGATGCGGTAGAAAAATATTTTCTTAAGCTCTTGCTTTTTGAGGTCTTCTTTTTTTAAATAATTTGTTAGATCCATTTCCATAGATACTCTCCCAACTCAAGTCGGAGTTTATTAAGACCTTCCCGGTCGTACCAATAATTTTTTGTCGCATTGGTTAAAATTATATGTCCTATTTCTTTTTCCCCATCGATCCAAATTGAGGTTCCAGTAAAACCTAAATGGCCGAAAGTGAGTGGTGAGTATCCCTCACCTGCCAGGGAATTTCCAACAGGAGTATCCCACCCCTCGCAAAATCGTTCTTTGGAATTTTTCAACTTATCTTTCATCTTAAGTATAAATGAGGTCTGATCATTCAAATTTAAAAGACTTTTAGAAAGTCCATCAATGGTGGCAAATAGTCCTGCGTGAGAGCAAAACTCATCTATATTATAGGCATTATCATCGTGGACCTGACCTGAGATTGGTTTCCCCCGCCTGGTTCCTGTGATGGGAGATTTTTTATTTTTCAGATCTTTCCAAAAAACTAGCTTTTCATCCCAAAAAAAAGAGGCGAGTTCTTTTAGGGATTTCCCTGATTTTTTTTCTAGCTCCACCATCAATCTTAACGCACCATAATCTGAATAGAGCGTGGGAGAATTCTTCACCGAAAAGCTTAAAATCTCTTCGCGCCAATTTTTCTTAGATAGCCGGCCCCAAGCTGGAAGTCCGGCCTTATGGTTTAACAAAAGATCATAATCTTTTTGCCAAAGCGTTGGGTTTTTATATTTAGTGGCAAAGAGTGTCAGTGGCTTAGTCAAAGAGGCCAGATCAAAATAAAGGCCTGGTTCAGTCTCAAAGGTTTTAAATTTAGAATTTTTAAAATCCAAAACTCCAACTGATAGACAGTCGAAGTTTTGATCTTTTAAAGATAAGTTATTTAACATTCCTTAAGGTTGCCTGAGCTGCAGCTAACCTGGCAATAGGCACCCGGTAAGGAGAGCAACTCACATAATCAAGGCCCACTCGGTGGCAAAAATCAATAGATTTTGGCTCACCACCGTGTTCACCACAGATCCCCACAGAAAGCTTAGGATTTGCCGCTCTTCCGGCCTTATTGGCCAGTTTAACTAAAAATCCCACTCCCTCTTGATCTAGAGAGACAAAGGGATCTTCTTTAAAGATTCCAGCATTTTGATAATGAGTTAGAAATTTCCCTGAGTCATCTCGAGAGAGACCATAAGTGGTCTGAGTCAGATCATTGGTACCAAAGGAGAAAAAATCTGCTTCCGCTGCGATATCTCCGGCAGTAATCGCCGCTCGGGGAATCTCAATCATGGTTCCGATTTTATAATCAATCTCTTTGCCAGTTTTTGCAAAGACTGCCTTAACTACTGCTTCAGCATTAGATCTTAAAAGTTTAAGTTCACCCTTTAAGGCAATTAATGGAATCATGATTTCTGGAATAACTTTAATGCCTTCACCGTGGGCCTCAATGGCCGCCATCATGATCGCCTTAACTTGCATATTATAAATTTCGGGATAAGAGACACCGAGTCTACAACCTCTATGGCCTAGCATGGGGTTAAACTCAAAAAGTTCTTTTTCCCTCGCCTCGATATCATTTAAAGAGAGTTCGAGTGAATCTGCTAATTCTTGTTTTTCTCTTTGAGAGTGAGGTAAAAACTCATGAAGAGGAGGATCTAGAAGTCTGATATTGACTGGTTTTCCATCCATAACTTTAAAGATTCCTAAGAAATCTTCTTTTTGAAATGGCAGAAGTTTTTCCAATGCTCTCTCTCTCTCTTTCATCGTCTGAGAAAAGATCATCTCTCTAATGGCGAGAATTCGCTCTGGAGCAAAAAACATATGTTCGGTTCTACAAAGTCCGATACCTTCCGCTCCAAATTTTAAGGCCACTTCACTATCTTCGGGGTTATCTGCATTAGTTCTAATTTTTAAAGTTCTAATTTCATCGGCCCAACTCATATACGTTTGAAAATCATCAGATATCTTGGCATCAATAGTTGGCAGAATTCCGTCAAAGATTTCTCCTGTCGCCCCATCAATGGTGATCGCGTCACCTTCTTTTAATTCTTTTCCTTTGATGGTTACTTTTTTTTCACTTGAACAAATAAGCATCGAAGTACAACCGGCCACACAAGGTTTTCCCATGCCTCTAGCGACAACCGCCGCGTGAGAAGTCATGCCACCTCTAGAGGTTAAAATACCCTCAGATGCAACCATGCCGCTAATATCTTCAGGGGAAGTTTCTCTTCTAACGAGAATTACTTTCTCCCCTTTTTCTTTCATCAGAGCTGCCTCTTCTGAATCAAAAACAATTTTCCCCGAGGCCGCACCAGGAGATGCGGGAAGTCCCTTGGCCAGTATATTTTTAACTGCTTCAGGATCGAGTCTGGGGTGTAGTAATTGATTGATATCTTCCGGATTAATGGAAAGGATCGCCTCTTCTTTTGTTTTAAGCTGCTCACCGACCATATCAACGGCAATCTTAATTGCCGCCGCCGATGTTCTCTTGCCATTTCTAGTTTGTAGAATATAGAGCTTACCTTTTTCCACGGTAAATTCAATATCCTGCATATCTTTGTAATGTTTTTCTAAAATTTTATAAACATCACAAAGTTCCCCGTAAGAACTAGGCATTAGCTCTTCCAGAGTTTTAACGTTTCTATTGGAATCATTTTTAGAGGGTTCATTAATCGGCGCGGGAGTACGAATTCCTGCTACGACATCTTCTCCTTGAGCATTTGCCAGGTATTCACCAAAAAATATTTTATCCCCAGTGGAAGGATCTCGGGTAAAACAAACACCTGTGGCGCAATCATCTCCCATATTTCCAAACACCATCGCCTGAATATTAACGGCAGTTCCCCACTCATGTGGATAGTGGTGAATTTCTCTGTATTTTTTTGCTCGAGGATTTTGCCAAGATTTAAAAACAGCTCCAACTGCTTCCCATAGTTGTTCTAGTGGGTCAGTAGGAAAAATTCTTCCCGAGTCCTCAAGAATAATTCTTTTATAAGCGGCCACTAGATCTTGCAGGTCCTCAGCGGTGAACTCAGTATCTTCGGTTACATTTCTCGCCTCTTTTAAATCTTCCAGCGTAGATTCTAAAACCGCAACGTTAAGTCCCATAACCACGTTGGCATACATTTGAATAAATCTTCTATAAGAGTCCCAGGCAAATCTGGCATCACCAGTTTGTTCCGCCAGCCCTGCAACTGTCTGATCACAAAGACCTAGGTTTAAGACAGTATCCATCATCCCCGGCATGGAGACACGAGCTCCCGATCTCACGGAAAAAAGCAGCGGGTTGTGATGATCACCGAATTTTTTCCCAGTGAGTTTTTCAATTTTGGTCAAACTCTCTTTTACTTGTGTTTTTATTTCATCAGATAAGCTGTCTCTGGAATTCCCAAAATCTAAACAGGCCTCGGTAGTAATGGTAAGACCTGGGGGAACGGACAGACCAAGGGATGACATTTCTGCTAGATTGGCACCCTTGCCACCTAGAAGATTTTTCAT
>Ga0164313_10000535_pt1 | contig 30930 bp, 23 predicted proteins | sample GuaBasSedimGuay4_FD_113735 | JGI IMG/M metagenome (GOLD analysis project Ga0164313, IMG submission 113735) | Subseafloor sediment microbial communities from Guaymas Basin, Gulf of California, Mexico - Guay4, Core 4569-4, 0-3 cm | ecosystem: Environmental > Aquatic > Marine > Hydrothermal vents... | reverse complement strand
GTAGCCACGTCGGGATCGCGATCCTGACACAGAATCGGAACACTAGGTGGCGAACTGCCAGGCGCTTCCTGGCTCATCGCGATACGGAGGATGATTCGTCCAGCAGTATCCGGCCCTACGCACGAACCAATCGCGATGACTCAACGTTTCTCTTGATGAACGAGGCATCGAGTTACGAGGAACGAGCGACCATCCCCACGAGACGTGCCCGGCTCGGGTCCGGCCACCGGCCGGTCCCGGGCTGGACTCTTGCCGCGCCCCGCCGTAGAATGAGTGTGTCCCACACAAGAGGAGGACTCCAATGAACGAGAAAACCGCTGAAAGTGTCGATGAAGCTATCGAACAGGTCGCCGATGAAGCTGCGGAAGGTCTGGACGAGGTCAAAGAGTCTCTGACCAAGGCGCAACGCTCGATGGACGTCGCAAAGACCGCGATGCAGAGTGCCGCCGGCAAGACCCGCGAGACCGCGGCCGTGGCCGCTGAAAAGGCCCGCGCCTCCCTCGACGAGGCCCGCAAGGCGCTCGGCGATGCTCGCCAGAAAATGGGCGGGATGGCGGTCAAGACCCGCGAACAAGCCGAAGTGCTCTACGCCAGGTCCAAGGACCAGTACGAGGTCCTGGCCGAGCGTGCGCGCGATCTCTATGGCAAGGTCCGCGATCGGGTCGCCGAGGTCGACTTCAAGGAGAAGGGTGACCAGGTACTCGAGTACATCCGCCACAACCCTGGAAAATCTGTGCTCATCGCTTTAGCGACCGGTTTCCTGGTGGGCTATGTCGCCCGCCCGCGCGACTAGATCGGAGGCGGGCATGGACCGGACCTTGGAAGAAGAGCTCCACTCTGTGATCGACGACGATGACCATGGCGACGCCGACGAGATGGCCGACGAGCCGATCACGTCGCGGCGGCTCGACCCGGACACCATCCTCGACTCCCTGGTGCCGCAGTCCATCGACTGGCGGGACACGGTGCGTCGATATCCCGTGGGATCGGTGCTCGCCGTCGGACTGGTCGGCTATCTGGTCGGGCGAACAAAGGGTTCGACCATCATGTCCGGGCTGACCGCAGGTCTGTCGGCGGCCATGATGCGCCAGCTTTCCGATGTATTCGAAGGCGATTTCTTCGACTATTGATGGGCCTTGAGCTAGGAGCCTGTAGGGGAATTGATGCCGATGACACCCGTCGTCGATGAGTGGATCACCGTCGAAGAGGCGACCGACGAGCGACTCGCGACAGCGGTCGCCGAGTTGTTGCGGGCCGCAGGAGTGCCCGTAAGACTGGCCGGGGCCGAAGCTTCTGATCCTTCCCGGCACCGGGGCGATCTGACGGTCCAGGTGCCGCTCGATGACTTCGATCTCGCCCTCGAGGCCCTGGAGCGTCTGGACGAGGAGGAGATCTGACCGGCGGGCCCGACCACGAGACGGCTGTCCGAGACGTCTCGACCGGGGGCGGTGGATTGACGGCCCGACCATTGAGTCTCGGGCGAACGTTCCTTCTGTGGTTGCTCGGGGTCCTGGTGCTGATCTTCATCACCGTCAGCGCCCTGGTGCTATGGCACGAGCAACAGGTACTCACCACGGAGCTCGAAGTCCAGGGTGATCTCCTGGCCCATCTCCTCGCGCTGTCGGCGAGCAATGGGGGCTCGCCCGAGTATCTGGCCATCTTTTCCCTGACCGATCTCACGGCGGGTGAGGTGCGCGATACCGAGGGTGAGGTCCTGTGGCGCTATGGCCCACCGTTGGCCGAGGTGGAGATCCTCGGGAGCTCGCAGCTCCGGGTGGATCGACGTGTCGAGCTCGCCGCGGGGCCCTGGGGTCGCAACCACGTCGTGGAGGTCACCCTGCTCGTGTCTCGCGAGCGGGTTCAGACCACCTTGGCCGGGGCTGCCGTGCGGCTGGTCATCGCATTGTTCTTTGCCCTGGCGGTCGCCATGACGGTCGGGTTGTGGATTGTCGGTCGGGTGGTCCAACCGCTCAACGAGCTTGCCGAGCTGACCCGGAGTTTTGACCCGGGAGAACCGCTCGAGATGGCGGACTCCGGTCCGGGAACCGCTGAGCTCGCCGAACTCGGGGCCGCTTTTCGCGAGATGACCCGACGACTCAGCGAACAACAGCACTCGCTCGCCGCGAGCGAGCATCGTTTTCGGGGGCTCTTTGCGTCATCGCCCACTCCTCTGCTCGAGCTCGACCGGGATCTCAGCCTTCGGGATGCCAACCCCGCGGCAACGGCCTTTCTAGGGGTCGAACCAACGGAGGCGGCGGGGCGCCCGCTCCAGGATTTCGTGATCGGTGATATCGATGGCCGACCGATGACCGGGTTCGCAGGATCCTTCCCGGTCACCGGCGAGGGAGTGATCGAAAGCCGATGGCGTCTGCCCGGTGGTGAGTTTGCCGAGATCGAGCTCCATCTGCGTCGTGCCGGGGAAGGCGAGTCCGAGGGCTACATCGCGGCGATCCACGATCTCACCGATCGGGTCCGTCGCCTCGGGCAGCGGTGGCAGCGCACTTTCGACGCCATGATCGACGGTGTCGCCCTGGTTGATGGAGACGGTGGGATCGAACAGGCCAACCGGGCGCTGGCCCCCCACCTCCCGGTTCTGTTGAAAGAGCTCGTCGAGCGGGGCGCCGGGGAGCGGAGCTGGCGCGTGTGGAGCGCCGACCGCCTTTTGGAATGCAACCTCTCGAGGCCCAAGGGTCTGCGCCACGCCATTCTCGTAGTGCGCGACGTCACCGAAGCCGTCAGTGCGGAAGCTCGGTTGCGCGAGATCGAGAAGATGCAGGCGGTGACGACCCTGGCAAGCGGTGTGGCGCACGACTTCAACAATCTCCTAGCCGCAATTGGACTGCATCTTCGGCTCATCGAGGCCGAGCCGGACAAGGCGGCAGAAGCGGTTGACGCCATCCGTGATCTTGCCGAACAGGGGAGTGAGGTGGTGGGCGAACTCCTACTCTTCGCCAGATCGGATGACAGCGTGTCGCCGGAGACCTTTGATCTCGCGGCGTTGGTGTGTGAACAAAAGGGCGTGCTCAACCATCTGCTCCCGGATGGCGTTCATCTCGAGATCGGGACCGACGAGGGCGTGATTCCCGTCATGGGCAGTCCGGTTGCCCTACGCCGTCTGATCCTCAATCTAGTGGTCAACGCCCGCGATGCGGTGGCATCTGATGGCGGGACAATCTCGATTTCGGTCTCGAGGCGGGGCGGCCGGGCGGTACTCGAGGTTGCCGACACCGGTCCCGGTGTGGCCGAGGAGTATCGTGATCGTCTTTTCGAGCCGTTCTTCACCCTCAGCCGCAAGGGTCGGGGCTCGGGCCTCGGGCTCGCGGTGGTCTATTCGATCGCGTCGGCCCACGGCGGCGATGTGGAGCTTGCCTCCTCAACAGGTGAAGGCGCCCGCTTCGTCGTGCGTCTTCCGCCTGGCGACATGAACGAAATCGAAGGCCTCGGCGACAAGAACGCTCCGGCAGGGGGCGGCGGCTCCCGCGCGCGGGTCCTCTTGGTGGAGGCGGATGGCCGATCGGCGGTTGGCGTCTTGGAGGGACTCGCGGAGGCGGGCTACGAGGTTCGTCATGCGCCCGATACTGTCGCCGCCGATCGTCTCATGAGTTCATGGTCACCGCATGCCGTGGTGGTTCGGGTCTCGGATGACGATGGTGTGGACTGGGTGAAGGGTGTGGATGCACCTGTGGTGGCTGTCGAAGACGGGAACTTGGTGTCCACCACAGCGGTGCTCGCGGAGCTCGAGGCGGTTCTGGCGGGTTGATCCGGGGCAATTCGCACAGCGCGAATCGCGGCGGCGCTCGCTGCCGCTGCTCCCGTTGCTGACGCGATCCCAGACGTTGTCCCGGATTCTGTGATCTCCGGCCTTCTGGGAAACCGGAACGCCGTTGGCGTTCCGGTTTTCCAGCGTCGCACCATCGACGTGGTCGCGAGGAGGATAATTGAGAGGCGTGCGACCACGCCGATGGCACGCCGGCGGCCTCCTTCGTAGCTGGGAGAGATGCACCGGAACGCTCTGCCGCGAGGGTTGCCCGGCAGCGCCATTGTGTGGAGCCCACAGCGTTGCCGGATGGTCGTTCCGGCACAATGGCGTGCCCGGCACGCCCCGGTGGAGATTGATTTCCACGTGCTTTGGGGGCGGAATCGGCAGCGGTCCCGGTGGAGAGTTTCTTCCGCGTGCGCGCCGTGTACCCGCTCCTGTTGATGGGCGATGGGAGCGGTGCCAGGCAGCCTCTCCTACGAAACACCGCCAGGCACCGAGCCCGCGCAAGATCAAGTTGACAGCCTTCGTGCGCGGGGTAATGTTCGCTCCCGCTCCTGCTGCCATGAAATATCATGCGCGATTCGGTACATTAGATCCATGACGTTGGAACGTGGTGAGGAGTTCGTCGTTCGGATGCGCCGGTGGGCTCCGTGGCTCGCCCTGTTGGCGCTGTCGCTCGGACTGCATCTCTGGGGCCTTGGCGAGCGGGCCTATCACCATGATGAGGCGATCCACGCCCACTCGGCCTACAATCTGGCCACCAACGGGATCTATCGCTACGATCCCACCTACCACGGGCCTTTGCTCTACTACCTCGTAGCCGGCACCTTTGTCAGCCCGCTCGGAGACACCGATTTCACCGCGCGGCTGCCGGTGGCCATCGCAGGCGTTCTGCTCATTGCCGTTGCGTTCAGCTTGCGCCGTCCTCTCGGCGGGCGAGCCGCCTGGTGGACAGGTCTCCTCGCGACGCTGTCGCCCATCACCCTGTTCTACGGCAGGTTTCTCCGGATGGATGTCCTGGAGATGGTCCTCGCCTCGGCGGCGGGGGTCGCGGCATGGCGAGCGGCGCGAGGGAGTGACGCGGCATGGGCATGGTTCGGGGTCTTTGTCGGTCTGGCGTTCGCGACCAAGGAGAACGCCTATGTCACCGGTGTCCTGGTGGTCGGGGTGTGGGCGGTGCTGGCCACGGTGACAGGTCTGCAAAGAAGCCTTCCCGTGACCTTCAAGTGGTTGTGGAGTCACCGGTGGGGTGTCCTTATGGCGGTGGCCATGTCCATCGTGGTCGTCGTCCCGCTCTATACCAAGGCCTTCGTTTTTCCGGAAGACTGGTTGTTTCCGAAAAAGGCGATCACCTACTGGTGGACTCAGCACGACATGCAACGGGTCGCCGGACCGCCGTGGTACCACCTGCCCCGGCTTGCAGCCTATGAGTTCCTGCCGATCATCGCGGCGCTGGCCTGGGCCATCCGCCGGGGTCGGCGGATGCGTCTGTTTGAGGTTTCGATCTTCCTCTTCGCGCTTTCATCGCTGGGGATGTACGCCTATCTCGGTGAGAAGGTGCCCTGGCTCGGTGTCCACCAGATCTGGGCGTTTCTTCCCCTTGCGGGTCTCCAGTTGGCCAGGACCTTTGGTCCCAAGGGCAGGTGGTGGAGTCGCAGCCTCGCCGGGATCGGGCTGGCGGCGACGGTCGTTGTCAGTTTCAACGCCAACTTCGTCTTTAACGAGATCTCGCCCAACCTGCCGCGGTGCGAGATGATCATCTATGTCCAGACCAGCCCCGAGGTGGTCGATCTCGTGCGCGAAGGCAACGCGCTCGCGACCGAAGGCCACTCGACCGTGGCGGCGGTCGCGGGCACGGCGGGGTGGCCCCTGACATGGTATTGGCGGAAGACCCCGACCCGCTGGTCCGAGCCCCCAGCGGATCTGCGTCCGCCGCTGGTCATCTGTGAAGTCGAAGACAACGATCGATTCCGCAAGCTCCTGGGTCCGGGGTATCGGGCGGAGAAGATCCCCCTCCGGGCTTGGTGGGTGCTGGACTACGCACAAGCGACCCCGGCCGGAATCCTCCGATGGCTCTTCACCCGCGTGCCCTTCAACCCCGTCGGCTCGACCGACATCATGGTCTTCCGTCACAGCGATGAACCCGCCGAGGCTGCGGTGGAGACGGACGCACCGGAACTCCTCGCCGCCGAACTCGGGGCGACAAAAACGCGACTCGCCGGGGATGGCTGGCTCGCCGATCCGCGGGGTCTTGCCATCGCGCCGGACGGTCGGCTCGCGGTGGCCGATGTCGGGCTCGATCGGGTCCTTTTCTTTGATGGTGACGGACGCAATCTGGAGATCGGCTCGTCAGAGATCATGGATCGGCCGGAGGGCGTCGCCTGGGCGCCTGCGGATGTGCTGGTGGTTGCCGATACCTGGAACCACCGGGTCGTTCTCTTCCGGCCTGGAGAGGCGGGCGTCAGCATCCTGCCCGAACCCGAGGGCGGATGGTTCGGACCCCGCGGGGTCGCGGTGGCCGCTGACGGCACCATCGCGGTGACCGACACCGGCAACAAGAGGGTCGTGCTCTTTGTGCCCGGGGAGGGGAGCGACTTTTCCACCTTCATCCTCGGCGGCTCTGGCGCCGATCCGGGACGCTTCTCAGAGCCTGTGGGTCTCGCGTGGCTCGACAATGACTCTTTGGTGATCTGCGATACCGGAAACCACCGCCTTCAGATCATCGATCGGACGGGGAAGGCGCTTCGAATCATCGAACTCGATGGTGCGTGGTCGGATTTCTACTCGCGTCCGCAGATCGTTGTCCTCGACGAAGAGAAGTTCCTCGTCAGCGATACACCGGCGTCCACGTTGTGGCTCGTCGAGGACGGTGATGTTCGCCGGATCAGCCTCGGCGAGGCGGGGATCGCACCCACCGGTCTCGCCAAGCACAACAACGTTCTGTACATGGGTGACACCGCGGGAAGAGTGTGGATGGTGACCATCGAAGAGTAATTATGAATGATGAATGATGAATTATGAATTACCATCGCACTCATCGCACTCATCGCACTCATCGCAACCATCGCAGTCATCAGAGGAATCGCACGGAGCTTTGGTGCGTCTGTGATGTCATTCATAATTCATCATTCATAATTCATAATTCCGGCCCGAAAACGGTCGTTTTCGGGCCGGGTTGCTTTGTCAAAGCTCTTTGAAGGTGTGACATACACCCTTGACCCTTGAGGAGAAGGCTCTCATGCTAGAGAAGATGCAGTGGGTAGATTGTCTGTACGGAGGTGGTGTGATGCGGCGACGAGATCGGCGTCAGAAGGGCTACACGTTGATCGAGGCCCTGGTTGTTGTCGGGATCATCGGCATCATTGTGGCCATCAGTATCCCGAGCTTGAGACGGTCCCGGATGCGGGCGAGCATGCTCGACACCGTGCGCGTCTTCCAGCAGGCCACGGCGGTCTCCCGGATCAACGCCATCAAGCGGGGATCCAATGTCTGTCTCCGTGTTCTCAACGAGGACAATCGACATCAGCTGTCCAGTTTCCGCGCGTGGTTCGACGCCAACGAAAACGAAATCGAGGACTCGGGTGAGGAGCTGATCGGCAACTGGCAGATCCGCAACACCGACGAGTGGAGCTTCGAGGACGCTCCGAACCCGTGGCAGATGTACGTGCTCAACCAGGCCGGGGGCGGGACCACTCGCGGCATCGTCTATCTCCCCAATGGGATGGCCCTCACACAGGCCGCGGGCCAACCGGGGATCGGTGAGGGCGCCTTCGAGTACTACGTCTGGCAGGGTGGCCGAAAGTGGAACACCTTCCGGATCTCGGTCTTCGGCGGCGCCGGCACGGTGCAGGTTCAGATGTGGAACCCCACGGCCAGCGCCTTTGACAGCGACATTGCTCACTGGGAGTACTACTGATGATGGTTGAACTCCAGCGGCTGAGAAACCAAGATGGATTCACCCTGATCGAGGTGCTGGTGGCGTTGGTCATCCTCGCCATCGTCGCCCTCGGTGTGGCGGGGATGTTCTCCCACGCCATGGTGGTCAACGCCTCGGGTTATGACTACGCTCAATTGGCGTCGCAGGCGCGGTTTGTCCTCGAGGAGCTCCGCGCCCGTCCATTCACCGACACCACCCTCGCCCCAACAACCGCGACGACCTGGACTCCCCTCAGTGGGACCTACTCCAACCGGGGTTTCACCGCGACCTACTCGGTGGTGGAGTTTTCCATCAGCAACTGGACCGATCTCGGCGGCACCTGGCCGCCGCCGACGGTGGTCGGAAACGGCAATGTCAAACGGATCACGGTCAGGGTCCGCTCCACCTCACAGAATCTCCAGGGGCGGCGCGAACTCGTGGTCAGCGCGCTCAAGGCGAACGGGTGATGGCGATGATCAAGACACGCCGTGGTTCGAGTTCCGGTTTCAGCCTCATCGAGATGTTGGTGGCCATTGCCGTGTTCACCATTCTGATGATCGGGCTTCTCAATCTCCTCGACAACTCGAGCAGGGTCTCCAAAATCGAAGGCGCCCTCGCCGATACCCAGGAGAACGTGCGTTATGCCACCTACCACCTCATGCGCACCGCGCGGATGATGGGCGGGTCGATTGTGCCCTTCGCACGCGGCGGCGGCAGCGGCAACGCCTGGGCGGCCGGTGAAGTGCGCAACAACGTGGGCGCCAGCCAGACCATTTTTGGAACCGCCGTCGACACCATGGCGGGCAGCGATGTGCTGATCCTGCGCGGCTTCTTCGACGTGGCGCCGTTCTTCATCGCCCAGACCGATGTCGCGGTCGGGTCGCCCGGGACGGTCACCATCCGCGAGCAGAACGGCGCCCGTGTGATCAACGATCTCTCGCAATATGCGACGCTTGGCACGGATATATTCGCCACCCGCGGTCTGGTCATCGCCACCGGCGAGGGCTGGACCCAGGTCACCGGCACCCAACGAGTCGGCGGCCAGTACCTCGTGGCGCAGATCACCACCGACACGGGTGTGATTGGCACCGCGCCGAACCGCACCATTGCGCTGACCTACAACGCGCATGCGGACTGGGATGTCCTCAACACCGATGGCGCCGCTATGACCAGTGCCGATCCCTCCTTCCGAGCCTCACGGGCCGGGGTCCTCGAGGCCTTTGCCTACTATGTCGATCCGCAGATGATCCTGCGCCGGGTATCCGCGCAGAACCCGGGTCTCGGCGAACCGGTTGCCGTGAACATCGGCAGTCTGCAGATCGAGCTCGGGGTCGATATCAACGGCGACGATTTTCTCAACCCCGCCACCGAGTGGGTTGCCAGTCCGACCTTGGTCGGTGCTTTGCAGGGCAACGGCGCCCTCGCCATGCGGATGACCGTCCTCGGGCGGACGCCCTTTGAAATACCGGACTGGACCGAACCCGGAAGGACCTTTGCCGGCGCCGGTGACATGGTGGCGCCCACTGCCGGTTCGGCCGGCCCGCGTCACGCCAAGTGGCGCCGCATGGAAGTTGCGGTGGCGCTGAGGAACTTCATGTGAACGACGATAGAAGGATCATCATGGCTCATGACCCACAGACAGTCATCGTGGACTCGACCTCAGGCTCAGAGCGGGGAGCGGCGATCATCATCGCCCTCATGGTCTCGCTCGTACTCGCCTTCCTCGGCCTCGGTCTGCTGCTGCAGACCTCGCTCGGGATGCAGGCGGCCGGCACCGATCGCTGGGTCGTCCGCGCCCTCTATGCGGCCGATGCGGGGACCCAGGCCGAGATCATCACCCTGTCCACCGGCGCCGTGGGGATGGGCAGCTTTGTCCTGAGCGACGATGCCGGCATGCCCGGGATGCTCGCCGGCGATTACACGGTGAACGTGACCGATGTCTGCGAACTCCAACCGCCATCAGAGGCGGTGGATCCGGAGACCGGCGTGTCGTGGGACACAACCTTCAGGGCGCGACATTTCTTCTTCCGCAGCTCAGCCACCCGTGACGCCGGCGTCCTCGTCGGACTCACCCAGGCGGCCATCACCCAGGATGTGACGATCATGCCCATTCCCATCGACAATATCTTCCCGGCGACCACGTGTTACTGAGGGGACAGAATATGACGCATCAATACTCGAAAAGCTGGATCGTCGCGGCGGTGGTGCTTGCACTGTGCGCGACGAGCGTGGTGGCCGACGACCGTAATTTTCTCCGCGAACGCGCCGCCAAGCCGAATATTCTGATCCTCCTCGACACCTCGACCTCCATGATCGGAACCTCTGAGGTCGGCACCGAGTTCACCGAGGGTTTTGGACCCAACAACATCAACTACGGGATGTTGCCCGGCTCCGGTGATGATCCGAAATCGCGCATGGGCGTCGCCAAGGCCGTGCTGCGGGACTTTCTCTCAAACGTCACCGACGCCAACTTCGCCCTCGCCGGCTATCAGTATCAGATGCCCGAGGACGGCGGCTCGCTAGTCAACCCCTACCCCGCCAAACACTGGACCTACGAGGCTCTGAGCGGGGACGATCTTGGATTCCTCGAGTCGGGTCTGGCCTACCGGATCGGTTGGGCGGAACGAACCCGTCTGCCTTCCGAGAGTCTGATCACGCTCATCAACCCGGCGGACTATTCGAAAAGCACCCTCCTCGGCTACAACCCCTACTTCAACCCCGATCCCCTCGGCGCCGGCTATGTCGAACCGCATCTGCGCTATGGACCCATCGAGGCGCCCACCCTCCACTATGGAAACCCGTATTCGACGCTGCCCATCTATCTCATGCGCAACTGCGAGAGTGACGACATCGATGGACTCGGCAAGGACTGTGGTCTGCGGGTCTTCCCCTACTACACGTCCCTGAGTCTTGCCGGAACGACCGCCCATCACGAGTGGATCTCGAGTTTTGACAACTGCGATCCCACCACCGCCCCCGATGCCGGTGGCACCGACGACGGCTGTCGCTCCGACTGGGAACTGATCACCGGAACTCAGGTCGAACAGTGGCTTCGTCGGGCGCACATCGAGGTGCCGACGACGGTCTCAGGCGCCGCCAACCACCCCCTCGGAGAAGACACTGCGGGGACCATGTCGGGCAACCAGGAGATCGCGGATGTCACCGCCGATGATTACAATCTCGACGGCAGCGCCGATGACGATTACGACGGCAGCCCCGCCAACGACTGGCTGATGCGTGTGCAGATGATCGAGCAACGCAACTCCCGAATCTGCAACCTGCCCGCCACGGTCACGCCGACCGACACCCCGACCCCGACGCCGACCGTGACCGATACCCCGACCGCCACGCCGACAGACACCCCCACTCCGATTCCACCGCCGGATTGTTCGGATATCGACGTCGGCAGTCTCTACGTCAGGACCGCGGATGATCTCCGTATCAACAGGATTTGGAACAACAACCCAAACCACACACTGGTCCACAAATCGACCGAACTCAGCTGGCGGAACACCAATACCGGTCTGATTTTCAATGTTATGCGGCTCAGAATCCTCGGTGTTAACACAGTCATCCAAGGCTCCAACACGACCGTCTCGCCGACTTCGGGAACACGCGACATCGATATCCCACCCTCAACCTTCGCTCGCTTTGATGTCGACTTCAACAACGCGGTACCGTACCTGTACGGCGATTTCACGGCCGATTTCACCTTCGAGTTTGACGGATACCCGGGCACCTGCACCTTCAGCCGATCGGTCTCCGAGGTCACGCCGACTCCGACCCCGACCATCACACCGACGCCATCGCCGGTGCCGGCGGACTGCAGCGAAATCTGGGTTCAGTCACCGCCGTTCACAAGGTGGGACAGCGCGGCAGGAGGAAAGTACTTCCAGATCCAAATCCAGAACAACAGCCCGCTGTACGCGGCCTCGTTGGACAGTGTCGATGTCGACTGGGATCAGTACGATCCCGCCATGTATCTCACCTGGCTGTACCACAATCCCATCGGTTTCTACTACAGCACTTGGGGCTTTGCGGCTCCCAACGATCCGAGCCCACCGACCAACGAACCGTTGGTGCCGGTCGGACCGCTCGCCATGGGTGTCAACACACAGTGGTACGCGGGATTCGGTGGTCTCCCCGCGGGACTGCTGTACGGCAACCACGATGTGACCTTCAATGTCACCTTCGCCGATGGCGCAGGCACGACCTGCACGATCGACAGACAGGTGTTGTACGGCGGGGCGCCGACAGCCACGCCGACGCCCACGGTCACGACCACACCGACGGTGACCAACACACCGACGATCACCAACACGCCGACGAACACATTCACGCCGTCGAACACGCCGACCTTCACAAACACGTTCACACCGTCGAACACACCGACGGTGACCGACACACCGACGGACACGCCGACGCCGACGGTGACGTTCACCCCGACCATCACGCCGACCTTCACCAACACGTTCACACCGTCGAACACGCCGACCTTCACAAACACATTCACACCATCGAACACGCCGACGACCACGCCGACGTTTACGAACACTCACACGCCGACCGTGACGCACACACCGACGCGGACGCACACATCTACGGCGACGCCGACCGTGACCAACACACCGACGAGGACGCAGACGTTCACACCGTCGAACACACCGACGAACACGCCGACGTTCACACCGACGAACACGCCGACACGGACTCATACGCCGACCAGGACGCCGACCGACACACCGACGGACACGCCGACACAGACGCCGACGAGAACTCATACGCCGACCAGGACGCCGACCGACACGCCGACGTTCACGCCGACGCTGACGCCGACGGACACGCCGACGTTCACACCGACCCACACACCGACGAATACGCCGACGCGAACGCCGACGGCAACGGAAGAGGGATAGGGTGAGGGGAGCAATAGCATGAGAACACAAGAGCAGCCACTCCCGTTCCCCGCCAGGACCACCCGTTCGGCCGCGGCCGTCGTCGCCGTCGCCGCGTTTGCCCTGTCGCCGATCATCGTCCAGGCCCAGTCGATCATCCCGAACAACCCACCGGCCGAGACCTATGCCTACGACGTGAGCACCGCGACCCCGCCGGTGCTGGAAGTCGGGGAGATGACCCAGTACAACTGGACCGGCGTCTCCGCCGGAGTCGGAACATCCAGCGACCTGGTTTCCTGCGGTGGGAACTTCTGGGGCACGCATCTGCGCCAGACCGAGGGTCTTGGGGCGCCCTACTCGGACACCATCGGCCGGATCCACCCACTTGGACCGACCGGAAGATCCTCGGTCTTCGTCATCGACCAGAGCGTGGCCAGCAACCCCGGTTTTCTCGGGACGGATTGGGACAACTTCCGGTTTGAGTTCGACTTCACGGGTGACATCAACTCGGCTGTGGGCGTTGTCTGGGGCGGCCAGGACCCAGACGCTGACCGCAGCGTGGATCACGGCTATCTCTTCTACATCGATCAACTGCCCACCGAGCTCACCTTCCTGGCCGGGGACAGGGCCGCCCAGTGGCACCTGGTCCGCCGTCAGTCCGGCTATGACCTCGAGATAGCTTCGGGCCCAGCGACCCTCAACGAGGGACTGGACGCCCTGAGGTCGGTCTACAACGACCAGTGTTACCGTCTTCGCCTTGAATTCTTCTGCGGCACCCTGCGGATCCAGATCGCCCGCATCGCCTGCGGCGCCACCGACTGCACGGTGACCCACTGCGACGGCACCAACACGGTGTGTTCGCCACTCCTGAATGATCCCTACGGCACCTGCGGCGCCCCCATCGAGTGGTGCGATCTGCTCAATTGGGTCGATCCCGAGACTCCGCTTGTCCCCGGTTTTGTCGGTCCATACGCCGGCGGAACCGAAGAGGGCGTTGCCGGTGTGTCCAGTTTTGACAATCTGCGCGCCTCGACCTGGGGTTATGACTGCAATCTGATCTGTCCCAATGCGTGGGATGGCTGGACCGATGACTGGGACTCGGGAACCGTTGCTCGCGATGGTGTCCACGACATCGATCTCAAATACCTCTACACCGGAACGCTCACCGACTACCACTACGGCCGCGTCTTCGGCAACAACAAGTACATCGACAACATCATGGCCAGCCAGCCCACCGACGTGGTCTTTCCCGACCTGAGCACCGAGACCCGAAACAACTGCGGTGGGTGGACCGTGCTCTACACCAACACCGAAAAGCCGGTCGTCGATCTGCCGGATCCGGGGACCGGCGACAGCAATGTCAACGAAATGCTGGCATTCCTCGAACCCATGTCGAGCTCGGTCAAGCTGGTCTATGACGAGACCCAAGCCGCGGGCTCCCGGTTCACCTTTGCCAACGACTACGACAACCTGCGTGAAACTGCGCCGGATACGCCCAACCCGAACTACAACCCCAACCCACTGCCGACCCGTGGAGCGACCCCCATCCGCAACTCCCTCGAGGACGCCTTCGAGTGGTACAGATACCAGCGGGGCGAGGGCGCCTGGTCGACCGATCCCCTGGAAGACTGCCGTCTGTGGTACGTCATCTTCATCACCGATGGTGAGGAGAGCTGCTGCGACACCGCGGCTGATCCCACCTGCGTCGACTCTCCGGCAGTGCCCGACTGGGCGTGCGACACCGGCGGTCCGGCGGAGAAGTTCGCCGATCCCCTGAGCTTTGGCTACGCCGGTCTCGATCCGGTCAAGATTTACACCGTCGGTTTCTCAGAATCGGTGGCGGCGACCTCACCACTGCAGTGCGTCGCCGACGCCACCGATGGCCGTTTCTTCTCGGCGACAAACGCCGATCAGCTGGTCTCGGTGCTCTACGATGTCCTCGACGACATGCAGGAAACCGACCGGTCCTTCATCCCCTTTGTCGTCTCGCCGCCGCCCCCGGGCGCCGCCGGCCAGCTCTCGGCGGACGAAGGATTCCTGACGGTCTTCCCCCACTTCGTGCCCATCAACCAGCGCACGATCTGGGATGGCGATCTCCTGGCCTTCGAGTTCAACAAGAACCAGCCGGTTCTCCCCACTACAACGGACTGCAAGGTGGACACGAGCGGTGTGGTGTGGATGGACAGCTCGAGCAACCCGGCCGGCGCCAGCACGATTCTCGCCGAGCAGATGGCAGCCTACAGCAGCGGCAACCGGACCCGGCATGTCTACATGGGATCGGATTACAGCGGCAGCTGGCAGAAGTACAAGATGGACGAGACCATGTTCTCGAACGCACCGCTCTTGGCCGATTTTCAGGCTGTCCTGGATATCTCCATCTCGGGCAGCGCCAGCGTCCTCGAAGCGGTCGAAGTGTCGAACTTCATCCGCAACTACCGCGAGAATCCGGGCTCCCTCGCTCTGAGCCCGGCGCCGATTGACCCGCCGAGGCCCGCCGACTACACGGCCCTGGGCGATATTTACCACTCCCAGCCGGTGACGGTGAACCCGCCCAACAACTACATGTATTTCTCGGACTACGGCCAGGGGCCGGCGCACGATTACATGAGTTTCAGAACCAAGCACGCGAAACGCCGGCGGGTCGTTCTCGCGGGCGCCAACGACGGTCAGTTCCACGCGTTTGACGGCGGGGTCTACGATCGCGACACCACCAACTTCGATGACCGTCACGACATGGGCTCCGGCAAAGAGGTCTTCTCCTGGGTGCCCGAGGCCGTGGCCTACCGCCTGCCGTTGATGACCTACGGCACCGAACACCAGTACACGGTGGACGGGCCCATCTCGGTGGCCGATGTCTTTATCGACCCCGATGGCGTCGGGTCCGCGCCGGAGCAGTGGCGGACGGTGGCGTTTGCCACCATGCGCCGCGGCGGACGTGGCGTGGTCGCCCTCGACATCACGACCCCTGACGAGATCACCGGTCCGAACTGGATCCCGACGACGGGTGACTTCCCGAGCTGTCTCGACAGTACGTCGGCGAACTGCGACGGTCTGCCCTACCCGCACCTGTTGTGGGAGTTCCACGATGTAGACGGCTCGGGAGTTCCCAACGACGCCGACGGTGGCTGCGCCACCGCGGGTCTGTCGGGCGACCAGTGCCGGCCCTATTGGGATCTTGGTTGGACCTGGTCAAAACCGGCCATCGCCCGGGTTGGGATCTACGCCCTCGACGGCGGCGGCAATGTCGTGCCCGATGACACCTTCGTGGCATTCTTCGGGGGCGGCTGGGACGGCAACTCGAATGCGAACACGCCCGCGGGAGGCGACCTCACCGGGAACTATTTCTACGGCATCGACATCGAGACCGGCGCCACGGTGGTCAAGGAACTCATCGGGGCCGGAGTCTCGGTCCCGGGCAGCCCGGCGGTCCTCGATTCGGACAACGACGGTTTCCACGACAAGATCTATTTCGGCGACACCAATAGTGCGGTCTGGCGCTACCAGCTCCCGTCGCCCTATCTCGACTTCACCCTCTCCGGGGCGACGACGGTCTTCGAGGACGCCAAGCTGCGGCGGATCTTCGATGTGTCGACAACACTGGGCGTGACCGCGGGCCGGCAGCAGTTCTTTGTCCAGCCGACCCTGGTGCCGGTGCTCTTCAACGGCTCCAACTACACCTATGCCATCGCCATGGGTTCCGGTGACCGCGCCAACCTCGGTGATCTGACAGCCGACATCACCAACCACTTCTATGTGTTCCTCGATGATCTCGACAACGATCTCACCAACCTCGCGTATGACGAATCCGATCTCGTGGCCCGCGCCTTCGATGACATGGGCATCCAGAACGCCTTCACCGCGGAGCCCGGTTCCACGGTGTGCATCGACAACGCGTTCGTCACCGCAAAGGGCTGGTACCTCGAACTCCGCAACGATCTCGCAGAAACACCTCCCGCCGGCCCAGAAAAGGTGAACTTCGAGGCAACCGTCTTCGCCAACCACGTCTACTTCACCACCTTCCAGCCGGGCGAGGGCCTCGTGGCCTCAAACCCGGTGGAGATCTGCACCCCCAGCGGCGGTGGTGGTGGTGGTGGCGGTGGTGGCGGCGGTGGTGGTGGTGGCGGCGGCGGTGGCGGCGGCGGCGGCGGTGTTGAGGCACCCATCTGCAAGGCTTCCGGTATCGGTCGAATCTATGATCTCGGTCTGACCTGCGGTCTCGGTGAATTCACCGAGGTCAACGACATCGTCACCGGGATCACCGACTACACCATCGGTGACACGACCTATGTGGTCTTCCCGACCTCGGGCGCCGATGCGGGTCCGGGCGAGATCACCGGTGGTCTCGGTCTGGTCAAGGGCCACCCCATCGCGGTCATCTCATCCACAACCAACTGGCGTCAGGAGTAACGCATGCGCAAGCTCGTGATGATCCTCATCCTCGGTTTGACGGTTGCCCCCTGTGTGGCGACGGAGGTCCCGTTTCGCGACGGGTCGGTGATCGAGGTCGTCAGCTACACCGTGACCGGTTCGTATGTCATGCTCGAGATGCCGGGTGGCGGCAAGGTGGCCTACGACGTGGCCGATATCGATCTTGATTCCCTGCGTCAGGCGGAGGCTGCTGCGGCGGCCTTAGAGGCTGTTCCCGAGCCCGATGTGCCACCGACGACCCTTGGTGTGACCGGTTCCCTCGTGGTTCCGGAGGCGGATCCGTCGGGGGGACTGACCATCACCGATCAGCATGTCAAACACGTCCGCGGGAGTGGCATCGCCGGTCCCGAGGATGACTCCGACACGGCTCCAGCCGGCGACGATGCCGTGCCCGAGGGTTTTGAGGAGGGCGGTGGTGTTCTGCTCAACAATGTTTCGGTCTCTCCCCTCGAGGGTGGCGACTGGCAAGTCAAAGGCGAGGTCATCAACCGGTCATCCGACACGGTGCTCGACATCCGAGCCAACCTCCAGGCCGCCGTCCCGGATGGCGAGCCGTGGACCGCATCGGTTCCGGTGAGCGGGATCCTCGCACCCGACGAGAAGGCAGAGTTCAATCACATGTTCTCCGCTCCGTCGGCGGCCGGCGCCGACTGGACCCCGCAGGTTCAGGTCAGCGTGATGTGGATGCGGGGCGAAACCCGTCTCGAGCCCAACTACAACCGCACCGCGCCGCACCCGAGCGGTCTGCCGTACGATCGCGGCGGTGTCGGTGGGATGGAAAGCCAGGCGGACGAAAAAGAACAGTGACCGAGAGCACGGCTCATCCGAAGCAATCGGTGTCGGGCACACGAGTTCTGCTGATCCTCGCGGCCCTCATCGTCGTGTTCGTCGTTGTGGTGTGGTATATCGGCTGTCCGCATCCCGAAGAGACACCCCCGAGACCTGAGCGTAGCGAGCCGTTGAGATTCGACCACAACGAGTTCAAAGTAGAATCGCCCGATCTCGAGGTAGGGCCTGCATCGGTGCGGGGCGCAATCCACCCGAGCTATCTGTCGTGGGTTGTCGTCATCGACTGTGCCGAACCCGAGGGCTGCACGGGCGAGCTCAAGCTCACGATCGAGTACGACACCGGATCCGAAACCCGGAGAATCATCGTCGACAATCGCTGTGATGTTCCCTTGGGCGGTGAGCTTAGGTTCGAAGGATTTCAGGATCCGCCGACCCCCGTCAGCCGTATCAAGAGCCTGACCCTCGATGTGGTCGATCGGAGTCCTCCCATCGAACTCGGGGCCGATGAGACCGAGTTCTGAGGGCGCTTCCCGCAATCTGAGGAATGACGGTGTCCCGTTCGAGGTTCTCAGCTAGTGCACCCCGCCACAATTGGGATGGAATATGAGCACCGATGCACTCTCTTTTCTACACCCCAATTGTTGCGGGGTACACTAGGAACGAACGGAGAACTGTGCACCATTTCACCATCCAAGACGAGTTCGGATCGATCAAACAATGGCGTCACGAGAGCAATGGACTGACGGTACTCACAGCGCCGACACCCGTGGCGCCGGTGGTCGGCTTCGCGGTGGTCTACCGGGTCGGTTCGCGTCACGAGGTCGGCGGTCACACCGGCGCGACCCACATGCTCGAACATCTGATGTTCAAGGGCTCAGAGAGCTTCAACGCCGAGCGCGGGACCGACATCGCCCGCAGCCTGCATCGCGTCGGTGCGTCGTTCAATGCCACCACGTGGCTCGATCGAACGAGCTACTACGAGGTGCTGCCGGTGGAACACCTACCGTTGGCGGTGGCAATCGAATCCGATCGGATGCGCCGGGCGTTGATCCGGGAAGAGGATCTGGAGAGCGAACGGACGGTGATCCTCAACGAGCTCGACACGGGGGAGAACGAACCCGTCGAGTTGCTCATGAAGGCGTCCTTCGCCCACGCATTCCTCGAGCACCCCTATCACCACCCCACCATCGGGTGGCGGGGCGATGTGGAGCAAATCTCCGCATCGGTGTTGCGTGGTTTTTACGACACCTACTATCACCCCGACAACGCAACCGTGATCGTCGTCGGTGATATCGACGAATCAGCGGCCCTGGCCGAGGTCGAGCAGGGTTTCGGGGCGATTCCGCCCGCGCCTGCACCAATCCCCGCACGATCCGTCAAGGAGGCTCCTCAGCGCGGCGAACGGCGTTTTGTCATCGAACGCATGGGAGAACTCGGAAGCCTGGCCATGACCTGGCACATCCCTGAGGGTCTGCACACCGATCTGCCGAGTCTCAGCGTTCTGACCCAGGCCCTGAGCGATGGAGTCACATCGCGGTTGTATCAGCGGTTGGTGGAAACCAACCAGTGCCTCGGTGTCCACGCCTTCACCTTCGAGCTCCACGACCCCGGGGTTCTCCAGGTCTTCGCGACCATGGCGCCGGGGGTCGATCACCGCCAGGTCGAAGATATGATCCGCGAAGAGGTCCGAGCCATGCGGGAGGCGCCACCGTCGCCGAGTGAATTGGCGCGCGCCCTTGCCCAGACCCGCACTGATCTTGCCTTCAACCACGAATCACCGGCCCAGATCCTGGGCGGGCTCACCGACGCCGTGGCCATGGGCGACTGGCGCCGATTCCCCCGAGAGCTCGAAGCGATCTCGTCGGTGGGGGCGGATGATGTGCAACGGGTCGCCGGGACGCACCTCGGGGAGAAGAACCTCACCGTTGGCTGGTTTGTCCCGGAGGGCGGTGGCGGAGCGGCATCGATGGCGCACCCGGCCCCTCGGCCGTGCTATCTGCGCAGGCCCCTCTCAGAGCGGGTCGAGCTTCGCGATCTGCCCGGAGGGGCACGCCTCGCGGTGATGCAGAACCCGCACGCCCCGACGGTCACCATGGCGGGGACGCTGGGCGCGGGTCTCGCCGCCGCCGCGGATGGTCGGTTCACCATCCCGAGCGTCACGGCCGCCATGCTCGATCGGGGGACGACGAAGAACGATCGCCTCGCTCTCGCTCGTGAACTCGAGGACCACGGTCTGCACCTCGGAGTGAGGACCATGGGCAACTCGCCGGGGACGGTGTCTTTTTCGGCCCAGGGTTTGGCGGACCAGATGGACCGACTCGCTCGATTGATGATCGAGATTCTGAGGTTTCCGACCTTTCCCGCCGACGAGCTCGACCGGTTACGCCTGCGGGTGATCGGCGCCTTGCAGCGCGAACGGGACGACACCTCGGCTCAGGCCTACGGCGCCCTGACCCGGCGGATCTACCTCCAGGGTCACCCGTTGCACAAGCGTGGGGTCGATGATCGTCAGACCGAGCTCGAAGGCGTGACTCGAGACGAACTCGAGGTCTTCCACGCGCGGGCCTATGGGCTCGGTTCCCTTGTTCTGGCCGTGGTTGGAAACGTCCATGCCGATGATGTGCTGGATGCTGTGTCCCACCGATTGGAGGGATGGCAGCAGGGCGTTGAAGCCGGGTTCGAGGTTCCGGAACCAACCGGAGGGGCTGTTGAGGATGCACGGATCAATCTTCCTGACCGGCCGAACCTCGATTTCTTCTTTGGTCATGCCGGTCGCCTGCGCCGGGGCGATGATGATCTCGCTGCGGCCATCCTGGCCAACTCGTGTCTTGGGCAGTCGGCGCTGACATCCCGTCTCGGGGCCGCGATCCGCGATGACGAAGGTCTGTCCTACAGCGTCTACAGCCGGTTCTTCGGGACCCTCGGGATTCCGGGTCCGTGGGCGGTCAACTGCAGCGTCGGGGCGGCCAACCTCGACCGGGCCGTCGAACTCTGCCGCGAAGTCATCGCCCGCTATGTCGCCGAGGGTCCGAGCGAGCATGAGCTCGAAGACGAAAGACAGGCCCAGGCGGGTTCGTACCAGGTTTCACTGGCCACAAACGCCGGGATCGCCCGAGAACTCGTGACGACGCTGACCGCGGGCGAGGAGATTTCGAGGATGGATGCCTACCCCGAGCGTTTGCTGGCAACCACGAGAGATGAGGTCGTTGAGGCCATCCGCAGGCACATCCGACCGGGTGACCTCACCCTCGCCGTCGCCGGCACCCTCCACGAGCCAAGCTCATAGCGAATTATGAATTATGAATTAGGAATTATGAATTACGTCGCAACCATCGCATCACCCGCCGGGAGTCTTGCGATGGTCATTCATAATTCATAACTCATAATTCATCATTCTGTTGTCAGTCCCAGTCGACGTTGAGATGGTGGAGTTTGCCTTGGAAATGGGGTCGGATCTCATCATCGAGATACGCCTCGATCTCGCGCATTCGGTGTCTCCGTGAGGCGTGGAGGAGCACCAGATGTCTACAGGAGAAGTTCTCGAGATGGGGCTTGAGGTCATCGACGTGGGTGTGCCCATAACGGGCGGCGCGTTCCTGATCACCGGGTTTGAAGAACGAGCACTCCAGCATCACGATCTCGCTTGAAAAGATCTCAGGATGATCACGAATGAGGGCGGGGCCCGAGTCGGCGCAATAGCTCAGGATGTCGGTGGCGACATCCTCGGTGAGGACCTCGCCGGCCCGCTGCCGGCGGGCGATCTCCGCCTCCGGCAGCTGCCTGTGTTCGGTGCGGAGCCGTCGTTTGTGCCAGGTGATCCTCGTGCCGAGGGTCGGTACCCAATGATCGGTGGCGAAGAAGGCCAGCTCCATATCGCGCCGGAGCTGGTGCACCGAGCCATCCTCCATTGGAATGACCTCGACTTCGTATGGCCTGCCCCCCTCGAGGCGGGCGAAGTTTTCAAGCAGCGAACGGATGTCTTCCTCGATGGCCGAGGGGACCAGCAGGGAGGCGGGGGGCATGGAGTTGAGGAAGCGCTGCGAGGCCCAGTAGCCGAGCCCGCCCAGATGATCGAGATGACCGTGGCTGACAACCACGGTTCGCATGGGCGACAGTGCTCGGTGGGGCCGTCCCGGATCGAGACCGAGGTGGAGCTGGGGCAGGAGGATGAGCGTCGCCTCGCCGGCGCGAGTGCCGCCGACGATTTGCAGATTGCCCCACGATGTGGCCAGTTGCAGGCGTCTCAGTCCCATCCCGGCTGACCTCACCGGCTCGTTCGAACGAACGTGAAGGAAGGATCGCTCGAGCTCCTGGACTGGTTGATTCGGATCGTCCACTCCGAGTCGGTGGGAAGGGTCTCTCGGAAGGTCGTGCTACCGATGACGCCACGTTTGCGATCGGTCAGGGTGATGGCGATGGTTCGCTCGCCCGATGGCGCGAGTACGACGCGCTTGATGGTGCCGTGGCCTTCCGTCTTGATCCCGAGGAAGCCCTTCTTGCTGTGGTCGAACGGAATCTCCGAAATGGCCTCGCCATCGACGGCAATGGTGATGGAACCCGCGTTGATGGGACAGATGAAGTAGAGGGTGATCCGCGCATTGCCCGGTATCTGCCGGACGGCGGGGACTCCCGCCGGTTTCAGCGTGAGGTCCCCTCCGGTCGTACGGTTGCTGGTGGTGGACGACCGGCGGCTGGTTTGTCGCGATCGGTCCTCGGCGAGCCCGAGATAGTCCGAGGCGAGTTCGCTCTGCGGATCCAGCGCGAGGGCCTCACGGAAGATCCCCGCGGCCGAGGCGTAGTTGCCCGACCGATAGGCCTTCCGACCCTGGGCGACGAGTTCCGAGACCTGGGTCTGGGTGCTTGCGCTGGTTCTTTCGGTCTCGATTCTCAGACCGACCTCTGCTGCGAGCGCACGAGCGGCCCGTGACGCGGGTGCCTGGTCGAGGGCCACTCGGGCGGCCGATCGCGCATCCTCCAGCCGATCGGTTTCGAGTGCCGCCCTGGCGGACCACATGGAACTGACGACTCGGCTGAGATTTCGGGTGGCGCCGGCGGAGGGCGCGGCGAATGGTTCGGGCGGGCGTTGGCTCCAGAGGAACCCGGCCACCCCCAGCCACAGGGCCCCCCAGGCACCGATAATCACCCACGCATAGCTCGGCATCACCTCCCAGGTCAGAAACTCAGGCAGCTCGATCCGGTCGCGGATGCGGCTCCAGGTCTGTCTGAACGGTGCGGCGCGTGTGTCCCGGGGATCGGGAACGCGGATCTTCGGAAAATCACCGGCCCGAGTTCCCAGATCCGGAGACTGGATCGAGGTCCCGTGCTCGTCGCCGGGTTCGCGACGGACCAATGATCGGGCCAGAGCGGCAAGCACCGCCGCCAACTCGCTTCCAGTTTGGAAACGCTTGTCGGGATCCTTGTCCAGGCATTTGATGACAATGGGGTTGAATGCCGCGGGGACACTGGCATCCACCGTCGATGGGATCGGCGGCGGCTCTTCGAGGATCATTCGCGTCACCTGGTGCATGGTGTCCGCGGAAAACGGCCGTTGGCCGGTGAGCAGGGTGAAGAGGACCACGCCGAGAGAGAAGAGATCGGACCGGCCGTCGAGCTTGAGCCCGGAGATCTGCTCGGGTGACATGAAATTCGGGGTGCCGATGAACTGACCGTCCACGGTCAGGTTGGAGCTCTCCATCCGGGCGATCCCAAAGTCCGCAATCTTCGCTGTGCCGTTGTTGGTGAGGATGAGATTGCCCGGTTTGATGTCGCGGTGGACCACCCCCATCTGATGGGCGTAGTCGAGGGCGACGGCGACATCAGCGACGATGCGGGCCGCTTCCGAGGGACGGAATCGATGTCCGGTTGCCATGATCTGCTTGAGATCACGACCCTCGACATACTCCATGGCGATGTAGAGGACGCCGCTCGACCGATCCTCTCCCACATCGTGGATGGTGACGATCCCGGGGTGGTTGAGCCGGCCGGCGGCTTGGGCTTCGCGGAGAAACCGCTCGCGAAACTCGTCTGCGACATCGGCACCGACATCGAGGCGGAGCGTCTTGAGCGCCACCTTGCGGTCGATGAGAGGGTCGCGGGCGAGATAGACAATCCCCATGGCCCCCCGGCCCAGGGTCCTCTCGACCTCGTAGCGATTCACGTGCGTGTCGGACATCCCAGCTATTCTACCGTTCCTCGTGAGCGGTGAACGGCGGCAGACCACGATCCTCGATTTTTCAGAGCTGTAGGCAGGGCATTCATGCCCTGCGGCCCACCTTGATCTTTCAGAGCTGTAGGCAGGGCATTCATGCCCTGCGGCCAACCCGTATTCGGAGTGTGGAGCTTACCGGTGGATCCCGAACTCGAGGGACGTGAGGATCTTCCTGTCGGCAAGATCGCGGACGGCATCAGCGGCTGCGTCTGACCTTGATCCTTCAGAGCTGTAGGCAGGGCATTTATGCCCTGCGGCCAATCCGTCCAAGGCACGTCGGGCCATCCGGCAATCCCTGGCCATGAGGGACATGAGGATTTCCACGTCGGCACAGTCGCGGATAGAGTGCGGGCGGTTCGGCTTCCTGGGACACCGGCCTTCTGGTCCGCCTCCGGCGGCCCAACGTCGCACCATCGGCGCGGTCGCTCGGTGAATAATTGAAGAACTGCGACCCCGCCGATGGCGCGCCGGCGGCCTACTTCCGAACTGGCGCAGATGCACCGGATCGTTCTGCCGCGAGGGTTGCCCGGCAGCGCCATTGTGTGGATCGTGCCGCGGTGCCGGAAGGTCGTACGAGCACAATGGCGTGCCCGGCACGCCCCGAGGCGGCGCCATACCCCCGCAGACTCAGAGGTGATCCCGGCACGCCCCGGTGAGCGGTGTATTCGAGGTGTCCAGGAGGGGGGCGGCCGTTTCGGCCGCCCGTAGGGTGGGGCTGGCCCCACCTTCAGTCTCCCGCCGGCAGGTATCGCGTTACCACGAAGTCGAACGCTCTTCCCGCACCGTGGCGCCCACTTTCAAATGCGATGCCTTTGTGCCCGTTGTGATGGTCGGTCTTCGTGTTCTTTGTGTTTCAACCCTGCGATGACTGCGATGAGCGATGGCATCTGCGCTATCTGCGGTTTGCCCGTTTGCGATGTATGCGATGAAATCTGTGTCCATCCGTGTTATCTGTGGGCTGCCGCGATGATGAGATGCTCCTATCCAACATCCAGCATCCACCATCTTTGGGCAAGATCGTGCCGATCTGGCGTCTGTCCGGCCGAATCGACGCGCCTTGAGAGCCGGAAACCGCCTTCTGGGTAGGCATGATCTTTGCCTTATGGCAACGAGGCCCTTTGGCCAGCGGGGGGAAAATGGAAAATCATGAGCTAGAAAACCAGGTGGATCGTGCGGCCGCGCATCTCGGCGAGGTGCAGCGGGCCGTGGCCGAAGTCATTGTCGGGCAGGATCGGCTCGTTGAATCGCTGTTGGTGGCGCTGCTGTGCCGCGGTCATGTCCTTCTCGAAGGAGTTCCGGGTCTCGCCAAGACCCTGACCGTGAGGACACTGGCCCACGTGGTCGGTGGGAGCTTCCACCGACTCCAGTTCACCCCGGATCTTCTCCCTGCCGATGTCACGGGAACACAGGTCTTTGATCCGCGGACCTCGAAGTTCGTCCCTCACAAGGGTCCGATCTTCGCCAATCTGGTGCTCGCCGACGAGATCAACCGGGCGCCGGCCAAGGTCCAGTCAGCCCTCCTCGAGGCCATGGAAGAACGCCAGGTCACCATCGGCGACACCACCGATCTGTTGCCCGAGCCGTTTGTGGTCCTCGCCACCCAGAACCCCATCGAGCAGGAAGGGACCTACCCCCTGCCCGAGGCGCAGCTCGATCGTTTCCTCTTCAAGGTCACCGTGGACTATCCATCGGCCGAGGAGGAGCGCCGAGTGCTCGAGTACCACCTCGCGGAGAGCTTCCCGAAACCCGTGCAGGTCACCGAACTCGAGAAACTGACCGAGCTCGAGACGGTGGTCCGGCAGGTCTACCTCGATGAACGGATCCGTTCCTACATCGTCAATCTGGTGGCCGCGACCCGCGCTCCGGCGGAAGTGGGTCTCGGAGATCTCGTTCCCCTGATCGGGTTCGGGGCATCGCCCCGCGCCTCCATCGCCCTGGCTGTGGGAACCCGGGCCATGGCCATGGTGCGGGGTCGCGCCTATGTCACCCCCGAAGATGTCAAGGAACTCGCTCCTATGGTTCTGCGTCACCGGATGGTCCTCACCTATGAGGCTGAGGCCGAGGGCGTGACGGTGGAAGAGGTGGTCGACCGGATGTTGTTGGCGGTGGAGGTTCCTTGAAACGCCGCCTCGCCTCGTATTTCGGGCGGCCCAGCCCGGTGGACCCGGTGCACGATGCCGGCATCGATCTGCGTGCCCAGGTCCGCAGATTGGAGATCCGGGCCCGAAGGGCCATGGAGTCCGGGCTCACCGGTCAGTACCAGAGCGCCTTTCGCGGGCTCGGCCTCGAATTCGAGGAAGTGCGGGAGTACCGCTACGGAGACGATGTTCGAACCATCGACTGGAACGTCACCGCTCGCACCGGGGATCTCCACGTCAAGCGATACCGTGAAGAACGCGATCTGACAGTCTTGTTGCTGGTGGATCTGTCGGCCTCGACCCGGTTCGGGTCGGGTGTGATGACGGTCCACGATCTCATTGCCGAGGTCTCGAGCCTCTTTGCCTTGTCGGCGGCGCGTCGCGATCGGGTGGGGGCGATCCTCTTTGACGACGATCTCCGCGCCGTGATCCCGCCGCGCCTGGGGTGGAGACACGGTCTGCGTGTGGTGCGCGAGGTCCTCGGTTCCGCCCCCCGGGGATCCGGGACCGCGTTCACCGCGGCTGTTCGGGGCGCCGGTCGACTTCTCAGACGCCGCGGAATCGTGATCGCCGTGGTCGATCGAGCCTGTTCGTTGCCCCGGCGTGAGCTTCTGGCCCTTGCTGCCCGCCACGAGGTGGTGGTGATCCGTGCTGCGGATGAGTTGTCCCGGACCGGTCTGGTTGGTTCGCGTCTGCCGGTGATCGATGCTGAGACGGGTCGCCCCGGCGTGGTTCGTCGAACACCGGGAGAGCCCGCCGATCCGGTCCCACCCGGTATCGATGCCATCGATCTCGTGACCGACACCGACTATCTACCGGCGGTTCGAGCCATGCTCGAAAGGCGCGAGAAGCGTGTTCACTAAGCGCACCGCACTTCCCGTCATCACGGCTCTTCTCGCCGTGTGGTCGGCCGCCGTCGGAGCGGCCGAAGAACCCTCACTGGATCTCGAGATCGCGCAGTCCTCGGCTCGGGTTGGCGATCGGGTCGAGGTCATGGCCTCGGCACGGGGTGGTGACGGCTGGTTGTGGGGCGAGTTGACCGTGGCGCTTCAGCTCGATGGTCCATGGGCGCTTGTGACACCACCGGAGTCGATCGCCGGGGTCCGCCCGCCCGCCTGGAAACTGATTCTCGCACCCATGGCGCTCGGCGAGCAGGAGCTCCCGGAAATCTCCGTGTCGGTTCGGTCATCCGATGGCGAGACGTCCGTCATCAGGTGTGCCGAACCACCGGCGGTCTCGGTGGTCTCCATTCTCTCGGACTCCGAAGACGATCAGGCGCCGGCGCCCCTGCGGGACCCCATCGGTGTTCGTGGACTTCCCTGGGAGTGGATTCTGCCCGCATGTGGCCTCCTTCTGCCCCTCCTGGCGGGCGTTGCCCTGTGGTGGCGTGGTCGTGGTCGCCCGTCCGAGGACGTGCGCACGCTCTTGCCGCCTTTGAGCGAACTCGAGGCCCTGGTGTCGGATCTCGGGCGACGGGTCGGTTGCGAGCCCGCCGATGGCATCTGCGATCGGCTTGCCGCGGGGCTGAGGCGTTTCCTCGAGCGGCGCACCGGCGAACCCGCCGAAGAGATGACCTCGTTCGAACTGAGGTTGCTGGCCCGGCGGCGAGGATGGCCCGGGACCACCCAGCGGCTGCTCCAGCAGGTCATGGGTGTCGCCGATGGGGTTCGTTTCTCTCGCCGGCCGTCCACCGATGATGAATTGCGCCGGGCGATCGATCTCGCTCTTGAAGCGGCCAGGACGATCGAGGCCCATCTCGCGCCGTCTGTGGACGATGACGCCGTGGCAGAGAGCGGGTGATGATGCGGTTGGCCTCTCCTTTTTGGCTGGCGCTGGTCGCCGTGGCTGTGGTGTTACTCGTCCTGTGGATGCTCCGCCGGCGGTGGCAACGCTATCCCTTCCCCAACGTGGCCGAGGCCCTTGGTCGCACCGGACGGATTCCGGAGCGCACCGTGACGGCGGGGGTGCTGGCCGCCCTCGCGCTGGCGCCCCTCGCGGTGGCGCTGGCAAGGCCGCAGGAGGTCCTGTCGAGGCATCTCGAGCACGCCGAGGGGGTGGATCTCGTCGTCGTCCTCGATGTGTCGGGGTCCATGTCCGCGCTGGATTTTGAACCGACCGATCGCCTTGGAGTGGCCAAGGAGGTCATCTCGTCGTTCCTTGAGGGACGCACCAACGATCGATTCGCATTGGTGGTCTTCGCCGGCGCCGCGGTGACCCTGTGTCCCCTGACCCTCGATCACGGTGTCGCACAACATCTGCTCGATGAAGTGAAAATGGGTAGCCTGCCGGATGGGACCGCCATCGGGCTTGGGCTGGGGACGGCGGTGGCCCGCCTGAGGCACTCGGAGGCCGAGTCCAAGGTTGTGATTCTGGTCACCGATGGATCGAACAACACGGGTCAGCTCGACCCGGTCAATGCGGCCGAGATGGCTGCCGAACTCGGGATCACGGTCCACACCGTTTTGGTGGGTCGTGGTGGGTTGGTGCCGGTGCCGATAACGGGGCGCGATCCGCGTACCGGGCGGATCCACCGACAGGTGCGGCAGATTGAGATGGAGATCAACCCTGAACTCCTCGCCGAGCTCGCCCGTCTGACCGGTGGAAATTCGTTTCGGGCACGGGATCCCAAGGCTCTCGAGGGTGTTTTTGCCTCCATCGATAAACTCGAGAGGACCGAGTTCACCTCGACCAAGCTCGTCCGCTATCGCGAGCGCTTCGAACCGTGGGCCATCGCGGCCCTGGTGGTGTTGCTTTTTGGAGCGGCCCTCGAAGCTCTCATCGGGAGGACCCCATGGTGAGCTTTGCCGAAGCACGGACCTTGGGGCTGTTGCTCCTGCCGGCCCTCGCGGGGGCTGCGGTCGTTGCACGGCATTTCATGAGGTTGCGCCAACAGCGCGAGCTCGCGTCGCCGGCCGTCTGGGATCGGGTCATGGGGGGTGTTCCGGCAACCGGTCTGGTGCGGATGCTGCTGTGGTGCGGCGCGGCGGTGATGATCATCCTCGCCCTGGCCCGACCCCAGTGGGGCGAGCTGCCGGGCGAGGAAAGTGTGCGCACCCGGGATCTCGTTCTCGCCCTCGATGTCTCGGACTCCATGTTGGCCCAGGATGTACCGCCGTCCCGTCTGGTGCGCAGCATCGAGGCGGCTCAAAGGCTGCTGCCTCTGCTCGAGGGCAATCGGGTCGGTGTCGTGGTCTTTGCCGGCGAGGCCTACCCGCTGGTGCCCTTGACCAAGGATCTCGATGCGGTGGCGGCGTTTCTCGGTGGGATCTACCCGGGGATGGTGGCGCGACCGGGGTCCGATCTCGAGCGGGCAGTGGCCGCCGCTCTCGAACTTCTGCCCGCCGAGGGTGATGGCAGGGTCGTGGTCCTGGTGACCGATGGCGAGAACCTCCAGGGGAATGTCGATCGGGCCGTGTCATCGATCAAGGAAGCCGGGATCGGAGCGCTCACCGTCGTGGCTGGAACCCAGCGGGGCGGACCCATCCCGGTTCCGGACTCCAGCGGCACCCTCCACCACAAACGCGACCAGAGTGGCCAGCCGGTGATTACAAAGGCCCATCCCGAGGTCCTCGAGGCCATCGCCGAGGCCGTCGACGGCGACAGTGTGATCCTCGGCGATCGCGATGTGGTGCAACAGCTCGCGACCATCGTCGAGAGGCTGAGAACCCGCGAGGAAGAACAGAATCGGACGGTACAGAAGGTGGAACAGTTCCCCATTTTCCTCGCCCTCGCGGCGGCGTTCATCGTCGCGAGTTTTCTACTTTCGCCGTGGCGTCGGCTCGCAGCCGCGACCGTCGTGCTGTGTGTGCTCGCCTTTCCGGCGGGGGCGCAACAGGGTCCCCAGCAGGCCGCGGCTCCGCAGCCGCCGACAACCCAGATGACCGAGGCGCCGGTGGGCGAGGGTGGCCAAACGGGCGAGAGCATTGAACCGCCGGCCTGGCAGCGGATCGTCCCAGGCGGAAGTCGCCGCATGTCCCGGGAGGGGATGGCGCGGTGGCGCGGTGGCGAGATCGAGGATGCGGCCCAGTCCTTTGCCGGCGCGGCCATCTTGGATCCCGAGAACCCCGAACGTCTCTTTGATCTTGGAACGGTCCTCGGTGCCGGTGGTCAGCTTGAAGCTGCTCAGCCCATGCTCGAAAAGGCCCATGCGGCTGGGGTGCCCAACGCCGCCTACAACTCGGGAACATCGTCGCTGCAGGCCCAGCAGGCCGAGGCCGCGGTCCAGTGGCTGCGCGAGGCCATTCTCACCGATCCTGATGATCTCGAGGCCAAACGGAACTTCGAGCTCGCCCTCGCCATGCTCGAGGAACAGCAACAAGAGCAACAGGAGCAGGAGCAAGACCAGGAGCAGGAAGAGGAACAGGAAGAGGAGCAGGATCAGGATCAGGATCAGAACGAGGAGGAGCAGGAGCAACAACCGGCGCCCACCCCGACACCCACCGACAACGAAGCGCTCTTCCAGGCCCTCGAGAGGGCGGAGGCCGAAGCGAGGGAGGCCATGCAGTCGCCGACGCCTCAGCCCGGCACAGTGGAGAAGGACTGGTGATTTCTCGCCGCCGGCGGATCCTCGGAGGCCTCTTCTCAGTCGTCATCCTGGCGGTCTGCCAGCAGGCCGGGGCCGCGGATCCGACGATGGAGGTCCACCTTCAGCCGAGACGTTTCGGGGTCGAGGATCTGGCCCAGCTCACCATCCGGGTCAACGAGCCACCAAAGAATCTCGGTGCGCCTCGCCTGGGAGAACTCGAAAACCTCGAGATCGTCGGCGGGCCGTCCACCGGATCCGAGTTCAGTTTTGT
>Ga0164313_10000534_pt1 | contig 30984 bp, 33 predicted proteins | sample GuaBasSedimGuay4_FD_113735 | JGI IMG/M metagenome (GOLD analysis project Ga0164313, IMG submission 113735) | Subseafloor sediment microbial communities from Guaymas Basin, Gulf of California, Mexico - Guay4, Core 4569-4, 0-3 cm | ecosystem: Environmental > Aquatic > Marine > Hydrothermal vents... | reverse complement strand
GGCGGCTGCGTTGCGGGCGGGCGGGTTGGTTGAAGAAGGTGAGGCCGACACGGCTGCAGACGAAGTCGTTGCTGAAGAAGCCGTTTCTGAAGAAGTCGTTGCAGACGAAGCCGTTGCAGACGAAGCCGGTGCTGAAGAAGTCGGTGCTGAAGAAGTCGCTGCAGAAGAAGAGGTTGCGGTGGACGATGTGACCCTCGAAGAAGAAGTTGCGGCAGAAGAGCAGGTCGCAGCAGACGACGCAACGCCGGAAGAAGAAGCGGCCGAAGAACCAAAGGAAGAGATCGAGATCGAGGCCGTTGCGGGGGACGGAACGGCTGAAAGCGGGGAACCGTCGGAGACGAAAGATGATAAGGGCGACGACGGTGACGAGAGCGAAACGAAAAACTAAACGGATGAGCAGGGGGCACCATCGATGACGATGACCAAGGCGGATCTGGTGGAGACGGTAGCTGAAGCGGCCGATGTGCCTCGTAAACAGGCAGATGAGGTCGTGCAGGTAATCCTGGAGAGCATCATCATCGCCCTCCGACGCGACGAGAAGGTGGAGCTTCGGGGCTTCGGCTCGTTCCGGATCAGACAACGGGGCGAGCGAACCGGCCGCAATCCGAAAACTGGGGAGAAGGTGTACGTACCACCCAAGAAGATCCCGTACTTCAAGCCTGGGAAGTATCTCAGGGAAGAGCTTCTCCAACAGTGATCGGCGGTGGTCGAGATCATCTTCGCCCCATGGCGGCTCGAATACATATCGGCGGCTGACACGCGCGACCGGAGCAAATGCATTTTCTGCCGTGCTTTCGAGTCCCCCGACGACCCCGCGACCCTCACCCTGCGGCGTGATTCGGCATCCTTTGCGCTCCTCAACCTGTACCCCTACACGACCGGGCATGCGATGGTCGCACCAATCACACACTGCAGTGATCTCGCGGACGTCGATGTCGAAACCCTGAGTGAGATGATGAACACCGTCAAGGACCTGATGGCTGCGATGCGAGAACTCTATGAACCCCACGGATTCAACGTCGGATTCAACGTTGGTGAGGCGGCGGGGGCGGGCATCGAGGAGCATCTGCACCTCCACGTCGTTCCGCGTTGGCACGCCGACAGCAACATGATGACGGTGATCGGCGATTCAAGAGTGATACCCGAAGATCTCGACCACACGTTTGAAAAAATGGTCGAGGCATTGCAGTCGATCCGGGGGATGAGCTGATGGCGGCTGAGAAATCTAGCCTGCATATCTCACCAGCTTCCTGCTGCGGCCGGCGATGCACCGCACCCAGCGGTGTTTTCTCACTTCGGGGTGCTCGACGTACTGTCAAGTACGACTCCGCGCCCTGTGAGGCCCGGCTGGAGCCCCCAGCGTCGTTCGTTGCGAGCGCCATGGCCCCGGATTCCAGGCGCCACGACGACGGCGATGTTCTCCATCGCCGAGGAGCGGCAACGACGAAGACGGGGCCATGCCGCCGCAACCCTTCGGGCCGATCGGGGTCGCGGCCGATCTCTTCGTTGCTCGTCGTCGACGATGCCCGGGCATCGACTTCCTCCTCGCGCCTTGACGTCGCCTCGCGAGCCCCATCGGCGGACGACACTGGGGGCTCCGGCCGGGCCTCTGGATCGAAAACCCCACTGAGTACGGCACCTCGCCGACCTCGCGACGAAAGCTGGTGAGATATGCGGGCTAGGAAGACCCGGGCCGCCGAGGATCGAGCACCGAAAGGCGCCGTGAAGGAGAAGAAGAAGAAGAAGAAGGCGCCGCCCGCCCTCATCCTCGTAGCATGGTTCATTCCCGGTCTCGGGCATTGGATTCTCGGCAAAAGGACACGCGCCCTCGTCTTCGGCGCGGTGATCGTGAGCGCCTTTGTCACCGGAGTGCTCCTCAACGGAGAGATGGGAGTCCCAAAACCAGGGAATCCCTTTTCCTGGATGGCCGCTTTCGCCTGCTTTGGAAATGGCGTTCTCTATCTCGGGCGGCTGCTGTGGCTCAACGGTCTCGGCGGCCTGATCTCGGGGATCCCCTTCGCGCTTCAGGGAGGTGGGAATCCGGCGGCCGCCGGATTCGCTTACGGCAACACCTTTCTCTACACGGCGGGGCTCATGAATTTGCTGACGGTGTTGGACGTTTCCGATATCGCATGCGGCGACAAGGACTGAGATGGATCACCTCGTCCTTCTGCTGTGGCATGCCCTGTTGATATCGGTTTTCTTTGCCTTTTTGTGGCGATCGAGCGCCGTCGGCCGACGCAAGCTCTTCCTCAAGACCTTTCTCATCATGGTCGTCGGCGGGACCATGCTCGGTTGGCTGATGTACCCGTTTCCCTGAGCCTGTCGTGTTGTATCCTGGATCGCTTCCACGAGGAAGACTGATGGTCAACTTGGCGTACGCGACGACCCTACTCGGTCTGGGTCTGGCCCCGCAGATTCCGGGCCTCGGCACTGCTGTGTCCGATGGTCTGGTACACGCGATAGCTTCCGGTGCGCAGGCGCTGATGCTGTTCTGGCTATTGATCGTTGCGGTCTCGCCCATGCCTGCCGTGATCTTCTCGGGCTTGGGGGCAACCCTGTTCGGAGGAACCATCGAGGTCTTGCAGATGCTTCAGCCGTCCCGGTATTTCCAGGTCAGCGATCTGGAGGCAAACGCCGTCGGATCCATTCTGGTGTGTATCGCGATCAGTCTCACGCTCGTATTCAACCGACATCATCGAGGACGAACACGGTGACCGGAAGCGGGGTGCTGATCGTTGCCGGTGAGGTGTCGGGAGACATCCATGCCGGAAATATGCTGCAGGAGCTGTCGAAAATATGTCCCGGAGTCGAGGCATTTGGAGTCGGGGGCGACCGCCTCATAGCGGCCGGCCTGGATGCGGTTGCACACACCGACGAGCTCGCTCACATGGGTCTTGTCGAAGTCATGCGCGAGCTTCCGAGAATCCGCCGCGTCATGCTCGGAGTGCTTCAAGAGGCCGCTCGGCGGAGGCCGGCCGTGGCGGTGCTGGTCGACTCGCCGGACTTCAATCTCCGCCTGGCGGTCCGGCTTCGCGCCCTCGGAATTCCGGTCGTCCTGTATGTATCACCACAGCTCTGGGCGTGGCGACGCGGCAGGGTGCGCGTGGTGAGACGTCGAGCCCGTGAGGTGCTCTGCATCCTCCCATTCGAGGTCGATTTCTACGCCGCGCACGGTGTGCGCGCACGCTACGTCGGGCATCCGCTGGTCGACGAGATCGCACGGGTGGGGTTGCTCGATCAGAGCGTCCCTGTGGTCGCAGGACGGCTCTCCATGCTGCCGGGATCGAGAGCGATGGAGGTCTCTCAGCTCCTTCCGGTGATGATGAAAACGCTCGAAAAGCTTCCTCCGGATGTTGTGGAGGATGTCGTGCTCGTTGAGGCCCCAGGCATGGAGGAAGAGATCGATCGCGTGCTTTCCACGAGCGGGGCCGATCCCAGATTGCGCCGGGTGCGTGGGGAGGATCGGCGGGCAGAGCTTGCCGGCAGCACGTTGGCGTGGACGGCCTCGGGAACTGCAACCCTCGAGTGCGCCCTGCTCGGTGTGCCGATGGTGGTTGGATACCGGCTGCAACCCATCTCCTACGCCATCGCCAAGCTCCTGGTTCGGGTTCCCAACGTGGCGTTGGTCAACCTCATTGCCGGCAGGACCGTGATTCCGGAGCTCCTTCAGAAGGCGTGGAACCCTGAAAACCTGGTGGCCATCACGACCGATCTGATGGCTGGAGGCGGCGACGATCAACGAGGCGGGCTTGCCGATGTTCGCATGCGTTTGGGCGACCCCGGGGCCTCGCGCCACGCCGCGGAGGCGGTAGCGGGGTACCTCGGCTGAGGTCCTGCGCTCCGGCGAGGCGCTACCACGAGAGGATGCCAGGCACGCCGGCATGACGTTGAGGACAACGTCATACCGGGGGATGCCAGGGACCTCCGGTGAACGCGCCCGACACGGCGACTGCGATTCTGTGGCGGGAAATGCAAGATTGGGGCGCGCCAAATCCGAAATCCGAAATCGAAATGGGCGGGTGCGGGCGAGTTCAGGGTAGAATCCCGTCGCTGGAGGTTTGATGGCCCACGGCCCAAAGAAGAAATCTGGTGACCCACTTCCGCCCGTGAAGGTCGGAATGATCAGTCTCGGGTGTGCGAAGAATCTGGTCGACGGGGAGATCATGCTCGGGAAATTGGAGAGCGCCGGGGTCGAATTGACCGCCGACGCAACCCGGGCCGATGTGGTGGTCGTCAACACCTGCGGGTTCATTATCGACGCCAAGAAGGAATCCATCGACGCTATCCTCGAGGTTGCCCGCGCCAAACAGGGTGGCGATGTCCGGCGACTGGTCGTTGCAGGTTGCATGGCCCAGGCATACGCGGACGATCTACTTCGCGAGATTCCGGAGATTGACGCCTTCGTGGGTCTCGATGAGCTGGAGAGCATCACGGCCGCTGTACGAGGAGAGATGAACGCGCACATCCCCGATCAGCGAGGCGCCCTCAAGCTCTATGACCACCACAATCCACGCGTGCTGTCGACGGGCGGTTATGCCTATTTGAAGGTCGCTGAAGGCTGTGACAATCCGTGCGCCTTCTGCCACATTCCGGCCATGCGCGGATCGTTCCGCTCGCGGTCCATCGATGATCTCGTGACCGAGGCGCAGTCGTTGGAAGTGGCGGGCGTGCAGGAGCTCGTCCTGATTGCCCAGGACACCACCCGGTATGGCCGGGACATAGGGCTCGGGCACGGTCTCCATGCGTTGATCGAGACGTTGCTCGCAAAAACCTCGATACCGTGGATCCGATTTCTCTACGCCTACCCGGCCACCCTCGATGAGGGTCTCTTCGGACTCATGGCCGAGGAGGATCGATTCCTGTCCTACCTCGACATCCCACTGCAGCATGTCAGTCGGCCGGTCCTCAAGGCCATGAAGAGAGGGGGCGACGGATCCTCCTATCGTGCCCTGATCGATCGCGCACGGGGCGCTGTCGAGGATCTGACCCTCCGTACGACCTTCATCGTTGGGTTTCCGGGAGAAGGAGAGGTGGAGTTCGACGAGCTGTTGGAGTTTGTGCAGGCTATCCGATTTGATCATCTCGGAGTTTTCACCTACTCCTGGCAGGAAGAAAATCCTGGATCGAATCTCGGAGATCCGATTCCTGAAGAGGTCAAGAGAGCCCGTCGGGACACAATTCTCGAGGCCCAACAGGAGATCACGAGGGAGCACAACCAGAAATTCGTCGGGCGGAGGATGCCGGCCCTGGTGGGTGGGCCACTGGAGGAAATGGAGCTGCTTCTCGAAGCGCGGCTCGGCCGACAGGCGCCGGAGATCGATGGCCGCCTCCTGATCAACGACGGCACCGCTCCAGCCGCTTCTCTGGTCGATGTGGAGATCACCGAGGCCCATCCCTACGACCTCGTGGGGAGGATCGTCCACGTCGTTCGGCCCGGCCCCGAACACCGCCGCCGACTGCCGGTGGTGGGCTGAGGAGTTCGAGTGAAGATTCTGCGGGATCCGTTGGGCAATGACGATCTGCCGCAGGGTGCGGTCATCAGTATCGGTAGCTTCGACGGCGTTCACATCGGCCATCAGGCGGTTCTGACCCACGTCGTGGACCGTGCACGATCGATGGGCGTGGCGGCGGTGGCGATGACCTTCGACCCGCATCCCATCAAGCTTCTTCGACCCGGTGTCGCGCCGCGTCTGTTGACGACCCTCGAGCAACGTCTCGCCCTGATCGCGCAGACGGGGATCGAGACCTCTCTGGTAGTACCGTTCACTCATCGCCTGGCGAGAATGAGTGCGGCCGACTTCGTCCGCGACGTGCTGGTCGATCGGCTCGCAGTTCGCGAGGTGTACATCGGCGACAACTTCCGTTTCGGCGCGGACCGGGGCGGGGATGTCGAGCTGTTGACGTCTATGGGCGCCGAGCTGGGCTTTGAGGCGGCGGCGGCGCCGATCGTGGAGGCGGAAGGCAGCGTGGTTTCATCGACGAGGGTTCGGCAGGCGGTGGCGGACGGACGGGTCGAGGAAGTCGTTGCACTGCTCGGGCGGTCCGTTTTCCTAGACGGGGCGGTGCTGGAGGGAAAGCGCCTGGGTCGCACGCTTGGCTTTCCAACCCTCAACATCGAGGTCGAAAACGAGCTCTCTCCTTCGAACGGTGTCTACATAACAGCCGTTCACATCCCGTCATTTGCGCGCACCTTTCCCGCGGTAACCAACATCGGCGTGCGGCCGACGGTGTACCAGAACTCACTCACGACGGTCGAGAGTCATCTCCTGGATTTCACCGCAGACGTGTACCGGGAACGGGTGCGGCTATTTTTCTTGGAGAGAGTGCGGGAGGAGCGGAGGTTCGAATCCACCCTGGATTTGATGGCTCAAATCCGGCGTGACGTCGGCCAGGCACGAGATTACTTCGACCATCACCCCCTCGATGACCTGCCGCTGGTTCTTCCGTGAGCCTCGCCGCGGTCCTCATCCTGCTCGCCGTGCTGGTGGTCTCCGTTGCATTGCTGCTGGTCGTGGTCGCTGCGGTGTGGTGGATTGACCGCTACGACCGCGAACCCCTCCACGTCGTGGCATTTGTTTTCCTGTGGGGCGCGTCGATCGCTCCGGTGGCGTCCGTGGTGGCGTCTGGCGTTCTGGCCAGGATCTTTGGCGGGTCGTTGATGGGAGTGGGTTTTGACCCAATCGGAAGCCTGTTCCCCGGTCCGTTCATCGAGGAGATCGCCAAGGCTGCAGGTCTGTTGCTCATCGTCTTGTTGACGAACAAATTTGATAACCCGACCGACGGGGTGGTGTACGGAACCGCGGTCGGACTTGGATTCGCGGTGACCGAGAATCTCTACTACGCTTTCGGTGCCATTTCCATCCAGGGGGGGATCGATGGCATCCTCATGCTGGTGGTCGGGCGAACGCTGCTTGTGGCCGGAATACATGCCCTCAGCAGCGCGACCTTTGGGGGTTTTCTCGGGTATGCGGTATTGAGCGCGAAGAGAGCGGCCCGCCTGGGTTGGGTATCCGCCGGCCTGGTGCTCGCCATCGCCCTCCACACCGCCTGGAATCTGGCCGTGCAATATGTCGGTATCTTGTCGCCGGCTGGGTCTTTTCGGGGATGGCTGGCGATCATACCCTCGCTCTACGTCGTGTATGCGGTGATTCTCGCGGGCTTCCTTCGCGCGGAGCATCGCATCTTGAAGGTCGAGCTCGCGGAGGAAGTCGAGCTGATGCTCGCGCCCGCCTGGATCGTGGACGTCATTCCCTACTACCGCCGCAGGGTTCGCAGCGACTGGTGGCCGTCGCGGGTCGAACGCACGGTGATTGCACGCCTCTTGACCCGAGTCGCCTTTCGAAAACACGCCCTGCGGGGTTTGCCGCGGGACGAAGCGAACGTCGCTTCCCTCGAGTTGGTGATGCTCCGGCAAAGAGTGCGCGAAATTCTGGGCCCGCCCCAAAACTCGTAGTGGCTGTCATCCTGGGCTCACCGGCGGCGAAACTGAAGGTGGGCCAAGGCCCACCCTACTTCGGACCCCCAATTTGTGCAGGCTCGTAGGGTGGGCTTCAGCCCACCTTCAGGGTCGTCCTCGTATCTTTGGCGATTCGGAAAGCGATGTCATTCGAAGCGGAGCGGTCTGAGCTGTTTCCTGATAGCCAACATTATTGATGCCGGCAATTGTCAAAGCTGTGTTGAAGAGGCCCCGAATCGCCCTCGCTGTCCAAAACGAGGGTTAGGATGGTGCCATGGATCCGATGATAGGGGAGCTCGATGGAAAGGGTCTGCTGGACCTTGTGCGCAGCCGCCGGCTCGAGGAATTGGAAGTTCTCCAAGTGCTGCGGTCACCATACTGCACCGCGCAGGTGGCTGAGGAGATAGCGTCCGATCGGCGGCTGCTCGACGGGCACGCCGTTCGCGAGCGCCTGGCCGGATTTCCCGGATTCAACTTCAGCCGGGCGATGGATTTCCTCGGAACGTTGCCATGGACCTCTCTCATCGCGCTCGCACAAGCGCCGAAGACGCCGCCGGTGGTGCGCCGGCAGGCCGAGCAGCGAATCCTGAACCAGTTCATCACAATGGCGCTGGGGGAGAAGGTCGCGCTCGCGCGACGGGCGCATCGGGCGATTTTCGGCGCTCTCATCACCACCGGTGAGGGCACGGTGTTGTCGGCGCTGCTCAACAACCCACGACTGGTCGAAAACGACATCCTGATCATGCTCAACACGTCCGAGCCGCCACCGGAGTTTTTTGCGGCGCTCGCCCGTCACCACAAGTGGGGTCAATATTTCCAGGTGCGAAGGGCTTTGGTCGAGTGCCCGAACACACCGTACCCGCTCGCTCTCAGCATCCTCGTACAACTCCCGTTGGCCGAGCTCAAGAGGGCGCTCGGACGCCTGGACCTGCCCGAAAATATCCGCAACGCCGCGGGTTCTCTTCTGGAAAGAGAGGCGCAGGGACGCCGAAGAGTGATAGAATTTTCCAGTAATGACGGCGATGGAGGGGCCGCCCACTCACCCGAAGACTTTCGGTGAGGAGTTGCGCAGGCTGCGCGAAAGCGCTGGCCTGTCTGTGGACGATATCGCGGCGGAAACCAAGATCTCCATCCGGATTCTCAACAATCTCGAGGCGGGGGAATTCCGGTTCCTCCCGCAGAAGGTCTTCAGTCGGAACTTTGTCACCCAGTACGCAACATGTGTCGGGGCCGATCCGCACCGCTTTGCAGAATCATTCGAGGCGGCCTGGGAACGATTCATTCTCGCGTCCGGTTCACATCCTCGGTTTCTGAGCGAGGAGACCCCTTTCGTTCGTAGCTTTCGTTGGAGTTTCTGGTTGCCGGTTGGACTGGCGGCGGCGATCCTCGTCGTCGCGACGATCGTGATCGTCAGGGGTTCCGCGCCGGGGGAGCGGCTCGGCATCGCTCTGGTACCATCTCCGTCATCGCAGCCGTCACGACGAGTTTCGCCAACTGCGCGTGCGGTACCGGAGGCGCCACCAATGCAGAACGAGGAGCGCGCTGTTGCGGAGGATAGGATCGAAGATGTGGCGTTTACCGTGAGGGTTCGGCAGGACAGGGAGTGCTGGATTCACTACCGAGATCGAGACGGGGTTGCCGGGGGCCAGTTGCTTGCCGGCGGTACCGAGCAGAAGATCGTATTGGGCGGACCGGTCAAGCTCACCATCGGTGATGCCGCTGCAGTCACCCTCGAGGTCGCCGACATTGTGTACGGGGATCTCGGCAGACCGGGACAGGTCGTACACATCGAGGTGCGGAGTGACGGTCTTGTTGTTCTCGGCGTGAGGGTTGGAAATGAGTGATCAAGAGACCGGCAGCAGCGCCGACCTCATCGAGGGCATCCTCCAGGGCAAGGTGCCGCGGCAGGTTCGCCTGTTCGCCGCCCAGGGTCTGCTGCCGGTGTCTCGTGAAGATCTCCTGAGCATACAGACGCTGCTTTCGTCCGATCCCGACGAGGAGTTGGCCCAGGTTGCGAGGACCTCTATTGGGAACGAGGAAGAGAAGACCATTCTCGATTGGATTCGGGGCCACTCGCCCGATCCGCTGGTCCTCGATCAGTTGGTGCGGGTGAGGGAGGAAGAGTCCATCTTGGCGGCCGTGGCGCGGCATGCGAACACCTCGGACGAGACCCTCCGGGTTCTCGCGCGGCATGCAACGGCATTGGTTCAGGACATCATTATCACCAACCAGGTCCGTATCCTCGGCTGTCTGGACATCCTCGAGGATCTGACAGCGAACCCGCAGATCAACCAGGTCGTTCTGCGTCGCGTGCGCGAATTCGAAGAGGAGTTCATCGCCAAGGCGCTGGCCGAGGAGGAAGCGCTCGCAGCGGCGGGTCCGAGCGTCGAGGATGCCATCGAGGCCCTTCAGGCGATAGGCGCCCATATTCCGAAGCTGGAGACCATGCCGTATCCGCAGTCACGGGACGCGGCGCTCGAAGATGCGGTAAAGAAGTCGAATTTGTCAATCCATGCGCGCATCCTGGAGATGAGCGTTCACGAGAAAATTATCGCTGCTCTACGGGGAACCAGCGAGGACCGTTCGGTTCTCGTTAACAGCCGCAACCGCTTGATCCAGCGTTCGGTTATGTCCTGCCCCAAGCTCAGCGAAAACGAGATCGAGCGATTCGCGTCATCTCGAAGCGTCGCCGAAGATGTGATCCGGCAGATAGCGGAAACCCGCCGTTGGTTGAGGCACTACCCGGTGGTCCTGGCACTCGCCTTCAACCCGAAATTGCCCGTCTACGCGGCCAGACCCATTCTCATGCGGTTGAATCAACGGGACAAGGTCCGAGTATCCCGCGACCGGAACGTCAGTCCAGTCACCCGCCAGATTGCGGCAAAACTGACGTCTACTCGGCGCTAGGCTATTCCCATGCGGAAACGAGCGGTATTTTCGCAAGGTCAAGGAAATCCGCCGATTGACGCCTGTTCGACGATCGTTGCATGGGCATTGTGAACGTGATAATTTCGTGGCGTTGCAAAGGGAGTAGTTGAGGATGCGCCAAAACGTCACACTGTATGACACCCTGGGCGTCGAGCGAGACGCGACGGACAAGGCGATCCGTGCGGCGTTTCGCAAACTGGCGTTGAAACACCACCCCGATCGTTTCTCCGGTAAAGATCGGGATGCGGCGGAAAAGAACTTTCAGGGCATGACCGAGGCCTTTAACGTCCTCAGTCACCCGGACAGCCGCGAAGAGTACGACAAGGAGATTTCACAGGGCACCGATGTGAAGGCAATGGCTCCGAAGGAGATCGCCCGCCGTCTCGCCGCAATGGGATCGCAGCTAATGAGCGAAGGCAACATGGCCGAGGCTCTCGAACACCTCAAGGGGGCGATCGACCATGACAACACTAACGCCCGCGCTCATTACTTCTACGGGCAGATTATGGGACGGATCCCCGGGAAAGAGCGCGAGGCGTTGCGGCATATCGAACAGGCGGTCGCACTCGAGCCCGGCAACGCGACTATGATAGGAGAGGCGGCGGCAGTATCTCTCGCCGCCGGCATGAAGGCGCGGGCGATACGCCATGCTGAGGAAGCTCTGAAGCTTGATCCGACCAACGCCAAGGCGACCGCGGTTCTCGGCCAGATCGAATCTGGCAACGAACAGACAGGCGGCTTGCTGGATCGATTCCGGAATCGGAGTTGAGAAATTTGAGTCTTGAACAACACAATCGGTTGGAGATCGAGGCGGCAGGCGCAACCGACGTCGGAATGAAGCGCCGCCTCAACGAGGACGTGGTCGTCCTCGACACGGCGAACGAGGTCTATGTGGTCGCCGATGGGATGGGCGGGCACGCAGCGGGAGAGGTGGCCTCGAGAATCGCCACTGACGAAATTATGAGGGCGTATGAGGCGGGGGCGGAAGACGCTGACGAAACATGGCCGGAGCACTGGGCCTCATCCCTCAGCGCAGGCGCCAACCAGATCGTGGATGCGATCATATCAGGCCATCACAGGGTGACCGAGGAGATGAACAACGATGCCAACCTCAAGGGGATGGGCACGACGGTCGTTGTTGCGGTCCTCCCCCCGGGACAACGCAATCTCGTGGTCTGTCACGTTGGTGACAGCAGGGCCTACCGCCTCCGAGGCGGCGCGCTTTCGTTGCTCACCAGTGATCACTCCTGGGTCCACGAACAAGTGACCGCTGGTTTCCTGACCGAGGAATCCGCCCGCACCCACCCGCTGAAGAACGTCGTCACCCAGGCACTCGGTGGCAGCAGCGAGCCCAAGGTTGACGTACTGGAGACGGAGGTCGAAGACGGCGATCTCTATCTCCTGTGCTCGGATGGACTCAACTCGATGCTAACCGATCACGAGATTGCCGGATTTCTCGTCGAAGGTGGATCTCTTGAAGAGATCTGCGGGAATCTGATTGAAGCGGCCAATCAGCGTGGTGGGAACGACAACATCAGTGTGATTCTGCTGCGAGCTCACCTGACCGAGGCCGTCTGACACCGCGTGTCGGCTGATGGAACTTGGTCCTCATTTCTCACCGGCTTCAGGCTGCGGGCGGCGATATACCACACCTCGCCGATCTCACGACGATTGCTGGTGAAATATGCGGGCTAACGGCGTCATCTTCACGGATCTCGACGGCACGCTGCTGGATGTTCACACGTATCAGCCATCTCTGGCTGCGGTTGCGTCGCTGCGCGATCTCGCTAAATTGGGGATTCTGGTCATCCCGGTGAGCTCAAAGACCGTCGTCGAAGTTCGGCCCCTGATGGCGGATCTCGGGCTGGTTGGGCCGGCGGTCGTGGAGGGCGGTCCGGTGATCATTTCGGAGGGGGGTTCGGAGAAGGTGACCGGTCCGTGTCGCGCGGATTTAGTGGCGGTTCTCCACCAACTGCAGGATCGAGGGTGGGGAGTACGCGGGATGTCCGAGATGTCGGTCGAGGAAGTCATGGAGCTGACGGGGCTCGGTGATGCCGCCGCGCGTCGCGCTATGACCCGGTCGGCGTCCGAGCCATTCGTCATGACCGGTGAACCATCGGATCTTGAAGAGGGGAACATCGCTGAAGCGACGGCCGAGATCGGTGCTTCTGTCGCGCGCGGGGGGCGGTTCCGACATCTGCTGGGGAGAGGCGTCGACAAGGGTGCCGGCGTCCGCGCGGTGATGGCACTGATCTCCACCGTTGACGGGGTCAAAACCGCCGCCATCGGTGACGCGTGGAACGACCTGCCGATGCTCGAGGAGGTCGAGCTCGGATTCCTTCTCGGGGATGCCGTGGAACCGGAAGCCGTGCCGCCCGGAGTCACTCGCCTCAAGCGGACCGGACCACAGGGATTCGTCGATGCCGTCGGCCGAATCCTCGACACCTGGAATGCATCGATCCCTGTTTGAGTTGAACCTGAGATGAGGTCGAAGTACAGATGACGGATTTTCAACTGGCGCCTTATCCCGGGTTTGGAGGAATCACCGGCCAACTGCTGCTGGTGATCCTTGACGGCGTCGGGCTGTACCGCGGGACCGACCAGGGTTATGAGGGCAACGCCTTCGACCTGGCCGCCACTCCGAATCTCGACCGGCTGTTTCGCGACGCGCCCGTTTTCCTAGAGCTCAAGGCGCACGGCGTTGCCGTAGGTCTGCCGAGTGACGGCGACATGGGCAACTCAGAGGTCGGCCATAACGCCATCGGCGCCGGGCGCATCTTCGAACAGGGTGCGGCACTCGTAGGACAAGCCATTGCGGATGGTTCGTTATTCGATGGTGAGGGGTGGCGCCGCGTTGTGGACCATGTCCTGGACAATCACTCCACCTTCCATCTCATAGGTCTTCTGTCCGACGGCAATGTTCACAGTCACATCGATCACCTCATCGCTCTGTTGCAACGCCTCGCCACCGAGGGAGTTCAGCGAATCAGGGTCCATGCGCTGGCGGACGGGCGCGATGTCGATCCCGTTTCCTTCGACCGCTATCTCGATGAGCTCGACACGGTCCTCGAGGAATTGGTCGATAGCGGCGTTGATGCCGCCGTAGCCTCGGGTGGCGGTCGGATGCAGATCACGATGGATCGGTACAACGCCGATTGGGGCATGGTGCGCCGCGGTTGGGAGACCCATGTCCGGGGCGCAGGACGAAAATTCGCGAGTGCCGCCGACGCGGTCGAGATCCTGCGCCGCGAAAATCCCGGGATCACCGACCAGGACCTGCCGCCGTTCGTCATCGCGGATGCCGAGGGCGATCCCATAGGCACGATCAACAACGGTGATTCGGTGGTCTTTTTCAACTTCCGGGGTGATCGCGCGATCGAGATCTCGCGGGCGTTCAGCGAACCGAACTTCGACGTTTTCGATCGTGGCGAGCTGCCGGACGTGCTCTTTGCGGGGATGATGGAGTATGACGGGGATCTCAAGATCCCGCCCCTGTACTTGGTCAGACCCCCGGCGATCTCGCGCACGATGTCTGAATACCTCGTGCACAATGGGGTCAGCCAGCTAGCGGTGGCCGAAACCCAGAAGTTCGGTCACGTGACCTATTTCTGGAATGGGAACAACTCGAAGCCGTTCGACAGCGAGCTCGAGCTTTGGGTTGAGGTTCCGTCCGATGAGGGTCCGTTCGACAGAACCCCGGAGATGAAGGCACGCGAGGTCACCGAGGTGGTGATCGAGGACCTTCGTGACCGGGGGCATCGGTTCATTCGACTCAACCTCGCCAACGGCGACATGGTCGGGCACACGGGGTCGTTGCCGGCGTCGATCAAGGCGATGGAGGTGGTGGACGAGTGTATCGGACGCCTTGAGGAAGCCGTCCTCGAGACCGGGGCCACGATGATCCTCACCGCCGATCACGGTAACGTCGACATGTTGTTGGAGGTCGACCGTGCGACGGGAGATCTCAAGCGGGACGGATCAGGAAATCCGGTTGTCAAGACGAGCCACACTCTTTCACCGGTCCCGTGGTGCATCGTCGGGACGGAGGCACGGGAGTTCCGGGCGAATACGGAGGTTATGGAGCCAGGTCTGGGGAACATCGCGGCAACCATCATGCTCATGCTTGGATTCAAGGCGCCAACGGATTATCTTCCCCCCCTGGTGCTTCCGGCCCACTCTTCCCACCGGACATCAGACGAGGGAGGCACAGACTTTGACTGACTTCGCTGCCGTCTGCTAAAGTCCCTGAATGGCTGCACCAACGCCTCCGTTTCTCGAATCGATCGAGGAGATCCGGTTACGGATCGCCGAAATGGAGTCCGCGGGAACTTCCGGGCGGGCGACTGAGGAGGACCTCGTATCGGCGCGGAGAGATCTTGACGCGACGATCAAACGCGTATTCTCAACTCTGACGCCGTGGCAGAAGTGCCAGCTCGCCCGCCATCCGGAGCGGCCGCACACGTTGGCCTGCATCCACAGCATCTTCACCGATTTCACCGAGCTCCACGGCGATCGGCGGTTTGGCGACGATCTAGCGCTTGTAGGTGGTCTCGCCCGCTTTGACGGCGACCCGGTGGTGGTCATCGGCCACCAGAAGGGGAGGGATACCGCCGAGAAGCTGCGCCGCAACTTCGGCATGCCCCGTCCGGAAGGATATCGCAAGGCGATCCGCATCATGGAGCTTGCAGCACGTTTCCAGAGGCCGATCATCTCGTTCATTGATACCCCCGGGGCATATCCCGGGATCGATGCCGAACAGCGTGGGCAGGCTGAAGCCATTGCCAATAATTTGATCGAGATGGCCGGATTCCCGGTGCCGATCATCGTTATTGTCACCGGCGAGGGTGGTTCGGGTGGGGCCCTCGCGCTCGGTATCGGGGATCGGGTACTCATGCTGGAGCACGCCATCTATTCAGTGATCTCACCGGAGGGGTGCGCTGCAATCCTATGGAAGGATCAGGCGAGGGCGGAAGACGCGGCTCGGGCGCTTCGCCTCACTGCCGCCGACCTCAAGAAGCTCGGGATCATCGACGAAATACTCCCGGAGCCCACCGGGGGAGCGCACATGGATCCGGGTGAGATGGCGGATACCATTTCCGCAGCGATTCGCCGAAACCTCAAACCCCTTCGCAAGGTCAAGCCGGACGCGTTGGTCACTCGACGATTCAAGAAATTCAGGGCGATGGGTATCTTCACCGATCGCTGACCACGAACCCCCATGTCTTTTTTCTACAACCGTGATTCTCGATTCCCCGGAACGACACAGGGCCCCGGGGCCAGAGGCGTCAACAGTACATCGACCCCCTCAGAGCGAGAAAACACTTCCGGGTATGGCCAATCGGCGGTCGCAGGTGGACGCCGATGAGAGATGCGGGTTGAGGTGAGCGTCGCATCGCGATTCTGGGTGAGGCGGCTGACCTCGGTCGCCATCGCACTCGTGCTCCTCGCGATAGCTGTCGTGATCTTCCAGCGCTTCAACAAGTTTCGGACCCCGGTGGCACGGGTCGACAGCGACGAGGTTGTGGGCGATGGCGGTGATCGCACGGTGGGGGTCTACACCGGCTTCGAGTTCGTGGAACGGGTGGCGGGGCGATTGATCTTCGAGCTCGCATCGAAACGCACTCTCGGTCTGTCGTCCGGCTGGCATGAGATCGAGGGGGTTCGCCTGCAATTCTATCGCGACGGCGAGCCGGGACCGATTCTGACCTGTGACGGCGCCAGCTTCAACATCCAAACCAGGGACGCGACGCTGGAAGGGAGCATCAGGATCGTCCTGCCGACCGGAGCGATGCTGACCACCGATACCGGCAGGTTCGAGGCCAGCTCGCGACGCTTCTCCACCAACTCCGACGTAACCTACGTATCGGGCGCCACCTTCGGGCGGGCTCAAGATGCGGTGTTTGACCTCGAGCAAGACGAGATCGTCCTCAGCGGGGGAGTCTCTTTCAGCTCCGAAGAAGGCGCCACCCTGACGGCCCCGAAGGCCGTGTATCAGAGGTCGAAGAGGACGGTTGTTTTTCCTGAGGGCGGGAGGGTTCAGTTTCAAAACGCGCAAATCGATGCGCCGCTGATGTCCGTCGATCTCGAGAAAGATGACGGCCCGCCCAGGCGGATCGAGCTTTCCGGTGGTGTCGTCGGGCGTGGCGAAGGGTTTTCAGATGACAGCAGGGTTTCGGCATGGATGGAGCGCGTTGTCGCCAAACATCAGGGGAACGGAAGGTGGCAGGTCGATGCCAGCACAACCGGGCCATGGATCACCATCCGGTTCGTAGGTGGGGAGAACTACTTCGAGCGCTCTCTTCGGACCTGGATTCTCCGCGGAGTGCTGGGCGAGGAGGGCATCCTCAACCTCCGCGCGGAAAAGGGTGTCTGCATCGACGAGGTGCCGACCGAAGGAGCGCCGCGAAGGGGCGAAGCGCGGGAGGCGAGGGTCTGGTTTTCCAACGGGCGGCCGACGGATGTAGAGATGCTCAATGACGTCATCCTGCGTGGAGACGACATGGAGGCTCGGGGATACCGCGCCCGCCTCTCGCCGGAGGCCGGTCTGACCATGCTCCACGGTGATCCGACCGGGCCGGAACGGGTTCTGTTGATGTTTTCGAAAGGACGGGTGAGCTGCGATCAAGGCCAGATCTTCAACAGGGAGGGGCGGGCCGAGGCCCGCGGAAATGTCCAGGGCATCATTCGAGATGTTGCTCTGATGGGCGCCACGGAGGATGACCAAGAATCGGAACCGGCCCACTTTGCAGCCGAAATCCTCGACGTGACCCAGGACGGAGGTGTGTTCCACCTGCGGGAGAATGCGAGATTGTGGCAGGGTCATCGCCTTTTGCTGGCCGACGACGTGGTGTACCGGAAGGAACTGCCCTCGATCCGCGCCGCGGGGCACGTCCGCACCACCGTGCCGGCATCCCAACTCGATGTCGAAGGCGATCCGGGCGAGGACGTGGTGGTTGTTGCCCGTTCGCTTGACTACGACCAGGGCGCTGGTACGGCGGTCTACCGTGGCAACGTCCGATACAGCGATCCGGAGCACACACTCTCAGCAGCCGAGATCAGTCTTTTCTTTGACGAGAACAACGAGGTGACCGCGGTCGAGGCGGTTGGTTCAGTCGAATTGGTCGAGTTGATAACCGGGCGGCGGATGACCGGGCGGAAGGCGCGGCGCGAGGTGAGGACTCAGATGGTGACGATCGAGGGTTCGCCGGTAAGGCTCTCGGACCCCTCGGGGAACGTGGTTTCCGGGTCTTCGTTGACCTGGAATCAGGCCGATGGTACGGTCTCGGTCGCAGGAGGGACGGAGACCATTTACTACCCGGAGGAACAGCCCTGAGCCCGAAAGCGCTCGACCTCGTTGCGCAGGGTCTTCGCAAGGCCTATCGAGGAAGATATGTCGTCGATGGGATCACTCTCAACATCTCTCCGGGTGAGATCGTTGGTCTCCTGGGTCCAAACGGGGCTGGGAAAACGACCACCTTCTATATGATGGTCGGGCTTGTCCAACCGAATGAGGGCCACGTCATCCTCGGCGATCGCGACATCACCCTGGAGCCCATGTACCGGCGCGCAAGAATGGGGGTCTCCTATCTCGCCCAGGAGCCGAGCTCGTTCAAACGGCTGTCGGTGGAGGACAATATCTGGTTGATTCTCGAGGCCCTGGGGGTCGAGGCGCGGGAAGCCCACCGACGGATCGATCGGTTGCTTGAAGACTTCGGGCTGTCGGACCTCAGGGGGCAGCGTGCCGAAACCCTGTCCGGCGGAGAGCGACGACGCCTCGAGGTCGCGCGGGCCCTTGCAACCGAACCCACCTTCATTCTCCTCGACGAGCCGTTTGCGGGTATCGACCCGCTTGCAGTGCTCGATCTTCAACGGATCATCAAACGCCTTAAATCATTGGGAATAGGTGTTTTGATCACAGATCACAATGTCCGGGAAACGTTGAAGATCACGGACCGCGCCTATATAATCAAAGACGGCAAGATTTTTGCTACGGGAGAGCCCGTCGAACTGTCGGAAAACCGGGATGTGCGTCGAATCTATCTCGGCGAAGATTTCGAGCTTTGAACGGATGAGCGGTGGGCAAGCGGTTCTCGACGGCGGTATCGAGGTCGAAATCGATCAGCGTGCGAGCCCGGTTTTTTCACCGGATTTCTCGACGAGGTTGGCGAAGGGCAGTGAGCTCTTGGTGAGAAGATTGGGCTAGTTGAGGATGAACTGTTAACAATGGCACTCGAACAAAAACTCCAGATGAAGTTGGCGCAACGGCTGGTGATGACGCCGTCGCTGCAGCAGGCCATCAAGCTTCTCCAGCTCTCGAGGATCGAGCTTGAGGAGACTCTGGCGCAGGAGATTCTGGAAAACCCGGTGCTGGAGGTCGAGGAACCGAGCGACGACCCCAGCCCCGCTGAGGGTGAGTCGCCGGCCGAGGCGGATCGGGCTGCGAGCACAGAGCTTGTTGCCGAGGAGAAGCCGGCGGAAAACAAACCAGAGGATGAAACGTTGCCGTCCGCGGAGGAGAAGTACGCCGACATAGATGTCGAGGCGTTTTTTGCCGACTATCTCGGGGACGGGCGGTCGGAGGGACCGTCGATGGCCGCTCCAGCGGCGGATCTCGACTACCGGCTGGAGAACACTGTATCGGCCCCGGCGGGGTTGTACGACCATCTCCTGTGGCAATTGCACCTCCTCGACTGTTCACCGGGGATCGTTGAGGTGGGTGAGTTCATCATCGGCAATATCGATGAGGACGGTTTTCTCCGCGCGTCGCGGGAGGAAATCGTCGACGGCACCGGGTGCGATGAGCGGTGCCTTGATGAGGCGATGGCGGTGGTTCGTTCGCTCGACCCGCCGGGAATCGCCGCGTCGAGCCTTCAGGAGTGCTTGGCAACCCAGATCGAATATCTGATGGATCTCGGGGAAAACGAGAACGGAGCCCTTCTTGAAAAGGCGCATCTCGTGGTCGCCGACCACTGGGAAGATCTACTCCATCAGCGATGGGATGTCCTGGCCGAGATCCTCGGGTACTCCGAGGTACGGGAGATCAAGCCGGTTCTGGATGTGATTCAGGGACTGGAGCTGAAACCGGGGTGGATCTTCAAACATGGCAACAACCAGTACATCGAACCGGATGTCCACGTGCTCGTCGTCGAAGGCGAGTACAAGATCAGTCTGAACGACAATGGTCTGCCGCGGCTACGAATCAACTCGCGCTATGCACGAATGCTCGAGGCGAAAAACCTGGATTCGAATGCCAATGACTATCTCCGTGACAAGATGCGGTCGGCGATGTGGTTGATGAAGAGCATCGACCAGCGTCAACGCACGATCTACAAGGTGGCGCGGAGCATTGTCAGCTTTCAAAAGGCCTTTCTCGACGACGGGATCGAGCACCTGCGACCGATGGTGCTGCGCCAGGTCGCCGAAGACATCGGGATGCACGAGTCGACGATTTCCCGGGTGGTAAGCAACAAGTACATGTACACGCCGCGTGGGTTGTTCCCCATGAAGTACTTCTTCCATTCCGGCGTCGATTCGGCGCGTGGCGAAAACGTATCGTCGATGGTGGTCAAGGAGAGGATTCGCAAGGTGATCGAGGCGGAAGATCCGGAACGCCCGCTCTCGGATTCGAAGATCATGCGCTTATTACAGAAAGAGGGAATCCGACTGGCACGCCGCACTGTTGCGAAATACCGTGAGGAGATGCTGATTCTGTCATCCGACAAGCGCAAGAAAGTTTTTTGAGTAGATACCCGGTAAGAAGACCGGGCCAAGGAGTGGAGAATGAAAGTCGATTACATAGCCCGCAATGTCACACTTAGTGATCAGTCCCGCCAGCTAGCGGAAAAGAAGTTGGCGAAGATCACGAAGTACTTCAACGACATCATAGATGTCCGGATCGAGGTGTCGCAGGAGCGCCACCTGCAAGTGGTGGATCTGTCGGTCAAAGGCAAGGATTTCGATCTTCACTCGACAGCCCAGAACAAGGACGTCACGGCCGCGATCCAGGAGGCGGTGGACAAGGTCGAGATCCAAGCTCGTCGCGCCAAGACCCGGCTCAAAGACCACAAGCAGCGGGCTGGATCCGAGGCGAAAACCGACCGCGGATGGGCGGTCGAGGTTCTCGAATCCGAATCTATCGCATCCGGCGAACCGAGGATCGTAGAAACAAGCAGCATCCAGATCAAACCGATGTCGATCGAGGAGGCGGTTCTCCAACTCGACGACTCGAGCTACAACTTCCTGGTATTTCGTAATGCCAGCAACGACCGCGTCAACGTGATCTACCGACGTGTCGACAAGAATCTGGGATTGATCACACCCGAGCTCTAATGAAGATCCACAAGCTTATCGAGCCTGACAACGTGTATATCGAACTGGCGGCCGATGATGTCGAGTCGGCCCTCGCCGCGGTCGCCAACGCCGTCGCACCACAGCTCGACCTCGACCCGGGAAATGTGATCGAGGCGCTGCTGGAACGCGAGGGCCTGGGATCAACCTCGGTTGGAGACGGTTTTGCGATTCCTCACTGCAAGACTCAGGGACTGAGCAAAATCGCGATCGCCCTCGCCCGGTTCGCCGAACCAGTGCCGTTTGGCGGTGACGGGCACGATCCGGTCCGATTTGTTTTCGTCGTCTTGTCGCCCCCTGACCAACCGGCCGCGCATCTGCAGGTTTTGTCGCAGATCGCGCGGGTCCTGAAGCGGCGCGATCTGCGAGCAGAGCTTCTGGCGGCGTCCGATGTCGAGGAAGTCACCGAGGCGATTCGGCGGGCGGCGGAGGCGGAGGGACTTTGACAGTCCCGGAGGCAATCCCCGTCGAGAGATTGCTGACCGAGCGCCGCCTCGCCTCTCTCGATCTCGAAGTTGCGGCGGGATCGAGCGGATTGGCGGACCGCCTGATTATCAACCCGAGAATCCAAAAACCCGGTCTGGCGTTGGCGGGCTACCTTGAGTATGTGAAACCCGGTCGGCTGCAGATCCTCGGCGAGTCCGAGTACGACTATCTGGCCACTTTCGACGGCGATGAGGCGAATGCAAGGCTCAAGCGCCTGACCGAGCTCGACATACCGTGCATCGTCTCCACCAAGGGCGCCCAACCGCCGGAAGCCGTGCTCGCCTCTGCAGATGCCGGCGGCATTCCCTTATTGGTGACAGCGACAAAAACCTCGGAGACCATCGAAACGATTTCAAACTTTCTCGAGGACGAGCTCGCGCCACGAATTCAGCTTCATGGAGTGTTGGTCGACGTCTTCTCGCTCGGAACCTTGATCATCGGCGATCCCGGGATCGGCAAATCGGAGTGCGCCCTCGAGCTCGTCTATCGAGGCCATCGGCTCGTGGCTGACGACACCGTGGTCATTCGACGTACCCACCATCATGGTTTGCTTGGGAGCCCGCACGCGTTGCTCGAAAACTATCTCGAGCTCCGCGGGGTCGGTATCATCGACGTGCGCAAACATTTCGGGATGACTGCGACCTCGCCGGCGGTGACTGTGTCCCTGGTCATCCGGCTGACCAAGCTCACGCCGGAGGCGCGGGCGATGGAGCAGAGGTGGCGGGAACAAATGATGGAGCATCCGAGCGCGTGGACCTCCACCGAGGACATTCTCGGGATTGAGATCCCGAAATACACGATGGTCGTGGCCCCTGGCCGCGACCTCGCAATCATGGTTGAAACGGCGGTTCGAAAGTGCCTGCTTGCACAGCGCGGGATCGAGGACGAACGTGGTTTTCTCGAGAGCGTCAATCTCATGGCAGAGGGCGGGGATGATGAGTGAAGCCGCTTTCAACGGACCCTTCGTGGTCACCGGGCTTTCCGGGGCGGGCAAGTCTGTGCTCAGCCGCAGCCTGGAGGACATCGGCTACTCGTGCGTCGACAACATCCCGCTTGATCTGGTGCCCCTGCTCTTCGCCCGCACGGAGGAGGGGATGGACCGCCTGGCAGTCATCCTCGACGTTCGCACGCGTGGGATGATCCAGCTCTTTCCGGATTTTTTCCGCGAGCTCAGGGAGAAGTACGACGGGCTGCGGCTGATCTTCGTCGAGGCCTCGCCAGAGATTCTCCTGCGGAGGTTCTCGGTGGCGCGCCGCCCCCACCCCCTTCCGGACCTCGGGTTGGAACAGGCTATCACCGAGGAACGGGGCCTTCTCGAGGAGGTTCGCGGGCTCGCCGACCTCGTCATCGACACCACCAGCCTTTCCCCCCACGATCTACGCCGCCAGATGCTGTCCCTGGCCGGCGGAGATCAGGAGCGCCAACCTCTCACGGTGGAGGTTCAGAGCTTCTCCTACCTCCAGGGCGTGCCGGCCACCGCGAGCCTCGTGTTCGACGTGCGTTTTCTCCCGAACCCGTTCTTCGAGGAGTCCTTACGGGGGCTCTCGGGCGATGACGAACTGGTTGCCGAGTGGCTTGGAAAATTTGTGGAGGTCGACGAAGCGTTCGATCGAATGATGGACCTGATATCGTATCTCCTACCCCGCTATGCCGAGGAGATGAAGACTCACGTCGGCATAGCCATGGGTTGCACCGGTGGTCGCCACCGTTCGGTCTACTTCGCCGAGAGGATTGCGAAAGTCCTCAAGGAGGAGGGGCGGGATGTGGTCGTCCACCATCGTGACAAGGATCGTTGGAGGTACTCATGATTCCCGTCATCGTCCTCACCCACGGCAACCTGGCCTCGGAGTTGGTGCAGGCGGCGCAGACCATCGACCCGAATTTGGTGGAGACATCGGCGATGTCGTTGCCGTGGGATGTGGATTCGGACGAAGCCTCGCGGTCGTTGAAGAAACAGCTGCGGGAGCTCGACCAGGGAGAGGGCATGCTGGTCCTCACCGACATGTTCGGCGGTACCGCCACCAATCTCGCCCTCCCGTTCCTGGAACCGGAAAAGGTCGAGGTCGTTACCGGCGTCAACCTTCCGATGCTGGTCAAGCTCGGTTCGCTTCAGCGAAGATCCCTTTCTCTCGAGGAACTGGCGGCAGGGATCACGGTCGCGGGGCAGAAGAGCATACGCTTGGCGAGCGAGTTCCTGCACGCCAAGGCCTCCACCTGACGCAGGAGGGTGCGCCACCCCGCCGGCGGATACAATAAACAGGCAGATCGTACGTAGGTCACGCCGCCCCACGGGGTTTTGAGGAGTGAATGGGATGACTCAAGAGCAGGTGACGATTACCAACAAGCTCGGGTTACACGCCAGGGCCGCTGCAAAGCTCGTACATACCGCCAGCGCCTTCGAGTCCGAGATCTACGTCGGAACCGACCATGAGGAGGTCAACGCGAAGTCGATTCTCGGCATCCTCACCCTGGCGGCCACAAAAGGAACCCCGCTCAACGTCCGCGCCGACGGCGCCGATGAGGAGGCCGCGGTCAGGGCGATCGTCGAACTGTTTGCGAACAAGTTCGGGGAGGATCAGTGAGTCGAACTCTGAGCGGCCTCGGGGTCAGCCCCGGCATCGCCATCGGCGAGCCGGTGGTTCACGAGACGCGACCGATAGCCGCGCTGCGTATCACGATTCCGACCGAAGGCGTCGAAGCAGAGATCGAACGATTTCGGAACGCGATCAGTGCCACCGTCAAACACATCCAGGAGAACAGGGACCGTGCAGCGCAGCAGATGGGAGAAGAGTACGCCGCGATCTTCGAAGCTCACCAGCTCATCGCCTCGGACCCATCATTCATCGAACCGGTTGAGAAGGTGATCCGGGAAGAGGAGGTGAACGCGGGTTGGGCCATTGACCAGGTCCTTGAACAGCTCATCTCCCGATTTGAGGCCCTGCCGGACGAGTACCTTGCCGATCGCAAGGCCGATGTTGTCGACGTCGCGACCCAGATCCTCGCCGCTCTTCACGGTCTCGAGCTCGGCCAACTCGAGGACCTCGATAAGCCGGTGATCCTGGTGGCCGACGATTTGCCACCGTCGGCAGCGGTTCAGCTTCCACTCGACAAGATGCTCGGGTTCGCTCTCGAAATGGGAGGTCCCACCTCGCACACGACCATCATCGCCCGCTCGCTGGGCATCCCGGTGATTGTCGGTGCCCACGGCGCGTGCGAACAGGCCAAACGATCACGTCGACTTGCCCTCGATGCCTCAGAGGGGAAGATTATTTTCGACCCCGATCCCGCCGAATTCAGCGAGTTCACCTCCCGTCAGCGTGAGTACAACGAGCGACGGGCGAACCTTTTCAAGATGCGCGCCATGCCGACCGTGACCCGGGATGGTCACTCCATCGAGCTGCTTGCCAACATCGACCTTCCAGCCGAGGTCGAGCAAGCGCTGGAGTGGAATGTCGGTGGTATCGGATTGTATCGATCCGAGTTCCTGTACATGAAGATGAGCCCGAAACTCCCCTCGGAGGAAGAACACCTGGAGGTCTATCGCGAAATGGTGTCGCAGATGGCGCCGGCTCCGGTGACCATCCGCACCTTCGATCTTGGAGGCCGGAAGTTGGCCCGCGAGGTCATCGGAGGGCCCGAGGCCAACCCTGTTCTCGGTTTGCGGGGCATTCGTCTCTGCTTTTCGCGACCGGACTTCTTCCGCACCCAGCTGCGGGCCCTGCTGCGGGTGGCCGGGGAGTTTGACGAGGGCAGGGTGCAGATCATGTTCCCGCTTATCAGCTGTATTGAAGAATTTCGAGTCGCTCGGCTGGTGGTCCGGGAAATCAACGACGAGCTCCTGAATCAAGGACATGCGGTGCGCGCGACCGTCCCGCTCGGTGCGATGGTGGAGGTACCATCAGCGGCAGTGATGGCGCAGGAACTCGCGCGAGAGGTGGATTTCATCTCCATCGGCACCAATGATCTCATCCAGTACTCGCTCGCGGTCGATCGTTCGAACGATCTGGTCGCCGATCTTTATCGTCCCACAAGCCCGGCCGTTCTCCGTCTCGTGGCCAATGTGATCGACGCCGGCAAGGCTGAGGGCGTTTCGGTCTCGATGTGTGGTGAGATGGCATCAGACCCTCTGATGGTGCCCGTGCTGGTGGGCCTGGGCCTGGAGAAGTTCAGCATGAACCCACAGGCAATTCCAGTGGTGAGGGCGCTTGTGCGACAGCTCTCCTATCGCGAGGCTGTGCACATCGCCCGCCAGGCCTCCAAGCTGGTGACAGCCCGGGAGGTTGAAGAGTATCTTCTCGAACGTCTCGCATTCTTACTCGCGAAAGCCAAGATTCCCGTATAGAGGACGATATGGACATCATTTCTGCGCGGATGATCGAGAAACCATGGGGACATGAAGAGATCTTTGCCGAGACTGCCGACTATGTCGGCAAGATCCTGTTCATCAGAGCAGGGGAGGCCCTGAGCCTCCAGTATCACGAGATCAAGGACGAAACTCTTCGAGTCCTTGAAGGCGAACTCGAACTGGTGTCCGGCAAAGATGTGGAGGGCCTCGAGTCCCATCATTTGCACTCTGGGGCGGTCTTTCATATCCCCCCGGGGACCCTCCATCGCATGGTAGCCACCACCGACTGTCGACTGCTCGAGGTTTCGACCAACCACCTCGACGACGTCGTTCGCCTTGATGATCGTTATGGGCGCGAGGGAACCAACGTCCCGTAACGAGGGTGGCGGATTTCCTCGAGCGGCGCACCCACGTTCGCCTCCGCGGAAATTCTGCCTTTCTTGGTCTTGCAGATTTAATGCGCGTTTCAACATCGAAAACAGCGCAGTCCTCTCCGAATGATTCAGAGGGTAACGATCTCCTCCTGACGCCCGTATACTGGAAGTAAGGTGAGAAGATGAACTCCAGGCTGTTTTTGGCGTTTCGTCCGGGCATATTGGTGCTGTGTATCGCGGCTGCCGGGGTGCTTCTATGCAGTGCAGAACACCCGACGCCGACCCCAACACAACCTCCAGCCGGCGGCGAGAAGTCGCTATCCGACATCGCGAAGTCCAAGCAGCTCAAAGGCGGTGAGAAGGGGGAACCGATAGTCATCACCAACGAGAACCTTCCCGATTATGCATCGCAGAGAGAGCTGACGACGGCCACACAAGACCAGAAACCGGCGTTACGACCGGTCCATGGAGCGGGGACTGCGGTGAGGTCGTCCAACCACGGAGCCGAAGCAGAAAGAATGCGCTACTGGCAGGCGAGATACCAACGGCAAATTGAGCTCGTCGCCAGCTTGAAGCAACAGATCGCGGCGTTCGACTACCAGATTCCTGGGCTGTGGCGTGACTTTTATTCGTGGGATGACCCAATGTATCGGGATGGCGTCATCAAACCCAAGATTGACCAAGCGATCAAAGATCGTGACGCGCTGGAGGTCAAGCTCCAAAAGGAAGAGCCACGTCTCAAAGAGATCAAAGAGGCGGCGCGTCAGGATGGCGCCGAACCCGGGTGGTTCCGGGGCATCAAGGAACCGACCGCGCCGCCGGTGAGTCCGACACCGGAGATGCTCGTCTACTAGCGCCAGTTCTCACCGGAATTCAACGCGAGGTTGCGATCAAATGGCTCGCGGGGTAAGATTTCCCGGTCCGGGATATATTCTGCGAATGAGATTCTATTTCATCGAAACCTGGGGTTGCCAAATGAATCAGCACGACAGCGAGCTGATCGAGGGACAGCTGCGCAGTCGTGGTTTGAGGCGCGCCGGGGATGTCGAGGCTGCGGATCTGGTGATTCTGAACACTTGCTCGGTTCGCGAGCGACCCATGCAGAAGATCATGAGCCGCATCGGCGTTCTTGAAAAACTCGCCCGGCCGCCGGTAATCGGGGTATGCGGTTGCGTGGCGCAACAGGAGGGGGCGTCGCTGCTCGAGCGCTCGGAAACGGTCGGATTCGTACTCGGACCGGGAGAAATTCCCCAGATCGGGGAGGCCGTGCGTGTGGTCGAGCAGGGAGGACGGCCGGTGCTCACCGGCTTTGATGCCGAACGTGAGCACAATTTCACCACGGTTTTTCGCAAGAGCTCGACCCGAGGTATGGTCACAGTGGTCGAAGGATGCAACGAGTTTTGCACCTTTTGCATCGTGCCCTACACCCGCGGACGAGAGGTCAGTCGTGCGGTGCCCGATGTGCTGCGGGAGGTGAGGTCGCTGGCGGACAGTGGTCTGAAGGAGGTCGAGCTCCTAGGACAGACGATCAACGCCTACCGCTGTCCGCAAACCGACGGCGACTTTGCGGATCTTCTCGAAGCGGTGGCGGGTGTCTCCGGTATCCAGCGCGTGCGGTACATCACCTCCCACCCACGGCATTTTGACGACCGTCTGATTCGGGTGCTCGCGGCCAATCGGAATGTCTCACGCTATCTCCATCTCCCGGTCCAGGCCGGCGCGGACACGGTGCTGAAGAGAATGCATCGGGGGTACACCCGGGCGCAGTACATCGAGTTGATCGAGCGCTTGCGCGCGTCGGTGCCTGACATCAATCTGTCCACAGACGTGATCGTCGGCTTCCCGGGGGAGACCGACGACGATTTTGGCCAGACCCTCGAGCTCCTCGATCAGATGCGCTTCGGACAGGTCTTCGCTTTCGGGTTTTCGCCACGTCCGGGGACGCCGGCAGAAAAATATGAGGGACAGGTTTCCGAGAGCGAAAAGAAGGACCGCCTCCACCGACTATTCGAGCTCACGGATCAGATTTCGCGGGAGCTCAACGAACAGCTGATCGGCAGCACGGTATCGATACTCATCGACGGTGACAGCCGTCTGGATCCGGCGGATTGGCAGGGTAGGGGAGAGGACAACCGAGTGGTGAACTTCCCCAAGACCGGACGTGAAGAGATCGGGGATGTCGCAGTGGTCCGGATCCGGCGGGCCGGGGCGCATTCCTTGGTCGGCGACCGAGCTGACGCAGTCGGCCGGCTGCCGGTCATTCAATGACCGAGCCCGTTCCCATCCGGAGACGCCGGAGGGGACAGCGCATTCATCACCAGTCATCTGCTGCGGTCGGCGATGCGCAGCACCTCGACACCCTCGCCGCGAATACTGGTGAGAAGTGCGGGCTAACGGGCTCGATGTGAGAAGAGTTGGTCGAGTCCGTGATCGGCATGCTTGACATCGGCGGCGGGGGCCGACACATTAGAAGGTGTCATGAGCGAAAGAGACCCCTCGTCGGCAATTAAGATGACTGTTCGCGGGCTGATCATGGATCCAGCGTCCAACAGCCCGGTCGTGATCCTCCAAAACGACGAAGGCACTACCTTCCTCCCAATCTGGATCGGTGTGTGTGAGGCCAACTCCATCGCTCTCGAGCTCGAAGGGGTCGAGCCGCCTCGGCCGATGACCCACGATCTCATCCGCGATCTCATCGCCAGCACCGGTCACGTCGTCGACCACGTGTATATCCACACCCTGGACGACAGCGTGTTCATCGCATCGATCCAGCTCCGAAGCGCGAAGGAGGCAATTCGCCACGTTGACTCCCGCCCGTCGGACGCGATCGCCCTGGCGCTGCGGACACATGCCGACGTTCTGGTTGATCCATCCGTGCTCGAGAGTGCGGTCATGAGCGAGGCCGATGTCGACGAGACCCTGCGAACAATCCTCGAACGGATGCGGCCGGAAGACATGGGCGAGTACGAAATGTGACCCGTCCCTCGTTGACACCCGAATATCCGCCCCCAAATTGAGAGGTTTTGCCGGATGAGATGTGCCAGGATCTCATCTTGGGTTATAGTGACCTGGCTTGAATTGTTCGCCGCGGAGAACTCATGATCATCGCTATCTCCAACCAAAAAGGCGGGGTCGGGAAGACAACCACTGCCATCAATCTCGCCTCGGGGCTTGCGCAGAAGGGGTTAAAGACCCTCCTCATAGATCTCGATCCCCAGGCCAACTCGACGATGTCCAACGTCGAACTGGATGAGATCGACGGCAACATGTATGACGTGATGACCGGGATGACCGCTCTGGCGGATGCGATCGTGCCCGGCGCCCGTGAAAATCTTTTTATCGCTCCCTCCCGGATCGCCATGGCCAAGCTCGAGGTCCGTATGGCCGGAGAGCTCGATGCACCGTACCGGCTCAAGGACTGTATCGAGTCACTCGGTGATGGGTACGACGCCATCATCATCGATACGCCGCCAACCCTGGGTCTGCTCACCGTCAACGCCATGGTCGCTGCAACCCACGTTCTCATCCCCATCCAGGCATCGTACTTCGCGCTGGAGGGAACCGACGATCTGCTGGAGACCATCGACAAGATCAAGGCGCGCCCCAACACTGAGCTGAGGATGTTGGGTGTGTTGATCACAATGTTCGATCGCCGCACGATCCTGGCGCGCGAGGTTCGCGAGGAGATCCTGGGCGTGTTCGGCGACCGCGTTTTCGACACCTTTATCACGAAGTCTGTCCGTCTCGAGGAATCGCCGGCCCATCGTGCGAGCATCTTCGATCATGCTCCGTCATCGAGTGGCGCCTACGAGTACTACCGTCTCTGCGAGGAGGTTCTGCAACGTGTCGGGTCCGAATAATCCCAAGGCGGGTCTGCCGTCACATCGCCGCATGCGCCACGACCGCCACTTCGTCGACGAGCTCGCGGAGCGGATGGGGGAGGGGATTGGTCGTATGGTCCGCATCACGCTGATCACCAGCAACCAGGATCAGCCACGATCCAATCTCGGTCATCTCGAGAACCTTCAGGCATCGATCGACACACACGGGGTGTTGGAGCCCCTGCTCGTGCGCCGCGTCGACGGGGGAAAGTACGAGCTGGTGTCGGGCGAGCGCCGATTTCACGCCGCCATGGCCGTCGGTCTGACCGAAGTTCCATGCATCGAGCTGACGGTCAACGATCAACAGGCCCTCGAGATCGCACTCATCGAGAATCTGCAGCGAAAAGACCTCACGGCATTCGAGGAAGCGGATGGTTTCAGCACTCTGATCGAAAAATACGATTACACACACGAGCAGGTTGGTGATGCCGTGGGCCGATCCCGAGTGACGGTCACGGAGTCCTTGCGTCTGCTCGATATTCCGGGACCGGTGCGGGAGCTGTGTCGGCATGCCGACATCAACGCGAAGGGTATTCTCCTGGAGATCGCCAGGGCGCGTGACGAATCCGCCATGCGTGAGCTCATCCAGGTTATCGTCGAGGAACGGCTGGATCGCGCTGCCATTCGGCAGCGCCGGGCTGATCTGGAACGTGGCGGCACGGACGAGAAGAGCTCGACCGAGGATGCCGGCCGATCCACTCGCAAGCCGTTCATGGTTCAGTTTCGCAACCCGGACCGAGGTTTCTCGCTGAAATTGTCCTTCCGCACCGAGTTGGAGCCCGAACCGCGCCAGGTCATCGAGGCATTGAAGGAGGTCATCCGCGAGATTGAATCTGGGCTAGGGGAGGATCCTGGTTAGTAGGAAACTAGGTTGATATGTGGTCTTGGCATATCAGGTTTACATAATATATCTTATCGGACATTCCATCCACCGCGTCATGCTGTGGAAAAAAGTCCTCTGTGGAAAAGTTGTGGATACCCCTCATCCGTGTTTCTTGTGTAGAATTCATCAGATGAGAACTCAGCGTCACATTTATCTAAGGCGAAACCGGTGAAGCTCTTCGGTGTCGTCGATCGGCTGGTGATCCGCGAGGTGGTACCACCGACCATCCTCGGGTTCATCACCTACACCTTTCTCGTGATCATGCGAGGCATTTACAGCCT
>Ga0164313_10000533_pt1 | contig 31022 bp, 20 predicted proteins | sample GuaBasSedimGuay4_FD_113735 | JGI IMG/M metagenome (GOLD analysis project Ga0164313, IMG submission 113735) | Subseafloor sediment microbial communities from Guaymas Basin, Gulf of California, Mexico - Guay4, Core 4569-4, 0-3 cm | ecosystem: Environmental > Aquatic > Marine > Hydrothermal vents... | reverse complement strand
TTATTACTGCCTATGGTAACCGAACGATTACTACCGATATTGATGGTTTCATTGCTGCCGACTTTTTCGGTACGATTTACACCAATAGTGATATCTTCATTATTACCAACGGTTTCAGTCCGGTCATTTCCAATAGAAATGGTTTCATCATTGCCGACATCTTCAGTTCTGTCATGACCGACAAATGTGGTCTCATCATTTTCAACAATATTATTCTGATTTTTCTCGGCATGAACGTAGACTTCTTCTTCACCCTTTTTATCTTCAAAGCGGAACTCATTGAAATTAGCACCGCTGCCCTCTTTGGAACTGCGACTTTTTATGCCACTTTGGGTTTTGTTTGCCGGCAGATCATAAGGCGGTGTCTGATCACCATTATAAACCCGGCCTGTCACTATCGGCCGATCCGGATCACCTTCCAGGAATTCAACAATGACTTCCTGACCAATTCGGGGAATGTGTATACCGCCCCAGGTTTTGCCGGCCCATAATTGAGAAACACGAACCCAGCAGGATGAATTCTCATCAGATTCACCATATCGATCCCAGTGAAACTGCAGTTTGACCTGGCCATGTTTATTGGTATAGATTTCATCTCCGCCTGGTCCAACCACGACCGCAGTCTGCGGACCTTGTACTATCGGCTTGGGAGTAATACGTGCTGGCCGGTAGGGTGTGCCGCTTTCAATTACTGTAAAGCTGTTGGTATATTCAGTACCTGTACTATCACCACTTGCTTCAAAATCACCGACATGAATACTATGGCTTACTGAAGTAACAAGATACTCACGATTCTGATCATCTCTGGGGTATTCTGTCAGCTTAAATAATCCACCATAAAGCAGGCCCCGTACAATGCTTTCACCCTGAGCCTGTTCATACTGTGTGTGCAGTTCTTCTATACGGGTTCGAACATAGCTGTCACCAGCAATGTTTTCTATGTACTCACCGGGATAATCATAAATCTCATGCTCAGACTGACTATGCTCTCTTTTAATATTGGCGCTGACTTTGAGATCAGTTTTAGGCAAAACAAAATCATAATCATTGAGAGCATAAACACCGGGTTGGATATTTTTGCAAAGAGTCCAACTGGAAATACATGCCTCATCATGTACGGCAACATTATCCGGAGGATAGAAAGGGATCACATCATAGTCAGGAATCAATTTATGCGAACTCGAACCATCTGCCAGATTCAGTGTATGCTCACCTTCTTCATGAGTGAAATAATAGTAAATGCCTTCCTGTTCCATCAGTCGACTAAGAAAATTAAAATCAGTTTCCCTGTATTGAACACAGTATTCCCAGGTACGATAACTGGCACTGAGTTGAACTTTGATATCGGTAAAACCCAAATTATTACAGACTTCCTTTATAATTTCCGGAACGGTTTTATTCTGAAATATTCGACAATCTGAAGTGCGGGTTAAAAACCATAGCCAGGGACGAATTGTTACATGATATCGGGCATAATGTCCTTCATCAGCAGCCTGAGATATACTACTGACAAAACCATTAAAAAATCGTTTTCCTGCAGGAAAATCTATCCGAATAGAAACATTTTGTCCCAGTAGTTCTTCAAAAGTAATATTTTCGCCACTGGCCAGTTCAACTTTGATTGTAAACAAACGTCCTAACTCTTCCGTCACGCTCAGATTTCTGATCAACAGCACATCCTTCCCAAGAGGAGTGCTGATTTCTACATCACGGTTTTGTTGAGTTGCTGGCATTTCAATACTCGTCTGGTTTTTGTTTGTTATTTAAACTATTAGTTAAACTACTATTTAAACTCATAGCTGAATTCACTATCCTTTGCCAATATACGTATTGATGTAACCGGTTCACTGCCCAGCATTCTGCTTAAGAATTCCTGGCTTACTTCCGGTAGGACGGTATTGGTTAAGATGGCATCCACCACCCTTGCCCCGCTCTCAAGCTCGGTACAGCGATCAGCAATGAGCTGGATAACTCCATCATCATAGCTGAATGGTATACCATGATTTTCCATGATACGTTTTGTGATCCGACCCAGCTGTAATTTAATAATTAATTTCAGTACCTCATCTCCAAGAGGATAATAGGCAATAGTGACCAGTCGTCCTAATAAAGCCGCTGGGAATATTTTTAACAGAGGCTCATGCAGAGCCTGGGCAATGCCTTCCGGTTCGGGCATTAAATCCGGATCTTTACACAGGTTCATGATCAGATCGGTCCCGGCATTAGAGGTCAGCAGAATGATGGTATTTTTAAAGTCAATAAAACGCCCTTCGGCATCTTCCATCCAGCCTTTATCAAAGACCTGGAAAAAAATCTCATGAACATCTGGATGCGCTTTTTCCACTTCATCCAGCAGGATAACGCTATAGGGTCTGCGACGAACAGCCTCGGTCAACACGCCGCCTTCACCATAACCAACATACCCGGGAGGTGAACCTCTCAGTGTTGACACAGTATGTGCTTCCTGGTATTCACTCATATTGATGGTAATAATGTTTTCTTCACCGCCGTAAAGCGCTTCAGCCAGGGCCAGGCCTGTTTCTGTTTTACCCACACCAGAGGGACCACAAAGTAGGAACACGCCAATCGGTTTACCTGGATTATCAAGGCTGGCACGGGAAGTTTGTACCCGCCGGGCAATCATATCCAGTGCATGCCGCTGGCCAATAACACGTTTATTCAGTGTATCACCTAATTTCAGTATAGCCTCAATTTCATTTTTGACCATACGCCCAACAGGAATGCCTGTCCAGTCAGCAACAACGGAAGCAATGGCCTGATTATCAACGGTGGGGAAGATCAGCGGACGTTCACCCTGCAGTGTTTCCAGCTGGCTTTGCTGCTCTTTAAGCTGCTGTATCAGTTCTGCACGCTGGTTTTCATCCAGACCTTCAGCTACATCCTCAGTAGTGGAGCCTTCAGCATCTTTAACACCGGAGCCTTCAGCATCTTTAACACCAGAGCCTTCAGCTTCTTCGGCATCAGAGCCTTCAGGGTCTTTAAGATCAGAGCCATCGGTTTCAGATGCTTCACTTTGTTTGTTATCAGGTGATGCTTCCTGCAGCTTGCCACGTAATTCAAGAATTCTCTCAACCAGTGTTTTTTCTTCCTGCCAACGCTTTTCTACCTCTTCCAGGCGCTGTTGTGCCTCAGTAAGTTTTGCTTTCACATTGTTCTTGCGCTCTTGCGTATCAATACCAACAGCCGCTTCACGTTCTATAATCCTCAGTTCAATATTAAGTGCTTCTATCTGTCTACGGCAGTCTTCGACTTCTGCTGGCACCGAGTCCTGGCTGACCGCAACACGCGCACAGGCAGTATCCAGTACGCTGACCGATTTATCCGGCAACTGCCGATCCGCGATATAGCGGTGGGAAAGCTTGACAGAATCTTCCAATGCTTCATCCAGTAACAGCACCTGATGATGCTGTTCCATTACCGCAGCAACACCGCGCATCATATTGATCGCTTTTTCCTCACTGGGTTCATCAATCTTAACCACCTGAAAACGTCGGGTAAGGGCCGGGTCTTTTTCAAAATATTTTTTGTATTCTGCCCAGGTGGTCGCAGCAACCGTCCGTAATGTACCTCTGGCTAATGCCGGCTTAAGCAGATTGGCGGCATCACCACTGCCTGCTGCTCCTCCCGCACCAATCAGGGTATGCGCTTCATCAATAAACAGAATAATGGGTTTTTCTGATGACTGAACTTCTTCTATGACCTGACGTAGACGATTTTCAAATTCACCTTTCATACTGGCACCTGCCTGCAGCAAGCCCAGATCCAGTGTTCTCAGAGTGACATCCTGCAAAGGCGGTGGTACATCACCTGCAGCAATACGCAAAGCAAAGCCTTCAACCACAGCCGTTTTACCTACCCCTGCCTCACCGGTCAGTATGGGATTATTTTGTCTGCGGCGCATTAAAATATCGATGATTTGTCTTATCTCATCATCCCGTCCGACAATGGGATCCAGTTCACCTTTGCGGGCTCTTTCGGTAAGATCCACAGAATACTGCTGTAATCCCTGCTGTTTGCCCATCTGTGCCGGCTGCATGGCACCCGAAGCTTCTCCGGGTGCCGCAGCACCGGCCAGTTCACTGCCATCATGAGCCTGCTGGGCATCTTCCGGTGAGCCTGACACAATGGCATTAAACTCATCCACCAGGGTATCGGTATTAATTTTCTTAAACTGACTGGATATGGCATGTAGATTGTTGCGTAAATCATTGGTTTTAACCACGCCAACAAGCAGATGTCCGGTGCGAACCTGACTACTACCGTACATCAGACTGGCATATAACCAGCCTTGTTCAACAGTCTGTTCAACATGCGCAGAAAGATCAGAAATTGATGAGGCACCTGCGGGCAGACGATCCAGAACTTCAGTAAAATCACGAGCCAGATGTGACGGGTTCAGTTCAAATTTTTTAATGATACGATGCAGATCAGAATCCTGTGACTGCAGAATCTGATGCAACCAGTGCACCAGTTCAACATAAGGATTGCCGCGTATTTTGCAAAAGACCGTGGCACTTTCAATACCTTTATAAGCCAGATTATTCAGCTTGCCGAACAGCGCTGTGCGACTGATGTCTGTCATGCTATATTCTCCCTATAGAGATACAAATCATTTGCATCCTCTTTTCTTATATCAAAGGTTCTTATACCAAAGGTTCTTATATCAATAGTTCTTATACCAGTGGTTCTTGTATCAGTGCTGCTTGTATCGATGCTTCTTTCGTCTTTTCCTGCACCAATGCCCAGCCAGTTGGTCAGGCCCAGCTGGCCATGTTCACCCAGTCGGGCAGAAGGCACCTGTTGTTTGTTCAGGATTAGATTAATATCCCAGTTAAATTCCAGACCAATATAATTCTTAACAATATCAAGCAGAATTTTCAGACTGCTGCCACCGGGAAGCAGTCTTTTATAGTCATGCAGATCGACAGGGCCGATGATAATGCGAAATTTATGCTGACACTGCCAGCTGCGTGTACCAAGCACGGCTGACTGACCAAGACCGCCAATGGAATCCTGATTCAGATAATTATAACTGTCCTCCGGTATATCCAGCCATTCACCAACAAATTCCTGAATTTTAACTGCAACCTTTAAAAACTCACTCAGTATTGACTGCAAACCTTCAGCATGATGAGTATGATTTCCCAGATGAGCAGCAAAATGCAATTTGGTATGATCCGGCATTGCATCCCGCTGCTGTAAAGAATCTTCTCCAAGTCCCAGCATAGATCCCACATAGAGCGAAAACCGGTCCTGAGCCGGCCGATCAAGCTGTACTGTTGGTTCCTTATTAGCCCAGGCCCGATAAAACAAACTGAGCAGTCGATGATGGAACAGGTCAGAAAAATCAACCAGAGCTGAGTCTTTAGCATTACGAATACGATTGCGGGCAAATTCTGTCAAATGCAGTGGTAACGGCCCGTTAGGTCCAAACAGGCCGAAAAAATAAACGGACAAAATGGCCTGAGCACTGCTTTGGTTCTCTGTACCAGACAGCTTAAATGACGCTAGTGTGGATGGTGCAAATTGTAGGCTGGGTGTTTGTCCAAGCCGTATGACATCATCCACAGGACGTTTAGATTCGCCCAGGCGCGGGTACTCAGCATGCAGACACTCCAGTTGCCGCAATGCTTCAAAATATCCAAACCGATAGGGTTCCTGAGTCAGGAGAGCTATCAGTTCTAAAGCAGCATTCTTGTTCCCGCCCTTACCGGCCATCGCATAATTTCTCCACGTTCCAGTGTTTTCACCACTGTTTGAGTAAAACTATTGATTGATACATATTTGCAAAAAAAACGTTCCAGAACCGAACCCAATAAAAAGGCACTGGCCCCTTCAAAAACAGACTCATCCAGGAGTATGGTTATTTCAACACCACGGCCAAAACAGATCGGCCCGGCAACGGGGATACGCTGCACTACAGACTGACTCTTTATGCTTAACAGCCCTTCCACCTGTTTAATTATCGAGGGTTCAGTAACATCGCTATAAAGTCTCAGCAAATCACGTAATGCGTCTGCGCCCTGAGTTTCATCATCATTCACTATGCTGAGATAATTTAAAGATAAATGATTAATCAGACGCCAGCCATGTTCACCTTCAGAAAAAGAGGGCTTCGGTGTTGTTGGTCCGACCAGACAACGCACTGAGTCAACTGGTGCGCTGATCTGCAGAGTAAAATCCGTCACTCCAAGTCCGGTACGCATCAACATGGGCAATTCCCGATTGCTGCATAAGGTATTAACACCCAGTTGTTTCAGATCACTATGAAAAGGGGTTTCAGTACTATCCACCAGTGAGATAAAAATTTCACTGCCAAGGTAATCTGCTTTCAGCCTGGCGCGTTCCCGGCTGGATTTCACCGAAGTCTGGCGCCGCAGAGTATAATAGGCAAACTCTGCCCCGCCGCCCATCTCATCCTTGATAGAATAAAAAGGCTGAAAGTCCACTTCATCTGAAGAGCCGTCACCATAACCGTTCACTCCGGTGACAGAATGCACCTCAAAATCACTTTGCCGTGTTTTATCGACAATCAGATGATACTCTGTACTACGGTGCGTCAAATGGATCCGATCGGCACGTTTAGGAAATAAATTAATCGCCGGTGTGCAATACAGGGCAAAATTTTGTGCACTGAGCAAATCTTCAAACTCAGTCTTTGCCGCATCCAGCAAAATAATAATTTCAATCTCATTTCCCCGACAACGCTGCAGTGCCGGCTGCAGATTACACAACTCAATAAATAAAAATCGCTGCGGCAGAGCAAAATATTCCTGTAGCAGACGATAACCCTGAAATGAAGCAGAGGTATAGGGAAGCAGTGACTGCTGCTGTTCAAACCCCATTGTCTGTAGCGAATTTTTTTTCAATTGTTCACGCCAGAGCGGTTTTTTACTAGTTCCCTGAGCATTTTCCTGGCTCTTTTCTTGCAAGAGCACCGCCAGATTATGTCCTGATAGTAACTCATGAAGCTGCATGGGAAGTTCTCCACTGCCATGTAAATAGACAGGTAATCGCTCCATGGACAATTGATTAATATTAATATCGGCTAGTGACTGCAAACGCAGACGAACAGCTGATTTAACACCCTGCATATTGGGCTGTGCATATTGTATCGCTTCTCCCAGGGGCAGGTAACTGGCTTCAGTTAATTGTAATGGCCATAACATCGTTTCATGTGCCGTTTGAAATTCACATCGGGCTCGTCCCTTGATACTGGTGCTGCTGAATAACCGGGTGTGTCTGGGTAATACAAAACCTTCTTCTGTAACTCCGCCTTTGATATCAGGCTGAAACTGCACCACAGTCATTGCCGGCAAAAGCGCCAGGTAATGAGGATAAATCATTTCCAGAAGATGCTGGGTAAAACGTGGGAATTCTGCATCCAGTTTAAGCTGAATTCGTGCCGTTAGAAAAGCAAAACCCTCAAGCAAACGCTCGACATAAGGATCAGCACATTCCATACTCCCCAGATCCAGTCCTGAAGCAATTTTAGGGTAGCGCTTAGCAAACTCACTACCCATCTCACGGATATAACGCAGCTCCTGGTTATATAGTTCAAGAAAACGCGGATCCATTATGTATCTACTTTAGTCATTAAAATCCACCACTGATACTGAACCATTTTCAAGTTCAAACTCAGTACGTAAATGCATATATAAAGGTATTGGTTCCGCCCACAACTCCCCCTCGATTTCAAATGAAACCGCATTATGGCTGAACAGGGTTTCATCAGCCAATATACGCACAGCAAGAGTACGGCGTATAATTCGTGGTTCAAAATTCAATAATGCTTTTTTCAGCAGGCGTTCCATGTTTCTTATATCAAATCCTGCTGCCGTTTTTCCGGTAAGATCAGGCAGCCCGTAATTCACTACAGAAGCCTCAACCTCAGGGTAGTCCTTAAGATCTTCCTGCGGGGAATATTGACGGGCATTCAATAACCAGTCCAAATCCCTTTTGACACAGGCGCTGAGTTCAGACAGCGAACTGATCGAAGCCGATAACACATTGTATTTGGCTCGAGCCTGATCAAGCTGCTGCTGAAGTTTTATACATTGTTTGCTATTTTGAACGGCATCAGCTGTTTTACTTTTTTCAAGCAGTTCAGTTAAAGATTTTTCAATTTTCTGAATTGTTTTTTTTTGTAACTCTATCGATTTACTGATTGACGAGTCATCTGTCAGACGATCCAGCAGAGAGGGCAATAAACGTTCTTTAGGCAACGTTCGGGCCACCTTATTTTTCCCCTTCAGGCACTGCTTCGGTATTAAATTGAATGGATCTGACATCCATTACTGAATATTCATTGCTCTGTGTGGCCCAGATTTTCTGCCCTACACCTAAAAACAGGTCTTCACCACAATCATGCCATTGTGTTTTTCTCGACAGTGCTAAGAGTGAATCATGCTGATAAGAAAGCGGATAACGACTGGGGATAAGACCATAACTCTCACCACCATTATTCCAGGTAAAATGTGCAGGTAGCCAGACCATGTCACGCAGGTCAGTCGGCTCATCAATTACTATCGATTTTAGATTTTCGATGGGCACCCATAAATAACGCCCGTCAACAATGGCTTCCATAATAGGACCCAGACGAGGATCACTGTCTGCAAACCATTCAAACGCTTGTTCATCTATCATTCCCGAAGTCACGGCAGCCGCATCAAACGCCTGAGAACGTAATTCTTGTGATTTTGCATATTCTCCCTGAGCGGTGAGTTTTAAGGCCTGAATTAACAGGGCAAGCCATTCTCCGGGCTTGCCAAAGATGACCGGTTCTTTATTGCCCAGAAAAACCTGTTCACGAAACTGCTCACAGGCAATGACCTGACGATACATAGAAACCATTGCCAGAGTACTGTCATCTAATTCAGCAGCAACATTTAGCTGGGTTAAAGCCCGCTCCCATTGTCCCTGAACACACAATAGCTGGAACAGAAATACTCGTAGCTCAGGATTAGCCGGCTGTTTTTTCACCTGTTCCTGCAATTGCTGTAAAGCAACATTGATATCGCCTTGTTTCAGATAATCCTCTGCTGCCATACAGTCAGTACCTTAAATATTAATTAATATCGGTTTGCTAACTAACACCATTCTGCTTGTAAGCAAATATATTTGAAAACAATCAGACAATTACCAAGGTGTAACAACAGACATATAGTAAACTACATAACTATTGTTAACAATCTCGGAAAAAACGCTATTGAGGGTGTAGTGTTCCGTACACGTTGCCCTAAGATAACAATAACTCTATATTGGCTGACCATCCTGAAGACTCCATCCTTTTGGCCCAACCGGACCGCCAGCAGAGCCATCAGCACCAATAGGTTTATTATCCCATTTGATTTTCCCGTACACAAATTCAACACTTTCAGTAGGCCTATTAATACCACCACCATTCTGATAAACAGATTTGACAAAAACATTCTCTAACTCGATTTTCACATACCACTCTTTTGAGCCTGTTTCCTGACAAACCTGGAGCTCCAATGCTGCAATATTTGTACCTTTAGCACAGTATTGATTGAGATCAGCAGAGGACTTGTCAATCATTTTTGTTATCGATAACGGGCTAAAAACTGCCTGAGATGCACCTGCACCGCCTGTAGCACTGACATCTGATGTATTCTGAGTCTCACCGATAGAGTAGCTTTCAACTTCAATCCAGTCTACATGATCTACATCTGTTGATTCGCCTGTGATAGGACTAATTTGTATATACGTACTTGTAGTCATAATAATTCACCTTCAATAAAAAATTAAAAATACACTCTGACAAATCTATTTGTTCTGATTGAAAAACCTTAAATAATCAGCTCCTCAGATTAATCTCATCCACTACCTTTTTCTGAAGGTAATTTAGAAACAAGCCGCAATGAAACAGTCAAACCTTCTAGTTGATAATGCGGCCTTAAAAAAAACTTGGACGAATAATACCCGGGGTTACCTTCGACTTCCTCAACTACCACCTCTGCAGCGGCTAAAGGTTTTCTGGCTTTATCATCCTCAGATGCTGTTGCAGGATTTTGTTCAACATAATTACTGATCCATTTATTCAGCCATTTCTCCATATCATCCCGTTCCTTAAAGGAACCAATCTTATCTCTGACGATACACTTCAGATAGTGAGCAAAACGACAAACGGAAAACAGATAAGGCAGGCGGGCTGCCAGATTAGCATTTGCTGTGGCATCCGGATCATCATATTCCTGCGGTTTTTGCAGTGATTGTGCACCGATGAATGCCGCAAAATCTGAGTTTTTCTTGTGCAGCAGCGGCATAAAGCCATTTTTAGCCAGCTCTGCTTCACGGCGATCGCTAATGGCGATTTCAGTTGGACATTTCATATCAACGCCGCCATCATCCGTAGGGAAGGTATGGGTTGGCAAACCTTCAACTGCCCCGCCAGATTCAATACCGCGAATACGCGAACACCAGCCATAGAGTTTAAATGCCTGATTAATATTGACCGCCATAGCATAGGCTGAGTTAGACCAGGTATATTTACTGTGATCAGCATCTTCCACGTCTTCTTCAAAAGCAAACTCTTCAACCGGATCGGTTGCGGCACCATAAGGCAGACGTGATAAAAAGCGCGGCATAGTCAGACCGATATAACGGGAATCTTCCGATTCACGTAATGAGCGCCAGGATGCATATTCCGGCGTTTGAAAGATCTTGGTCAGATCACGCGGATCCGATAACTCCTGCCAGGATTCCATATTCATCAAGCCGGGTGCTGCCGCCGCAATGAAAGGTGCATGAGCTGCTGCTGATATCTGCGCAATACCATTGAGTAATTCGACATCAGGCGGACTCTGATCAAATTCATAATCTCCCACCAGACAACCATAGGGTTCACCACCAAACTGACCATATTCCTGTTCATAAATTTTCTTAAAAATAGGACTTTGATCCCAGGCCGTTCCCTTAAATTTCTTCAGGGTCTTAAGCACATCCAGTTTGGAAATATTGAGTACCCGAATCTTTAACATTTCATCCGTTTCAGTGTTATTGATCAGGTGATGTATGCCGCGCCAGCTGCCTTCAAGCTTTTGAAAGTCTGCATGATGAAGGATCAGGTTAACCTGTTCACTCAAGCGCTTGTCAATTTCAGCTATCATCGACTCTATTGATTTTACCGCATCTTCTGAAATCAGTTCTGTTTCAGCTAAGGCTTGCTCAGCAAGTGTTTTAACCGCATTTTCCACTGCTTCTTTGGCACGGTCTGACTTTGGCTTGAACTCCTTTTGCAACAACGCCGAAAAATCGCTGGATTCAAGTGTTTCAGCTTCTGCAGCAGAGGCACCGGTTCTTGTTTCTGTTTCAGCCATTATTAACTCTCCTCTGATTCACTGGATTCATCTGCATCATCTGTCGGCTTGGGTGCTGAAGCCAAAGACTGCAGTAAAGTTGGATCATTTAATGCCTTAGCCACCAGTTCTTCTGCACCACCCTTGCCATCCATATAGGTTAACAGATTGGATAATTGAGTCCGTGCCTGCAGCAGCTTGTTAAGCCCCTCGACTTTGCTTGCCACTGCCGCAGGTGAAAAATCATCCATATTTTCGAAAGTAATATCGACACTCAGATTTCCTTTACCGGTCAAAACATTGGGGACCTGAAATGCCACTCTGGGTTTCATCGCTTTTAAACGTGCATCAAAGTTATCAATATCAATTTCAAGATAATCACGATCCGCAACCGGAGCCAGAGGCTCAGCGGGTTTACCCGACAAATCGGCCATAACGCCCATGACAAAGGGCAGCTGAACTTTCTTCTCTGCACCATAAAGTTCAACATCATATTCAATTTGAACTCTGGGAGCCCGGTTACGGGCAATAAATTTTTGACTGCTTGCTTTAGCCATTTTTTGACCCCTCTTTTTTTAAGTTGATAAATTGTAAGTTGTAAGTTATATATTCTAAAACCGCATTCTCAGGAAACCTGTCAGCAGTTATATTTACGAACCATCATCCTGCACACCACACACTTTTTCTGCCTGACTGACTGCATCAGGCGTCAGGTCCTGTAAGATTTCCATAAAATCCATTAGTAATAATTTTTTCGATCGCTGCATAAGGAAAGGCACCGGGCTGGAAGGTTCGTGTTGTTCAAAATAAGTACAAATTGCATCAATAGCGCGAACCACATCTTTGCGGTTATTAATTCCTGTTGAGAAATCCTTTGTGACAGTGTTTTCTGACAGGTTATTGCTGCCGGAATTTGCCATTGCCTGCTCATTTGGATCAGGTTCCGCACCTGGTCTCTGCTGAATTTTTTGCTGCAGTAACCTGAAAATATAGGTGAGCTGAGTTTTTAAAGCAGACAGGTCGGGTGCATTCACTTCGCCGGCTTTTTCAGTTGTGACTGCGACTATGCCCTGTAGTTGTTCAAGTGTATACTCAATCGCTGCCAGCAGTGATTGCAGTTTTTCCAGCTCGGTATCAAGGAAAGCGGCTTCAATGATGTCCATTCCAGGCACTTCGCTATTGGGAGATGCCGCTATTTTACCCTCGGCAACTTCAATATCATGCCAGGATAATTTTCCGAGCTGCATGGAATCGATCAGAGGAATATGGATAACAGGGCCAATAATGCTGTTATAGTCATTTAATCGGGAGAGCAGGTTCATACGCAGAACCGGATAGTCATCTTCAGGATCCTGAAGGGGATACACATCATCCCAGGAATTCTGCAACAACTCATGTATGAGAGTCAGGCCCTGACTGAGGCCAGAAAAACCATCGCTATGCACCAGTGCACAGGTCAAATAAACGCTGACCTGAATATCATGACTGCGGGTTAATAATTGATAGGCCAGATCACTGACTTTTTTCCAGTCAGGCGGTTCAGCAGGAATGATAGAGTCACCTGACTGACGTTCCGGGGTACCCTGTATTTCACGTTCCAGCTGAGCAAAATCCGGATCATACTCTAAATTCTCACCACACGGCATATCAGCAGAAATATCGCTGGTAAATCGCGTCAGTTGCAAATCAGTCAAAGATCCCATCTTCTTTCAGCCTATTGTTTATATCTATAGTCTAGAGCAACAGCTTACCTGAGTTATAAAATTGTTTTTTATGGTATTTTTCTTTTCCGGAGATATACAATTTTAAGCGTTAGGCTTAAAATAATCCCTACTTCTCTATTCTAAATAATAGTCCAATGTTTCTGTTTTTTAAAGAAAAAAATGATCATTTCTTTACGATAAAGACTATACTTACATATAACCAACTGATATACAATGACATTTAATTAAACAGAAATCCAGTTTCAATAGTTTCCCAGTCCTTTTTTTGTCTTCCAGGCAATTCTCCCCGCGCATCCGGACTCCCTTACAAGCTGAAAGCAAACTGAGCAAGCCAGGATATCAGCTTGATTTCTATGTCCAGTATCGCTATATTTAAAGAGCCCTGCTTTGATATTAAAAGAATTGTTTTGCTCCTGGTTTGCTCCAGAGATTAACTGAAATCCGGCACTACAGCCTGAGATAATAACAAGTTGGTTGTAAATGAAACTAAAATTACATGTTACATCCTACAAAGGTGCAGCTCCCGGCGACCCGCTATCAATATGCCTCGACCAGCAATCTGCCACAATTGGCCGGTTAAAGGATAATACCATGATCCTTCCGGACGCCATGAGATACCTGTCAGGGCACCATGCCAGGATCGAGTACCGGGCACCGGATTATTATATTGTCGATACCAGTACCAACGGCGTATTTATCAATCACTCTCCTACCCCCCTCGGTAATGGCAATAGCGTAAAACTGCAAAACCAGGAGCTTATCAGCATCGGTGATTATGATATCAGCGTTGAAATATCTGCACAAAGCCAGGACATACCTGCAGCTCACATTGAAGACAATGAATCAATAGACTTTCCTGACGATCCGTTTGCGGATATTACTTCAGATCCGATAAAACAAATGATTGACTCAAATGAACTCATGCCGGACGACTGGAAAAGCAACAAAGAAAACACTGCTGATCCTTTTGATATACCCGCAGTAGCTTCTGAAAAAGCGGAACTTGAGCGAGTACCGTCTTATCAGGAGGCTTTTCAGCCATTTAATGAGCAAAGCGGTTCAACATCGATTACTCAGGAAGCTGATGCTCTGCAAACGGACATTGACGCAGCTTCAACATCATCTCCAGAGGATATTTTTTCTGAAGACTGGTTTATTAAAGACAAACATGATGAGCATAACAGGACTGATTCCTCAGCAGATGCCCCTCTGACAGCACAGCCGGCAAAGAAAAATAAAACAGTTGAACAGCCCGACACCACAGTTGAAGCATCGGAAGCTCCCCCGGCCAGCAGTGAAAACATATCCCCACCTGTGGCAGAGACACAGCATCAGGATGATTTAATTCACAGCTTTCTGCGCGGTGCAGATCTTGAAGATGAAAGACTGGCCAAAGCCATAACTGCGGACACATTTCATACCATAGGGACTATTCTGAGAACATCCATTCAGGGCGCGATGGATGTGCTGTCCAGTCGAGCCAGAATCAAAAATGAAATGCATCTTGATGTGACAACCATCAGACCGATACAAAATAATCCTATCAAGTTTTCCGTCAGTGCCGATGAAGCACTGGCCAAGTTATTACTTCAGCAGGATAAAGGTTATCTGCTTGCCGAAGAAGCCGTTAACGAAGCATTTAATGATATTCGCGCCCATCAGTTATCTGTAATTGTCGGCATGCAAACGGCACTTTTAGCAATATTAAAACGCTTTGATCCTGAAAAACTCGAACAAAGACTGCAAAAACAAAGTCCAATGAGTGCCAGCATACCGATTCGTAAAAAGACCATGTTATGGGATTTATTTGAACAATTATATGAAGAAATCGGCCATGAGGCTGAAGATGATTTCTATCATCTGTTTGGTCAGGCATTTGCAGAAAGCTATGATGAACAGATCAATAAATTTAAAGCGGCAAAAGATGACACGCCGATTGACTAAATAACTAAACACCTAAAAAACTAAATGACTCCCGAGTTAAGAGAGTGGAGTTAAGAGAATGGAGTTAAGAGAATCATGATATATTTTATAAGATCGCTTATCATTTTATCGATTATATTCCTTCATGGCTGCAGTCCGTCACCGACGATTATTAATGCTACACTCAATGCTTCCCCGGAAGTCAACCCGGATTTATCCGGCCGGGCATCACCTGTCGTCGTACGGGTCTATGAACTGAAAAATATCGGTACCTTTGAAGCCGCTGATTTTTACAGTTTATTTGACGATCCTGAAGCGCTTCTTGGAGCCGATCTGGTCAATTCAGTACAGTTTCATTTAAACCCGGGAGAGACACAAAAATATAATCATACAACTTCTCCTGAAACCAATTATTTTGCTGTAACTGTCGCTTTTCGCAAACTGGATCATGCAGTGTGGCGGGATCACATTATTATACCTGTAGCAAAAATTACTGATTTAATCATTCACATGGAAAAATTAGGCGTCAGCATCATGAAAACAGACTAAATAAGTGTTCCTGAATGGTACACACGAAGCATCAGAAACGTTCCAACGCCTCCGGGTTAGGGATAAAAACTTAAGGTAAAAAGTCAGATAAAAGGATCAGGGTAAACAGAATGTCATGGAATAACAAAGTTATCTGGACAGAGGGCATGTTTCTTCGTCCGCAACATTTTCAGCAGCAGGATCGCAATGTTCAAACATGGATAGAATCCCGCTGTGGTGGACTGGGCCATTTCACCTGGGGCATATCTGAACTTGATATTGATGAACAGCTTCTTACCCTGGGCAAATTTTCAATTACTTCCTGCCAGGGCATTTTTCCGGATGGAACCCCTTTTAATATACCTGAGCATCACCCGGCACCAGAACCTCTGAACATACCCATAGAAATAAAAGATCAACTTCTGTATCTGGTATTGCCTGTTAACCGTATCGCCAGCCGTGAGGTATCCAGCGAAAATAATGACGATGAACTCAGCCGCTACAAATTACAGGAAATAGAGGTCAGGGATATACATACTGATTCCGAAATAATCAATGCCACCATACAAAGCGCTGAACTGTGCACCCAAATCCGATTATCCAGTGACAAACTGGATGCCTACGTGGTTATCCCTATTGCCAGGGTGATCGAACGAAAATCTGACAAGCAGGTGATTCTGGATAAAAAATTTATTCCGACCAGCCTGTATTGCAGTGCTTCCACCCAGCTTAGTTCATACATTGATGAAATTAACGGCATCATGAATCACCGTGGAGAAGCACTGGCTCAGCGTCTGGTATCACCAGGTGCAGGTGGTGCCTCAGAGATCATAGACTTTTTATTATTACAGATCATTAATCGTTACCAGCCGCTTTTTAATCATTTTGTCACACTGAGCAAGTTGCATCCGGAAGCATTGTTTCAGGTTCTGATACAAGTCACCGGTGAGCTGTCAACCATGACCAAAACCGGCCACAGGCCTGAAGCCTTTCCATTGTATGATCATGAAAATCTGAGCGGAAGTTTTGAACCTGTATTACTCAGTCTGCGGCAGGCATTAAGCTGGGTATCCGAATCCAGAGCAATCCCCATCCCTCTGGAAAAATATAAACACGGCATAGAAACAGCATCTATTCATGACCCCGAACTTCTGCAGTCTGCGGAATTTGTTCTGGCCGTCAGTGCACAGCTGCCAACCGCTAAAATACAGGCTAATTTTCCACGCCAGATAACCATTGCTACCGTGGAAAAACTAAGAGACCTGGTCATGACACAGGTACCGGGTATCCAGTTACATGCCCTGGCTGCAGCACCCAGGCAGATTCCTTACCATAAAGGAAAAACCTATTTTGAACTTGAAAAAAACAATGTACTGTGGAAAGAACTTGAACAGTCAGGCTCATTAGCTTTACATATTTCTGGTGATTATCCAGAACTTGAATTAGAGCTCTGGGCTATAAGAGGATAAGGTCATGGCATCAGACGATCCATTTTTTTCTCCGCCATCAGACGATAGAACGATTATTCGTCCCAGACCCGGCGGCCGCTCTGCCGAGCTCCGCCCTGATCCGGTCATGCAGGTACAGATCCCTGCCAAGGAAGCAGCCATTCCCCGACTGGGACATCTGAATCCGCTGGAAACTGCTTCATCCGGTTTATTGGCTTTGCTGACACGACTGAATAACTCCCGCACACAGTCTGATACTGCAGGGCTGAAAGAAAAAATCACCAATGAGATTCAGCAATTTCAAATATCTGCCCAGGCACAGGGTATTGATGCCCAGACTATTTCAAGTGCCCGTTATGTACTGTGTACCGTGCTTGATGAAGCCGTTCTGAATACCCCCTGGGGTCATAACAGCAGCTGGACACAACAGAGCCTTCTCAGCCTGTTTCATAATGAAGTATCCGGTGGTGAACGTTTTTTTCAATTATTGAAATCCCTGGCACAAAATCCGGCAAAAAATCGAAACCTGCTGGAATTAATGTATTTATGTCTCGGACTCGGATTCAAAGGCCGTTACCAGCTCATTGACGGGGGCCGAGATAAACTGAGCAGTATTCGTGAGTGGTTGTATCAAATACTGCAAAAAGAACGGGGCTATATTGAACAGACTCTTTCACCGCACTGGCAGGGGATCAGTGATAAACGAAATCCATTGATAAAATTAATGCCTTTATGGGTGGTTGGTGCTTTATCTGTGGGTCTTTTGACCATTTTATTCAGTGTATTCCTGTTCCAGCTGAATAATGATTCAGATCCTGTTTTCCGGGAAATTTATGCGATTAATCCACCTGCAGTAAAAATACCCGTGATACAGGCTTTTCCATTGCCACAACCTAAACCCCAAATCACCTTATCACAATTGCTGAATAGTGAAATCAATAGCAATCAGTTAAAAGTTCTTGAATCAACAGAACTCAGTACAGTAATTATTCGTGGTGATAATCTATTCTCATCCGGCAGCACTTCAGTCAATACTTCAATAATACCTCTACTGGAGACAATTGCCAGAGCACTGAATCAATTACCCGGTCAGATTGAAATTATAGGCCACTCTGATAACGTGCCTATCCGCAGCGCCCGTTATCCTTCAAACTGGCATTTATCCAAGGCCAGAGCAGAATCAGTGACAACAGTCGTCAAACAAAATTTAACCATTCCTGACAGGATCAGCATTGAAGGTCGTGCCGATCTGGAGCCGGTTGCTTCTAACCAGACTCGTGAAGGCAGGGCTAAAAACCGTCGTGTAGAAATAGTATTACTGAAATAGCCGCAAACAAAGTTTTTTGTTCGGAAACAGATGTGCTACTTATATTAAGGGCTTTTTGACACATGAAGAAACTAATCAATTTTTTTAAACAGCGCTGGCTTATCTCACTGCTCGGGATTTTAGCATTAAGCCTGTTTATATGGTTTTTGGGACCATTTTTTGCCTTTGCTGATTATCAGCCCTTAGCGCCGCAAAGCAGTCGCTATATTCTAATAGGTCTGATTATTCTTATCTGGCTGATCATTCAAGCCGGTTCCTTCTTCAAAAAAATGCGCCTGAACACTAAGGTTCTGGCTGCTATGATGGCCCAGGATGAAGCGGAAGAAGCAAGCCCGGTTGAACTGGCTTCTCAGGAAGAGCTGCAGGCACTCAAGGGACGTATGCAGGATGCCCTGGGAGTATTAAAAAAAACCCGGCTTGGAGGGCGTTCAGGCCGACAATTTCTTTATCAGTTACCCTGGTACATTATTATAGGCCCGCCGGGTTCAGGTAAAACCACTTTATTGAGGAATTCCAACCTCAAATTTCCCCTTGCTGACAAATACGGCAAAGGTGCAATTCAGGGGGTCAGTGGAACTCGCAATTGTGACTGGTGGTTTACCGAAGAAGCTGTTCTTCTGGATACTGCAGGCCGGTATACTACTCAGGACAGTGATCAGCTGATTGATCAAAGCGCCTGGCTGGGATTTCTTGATTTACTTAAAAAATACCGCCGCCGTCGTCCCATTAACGGTGCCATTATTGCCGTAAGCATTACCGATTTATTAGAGAAAAATAAAGAACAACAGCATGATTATGCCAATAACATTCGTCATCGCATCCAGGAATTACACCAGCGATTTGGTATCCGTTTCCCGGTTTATTTTTTATTTACCAAATGTGATTTACTCGCTGGTTTTATGGAGTACTTTGATGAATTAAATTATGAACTCCGGGATCAGGTATGGGGAGTGACATTTCAACAGGATGAAGATCTTAAGCACAACACGGTGGATCAGTTTGCAACAGAGTTTGCCGCTCTGGAGCAGCGACTGCACAATCAGGTCATTGATAAGCTGGAACGCGAGCGAGGCGGTGATCGGCGTAATTTAATTTATACCTTTCCACATCAATTCAGTTCATTAAGTCAGCTGCTCCAGTCTTTTTTAAATGATATTTTCGGCAGCAGCCATTATGAATTAACTGTTATGCTGCGCGGCGTCTATTTTACCAGTGCCACGCAGGAAGGTTCTCCAATCGATCGGATTATGGGAGCTCTGGCACAAAATTTCGGTCTGGACAGACAAAGTGTTGCTGCCGCAACGACTCAGGGGAAAAGTTTTTTTATTAACCGCCTGCTAAGTGATGTTATCTTTCAGGAATCCGGTCTAGCCGGTACTAATCTGAAATTTGAAAATAAGCGTGCCTGGCTGCAGCGTCTTGCCCTGGCAGGAATCTTCGCTGTTACCATCTTAATCGCAGTCGTCTGGTTCGGCAGTTATTTTCAAAATCAATCCTATATTGACGATGTCTCTGTTCAGACCAGTGCTTTGAAAAAAACAGTGGATGAATTTGAACCGACACAGGATAACCCCCTATTGGTATTGGACATGCTTAATAAAGCCAGGAATATACCCGGCGGCTATGCTGACAGGAATAAAGAAATTCCCTGGTCACTTACATTCGGCCTGTATCAGGGTGATAAACTGAGCGGAGTTGCAACCAGCCTTTACCAGAAGTTACTGAAAAAAATATTTTTACCCCGTCTAATGGCTCGACTGGAACAGCAGTTACAGGAAAATGCCTATAATCCTGATTATCTCTATGAAGCACTCAAAGTCTATCTGATGCTGGCTGATGACGAACATTATGATCATAGCTTCGTGCATAACTGGATCACGCTTGACTGGAAGCATAACCTGCCCCAGGACCTCAGTAATGAACAAAGACAATCACTGACCAATCATCTGGATGCCCTGGATGATTTTCGTCCCATCCATCTGCCTCGTCCGCTTAATACAGAACTGATAGCACAAACACGACAGATTCTGGAGCAACAGGTTTTATCGGAAAGAATTTATACGCTTTTAAAACTGGAAATGAGTGATTCTTCCGTTGCGGATTTTCGTGTCAGTGATAAAGCCGGTCGTGATGCCTTACTGGTATTGTCCAGCAGAAGCGGAAACCTGGCAAAAAAAAGTATCCCCGGTCTATTTACCTGTGAGGGGTATGACAAAGTTTTTATCAGAAACAATGATCGCCTGACAAACCGCTTAATTGGCGAAAACTGGGTGCTGGGTAAAAAACAGAACCTACTGCTTTCCAGTGAAGATTTTATCAAATTACGTCAGGAAGTACTGCAACTCTATTTAAAAGAATATATCAAACACTGGGATTCATTTTTAAATGATTTACGAGTCAAACCCTTTACCAGTCAGCTGCAGATGGTTGAGGTGCTCAATATTATTTCTTCAGAACACTCCCCCATCCGGCAGTTACTGGTCAGCGTCGATAAAGAAACGAGTATGAGTTGTCTGAACAAGATTGACCAGTCAATTCTGGATAAAGCAGGCGCAAAGTTAAGTACCGCCCGTTCAACTCTGGAAAAAATTATGAGTCAGTCACCTGATACTAAGGCAATAATCGCTCCTCAGATCACCACTAATATGGTCACTGAACACTTCAGGGAGCTACATCAGCTGGTACAAAGCATCGAAGGTGCACCTCCCGCTTTAGATCGGCCGCTGGCTTTATTAAATGAACTCTATCTTTATCTGAATTCAATAAGCCATGCCAGTGGTGATGAATTAATTCTTGAACAACGCAAACAGATCATCCAGATCATTGATAAAGTCAAAGTGGAAGGCAAACGCAATCCTTTTCCACTGAATAAAATTATGAGCAATATTGCTAATGACAGTCATTCAATGGTCAGTGGCGGTGTCAGTAAATATTTGAATGGTATGTGGAAATCATCTGTTTTACCTTTCTGTAAGAAAGCAATACAGGGACTTTATCCAATCAATGCCCATGGAACAAGAGAAATAACCTACGAGGATTTTAGCTATTTCTTCGCACCCGGAGGCCTGATGGACAATTTCTTTAATAAATATCTTGCCGCCTCTGTGGATAGAGGGGGACAAAACTGGCGCTGGAACAAGGTCGGTGATGAAACTGCCGGTATCTCTTATGCCGCCTTAAAACAATTTCAACGGGCAGACAGAATAAAAAATATTTTTTTCCGCATGGGCAGACAGACACCCAGTGTCAGCTTTAAACTTAAGCCAATGTCCATGAGTCCGGAAATTACTAAATTTATGCTTGATGTTGATGGACAGATTTTAAATTACGCCCATGGACCGGTTCGTCCTGTACCAATGACCTGGCCCGGAGCTAATAACTCCGGTCAGGTGAGACTGCAGTTTTTACCGCCTAAAGGCGGGTTTTCAGGCTTTACTAAAGAAGGCCCATGGGCACTTTTTCAGTTATTTGATCTGGCGGGTATCACACCAACATCCAACCCGACTCTTTTTCATATCATATTTAAGATTCAGGATCGACATGCTGAGTTTGAACTTCAGGCCAGCAGTGCGATTAATCCCTTTCAACAATCAGACCTAAAGTCATTCAGATGTCCAGAGAACCTTTAAACATAGGCTATTTTGGTAAAGTACCGGCACATGGTGACTTTATTAACAAAAGCCTGCCGCAAAGTTTTATTGACCCATGGGATGCCTGGTTACAGGAAGCTGTAGTCAGCAGTCGCCGGCAATTAGGTGATAACTGGCTGAATTATTATCTGACCAGCCCGATATACCGGTTCGCCTTATCACCGGGCATATGCGGCAGAACAGGCTGGTCCGGACTGATCATGCCCAGTGTTGATAAAGTCGGACGATACTATCCCATGACCCTGAGTATGGCAGGTGATCAAAACAGCAATCCATTCATCATACTGGAACAAAACAAAAGTTGTTTCGATCACCTGGAGACTCTGCTGTTATCCTGTCTGGAGGATAATTTTGTGCTGGATCAGTTTCACCAGTCATTGAGCCAGATACAGCCTGCAGCCGATCAGCAGCCCTCTGATATGGATCCGCCGGACATACCGAAGGGGGAAGAAAAAATTTTCCATGCTTATCATCTGAACATTAATTCTTCTGCATCGTTACTTGAATTCATGCCCGGTTTTCTTGATCAGGTTCTTAAAGAATGCTGTTTTGCCTATAGCGTTTGGTGGACTATGGGCTCGGAACATGTCGCACCTTCCTTATTAGTCTGCGAAGGTCTGCCGCCATTTGACGGCATTGCCGCCATGTTTGACGGTAACTGGAAAAAATGGGGCTGGAAAGGCAAACAGGAGACGCTTAACTCTCACAGACAATATGATATCAAATGAATAATCCGATCCAGTGGCTGTCATACGGTGAAACCAATACCGGACAAGTACGTAAAATCAATCAGGATGCTTATACTAATATTCCTGATAAACAATTATGGGTCGTAGCGGATGGAATGGGTGGCCATAAATCCGGTGAACTCGCCAGTCAGGCAATTATTAATGCCTTAAACCAGTTAGAAACCGCTAAAAATCTTGGTGTGACTGTTAAAAGAATTTATCTCGAACTGGAAAAGGTCAATCGTTCACTTATCGATATGGCATTTGATAGCAGTGAAGATGAAATCATCGGCAGCACAGCGGTAATTTTAATAGCCAAAAACAGGCATTGTGTTTATTTATGGTCCGGAGACAGTCGTATTTATTTATTTCGTAACGGGCAACTTGAGCAGATATCTCATGACCATAGTAATATTAATAGGCTTCTGGAGCGTGGTGTCAGCCCTGAAGAAGCCGAGACTTACCCTTATGCACAATCACTCACTCATGCAATTGGAGCAGAAACATCATTATACCTCGATGCGCAAATGCAGGAAGTTAAAAATAATGATATATTCCTATTGTGTAGTGATGGTCTGAACAAGGAAATCACTGATATTGAAATAGAAAACATGTTAAAAACTGTCTCGATTGAACAACTGGTTCCCAAACTTATCGAACTTACCCTAAAGCGCGGAGCACGGGATAATGTTACTATCGTTTTAGCTAAAGCAATCAGGGTAGAGCCTTCAGCCGGAGAAGAGCCTTCAGCCGGAGAAGAACCTTCAAATGATTAACATAAAACTGATTAAATAGAATAAATACTCAGATAATTATGAAAAACCCGATTAGCAAGGATGATTATTCCCAGGCATTACAAACCTTCATACAAGGTGATTATGATGCCGACATGCTTATACATAAGTTTGATGAGTTACGCTCATCGATGACGGATATATCCGAGCAGTCCCGGTCAGAAATTCAGGGTTTAATTAGCGAAGTCGAATTACCTGACGGACTTGCAGAGCAATTATCCGGCATCATATCTGATCCAAAAACAAGGATCTTTATTTCCCCTGCGGAAACAGAGTCTACTGATACAGAAGAGACAGAAGAGCAAACTGATTCCCACTCGTCCTCATTGCTCAATGAACTTTTAAAGTGGAACAGGGGTGATGAAAACAAGGCAATACAGGCAGAACAAACTGTCAGAGGCACTTATCGACTGGTTTCCAGTATTGGTAAAGGTGGTATGGGCGAAGTCTGGAAAGCCATTGACCTTATCCAGGATGCCGGAGACTCAAAGGACAAATATGTTGCGATCAAGTTTATAAATCATGAAATCAGAAGTCACCCTTATGCTCTGAAAGCTCTGGTTCGGGAATTTGCCCGCTACAAACAGCTCATTCACCCCAATATCATCAAGGCCTATGAACTTAATCGTGATGAGAGTGAAGTTTTTATCGTCATGGAATACCTTGAAGGCATGTCTCTAAAGGATTTTATCAGGCAGCACCCGAATGGAATTTCCCTCAAAGAGGCGAGGGCCATTATCGGCGGTATCTCTAAAGCACTCAACTATGCACACCATGAAGGCATTATCCACCTGGACCTTAAACCCGGCAATGTCTTTTACGACCCGGAGACTAATAAAGCCAAAGTGATTGATTTTGGCATTGCCCGTCTATCCAAACAAAGTGACCGGGATAAAACCCGTTTTGACCCGGGTAGTCTGGGAGCGGTCTCAACAGCCTACGCCAGTGTAGAAATGCTGCTGGATGATGACCCTGACCCACGGGATGATATTTACAGCCTTGCCTGTATCGCTTATGAATTAGTTTCCGGAAAACATGTCTTTAATGGTGCCATGGCGACTAAAGCAGAACGGGAAAAAATGACGCCCAAGCCAGTTAAAGGACTCAAACGGGCTGAATTTCAGGCTATAATGAAAGGTCTGAATTTTAACAGGAATGATCGAACTGCCAGTGCCGAGCAATTCTTTCAGGATCTTTATCTGCCGCAATTATCAGCTAAACGAAAACGCTCTCGCTGGCTGATCATTGCCCCAATCCTGCTGCTGGCCATAATCATGACTCCTATACTCTTAAGTAAAGGCTATGACAGCTGGAAAAGAAATCAAATCATTGAAGCCATTTCACAAAACCAGCAGTCGGGTATTGAAAAGTTTCAGGCCATGCCGGTCAAAAAGCAATTGGATTTTCTTATTGATCAGGAGACACTCTTATCACTGGTGCAATTCTCCATCTCCCAGGCCACCACCGAAATGGATCCCATCAAATTTTTACATGGCTTCCAGGATGAGGTGCAAACTCTGATATTTCAAAACCATGAGGTCAGGGAAATGTTAATAAATTATTATATGGGGAATATAAACAAAGCCTTGTCAGCTGATAATTTTGGCCAGGCAATGGCCTACTCCATAAATATTATTGAAAAATATCCTGATTCTAAAAATCTTGCCGATCAGATGGAACAGGTTCTTTCCTGGAAAATTGAGCATTTGAGTAAGCTGGAAAGTAATTATCATCAGTGTCTGTCAGATAACAGCAAGTCGTTGATCGAGCTGCAGCCCTGTCTGAAAGCCACACATAAATTTATTGGCAGGCTCGCCCCACAGCATGAAATACTGCTCGATCCAAAGCTTTCTGAACGATACCAGCAGGAAATTTCAAACGCTCTGCAAAGCGGCAGTCTCCCACAGGCAGAAGAGCTGCTGTCCCACTGGCATAACCTGGTCAATACTGATACACCTCAGCGGCAAGAACTGCAGCAGGAACTGAAATATCAGCAACAGCTGCTGCATATTTTTGAACGGGTAACAGGCAGCAATGACGAACAGATGCCGGTAACGATTAACGAGCTGTTAAAACTGGATAGCCGCACAAAAACTGACACTATTAATCAGTCGGCGGTTGAACAAAAGTTAATGGCCTATTTTAATCAAAACGTGTCTGCTGATATCGAAAAGCAAAATTATACTGGCGCATTTAAACAGCTTGAAACAGCTTTTACTCTGTTCGCAGGTATAGAAAATCAACAGCAAACTCTGCAGCAGCTCAACAGTAAAATTCTTCAATACAAAAGTCAATATCTGGATAATTTGGCCCGGAAGTATCAGGCAATTCTCAGCAATGAAGCGCTTGATGTCAAGGCATTACAAAACCTGCAGCAGCAGATTAGCAGTATTGATCCAGATAACCCTCTGATCCAATATCCGGGTGTTTCTGAAATTTTTGCCAGACAGGTTGATCAGGCAATAAGCAGTGAGCAGTTTGATCTGGCATTTGAGTACCTGGAAAACTGGAAAACAGTCATACCTGCTGATAGTCAAAGTAAAGAACTGCTTGAGTTAAGCAAAAAGTATCAGCAGCAATTAATCAGTTATGAAAAAATAACTGATATCAAAAAACGCCTTCAGGAAGCCCTGCAAAGTGATCAATTAGCTGCTGTCAATACGGTTATTAAAGCTCTGCAGAGTAATTTTTCTGACCCACAAAAACAACGCGTGATTAATACCCTGCAAACACAACTCATTGCTTTTTATCAACAACAGATACAAACAGCAATCGATCAGGACATGTACAATGTTGCCCATGACATTGCCGATGAAGCACTGTCTTTGATAGCTGATGAAAAATCTCTGATAACCAGTAAAAATCAAATCGAGCAGGCAAAAACGGAGCGTATTGATACTTTGCTCAGTGACTATCAGCTCGCATTAAATTCAGCAACAGCTAATGGTGAGCAGATCTTTTCTTATCTGACCACATTGGAATCTATTGATAGTCATTATCTTGAAAACAATCCCCAGTTATATCAGGCACTAAAAACACAGCTGAAGAATTTAGCCAAAGATGAACATGCTCTGGCCGTACTACAGGACATTACTACACACTGGAATAAGTTCTTTAATGGCAGAAAGAATTCCAGCAAAGCCAGGGAAGTTTTTCATGAAACAAGAAATCATATTGCTTTACGCTGTTTATATACCGGACGACAACTCAAGAAGCAGGACAAACAGCAGTCAGCCAGTGAATTTCTGATGTTCGGCCTGTCACTGGATCCAGTGATCTCGGTGCAAAAAGCATTGCAAAAAGAACTAGAAAAAACAGCTATTCCTGCTGCCGGGGAATAATAATCTATGAGCTAATAACAAAGGCTGGGCCTTTATTTTTACCTCTATGAGTTCTATAGTTAGCTATAGAGAGGCAATAAAATATCATCCCGGGTTTAACAACCCGGAGTCAGTACGCTGTTTTATACTTACTACATGGACAAATATGATAAATATCACCCGACTTTTATTTACTCTTTTATTACTCTTATTGTTTTCAGGGTGTGCCGTTAAAAAGCCACTTTCTGATTTTCTATTTGTCACTCCTGATAAACAAGATACCTTTGAGTCTCTAGCACAGGTACATCTTGGCAGCGCATCCATGGCCTGGAAAATACATGAATCCAATGGCAGCTCTGCTATAACGCCTGGTGAAGAGTTAATTATTCCAATTAAACCTATTAATCCAGGCGGTTTAACATCTGAGGGTTACCAGCTGATACCAGTGCTGAGTTACCATAATTTCAGCAAGGGTAAAAGTAAGAACTTACTTACCGTATCTGCCAAAAACTTTGAAGATCAGCTCAGCTACCTGAAAAAAGAAAATTTTCATGCACTCACTATTGACCAATTTCAGGAATTTCTGGAATTTGGCCAGGCACCTCAAAATTCTATACTGCTCACCATTGATGATGGCTGGATATCCACCTACAAAGTCGCCTACCCCATGCTGAAAAAATTTGCTTTTAACGCAACTCTGTTTATTCCAACCAACTATGTCAATGAAAACAATCCAAAAATAATAAGCTGGGATCAGGCCAGAGAAATGGTCAATGACAAGAGCATCAACATTCAATGTCATACCAAAAACCACCGTGATCTGAATCTAATTAAAGACGGGGAGTCCTTGCAATCTTATATCACTGCAGTAAAAGATCAGGTTGTTACAAGCAAGAAAATCATTAATAAAGAAATTGGCAAATCGGTTACTTCAATTGCTTATCCTTACGGAAACACTAATCCTGTTGCTATAGAAATTCTCAAACAAAACCAATACAAAACCGCCTTCACTGTGAAACGGGCTAAGAACGCTTTTTTCACCTCCAACTTTTTACTAAACCGTGCAATGATCTATGGCAAGCATGATATGAAACAGTTCAAAAAAAATATCAGTGTGTTTAAGAAGCTTAGCCTTAGTGAGCCTGAACCCATTGACACGATCAAAGATATCAGAAAAATTGATTATATGAACGCTTCCGGCTATGAGGAAAAAAAACAATGGCGTACCGCTTTATTAGCCTGGAAAATGCAAAGAGACTGGTTACTAACGCATAAAACCGGCGGGGGGATTAAAGTCCCTTTTACAGGCAGTGAAGATGTGCTGAAAAAAGCAGAAAAGAAAGTTGTTGAATTAGACCTTCAAGTCAAAAAAATTGCACAAAGCCACTATTCAGAGGCAACCAGAAGCAGAAGTAAAAAAACAGTTCGCAAGCAGCTGTTGACAGCCCTGCTCTATAATTCTAAACATCAGGATGCTCTTAAAATGTTAAAAAATATGCCTTTTAAGGGACAGCTGACCCACTATAAAGTCAGGAAAAATGAAACCTCCAAAACGATTTCCAATACACTTTATAATAAGAAAAGCAATGATATACTGATCCCTCTTTTTAACAGCAATATTAAAAATGACTCTGATTTAGAGCCTGGAATAGAACTACTTCTGCCTACACTCTCTGCAATGAATACCATCAAAACTGCTGAGGCCACCCGATGCCAGATAAAACTGACCAAACCATCCTCTCAGGTTGCCAATGATTTATACAACTTAGCCAATGTGCTTTTCAATCAGGATAAAATCAGCGAAGCAATCGATAAATTAAAAAAAGCAATATGCCTCAATCCAAATTACGACATTGCAAAAGAGATGTTGGAAATGTTGCAAGGCCTATAACGTTAAAAACAAAACTATATTCGCAATAGGAAACCAACAAAATGGATGATCAGTTAGATATTCCAAAATTACTCAAGCTTAGAAAAAGTACGAACATTATCTCATCATATCTTGAGCAGGAACTTAAATCCCACATTAGTACTCTTTCTCCTCTATTTCAACCAAAATTGATCTTTGGAGAATTTATTAGTAATAACAAACAAAGTGTAACCGGTTCAGATGCCAGCTTTAAAAATCTTCAAGAGGTGTATAAATCACTTCGTCAGAACAAAATCTTTTACGACAAACTGGATGAACTTAAACCACCTATGGATGTATTTGCTTCACAACTTGAAATTAGCCATTATGAGTATGATTATCAGGCAACAAGTGAAGGTGAAAGCAAATCTATCCGCATCATTTCACCCATGAAATGGGTTCTTGGTTATAAAAATCAGGGGATAACACTGTTAAAAGAACTACTTAATGACCAGACAGGCACCAGAAACGCGGGTGTGCAGATTAGTATCCTGCATCATTTGGTCATACATTCCGTCTGCTCAAAACGGAAAGATATTGTAAAACTACTTTCAGCACTTCGTTTTGAGATATCATCAAAACCTTCTGCAGAGTATGGAAACCTTCCACTGATACTCATTTCATGTCCTGTGAGAACAATCCTGCCTCCTGACGAACTGATTATACAAAGTACCGAGCTCTCAGGTTCACCCGTATTTGAAGAGGTCATTAATATTGATGATATCAATCAACTTATTGATCCTTATAAAAAGCATTTACTTGAACTGCTTAATAACAACAGCTAGAAATAAAATCTAAGTTGACATTCGGTAATGATTTTTTCCAAACTTCTTTCAGGAAACTGATATGCCCTATCATGACATGCTTGTTAAGCTTTATGACCTGGACTATGACCAGCAAGACATTTCAGCCCTGAAAGGACAAGGAATCGAAATACGTAAGCCAATAGGTCCTGAAAAATATGATCTGTTGCTATGGGTAGAGGCTAATTTTTCTCATAGCTGGGCAAGTGAACTTGATACCGCATTATCAAACAGACCAGTCTCCTGTTTTATCGCACAGTATAAAACATCGATTCTTGGATTTGCCTGCTATGATGCCACCGCCCTGGGATTTTTTGGCCCACTGGGCGTGATTCAAAGCTCGCGTGGAAAAGGTATCGGTGGGGCATTAACCAAAGCCTGCTTAATGGAGATGTGGTTAAAGGGGTATGGATATACAATCATCGGTATGGTGGAATCACAGGGTTTCTATAAAAAGGTGGCTGGAGCGGTAGAAATCCCTGATTCATCACCAGGTATTTACCGTTCCTGTATTTGTTATAAACCAGATAAATGAGAAACAATCATTCTTTTGACAATATTTTACCTGAAATTGGAAAATCATTAGATACTCGAATTAATGACAACTTTCAGGGATTCGATCCTGTATTTTCAAGTTGATTGGGTCTAAACTTAAAAAAATGAAGTTTAGGCGGCTTCACCGATTTTTGCTAATTGGACAAGGCTAAAGATGCCTTGCATCAATGTAACTTGCACCAATCTAAAGTGTTAAAATGAACATCACTACAAGAGTATAAGTAAATGATAACACACTACATTAAAACACATTCCTTTAATTATAAAAAAAACTTAATTATTCTATTCATGATGATTGCCATCTTTGGGCTTATACCTAAGATAGCAAATGCAGCGCTAGTCCTGTCACCAGCCAGCCTGAATTATGAGAACGTTGCTGTGAATGCTGATAAAACATTAACCATAACAGTCACAAATACCGACATTCAAGGACCCTACTATTCAAATATTGTTGCCACTATTGCTAGTGGTGCATTTACACAAACCAATACATGTTCCGGTGTTGTTCTTGAGTATGGTGATAGCTGCAGCATACAGGTGACTTTTTCACCTCTGGCTACTGGTGTGGCAAGTGATAGCGTGGGTATCACAGCGCGTGAATGGGGAGATAATCTTGTTTTTGATTCAGTACCTCTCTTTGGTACTGGCGTAAAAGGAGGACTAGAGGCATTACCCACCCTTTTGGACTTTGGTTCAATACCTGTCTCAAGTAGTTCTACCCAGCAGGTAACAATTTCCAACCCTGGCAATGGAGATATAAGTCTTGGAAGTATTTCTATTTCCGGTGAATTTGCACAAACCAATACCTGCGGTCCAACACTTACTGCCGGTGCAAACTGTCTTATAGATATCACCTATAATCCACTGACAGCTGGTAATGTATCGGGTTCACTGAATATATCTGCCTTAGATACTGATGGTGTCACCCCTCTAGATGCTTCAGTTTCTCTCGTTGGTACTGGCACAAAAGGAGG
>Ga0164313_10000532_pt1 | contig 31023 bp, 30 predicted proteins | sample GuaBasSedimGuay4_FD_113735 | JGI IMG/M metagenome (GOLD analysis project Ga0164313, IMG submission 113735) | Subseafloor sediment microbial communities from Guaymas Basin, Gulf of California, Mexico - Guay4, Core 4569-4, 0-3 cm | ecosystem: Environmental > Aquatic > Marine > Hydrothermal vents... | reverse complement strand
TTCCGGAAATTCATCACAAAATCTCCTTCTCCAAATTCGGGCATTTTTTCCACTACGTAAAAAATCTGTCCATCGATCTCATCCGAAGAGCTTGGATTTGCAATAATCATTTCATTGTCCTCGGCCTCCATCTCTGTGGCCAATGGACCTGCATCTTTATCGGTACACGATACCACAAAAAATGCAATAAATACGAGTGGGAAGGTCAGGATAAGTTTCCATGAACTTCCCAATTTATAATCTTTGTTTAGCATGTTGATTCGGTTTTTAATTTGACTACTAAATTGATTGGAAATTGAAGCGCTTCCTATATATTGATTTAATATAGACAATTGATATTGCATGGGATCGGTACCCTTACGGAGTACTGCCGAGTCGGCCAGGTACTCCAGATTCTGGATTATCGATTTACGGAACATCCAGGCCATCGGATTAAACCAGTTGATCATTACAAACAGCTCCACCAGAATACGGTCGATGGAGTGCCACTCCCTTTTATGAATGTTCTCGTGTTCAAGTATATGATCAAAGGAGTCCTCTTTGGTTGTTGCAGGATCTATAAATATGTAGTTGAAAAATGAGCTTGCATGAAGCTTAGGGTTCGAAAGCAGAACGGTACCTCCGATTTCCATCTTTTCGGATATATAGATGGCCCTGATGATACTTCCCAGTTGTATCAGGAGCTTGATCAATCCAAAAGCCAGAATTGACAGGTAGATGGACATCACAATATTTCCAAAGGAGAAGAAAGTGGACCCTTCCTGGACAACACCTGATCCAAGGACGGTAATCCCCTCAATATCTATGGAAATCGGGGCGATCCCGCTCACTGGCATTCTTAAAGCCTGTGGCATCAGGGGTAGAAGGAAGGGCAGGATGATGACGCCCATCAGGTAGATTCTCCGGACCACAAAATTTTTATCCCTCTCGAAAAAGATCTTGTAGGCCACAAAAAGAATTACAAGAGCGATATTTAACTCCAACAGATATGCAAATATACTATTCATCAGTTCCGGCTTTTTGTTTGATCTCTTCCATCATCTTAATAATCTCATCTGCCTCTTTCATGTTCAGGGATCCACTTTTTCCGAAATGGGAGAGGACCTGTTGCATGGAGTTATTAAAATAGTCTTTCATAAGACTTGAGAACCGATCATTCCTGTACTTCTCCCTGCTCATTAACGGGTAGTATTGATGAGACTTCCCAAAGCTGCGGTGATCCACAAACCCCTTCTTTTCCAGAATCCGGATAATGGTTGAAACGGTATTGTAAGCAGGTTTGGGTTCGGGGAAGTGCTGAAGCAGGTCTTTCACAAACCCTTCCTTCTCGTCCCAGAGGATCTGCATGATCTGTTCTTCGGCTTTGGTAAGTGTTGTCATTTTGTAAAAGTTCTAATCAAGTAACACTGCAAACATAAAACTAAATAATTAGTTAACCAACTAAATCATTAGTTAAATTTATATTTTTTATGATTTTCCTCTATTAACCAGTCCATAGATTCAATTTCCTTATTTATACTGCTATGATGTAACTTATTCTTATGCAGCAAAAAACGTGCTATTCTTATTTAGAATTAATATTAATTTATACATGATTGATAAAATATGTTAGTTATTGTTATATGATTCACATCAAAATTATAAATTTAGACCGTCAATTTGTGAAAGGAATAACAGTAAACGCTATATACCATAGAATAAGCGTAATACATTTAACTACTTGTGAGCATATGGAGACGATAATAGAAAATGAATTTGTTAGAGAACTAGCCAATAAGCATGGCCGGTCGCGTGAAAGCCTGATTCCCATATTACAGGACCTGGTTGTTCAGAACCGGTTTTTGTCGAAACAGGATATGGTTGATGTGGCCAGAGAACTGGACATCTCAGCTGCCGATGTATATGGAACCGCTACATTCTACTCCTTTCTTGATACAGAAGTACGTGGAAAGTATATCATCCGGATCTGTAAAACCATCTCTTGTGCAATGAAGGGTAAGAATGAAATCCTCTCCACCATTGAGGATATCATTAAGATAAAGTTGGGAGAGACCTCTTCGGATCGAAAATTCAGTTTGCTGGAAGCCAACTGTATAGGCTGGTGTCATAAAGCGCCCGCCATATTAATTAATGATACGCCCTATACTGAATTGACCCCCGAGAAGGTGACAGAAATATTGCGTGATTACATCAGGAAATAGTAACCGAAAATATTTATAACATGGAGCATAAGCATGTAAAAAGGGTGGACCTTATTTTCGAAAAAGTCGAATGCAGGGAGATTCTGGAAAAGATCGTAAAAATGGAACCCGATGCCATTTGTCAGGAGGTACTTGAATCGGACCTTAAAGGACGGGGCGGAGCCGGATTCCCTACTGGAATGAAGTGGAGGTTTGCTGCAAACGAAACCGGATCCATAAAATATATTGTTTGTAATGCAGATGAAGGTGAACCAGGAACCTTTAAGGACCGGGAAATTCTTGACCAGGTGCCAGGAAAAGTATTTTGCGGAATGGCCATAGCATCCAGGGCTGTGGGAGCTAAAAAAGGATATGTATATCTCAGGGGAGAGTACAAATTCCTTATTCCAAGACTCAATGAGGAACTGATCAAGTTTCATCAGATGATGGATGAATTCAACCATAACTTCAGGATCCAGATCCGACTGGGCAGTGGAGCTTACATCTGTGGTGAGGAGAGCGCATTGTTTGAATCCATTGAAGGCAGAAGGGGTGAACCGCGTAATAAACCTCCTTATCCCACATCAATAGGTCTGTTTGGTAAGCCTACTGCAATCAATAATGTTGAAACTCTGGTTCATGCAGTGGTGATCATAAAGTATGGAGCTTCCCATTTTAAAGAGCTCGGAACCAAAGATTCGCGCGGGTCGAAGGTATTCTCAGTGTCGGGTGATACCCCCAAGTCCGGAATATTTGAGTTGGAGTTGGGTATGTCAGTAAATGAATTTGTGGAAGAGTTTGGCGATGGAGATACCAAGGCGGTACAGGTGGGAGGGGCTTCCGGTTTTTGTGTTCCCAGGAAAAGGTTTGAAGAGACCATCATTGGATTTGAGGGTGTGCCAACCGGAGGATCCATGAAGTTATTTAATTCGACACGTTCCATGTACAATGTGCTTCATAATTACCTGGATTTTTTTACGGAAGAATCATGTGGGCAATGTACTCCCTGTCGAGTGGGATGTCAGCAGCTCTTAAAAGGAGTGGAGGCAGTGAAGCGAGGCGATAAGAATTCCAAATACCTGGATGAGCTTGTAAAGCTGGCGAAAACCATGAAGCGGGCATCAAAGTGTGGATTAGGACAATCGGTTGGCAATGCCTTTGGTTCCATCGTGGAGAATTTTAAAGAAGAGATCATTTACTAATTGGAAATCAGATAACACAAGATATCATGGTAAGTTTATCTATTAACGGCATGCTGGTGAAAGTTCCCAAAGGAACTACCGTTCTTGATGCAGCCAAAAAGCAGAATTTCAGAATTCCCACACTTTGTCATCACGACGATCTTTGCGTAGCGGGGAACTGCAGAGTATGTGTGGTGGAACAGTTGGGGGGCAAAGCTTTGCTTGCAGCATGTGCCACACCTGTGAGTGAAGGAATGCAAATCCTGACCAATTCACTAAAGGTACGTTCAGCCCGAAAACATGTAATCGAATTACTGCTATCTGAGCATAATGCAGATTGTACCAAATGCTACAAGAATGGAATGTGTGAGCTGCAGAATCTTTCCAACGAATTTTGTGTGGGAGACCACCTTTTTCTGGAACTGATCGATTTGAAAAATTATACCATCGATAGGTTTTCACCATCTATTCAGAAGGATGACAGCAAATGCATTCGATGCCAGCGATGCGTAAGGACCTGTGAAGAGCTGCAGGGAGTAAATGCGCTTACCGTAGCACACAAGGGAGAAAATCAGAAAATCAGCACTTTTGAAGATCTTTCCATGGCTGAAGTGATCTGTACCAATTGTGGGCAGTGTATTAACCGTTGTCCCACAGGGGCACTTGTGGAGCGAACCTACCTGGATGAAGTATGGGATGCCATTCTTGATCCGAAAAAGCATGTGGTGGTACAGACTGCACCTGCAGTGAGGGTCGGACTGGGTGAAGAACTGGGTTTTGAGCCGGGGAGTCGTGTCACCGGAAAAATGGTTTCTGCATTAAAGCGCCTTGGTTTTGATTCTGTACTGGATACCGACTTTTCTGCCGATCTGACCATTATGGAGGAGGGTACAGAGCTGCTGACCAGGCTGAAGAAGGCTCTGGTGGATAAGGATCCTACAGTTGCTTTGCCGATGACCACCTCCTGTTCGCCAGGCTGGATCAAGTTCATTGAGCACTCTTTCCCGGAGTATTTACCCAATGTGTCTACATGTAAGTCTCCACAGCAAATGTTTGGAGTGCTTGCCAAAACCTATTATTCGCAGGTAAGGAAGCTGGAACCAAAAGATGTGGTCAGTGTATCAATCATGCCATGTACGGCAAAAAAGTATGAGGCCAATCGTCCTGAAATGAGGTCAAGTGGTTACAAAGATGTGGATTATGTGCTGACCACCAGGGAGCTGGCAAGGATGATTAAGCAAGCGGGTATAGACTTCAATAAATTGAAGGAAGACAAGTATGACAGCCTCATGGGTGTTTCAACTGGTGCCGGTGTGATTTTTGGTGCAACCGGTGGCGTAATGGAAGCCGCCCTAAGGACTGCTTATGAAATCATAACTGGAAGGGAGGTTCCTTTTGAGAACCTGAACATCACTGCTGTGCGTGGAATGGAGGGTGTAAGGGTTGCTTCTGTGCAGATTGAAGAATGTAAAGAGGAGTGGAGCTTTCTGAATGGAGTGGAACTAAAATGTGCCGTAGCACACGGATTGGTAAATGCACGTAAATTGATGAATGCGGTAAAGAGCGGAGAACTGGAGGTGCATTTTATAGAGGTGATGGCCTGTCCGGGTGGCTGTCTGGGCGGGGGTGGACAACCCATACCTACCAATGAGAAGATTCGGAAGAAAAGGACAGAAGCTATTTATGCAGAAGATATGTCCATGAAGATTCGGAAGTCACACGAAAATCCAGAAATTATAAGGATCTATAAAGAGTTTCTTGGAGAGCCTCTGGGGCATAAATCGCACGAGTTACTCCACACCCATTACACCAAGCGGGTGAGGTATTAGGCACATTAACACTGTTGCCCTATTCCTTTGGTTGAGGGTATAACCACAGGGTGAGATCATTGGGCTCGTTATTGGATGAGGGAGCAATCACAGAGAGGTAATTGCTACTGACCTGAATCAGGTCATTGTATTCAAATGAGATGAGTTCGTTTTCCTCCTTATATACTGTATCATGAAGTGTGACAATAACAGATGCCCGCACATCGTATTCAGAAATTTCATCATATTCAGAAATGTCCCCGTATGACAGGCCAGTAAGTGTCTGTTTTTCAGGGGAAGTGCCTCCCATATAGATATCAACCGGATCCTCCCCAACTGTGGCATGCAGAAATCGAAAATTGATATGACCGGATGTGGGTGGGTCTGTCTCCAGTTCCTGGCATAAAAGAACAGGGTTTTCAGCAGTGCCATAAACTACAGCAAGGTAGTTCTTGTCTTTGGTCATGCTGAGGTTTTGACTTTCCAGGTAGGCACCACTGGATCCATTTTTAACCACAAAAAGAATCTCTTCTGAATCGTCGTCCAGTAATACCCCGCCAGTTATTATGGTTCCATAGGACAGATTATCCTGAATCTCTACTTCATCCACTTCCCATTTGACTTCGAACGGTTCATAAAGAAAATTGTAAAGTGTTACGTAGGCGCGGTCCTCTTCAGGCGAAGGCCCTGGTTCAGGATCGTTGTTACAGGAGCTTACGCCCATACTTATAAGGATGAAAAAAAGAGAGTAGTGTCGCATGGTTCTATTTAAGACTGTTCTTCAAAAAGTTCGATGGCTTCGGGTTGCATCAGTACCCAGATGGAGTAGATGCCTTTGGCTGTCCCTATGGGTATATTGAGACAATTGATGGCCGAAACAATTATAACAAGCATACGTGCCCAGGGTTTATAGGAGAATAGACCGAATCCCCCCACTATTCCAAGGATACTGAAAAAGCCAAGAATAAGCGAGAGGGTATTCCCAAGGAAAGAGAGCAATTTTTGTGCAAGGGGTTCGTGCTCCACAAAACTGAATGCGAAGTGAAAGCTCAAATAGACTGCCAGGGCTCCAAGTAATCCAAGGATCCCAAATCCAACATGAAGTGCTCCAGTAAAGGACACATGTTGTTTTATATTTCTTTTTTCCATGATATTTTGATTTTAATGTTCAGTAATTACATGAATTGTGATTAATTAACCGGTTGATTATAGAGCTGCAATTGTATAGATGAGGATGCGGAATTGGTGGCGCGTCCAATGACACCCAGGTATATGTTATTGGCCAAAAATACATTGTTTGCAGAATACGATAAAATACTAGAATCTTCAGGGGATACATTAACAGGAGTAACAATAATAGATTCCCAAAGATCTTCTTGGGTAGCTTCAAGGTATTCAGTAATCTGTGCAAAGGAAACCCCGGAGACAACTTTGTGTTCAGGTGTATGACCACCAATATATAGATCTACAGGCTCAAGCTCCAGCGTTGTATGTATAAATCTCAATTTAACCATGCCCAGAGAGGGCTTTTCTAGTTCCATAGATTCCAATATGATATATGGATCTTTTTCATTCCCTAAAATGGAAACTGTATAGAATTGGTTTTGCTCCATCTCATAAACTTCACTATCGATTACCCGGGTTGACTCCGATTCTTTAGCGGTGAATGTTACATCCTGCAATTCCTCATCTATTTCTATGAATTCCAGAATAGCTGTTCCATAAGGATGTTCAGATTCAACAATTACATCATTAATTTCCCAGGCTACATCATAAGATTCGGTTAGGAAATTGTAGAGGTTGATATATGATCCACTGGAAAAAGGTATGGAGGGTCCCGGATCCGGATCTTTCAAACAACCTGCCGCCATGAACAACAGAATCAATAGTATGGTGTAGTTTTTTTTCATTTCTGGTTACTCTATTTCCCCCTCAGAGTCGTACAGTGTTATGAACTCGTATGAATTTCCGCTCCATTCAAGGAATTTAATAAAGGACTGATATGAGATCACTACGGTTGCGTTGTTTTCGTTGGGATGAAAACTAATTTTTTCTGCTGATCTAAATCCATCATCCAGGAATAGATGCACGTGGTTTTCGTTATCATTGATCAATCCGAATACCGATACCGATCCTCCGGATAGCCCCAGGTACCGCTCCATTCTTTGGGGCGACGCAAAGGAAATTTTCCCCTGCTTCAGACGCTGCTCCAGATCGCGTATATTGAGCTTTCGATCGTGTTTTAGTATAACCAGATAATGGCGGTTGCCCTTGTGGTTTCGAAAGAAGAGATTTTTGCAATGGTTGGCATCGATTTTATTCCAATAGGGAAGAGCGTCCTCTACCGTAGGAACGGGAGGATGTTCGTATAGCTCGTACGAAATGTCCAGTTCTTTGAGCAACTGGAGAATTTTATCACTTTTTGACATAGTCATATAACAAAACAATCCATTGGTACTAGCCCGACCGGATCATATTGGTCAGTTGCACCCTGTTTTTTACTCCTGTTTTCACAAAAATACGGTGGGTATGATCCTTAACGGTTTGCAATGAAATAAAAAGACTCTCACTGATTTCCTGGTTGGAAAGGCCTTTACTAATTAGCTGGATCACCTCCCTCTCTCTCTTGGAAATCTCATATTTATCTGCAAAAGAGCTTAGTTTACTCTCAAAATCCTCCTGGACAGTTGAGGCCTGCCCATGGTATTTTTCCAGATATAAACTGAGAAACAGTATGGGAACCAGGTGCCACGATAGAAACAGGAAAAAGAATATGTGCTCCACCACCACATGGAGGCTGGCAAGTGCAAATGCAGCAATAGTGACTCCCATATATAACAGATACAACAAACCCAGTAGCCTGATAAATCTTTTTTCATAGTGATCTGTCATTCCCCTGGAAAGTATAATAATAGTCAAGAAAGTGACCAGGTACATGACCAACATAAAGCCAAAAAACACCCAACGCTGAAGATTTAAAAGGAGCTGGAACTCTCCTTGTTCAAACCTGGTAAGCCTGACCACAAATACCCCGTAAAGCACAAATACCCCCATACATATGATGAAATAGGGGATGGTAAAGAGGGATGAGGGCCGCAGTCCAAAAAACTCAGTTGTACTCTTCAGCAGCATAAACTTTGAAAGAGCAATAAATGGAATCCCAAGGAATATTGCATATAATTTAGTGGAGTGGATGACTTTCAGGTCCACTTCCATCCGGGTAAGAAGGTATTCCAGAATGCCGGAACCTGCCAGACTATAGGAGCCAAAAATATAGAGAAATACCAGGTAGTAGAAATAGCTGGTTGCAAAAGGAATCCCATAACGTTTCATCAGCTGGAAGGCGAAGAAGATGGATATGGCTCCGGCCAGCAGAGGAATAAGAAGTAATATGAGTCGCCAGGAATCTCCCATGTTTTTTGGTTGGTTTTGTCAATATACAATATTTGACCGGTTCAAAATGGCTCGCACTATAAAATCCTACTAAAGTAGATCCCAGTTGGGATTCCAACTTAAGTAGGAATAATAAATTCACTACTAAAGTCTATAGGTTGGAGGGTATGAGGGTGGTAGCTTTGGTCTTAAATCAAAACACTCATATCATGGTTACAATACTTAATGATGAGCAACACGACTTTCAACCCGAAGCAGTTAATAGCTATTCCATCGGATGGAAGGTGATCTGGAAATACTTTGTGGAGCTTCTGGTAATAGGCATTGTATATATGGTCCTCAGTGGACCCATAAGTGTACTTCAGTGGCAGGTGGATAAAATCGCCTGGTTCCTGGTGCCTATGGTCATGTTTGGAATCGCTTATGGTGTTTTTGTAGCAGGGCCCATAAGTTATGGAGCAAACTGGGTATTCCTTAAGGCTGTACGTGGGGAACGGATCGAGATTCGGGATATGTTTGTGGTATTTCAAAAGAATTATTGGAACGCTGTTATCGCCAACATCGTGGTGGGAGTGATTGTGGGTCTGGGAATAGTAATGCTGATTGTACCTGGAATCATTTTTGCCTGCAGACTGGCCTTTGTTCCTTTTCTTGTGGTGGACAGGGAGATGGATGTGATGGATGCCTTAAGGGTTTCATGGGATATGACAAGGGGATATGGCTGGCAGATCTTCTTTATGGGATTCATGGCCTTCTTTGTGGTCATTGGCGGACTGATCTGCCTGGGCGTAGGAGTTATTATTTCCGTCATGTGGATCAGTGCAGCTTTTGCAGCCATCTACCATGCGGTGGAATTGAAAAACGGAATTCCAAAGATCAGATATACGGGGGAATAGTCAAGCTATTTCCGGGGATCAAGGATGCATCACCTCCTTGATCTCCTTCCATCCCACCAGCTGAATCTCATTCTTCTTTAAGAGTTCACGAAACTCATTGCTGCTTATCAGATCCAGGTCATTTTGCCGCCAGGTGGATCCAAAGGCTGGATGATTGATGGCCACACTCTGCATCTCTGCGTTGTCAATGGCCACATGCACGATCAGCTGGTTTAATCCGGGGTCCATCTTCTCAACCATCTCCTCATAGGCTTCAAGCCAGGTTACCCCTGGCTTTTCTTCATTTAACATAAAGAACCCGTCCACCAGCACAAACTCCTCTTTTACCAACTCCCTCATCTCTTCAGGGATTCCCATAAGCATCATCCGGGGGACAAAAACCGGAAGATGGTACTCCATCCCAAGTTTCATATAGATCTGAACCAGATCAGGTGTTGCAAGAACGCTTCCCATATGGGTATCGAGATGACTGGGATGGATCCCCAGCGACATGGCTCGTTCAATCTGTGCCCTGATCTCTTTTTCCACCTCCTCAGGCCGGGCATGTTCTCCGACCTCCTCCACCGACGCATAGAAATAGCCATTCTCGTCCAGCAGACTAGGAATCTCGGATGCTGGAAGGACTCCCCCCCACTTATAGTAATCCCATTCGGCGGTCAGGGTGATATGGATTCCCAAATCCACCTGGGGATTCTCCTTATAGTACCTGGCAAAATCGTTGGTCCAGGGACATGGAACCATGATGCTGCCTGAGCTGATCCCCCTGTTTTCATATGCAGTTATGGATGCCTGATTCACAGACTGGGCCAATCCAATGTCATCGGCATGGATAATCAGGAGTTTGGCATCGGGGGCATATCCCAGCTTTTCGGCCAGGGTGGTTTGATCCTGTGCAGGGCTGACCACACTGGTCAGAAACAGTGCTGTAACAAGAGTTGTGAGAATAAGGTTTTTCATAAGGTTTTAGATTTAGGTGATAAGATAAACCAGAATAAGAATCAGCAAGTCTTTCTTTATAAAAATATGAAAAGGAGCTAACTATTCAAAGCCCGATAAACGCTGGGGGTTCACAGTGGACGCAGAATAAGTGTGACCTTTGTTTTTCCCATCAGTATTAAGTTGAAATAGATCGGGATAAGCTAGCGTTCATTTAATAGCTGGCCTGAGAATAGCGTTTCAATCTCACAATCTTCAATGGCTCGGTTGTAGATATAGAGATCGTCCACGTATCCTTTGTAGTACTCATCCAATCGCAGTGTCTTTCCAATGCATATATCCAGGTTATTTCTGGTGGAATTGGGAAATTGCTGGGTATTGGATTGAAAAAGGCTCCCGTCATAATAGAGAGACATCTGTTGTTGATTGCTGTCATAAATCATGGCCACATGGTGCCATTGATCATCCCAGATCCCATTGATGGTGCACATCAGGAAGGTGGATCCTTCTCTTATGGCGCCATGCAGTACCGTATCGCCACAGGCAAATGAAAATGGATAGGGAGTTGAAATGATTTCATTCCATTTCTGGAGGACACGTACGGCAGCTTTTCTGCCCTGTCTGGGGTTTGTTGATTTCACCCAGAAAAGGATGGAGTAACTCTCCGTTCTTGCATCCCAGTTCAGATCCTCGCTGTGCGGGATGGTGATAAAACTTTCCTGGCCCAGAAGATAGAGGCATTTATTGGCCTGACCGTTCCGGTCGGCCCTGTATTCCACATTGGTTTCTGTTCCATGGTTTTTGTCTTCTACAGCGTTCCTGGCATTTCCGTTAAACAGGTACCTGGCCACCAGCTCTTTCTCCAGATCAATTTCCTGAGCATAAACCTGAACCCTGCCCAGGGAACACATAACCTCAATCGCTATATATATTTTAATCAGATGGGATAAGAATTCTTTCATCTTTGCTCGAGTAGTTGCCCTGAATAGAGAGCTTCGATTTCACAAGCGTCGATGGCTCTGTTGTAGAAGTAGAGATCATCGAAATATCCCTGGTAGAAACCTTCCACCACAGGTGTATAGGTCCGGCCTATATATATATCTGCATTATTCGAAGTGGAGCCGTTGAAGGTACGGGTTTTTGAGACCACCAGATCTCCATTCAGATAGGAGGAGAGCGTATTTGTTTCATGAGAATAGACCATGGCTGCATGTTGCCATTCTCCATCCCAGGGATTGTTGAGGGTGCATGCCATACCTCCGGAAGTATGATCAAAAATGTTTGCTGCCATAGATTCCGTGGAGAGTTGAAAAGAAAAGGGGTATGATTCAGAAAGAAGCTCACTCCATTTAGATAAGATCCTCCTGCTGGTACTGGAGCCACCTGTGGGATCGGGAGATTTAATCCAAAATGCAATGGAATAGCTCTCCGATCGGGCATCCCAGTTCAGATCCTCGGTATGAGGGATGGTAATATAGCTTGTCTCGCCTGTCATAAAAACGCAGGTAGCGGCATTGCCAAACCGGTCTGTTTCGTACCGAACACTGGTTTCGATCCCATGGTTATTATCCTCCACCTCGTTACGTGCATTTCCATTAAACAGGTACCGGGCCACCAGTTCATTTTCAAGATCTATTTCCTGGGCGTTTCCGGTAAAAGTTGCAAAACAAAGCAAAAGTGTCAATATAAGTGATTTCATCCTTTCTACTCTCGTTTAAGATAGACATACCCTTTGTACTCTCCTGAAAGGCCAGGTGTGATCAGTACATACCAGTATGTGTTAGAGGGTAATGGATTGTTATCCATATCCCTGCCATTCCACTCATTATGGTACTCCTCACTGCTGAAAACTTCCTTTCCTGAACGATCAAATATGAGTAGGGAGCTATAGGAGGGCAGAGCTGTGATTTCAAAGTTGTCATTGATCTCATCCCCGTTAGGTGTAAACACATTGGGAATTTTAAATTCTCCAGGGGGTATTATGGGGTCGTCGGTAAAACTGAGGATAAACAGTTCTTTAGACGGACAACCCGTAAGGGTAGAAAGAAGGGTGCAGGTATAGGTTGTGGATAGATTGCTGTTTACTTCAGGGGAGCGACAATCATAACAGGAGAGGCCCGAACCGGGGGACCAGGAGTAAGAGGCTCCTTCGCTGGCTTCCAGGGTGATGGGAAGATCCGAGGTAGTGAGTGTCTCGTTTAGCATCACGGTGGAAACCAGTAAATCATCAATGACCAGGTTGTCAATTAGAATGTTCCCGCTGGTGGAAGAGGCCTCTGAGAAGTTCACCTCAAAGGTTAGATAATTAACCTCAGATTCGGGTTTTATGGTCATTGAAATGGTTTCCCATTGAGTGTTCAGGATAGGTTCAGTATCCAGCAATAATTCACCCTTGTCTGAACTGGAGCTGCTGCCGTATACCATAAGTTTTACAGAAGCTCTATAGAAGATAAATCCTTCTCCAAAAACATAGTGACCCAGGTCGTCCCGCGATGCCAGATCCATATGGAAGGAATAGCATAAGCCAGCCTCCAGGGGTTGGAGCAATGGAGCCTGGCAATTTTCAAAGCTGTTGGGATTTTCGATACTGCCAGATCCCCTGGCCACCAGGGTGATGTATGTTTCACCTTCTGAGGCAGGAAAATGATCGCAATCCAGAGGTTCAGTATCGGGAGTGCTGACCAGATCAAAAGGAAGCCACTCAGGTGGGGTGATCCCTATTCCGGGAGGCCCTTCGAAAGAGGGATTGGTAAGGTACTGACCTGCCAATAGGGTCGTTTGTAAAATGAGAATCATAAGGAAGATATACTGCTTCATTTTCTTTATTCTATAGCATTCCAATTATTAAAATCCTTCCAGCCTCCGCATTCCCAGGTTAAGTCCCAAATGGATCCCATGGGATCCAGCACTGTAACTTATCATGGGCGACAGATTGGCTTCAAAACTGTAGGCCAGGTAAAATCGCCGAATCTTTAAACCTGCTGAAATGGCAAGCGCTTTATAGGAACGGTAGGTCAGGGCAATCCAGTGAACATGTTGAAGGTAAGCCTTGGCCTGGATGTCATATTCCAGCGACTCGTAATCCAGGTACCTGATGTTTAGTGAGGGTTCAATCTTAAACTCTTCCATGCTGCGAAAGAGGTAGCCCCCGTGAAGGATATAATCCTGTTTTACGGTCTCTCCCGGATTTACTTTATCCTCCAGGGGAATCAGGTGGTTGGCTGCAAATCCTGCAAAATAGTTGGATCCATAGTAGTACGCTCCAAAATTTGCATTGAAATTAAGATAAGACTCCTTCCCATTACCCAACAAAGGATCCCCGGGTGTAATTGGATCCCACACCGATCCGTTAAGAACAGTTTGCTCGGCACTTCCCGACAGCCCGAAAGAGAGTCTTGAATTGTCCAGAATCAGGTGATAGGCATAGGCAAGGTTCACCCCCCTGCTGGCCACAGGCCCGTTCTGGTCGGAATAGAGCCCGAAACCAAGCCCCACGCGTTCCTTGGTTTTCAGGCTGCTTTTGTTTATAAACATCTTGGGATTGTAGAAGTCAAAATTACCCATCCTAAGGCTGGTGCTGGCCAGGAGAGTACCAGGTGATTGATTGATACCCAACCACTGTTTCTGGTAAGAGATGGCTGCCACAGGGAAGAATTCACTTCCTGCTGTGGCCGGATTGGTAAATACCTGGTGAAGCTGATGGTTCCTGTAAATAATGTTATGCTGAGCTCTCAGCAGTTGACTTCCAGCCAGTAAGGTAAAACCAATTGCGACTATTCTTAAGTAGGTTCTCAATATGTTAGGGTTTCGGCATGTTTATTTCCAGAATCCTGAATGCTACCCTGCGATTCAGACTTCTTCCGGTTTCGGTTCTGTTATCAGAAAGGGGACGGGTATATCCGTAGCCTTCAAAACTAATACGGTCTTTCTCCAATCCATTCTCAACCAGGTAATCAGCCACTGCTTTGGCACGTTCAAGGGAGAGTGAAATGTTGTATTCATAAGTACCCATATTGTCAGTATGGCCCTCTATGACAATGGATAATTCCCTGAATTTACGAAGCTGATCATTTAACCTGCCAAGCTCAGTATACGAGGCTTCCAGCAATTTCGATTCATCAAATTCAAAGAAAATATTATTTAATACAACGGAACTGTCCCGATCTACCTTTTCAATCTCAATAACCGTTGTATCAGGTTCTATTGCTGGAGTTTGATCTTCAACCACTTCCTCCACCTTTTCAGTTTCCTTTGGAGGGGGAATATATAATGAAGCTTTTATCACACTGACCATATCAATGTAATAATATGCGGCACGCTCAAGCTCGTGCAGGTTCCATTTGGCCATCATTTCACTCTGGTGAAACACTGCACTTTTCCGGACAGATTGATCCGGCAGAAAATTCCCAAGGACCATATGGGATTCATTGCCTTTGGCTCGATAGGTACCTTCAAGCTTGATCCATGAAATAGAATCAAGTGTGGAATTGCGGAACCTGAGTTGGGGCCGAAGTTCAAACATTTGCTTCTCCTTTTTTAGAAACAGCTGTTTGCAACCGAAATAAACATTAAAGTTATTGATGGCAGTAGTTGATTCGGGATCGAGGGCAATATGCAGGCTCACCCTGTAAGTTGTATCCTTCTGTAATGTTTCCTGCAGCGGGACCTGTATATACTCCCTGATGTTCTCGACCCCCCTGAGTGGATTGGTCCTGAGACAGAAGATACCCACATAGGCTTCACCATCGAAAGGCAACAATCCACCGATGTATTTACTGTAATAGAACTCTGGCTCACCTCTTGTGGAAAACTCAATGTAATCGGGAGTGTCATTTTTAAGGCATCTGGTCCAGTTATCAGTGCCACTAAGGCTTTGGAAATCCACCTTCTCTTCAAAAGATGGATTTATAATCAGGTTGCCTGACTGGGCGAGAGCCATACCATATTGAAACAGAATAATTGCCACAGCCAGCTTTACACGGGAGGGAAAGAGTAATTGCTTATGAGAGAGAATACCGGGGTGCATTCAGGCATATAAGTTTAAGGTGGTAAAAATAGAAACAATCGTTAGAATTACTATTGATACAGAGAAGACTATTGTATGATATGGCCAATATTGCCTAAATTTAGTTGCCAACTAAACCACAGGTCATGAAAACCAAACCATTTACCAGGAGAAAATTTATTACCAGCACGTCTGTTGGAGCTGCCGGAGCCATGCTTGCTCCCACTCTGCCTTTACTGGGTAGGTCTAAGGAATTGGTTGGTTCGCAGTTAGCCATTCAAGGGGGTAGTCCAGTTCGAACAGAAGGCTGGTTAAATTGGCCCGTATGGAATAAGGAGGCTGAAAAGCCCATGTTGGATCTCCTTCGCAGTGGGAACTGGTACCGTGGCGATGGCAACAAGTGCATTGAGTTCGAGGAGAAGTATGCCCAGTTAATCGGAGCCAAGCGAGTGGTGGCTACGTCAAGTGGTTCAACCGCTTTAATTGCAGCGCTGCATACTGTGGGAGTGGATGCCGGGGATGAGGTCATTGTCTCCCCATATACATTTATTGCCACTTACAATGTGGTGTTTAACCAGAAGGCACTGCCCGTTTTTGTCGATACAGACCAGGAAACATTTACCCTCAATCCACATAAGATAGAGGAGAAGATAAACGAGCGTACAAGGGCCATACTACCGGTCCATATTTTCGGACTGCCAGCCGATATGAATCGGATCCTGGCCATTGCGGCCAAACATGAGCTCGCCGTGGTTGAGGATGCTTGCCAGGCCTGGCTGGCCGAATATGATCATAAGATGTGTGGCACGCTGGGCGACCTGGGATGTTTCAGTTTCCAGAACTCCAAACATATACCCTCAGGAGAGGGAGGGGCCATTGTGGGAAATAGTGATGAGTATGTGGATCGCTGTTTTGCTTACCACAACTGTGGAAGGCCCCATGGCAAGACCATGGCCGGGATGCCCGATTATGTGATCAGGGGATCCAATAAGCGCATGACCGAATTACAGGCCGGGATTCTTTTATCTCAGATGGAACGGGCCAGGCAGGATGCTGACAAACGGTTGGAAAATGCCCTCTACCTGGATTCGAAGTTGAAAGAGATTCCGGGAATCATTCCCTATAAACTTTCTGAGGGAGCCACCCGGTCCTCTTACCATTTCTACCCCTTTCGTTATAAAAAGGAACATTTTGACGGTCTTTCCAGGGATAAATTCAGGGCTGCCATTAGTGCTGAAGGAATTCCCAGTTATGGCGGGTATGGCAAACAATACTTTGATGGACTGATCGAAGAGGCGATCAGTTCAAGGGGATATAAACGGCTCTTTTCGGAACAGCGTCTGAAGAGGTACAGGGAGGAGTTGCATCATCTGCCCGATACTGATCAGTTAACCGGTGAGGGAGTAATGCTTTTCCAAAACATGCTTCTGGCAGATCGCAAGGATATGGATGATATTATTCAAGCTGTTCAAAAGGTATATGAGAACAGAAAGCAACTGATTTAGGGAATCTAATCCGGTTTACTGACACCGACGAAATAGAGATCAAATCCCCCTAGTCCGCCTGGTCTGTTGGAGGAGAAGACCATCATGTTCCGATTATTATCCACCCCTTCATCAAACAGAATAGGCCTGTACTCATCGTATTCGGTATTGATCTCTTCCCCGAAGTTCACAGGAATACTCCATTGGCCATCAATAAATTTTGAATAGTACAGATCAAAACCTCCAAAGCCTCCTGACCGATTTGAGGTAAATACCAGTGTATTCTCGAAGATAAAAGGGCATTTATCATCAGAGTCGGCCGATAAAATGGACTCCTTCTCTACGGTATGTGTTTCTGTTTCCTTAAGTGCTCGGATAATCATGCTATCTGCCACATGGCTGTGGGTGTGGTAGATATTGAAAACCCCATTCTCCCTGTCAGAACAGAAATAGATTTCGCTAAAATCTTTATTAAAGCAGGGGTAGTAGTCGTTGGCCTCCGAATTTAGAAATTCCACAGGAGTACTTTCCGAAAAACCTGTACTATCGGTGTTATATGTAAATCCGATATCAAAGTCTCCACCCACATCGGAGGCATACATCAGTACTAACTTAAAATCATAAACATCTCCTTCGCGATCGTACAATAAATAGGGACCGAATTCATTTCCCTCACCATTGATCCTTTTCACGGCCTGTAGCACTTTTCCATAGTCCTCTGCAAGAATACCCCAATTGTCATAGACATTTGTCACTTTGAGAACTCCGGTAGTCTTATCAAAGTTCACATTCATTGGCTCATAGATTACATCAAAGTCACCCCCATTGCTCTTTCTGTTGGTAGAGAAACAGAAAGGAATCAGGTAGCCCAGTGAAGGTGCCGTGGAGTTGTAATCGTCATACTCGCTGTTAAAGTCCTGTAAGTTAACCGGGGTCTCGGGCAGCTCCCCGTAGTTATAGTTATATCCATGAGGCCAGCATGCTGACAGGGTTAAAGCGATTGCAATGGGCAGGATTTTTATTTTGTGGCGGAGGGTAAACATTGATGGAGAAAGGATAAATTGAGAATAAACTTTATTCAATCGAATAGTAAATCTCTAGTTTTGGTCGTTTACTTTCATCTATAACATCACTTGATGCGAAAAATACCCTCCTAAAACCTTCCTCCGTTATGAGGGATAGCATTAAACCAAAACTTTGTGAAGGAGTCTCATGCATATCTTTAACTAAATCTGTTATATCTATTCTGTAATAATCTTGAAATTGAATTGTGCTTTCAGGTAATGTTTTTTGAGACATTGTTGTGAATTCAGGCTGGTTATTCCATGTAACCGAATTTTCTTCCCAACTTGTAATCACCCTTTGCAAGTAGAATTCATTTGAACCACTCAGAGGATCATGTCCAAAACCATGCGCAGTGTTACCATGTGCAAAGAGCGATATTTTTGCGCTATCAATAAAGGCATTTTCTGGAATAGAGGTAATATTAAAGTCAATAAAACTCCTAGTTACAAAAGGGGTCCCGGATGATGTCCAGGATATTGCAGAGAACTCTTCAGAATCCCCAAAACTTCTGTTGCGGTAATCACCATATGGATAATCTTCGATAAAGGAATCTTTCCCCTCATCTGGACCTGGCTGTAATACTATTTCATATTTAATACCAACATCTTGAATTGTAATGGATATCGTGGCGCTGTCTGCCATCTGATCTGTATGATTATCTGACACCTTCACCAAAACGCTCATAAGCTGAGTTGACTCATAATCAAAACCGAGAGAATCGTTTACTGATAAAATCCCAGTTTGAGAATTGATCTTAAAATAACCTTGTTCATTTGTACCTACTATACTAAATGTTAGACTTTGGTGAATGTCACCATCTATAGCCAGAATAAGCCCTATTTCCTGGCCATTTATGGGATTCTCATCAATACGAAAGTTTTGGTTATTTATTATGGGAGGGAATTCATTTTCATCGGTGACATTGATTTTAATAATTGCCGATGACGCTAATGGTTCCTTATCATGATTATCGGTCACAACAACAGTAATCATGAATTCTGTATTTTCTTCATAATTAATTTTCGTAGGAGAGGCTATTGAAATAATTCCGTTAGATGGATTAATCTCAAATGTGGACTCCAGATTTCCATCGGTGATCTCAAATGAAATTTTCTGGTCTTCATCTTCATCTGAAGCATCAACAGCTCCAATGATAGTTCCTGTGGGACTGTTCTCTTCAACGGAAAATTCCTGGTTAACGATATAAGGCGCAAATTCGTTTTTATCACAGGAATAAAATAGGGTAGATAGACAGAGAGTACATACAAGAATGTTGAGGGTTTTCATGCTTTTTTATTTGTAATTACGATGAATACGCAATTGTTTCTAATATAGGATTAATACGGATGATTTAAATAGATAGTTGCATTGGATTGAGGTTTTTTTAATTCAGCAGGTTAAAAGGTGTTCGGGTTGCTCTCTTTAAATTTCAACCACTCGCGGTGTCTGCGCTCGCAAGGCGGCTCGCCCCTCAAGCCTACCCACAAAACAAATACAAACCATTTAATCCAATCAACATGAAAGCAAATGCCAGTGCTGTTATCCTGGCTCATAATCACCCTAGTGGGAACTTGGGGGCAAGTGATGCTGATATTAGAATTACTGAAAGGGTGAAGGAGGCATTGAAGCTGGTTGAGGTACAACTCCTTGATCATCTCATACTGAATAAAGATGAAGAATTTGGGACTATAGATATTTGATTCTTGAATTTGTTAGTATGCCTGTTAGGATATTTGTAGTTGTATTCTGGTATAATTCTTGTTAAATTCCTAATATGAAAATAATTTCAAGCAGTTGTGAGAAATCATAAAATCTTTTTTTCACTAATTATTGTAATTACATGGTTTTCTTGCCAGGAAAGCAATGCCCAGGTTTCAGGTAGAGTCACTGATGCAAATCAGCATCCCCTTTCCCAGGTTAACATTAAGATTAAGGAAACAGACCGGGGTACACAAACAAATTTTCAAGGAGAATATTCTATAATTGTAAATCCAGGAGACACATTGATATTCTCTCATTTAGGAATGCAACCTGAGGAAATCCGCGTGAAAAGAAGAACCTCCGTGATTAATATAGGGATGATAGCAGTCAGCATTGAAATCGAGGGTGTTGAGATAAAGTCACGGGTGAAGGTAACTACTCGATACAAGAGTCAAAAGGAGCTGTTAAAGGAATACCCTGTGAACAAGAATCTAATCAAGACCTCAAAGGGCATCCTCAACAGGGACCTCTCATCCACTGCCTTCCGCATTGTTGATGGGGAAGACTTATTCTCGGGGGGGATAGATTTTTTCGCAGCCTTGCAGGCCCATATCCCAAGTATGCGAGTAATCAGAGATTCAGGTGGAGTTGCGATATATTTACGACAATATGGATTAAATGCTTATACTGCTCTTTTTGAAGTGGATGGTTTCTTTGGTCCTCCTCCCACCTATTTATCAGCTAATGATATTGATAGAATTGCCGTATTGGAAGGCAGCGCAGCTTTTATGAGATATGGCCCAGATGGAGCTGGAGGAGTCATTGTAGTCAACACCAAAGCACAAACATGGATGGATGACATTGGAGTTGACCGATCAGAGGGCCATCGCCATTTTCTTGATAGCTTAAAAACAGTTAGTCACCTTGAACCCTACAGTCCGTATGTACCTCCTTATCTTGAAAAATTACATAAAGTAAGAAGAGAAACGAAAGCCCTGGCTATTGTTGAGGACCAACAAAAGAGCCATCTCAGCAATCCCTATTATTTTCTAGAAATGTACGAGCTTTTCTTATCTCGTTGGGGCAACAACGAAAATTCTAAAGAGTTGTCTCAAAATATCGCTGATAACTTTTCAGACGATATTCCCGTGCTCAAAGCTTTGGCATATCTACAACAACAGTACGGCAATTATGAAAGTGCTTTGTTATTATACCTGGAAATCTTAAAGTCACAGTCATGGTATGCCCAACCACTAAGGGATGTGGCAAATGCCTATGCCGAGGTCGGAGATTATGAAAAAGCCTGGATGTACTATACCCAGTATATAGACATTATAGAACAGTTGCCCAATGCCACTTTTGATGCTTATGGGGAGGATCTGCTTATCACAACGGAGATGGAGAATCTTCTTGAGCGTAACAAACTGGTTTTTTTTGATCCCTACGAGAAAGTGACTGGCATGGAAGACAGTGACCCGCAAACAAGGCTGGTTTTTGAATGGAACAACCAGGAGGCTGACTTTGAATTGCAGTTTGTGACCCCGGAGGGATATTATGATACTTGGAGCAACAAAACAGGCAAGGATGTATCACAAAATCCGATAGCGGGAAATGGATATAGTAGCCACCAGTTTTTTCTGGGAAAGGAAAACATAGGTTTATGGCAGGTAAATATTGATTATAAAGGAAACTGCTCTGAGCTGCCAACCTATTTAATGGTAACTGTTTATCGCGATTATGGATTGCCAAGTCAACAAAAAGAAATTAAAACCTATAAATTATCGAAGGATCATGATAAGGTGCAACTTTTAACGTTGCAGCAATACTAAACTGAAGTAGTCAAGACCTTCGATATACCCCTCTCCATTTGTTATTCTCCTAAAGTATACTCGTAGGGTAGCATATCCGCAATCCTTAGCTTTGCCATATCTCCATACCAACGAAAGCCGGAAGGATCAAAAAAACCATTCTTCCCCATGAGCACTTTCGACTTAAGAAAATACATCTTACTATACATGGACCCGTAGTGGATACTCAGTTCCTTCTCGTTGAACAGGTATTTGTTGTGGTTATTATCTAGAACTACAATATCATCGTATGTGACATTTGCGTTTGGCATACTGCTTAATGGAAATCCTAATGATGATACATCGAAAGTATATCTACTTATCATGAATCCATTCATTTTTAGACTATTATTCCACAATGCTCTGATAAAGTGCATACAAGATCCCAAATAGGCAGACTCCCTTCTTTCAGAATAAGATAGATCACTTGTTGCCTTAGCTGCCAGATCCTCATTAAATACTATATCTCCCGCAAAATAGACAACCTTTTTGTCATTATCATATTCAAACTTATCAAGATGGTAAGTAATGACATACCCTAATGCTCCATTAACGATTTTAATCGGTTTTCGTGCATACGCTTTCACCGTATCTTTATCTAAGCCATAATTAAAGGTTATATCCTCTTCATTAATGATTTCACATAGCTTTCGATTTCTAGATGTTCCCAAAAACTCACGCCTAAAAAGCTTTAGATAAGCTTTTCTCTTCTTTGCCAGATTTTTTGTCTCTACTTCTACTTCTTCAATTTCAAATACAGAGGGTGATAAATAGATATTTATTGCTTCATTTTTTGGAATTGATTCTAGAACGAAGGTCTGATATCCTATAGCTCTGATAGTTAATGGTTTTGACGCATATTTTGCAATGTTCAACTCAAAATTTCCTTCATCGTCTGAAGCAGTACCAACCAATGTTCTATTAAAATAGACTGCTGCATAAGGTATAGTTGTTTTTGTTTCCGAGTCGTAAACGGTTCCTTTGATGATTTGGCTATAAGCTATTGAGCTAGCCAAAGTAATAAGCGAGATGAGGATGATTTGTTTCATAATGATATGGAGTCAACTGAAATAACTACACCATCAACGAGGGCAAATCAATTTAGTAAAAATCAATGGAATATCATGGATACCCCCCATCCCATTCTCCCGATATGAAAAGGGGGATGGAGCTCCTAGAGAATAAGAAAAGCGACTTCTTATAAAGCCCATATTCAAACAATCTCAACATGCTTAATATCAGAGCATAACTTATAGAGAAGGCCGAAAATAAGCCTCTATCGGCCTCGTTTAATATACAACAAGTAAAATGATGATTTGTTTCAGTATATAAAATGAAAAAAACCGCAAACAACTGTTATTAAGCTGAATGCGGCCTTTCGTCTGTGGGATGTACTGGAATCGAACCAGTGACCTCGTGCCTGTCAAGCACGCGCTCTGAACCAACTGAGCTAACACCCCAAAGTCCCCGGGGGAGAGCAAAGGTAATAATTCAGAGGAATAAGGGCAAAGGCTTTTTTGGGAAATGCCGAGGACCATGGATGACGCAGAATCATTATTATCTTTGCAATTTGAATATCAAGCCAATGAACAAGTTATTGAGCAGGAGTGACGATTCTCAATTCCCCTTCTGGATATTAACAATCAGTATTTTTATCATCTCGGTATTGCCATCCCTCATACAGGATGGAATGTTCATTGACGGGGTTCAATATGCTGCGGTTTCAAAAAACTGGGCAAATGGTCTGGGAACTTTCTGGGTTCCATATCTTAGTCAGAATTGGTATCAGAATTTTCATGCCATGGGCTCAAATGTTTTTCTGGAAAACCCCCCACTTGTATATGCCATTCAGGGCCTGTTTTTTAAGATTTTTGGGGATGGCTTATATACTGAAAGGATCTATGGCCTGTTCATTGCCGTAACAGCAATCTTATTAATTGCAAATATTTGGAAACTGGTTGCAAGTGGAAATAAGGATATCCAAAACTCTCCTGGTTACCTGTCCTGTTCTGGGTGTCTATGCCCATTGTCTTTCGCTCCTATCAAATGAATGTACAAGAAAATACCATGGGTATTTTTATTCTGGCATCGGTATATTTTGTGCTCAAAGGACTGGAGAACAACAAACATACATTTCTGAATATTATACTTGGTGGTATTTTAATTTTCCTGGCTAGTTTATGCAAAGGGGTGACTGGATTATTTCCTCTCGCAACTGTGGCAATGTATTGGATATCAGGTGGAAAGATCAAGTTTCTGAAGGCAGTAGTCTTGTCTTTGATCCTTCTGGTTGTTCCGGTATTACTATTTATTCTTGTTCTATTGAATGACACTGCTCTTGAAAGCTTAACCTTCTATTATCATTCAAGATTACTGCAGCGGATATTTAACGATCCGGTGGTGAACTCTCATTTCCATGTTTTTCTAAGATTGTTTTTGGATCTCTTTCCCATAATAATTGTTACTAGTATCGCATATATTACCAGGCGAAAGAAGTTAAACTTTAATAAGCATATGGAAGCAAGAAGACACATCATCTTCTTTCTATTAATGGGTTTAGCCGGTTCATTTCCCCTGGCACTCACCCTGGTTCAACGAGATTTTTATCTTGGCCCCTCCCTGCCGTTTTATGCATTGGCTTTTGCCCTGTTTGTATCAATTTATGTGGTGGATGGCTTAAAGCAATTCTCGCAGAAAACTCAATTTTTTACGCTATTCAGGGTCTTGGGCATTTCACTTTTGATCGGTGGACTTCTTTATACCGGTTTTCAGGTTGGAAAAGCGGGGCGTGATCAGGAGATACTTCATGATACCTACCTTTTTGGCGAGATCATCGAAGAAGGAACACGTGTTCATTTAGTGGAGAGCGAGGAAGATCACTGGCGGCTTGAATTATACCTTACCAGGTATTTTGATATAAGTCTTGGTGCACCTGTAAAGGATTCCAGATATATCATACGTAGTTTACATGATGCTCCACCTGATGAAGAATTATTTAAGCTCATTCCTACAGATACCAGAGCCTACGAGTTGTACCAGGAAAAATAAGGGATAAACGTTAATCAATAGTTATAGGCAGATTTTTCAAATGCTGTTCCACTTTTGAGTTTATCAAGGTGTTTTTTATTGATAAAGAATGCCATGGAGATATACCACATTCCGGTGCTTTCAAATTCTGAGTAATCGACTGGTTGCCCAAAGTCCACCCCTACAAAAGATGGATTCAGGAAATCTTCCATATAATATTTAAACTTCAACCGGAAGCCCTGCGGGAATTGCACACCTGCAAATAGAGTGGGAATCCAGGAGTTGACCCGGTTACTGTTCCATTCTCTAAATATGACTTTGTTTCCATCTAAAAATTGCTTCTGTTTGTAGTGGAACATCCACTCATACTCTCCTCCTGCAAAAAAGAAGAAATGCTTGTCAAATGATCCCACCTTAAAGGCCAGCGGAAATCCCAGGGCATAACTACGGCGCTTAATTTTTGTGCTTTTGTTCCAGTGTTGATGTTCAATATCGATATCTGAAAATCCCACATTTTGATAGTAATCTTCTACGATGAAACCCACATTCCTGATTCCAATTCCGGCAAACAGGCCAAAATGATCATTAAAATCCAGGTTGACATGCTGCTGGGTATGAAGGAAGAGAGTGAATCGCATATTGGTATTCACATCAACACCATTGAATTTTACATCTGCACCGGATAAGATGAACTCAAAACCATTGGAGTGATATATCTTTTTTTGAGCGCTGGTTTCGAAGGAGATTATTGCTAGAATGAAAATAAGAATGGAAATTTGTGGTTTCATGATCAGACCGATTAGTTGTGCAGTACGAAAGATATATAAATTCAAGTTACTCAGATATTCTTAATAATCCATATCCAGCTGGGTTAGATTGTCCTTAATTGCTGCCTCGAATTCCGACATTAACATGCGAAGGATGGGATGATCAACCTTAAATTGGTAACTATCTATTTGCCAGACTGGTAAAATCTTGGGAGAGGTTCCTGTTATAAAACCAGATTCCATGTGATCCAGTTCGCTTAGTTGAACTGGCCTTTCGACAATAGGCACTCCCTTTACATGGCATATCTTAAATACATATTTTCGGGTAATGCCAAGCAGAATATCTTTTTCAGGAGGCGTGATCAGCTGCTGATTCTGATCTATGAAAAACAGGTTAGACCGACTTCCTTCAGTAACCTGTTTCTGATCGTTAAGCAGGAGTGCTTCATAAACCCCATGATCCCTGATGTACTGATTGACCGATACCCTGAATTGGTTATCCCATTTTTTGATACCCGGATTGGGCCTGATATGGGGGTAGGTTACCAGTTGAACGCCACTCAGATAAACGCAGCTTTCAGGGTAAAAATAGGGGACAAAATAACAGAGGAGCTGGCTCTGGTTCTCCTCACTATGTTGCAGGCAGATTCTGATATTTCCAATCTTGAAATCGTTGTTTGATTGTAATAACCTGAGGCTTTCAATAATTCGCCCGGAACCGGGAAACTGCAAATCTGTTCCGGATATTGAATCCCGAAGCCGTTTCAGATGGTCCTCAAGGAAAAGAACCTTTCCATCCATCAACCTCACCACTTCATAGTAGATATCGGTGGATATATTGGGATTGAACTCCGATACATCCTCCGAAACTCCATTGATTACGTATGTCTCTCCAAGTATCTTTCCTGTTATCATTCAGCCCTGATGGAGGTAGCTGGATTCATCCTGGAAGCTTTAACTGCCTGCCAGCTTACGGTGATCACAGCTATGGTTAGTGATAACAACAAAGATATGATAAAGGTCCAGAACGGGAACGGTATGCGATAGGTAAAATTTTGCAGCCATGGTTGGATCACAAAATAGGAGACTGGCCATGCAATCACATTCGATATGATCACCCATTTGGAAAACTGAACCAGAAATATGGTTAATATCTGGTTTTGAGAGGCTCCCATTACCCTCCTTATACCGGTTTCGCGGGTTCGTTTCGCTGTCATAAATGCAGAGAGTCCCAGGAGACCCAGGGCTGCTATAAAAATTATAAGTATGGTGAAGGAAATAACCAGGGCAAATACAATCTTCTCCTCCTCATACAAGGCATCCAGTTCATCGCTTAAATAGCTGTATTGAATGGGGTAGGCTGGATTGAATTCATCGCGTTTCTCTTCTATCCAGGACAGTGCTTCCTGCATTTGATCTCTGTTTACCCGAACATGCAGTTGCCTCATGAATTGTGTATTCTCAAGGCACCTTAACACCAATGGTTCTATGGGGTTGTGCAGCGATCCATAATTGAAGTCCTTCACAACTCCTATTATTTCAGCTTCCGGATTATTGGCTCCCTGGATATTCACTCCCATAATAAACTTCTTTCCCAGGGCATCGTCTCCCCATTGCATGTCTTTAACCAGTGCTTCATTCACCACCACAGAATTGGTTTGGTCGGATCCAAACTCTCTGTCATAAAACCGACCTGCCACAAGTGACATCCCCATTGCATCCAGGTATTCATAATTAACAATGATATTATTAAAGATTTTTTCCTGCATTTCTCCAGTGATATCCTCAGCTGTCATCACATTTTTACCGGTAAACCTTCCTGGTGCGGTAGTAGATAGAGCTGTTTCCTGTATAGCAGGGTGACGTTCGATCTCTTCCATAAATGCAGTTGCATTGTTTACCACTGTGGTATCATTGAGTGAAATTAAAAGTATCTGGTCTTTATCGAATCCCAGGTCTTGGGTTTGAATAAAACGCATCTGCATTGATATAATGATTGATCCGATAACCATTACTGCCGAGATGAGAAACTGTACAATCACCAGCCCTCTTCGCAGCCAACCACGGTCGGAGGAGCTAATCCCATTTCCCTTTAGAATTGAGACCGGATTAAAGGAGGCGAGGTACATGGAAGGATATAGGCCTGAAAGTAGACCGGTTAGAACAGATACCCCAATCATAAAGAGGATGACCATAGGTTGAAACAGAATCTTCCAGTCAAATGATTTTGAAGTAAGGTCATTGAAAAGAGGCAATACCAGAATGGTAATTACTGCAGCCAGAATTCCGGCGGCGATGGACATGGCTACCGATTCTCCAAGGAATTGAGCACGCAATCGATTTTTACCCGCTCCACCCACTTTTCGGATGCCGATCTCTTTGCTTCTGTTGGTGGCCCTGGCAGTGGTCAGGTTGGTATAATTGATACTGGCTATTACTACTAGCAACACGCCAATGATCCCCATGATATAGACATAATTCATGTTTCCTTTAGGACGATCATAGGAGAGCTCATCCTTTTGGAAATGAACATCGGCCAGGGGCGTAATGCGGAGATCGAAACTGGCTTTGATTTGTTCACCCAACTCGGCCATGTATTTATCATAGAAGTCAGGAAATTTAGAAAGTATCATATCCGGCGTTGTATTTTCCGCCATAAGGATGTAGGCATAGGTGGACACATTCCAGAATGAATTGGCGCTCCGGTCATTAAATCGCTCGCTACCAATTCGTTCTTCTATGGTGGCTGACGACATAAGCCCGTTGAATCTTAAATGTGTATTTGTAGGAAGGTCCCTGAAAACACCCGTAATGGTGTAGTTTGAACCATCCAGCGCTTTCATGCTTTCACCTATCACATCCCAGGTACCAAAATACTTATTTGCGAGTGTTTTGCTTATCACCATTGTAAAGGGTTCTTTCAAAGCGGTTAAGGGGTCTCCTGCCAGAAAAGGAATGGTGAATATTTTGAATATGGTTGAATCGGCAAAAGCGAGACTGTCCTCTTTAAATGCATTTTCTTCCTTTTCGAAATAGAGGTTGGGTTGAGGAAGGATTCTGGCGTAGGCTTCCACCTCTGGATATTCATCCTTCAGGGTTGGTGCCAGTGGAATCTGGACAATGGCTATCTGATCCAGTTTTTCGTTAATAAAAAAGTCGCCTTCCAGTCTGTAGATCCGCTCATAATTTTCATTGTGCTTGTCATAGGTAACCTGATCCTGAATGTAAATGAAAATCAGTATGGAGGCAGTGATCCCTACGGCTAAACCAAACAGGTTTAATAGTGTAAAGAACTTATCCCTTACAGCATTTCTGGCCAGGGAGAGGAAGTAATTTTTTAATAAGGACATTGGAGTGAAAGTTTATGGTTATGCAATCAATAGAGACTCCAAGCATAGTGCCAAATTGAGCAATACTCATATTATCAATAACATAACCTTGTCTATGTCTACTGAGAGTGTCCGGTTTCGTAATTTAGATGTCCGATAACGGGCATTTGAAGTATCGTTTTAAAGTATTAATATATTTATTATTTTTACGCCACCTAAAATGGTGACTGTATCTTCTATGAGTAAACTGATCTTTTTTATCGATGATGACAAGATGATCCTGAATCTGCTGGAGTATACCTTCCAGAGCAGGCAGGACTATGATGTGATTTGTTACCAGACCGGTGAGGAGTGTCTTGAAAACATGACCCAGAAACCAAGTCTTATTGTACTCGATCATGTGTTGGCAGGCATGGGAGATAATACCCTGAATGGAATGGAAACCCTGTTGGAGATAAGGAAGGTCGATAAAGATGTTCCGGTGGTAATTCTTACAGGTCAGGGAGACGAAAGCCTGCTTACCAAATTTATGGAAGCCGGTGCCAGCAGGTATCTGACAAAAGACGATTTTTTCATAGATTCACTCATCGAAACCATCCAACAGGTACTTACGTGATCTTATCTATTCTCATAATTCTCATGCGATAACGATTTAATAGGCTATGAGTCATTAATTAATGGGGCCGTTTTGTTTTTTTATATGAGATAAATTTCTACTTTTGCACTCCCAAATTAGAGGATTGTGAGCAAACGGGGATCATATGCAATACGCATTTCGGGTTTAGGAGACGGGGATCACGATTTTCCATTTGAGTTAGATCAACAGTTCTTTGCTTTATTTGAGAATCCGGAAATTAAGAAAGGAATGGTGCAGGCCAAGGTTCTTTATGAAAAGAGAGTCGGAATTCTTGCACTTCATTTTGATCTGTCTGGAGAGGTGGAAGTGATTTGTGATCGCTGCCTCGAACTTTTTATGGCTCCCATAGAAACAGTGCAGACCATTTTTATAAAGTTGGGGGAAGCTGCAGGGGAGGTAGACGACGATGTGATCATCATTGCAAGAGATGAGCACGAGATTGAGATTGCGCAATACATGTATGAATTTATCATACTGGCACTTCCTTATCAGCGAATTCATCCGGAGGATAAGGACGGAAATAGCTCCTGTGAACCCTCGATGTTGAAGAAACTGGAAGCTCACACAGTAAATGATCCGGATCAGAATAGCAAGTCAGATCCCAGGTGGGATGCATTAAAAGGAATAATTGAAAAAAATAAGTAGATATGGCACATCCGAAAAGAAAAATCTCTAAAACCAGAAGAGATAAAAGAAGGACCCATTATAAGGCTGAGGCTCCAACCCTGTCAACTTGTTCTACTACTGGAACAGTTCATGAGCGTCACCGTGCATATTATGTAGACGGGAACCTTTATTATAAGGGAAAGCTTGTTATTGATTCAGAAGCTGACTTAGCTTAGTTCCTGTAGCCACCTGGGTGGCAATATAGTTACCAATGCAGATTGGAATCGATATTATGGGGGGCGATTACGCCCCCGGTTCCACAATACGTGGATCAATTCTTGCAAGGGAAACTTTGTCCGATAATGTAGAAGTTATCCTTATCGGTGACCAGGATCGTATTTCCCATTACGCTGAAGAAAATCACCTTGATTTAGCCGGTCTTACCATTTTACATACACCTGATTCTGTGGGGATGGAAGATTCTCCCCTGAAAGCTTTTAAGGAAAAACCAAAAGCCAGCCTGTTTCTGGGCAGTCATTTGCTCGCCGACCACTCAATTGATGGTTTCTGTAGCGCAGGAAATACCGGAGCCATGCTTGTGGGCGCCATGCAAATTGTCACCTCTATTCCAGGTATCATACGCCCTGCAATAGCTGGCCAAATCCCAAACGTTGGAGGACAGCAATCTGTTTTGCTCGACGTGGGACTGAATCCGGATGCCCGCCCTGATGTTTTATACCAGTATGGCACCATTGGTACCATTTATTCAAAACTGGTGAATGGGATTAAGGAACCGAATGTAGCTTTGTTGAATGTGGGCCTGGAAGAGAGCAAGGGAAATCTGGTTGTCAAAAGTGCCTATCAGTTAATGAAAGAGTCATCAAACTATAATTTCATTGGAAATTTTGAAGCCACAGAAATGTTTGTTTCCAACCGGGCAGATGTTCTGGTTACGGATGGATTTGTCGGAAACATGTTGTTAAAGCAGGCTGAAGCATTTTATAAGATTATTGTCCAGAAAGGAGTGGGCAATGGTTATTTTGAGATGTTTAATTTTGAAAATTTTGGAGGCCTACCCGTATTGGGTATAAATGCTCCTCTGATTATCGGTCATGGAATTTCCAACGAGATTGCCATAAAAAACATGCTCCTTCATACCTC